>WNFA01003106.1_pt1 | contig 14643 bp, 15 predicted proteins | sample 5400481 | NCBI WGS metagenome assembly WNFA01 (sample SAMN13153340, study PRJNA577476) | soil metagenome | isolation source: 120 cm saprolite under Douglas fir tree site 2 hole 1 replicate 2 | place: USA:California | collected 2015-04-18 | reverse complement strand
AGATTGGGATGCGGGGCGTGCCGAGCCGCAGGAGGCGACGAGCACGCGCGGGAGCGCATCCGTCGATGCGTGACCGAGCGCGCGCAGGAGACGACGCCCGGATCGGCCGCAGCCGCGCCCAAGATGCGAGTTTGTTCCGGCGGCCTCGGGCTCAGGCAGCATCCGCGCCCGAGATGCAAGTTCGACTCGGTGGATTCGGGCTAGGGTCAGGATCAGCCGGACTTCTTCCGGGACCTGCCTCGCGAGCTCTTGGTCTCGCCCTTCTCAGCCCGGATCTTGTTTACTGTCCGGGCAGCGACTTCTTCCTCCCGTCCCTTGTAGCGGCCGGATTTCTTCGCGCTGTCCTTGATGGGTTCGTACTGTCGTTCCTCTTTCGGGCTTGCGCCTACGGGCATCGGTCCGTCACCTCCGCTGGATTTCCCCTCGATTCCAGTATGGGAAGGCGGGGCCGCGCCGGGCAAGGATCTAGCGCCGCACTCCCTGGTCCGCGATATCGAGGGCCTTGTCGATGATGGCGAAGCCCTCGTTCAGCTCGTCCTCGGTGATGCACAGCGGAGGGTTGGTCATGATGCTGTGCCAGCGCAAGAACGTATAGAGACCGTGCTCCCGGAAATACTTGGCGATGGCCTTCATCTCATCGGACGTCCCGTTGAAGGGGGCCAGCGGCTCCATGGTCCGGCGGTCCCGGACCAGCTCCAGGATGCCGAACAGGCCGATCGACCGGGTCAGCCCGACGGAGGGATGCTTGTCGGCCAGCTCCTGGTGATGGGCGCGCATGACCTCACCCATCCGCCGGGCGTTGCCGATCATGTCGTCTTCCTCATAGGCCTGGATGGTGCCCAGCGCCGCGGCGCAAGCCAGCGGATGGCTGTTGTAGGTCAGCCCGCCGTAGAAGACGTTCTTTTCGAAGTGCTCGGCGACCCGCGGCCGCATGCCCACCGCCCCCAGGGGCACGTAGCTGCTGGTCAGGCCCTTGGCCATGGTGATGATGTCGGGCACCACCTTCCAGTGATCGACCGCAAACCAGGCGCCCGTCCGGCCAAAGCCGGACATGATCTCGTCGCAGACCATCAGGATGCCGTACCGGTCGCAGAGCTCTCGCACTCCCTGCAGGTAGCCGTCGGGTGGAATGAGAACGCCGTTCGTGCCAGTCACGGTCTCCAGGAAGAAGGCGGCGATTGTGTGCGGCCCCTCCAGCTGGATGGTTTCCTCGAGGTAGTCGAGTGCCTTTTCGGCCGAGTCGACCTCCCGCTGCGGCCCGTGGTAGGGGTCGAGCACCCGGACCACGCCGGACGTTCCCAGGTCATTCGCCCAGCGGCGGGGATCGCCGGTCATCGCCATAGCGACCCCGGTCGACCCGTGGTACGAGCGATACCGGGACATGACCTTGTACCGTCCGGTCACGGCGCGCGCCAGCTTCACGGCGTTTTCGTTGGCGTCCGCGCCCCCCAGCGTGAAAAAGACCTTGTCGATGTCGCCGGGGAGCAGTTCGGCCAGCTTCTGGCCCAGCAACGCTCGCGGCTCATGGGCCAGGAAGGGGTTGACGTAGGCTAGCTTCTCGGCCTGCCGCTTGATGGCCTCGATGATCCGGCGATCGCCGTGGCCGGCGTTGACGCTCATCAGCTGGCTGTTGAAGTCGATGTAGCGCTTGCCGTCGGTCGTCCAGAAGTACACGCCCTTGGCATGATCGACCGGCAGCGGATCGGCCGCGGACTGGGCCATCCAGTCGTAGAGCGTGTACTGCTTGCTGAGGGCGACGATCTCAGCGGCGCTCAGCACGTGGGGAGCGGCGGCGATGGTCACAGCCAGCGTGTGGTGACGACCTTGTGCCGGGTGTAGAACCGGACGCTGTCCTGGCCCGTGGCGTGCAGGTCGCCGAAAAACGAATTCTTCCAGCCCGTGAACGGGAAGAAAGCCATCGGGGCAGCCACCCCGATGTTCACGCCCAGCATGCCTGCCTGGGCGCGGCGTTTGAACTCCCGAGCATTCTTGCCGGACGTCGTGAAGATGGACGCCATGTTCCCGTAGGTGCTCGCGTTCAGCAGCTTGAGGGCCTCATCGATGTCGGACGCCCGCATCACTGACAGCACCGGTCCGAACAGCTCGTCTTTCCAGATCCGCATCTCGGGGGTGACCCGGTCGAAGATGGTCGGTCGCAGGAAGAAGCCCTCCGACGGGGCGCCCTGGCGGCCGTCGGTCACGAGTGTGGCTCCCTGCTGTTCGGCTTCGTCGATGTATTCGATCAACCGCTGCTTGCGCTCGCGGCGGATGACCGGGCCCATGTAGGTTTTCGGATCCGTCCCGGGGCCGACCTTCACCTCCCGGGCCTCGCGGGCCAGCTCGGTGACCAGGGCGTCGCCGATCTTGCCCACGCCCACGGCGACCGACCCGGCCAGGCAGCGCTGGCCGGCATTGCCAAAGGCCGAGGAGATGACGTGCGGTGCCGACAGCTCGAGGTCGGCGTCGTCCATTACCAGGATGTGGTTCTTGGCCCCGCCCAGCGCCTGCACCCGCTTGCCGTTGGCGGCCGCGGTGGCGTAGATGTAGGCCGCCACCTGCGCCGAACCGACGAACGAGACCGCTGCCACGTCGGGATGCGTGAGCAGGGTGTCGACCGCATCCTTCGCCCCGTGAACGACGTTGAAGACGCCGTCGGGCACGCCGGCCTCCACCAGGAGTTCGGCGATGCGCATGGCGGAGAGCGGCGTCAGCGGCGACGGCTTTAGCACGAACGTATTGCCGAGCACGATCGCCACCGGGATCATCCAGAGGGGGACCATGTTGGGGAAATTGAACGGCGTGATCCCAGCGACCACGCCAACCGGGAAGCGCACCAGCTCTTCGTCAATTCCTTTGGCGACCTGGTCCAGGTTGTGGCCCATCATCAACGTTGGTGCGCCGCAGGCAAAATCGATGACTTCGATGGCCCGCTTGACCTCACCCCGGGACTCTTCCAGCGTTTTGCCGTTCTCCGTCGTCACCAGGGCGGACAGTTCCTCAATGTGTTTATCGAACAGCGCCTTGAACCGGAACATCACCTGGGCCCGATCCGGGACCGGCGTCTCGCTCCAACCGGGGAAGGCCTTCTTGGCCGCGGCGACCGCCTGGCTGAGCTGGTCCTTACTGGAGTAGGGCAGACTGGCGACCGCCTCGCCGGTGGCCGGGTTGGGGATCTCGTCGACCTTCTCGCGGGGGGCCTCCTGGAAGCGGCCGCCGATGAAGCTGGCGACCGTCTTGGTGGCGATCATACGGTGGCTCCCGCCCGGACGGGCTCACCCGCGGGCTCGTGGAACCGGCTTCGCTTCAGAAACTGCCCACTCCCCTTCTTGCCCAGAAAGACGCCCTTCTCGACCAGGATAGTTCCGCGTTGCATCACGACCTCCGGCAGCCCGCGCAGCGTCATGCCCTCGTAGCAACTGTAGTCCACCCGCATGTGGTGAGTACGCGCCGATAGGGTCCGCTCCACGTTGGGATTGAAAATGACCAGGTCGGCGTCAGACCCCGGGGCGATGGTGCCCTTCCGCGGGTAGAGGCCGAACATCTTGGCCGGCGCCGTCGCCACCAGCTCCACGAAGCGGCTGGGCGTAATGCGGCCCGAGTTGACCCCGCCGTGAAAGATGAGGCTGAACCGGTCCTCGACGCCAGGGAGTCCGTTGGGGATCTTGGAAAAGTCCCCCTTGCCCAGGACCTTCTGGTCCTTGTAATCAAAGGGACAATGATCCGTCGCCACCAGCTGCAGGTCGTTCTGCACCAGGCCCGTCCACAGGTCTTCCTGGTGCCGCTGCGGCCGCAGCGGCGGCGAGCACACATACTTGGCCCCTTCGAAGCCGGGGCGGGCCAGGTCATCCAGGCTCAGATAGAGGTACTGCGGACAGGTCTCAGCAAAGGCGGGCGCACCCTGGTCGCGGGCGGCGCGCACGGCGTCCAGGGCGTCCTTCGAGCTCAGGTGCACGATGTACACGGCGACGCCCGCCAGCTCGGCCAGGGCGATGGCGCGGTGGGTGGCTTCCCCTTCCATGGAGGCCGGCCGAGTCAGGCCGTGGTTGATGGGATCACGCTTGCCTTCGGCGAGGAATCGCTGCACCAGGACGTCGATGGCGCCGCCGTTCTCGGCGTGCATCATGATCAGCCCGCCGTTGTCGGCGGTCCGGCTCATGGCCTTGAAAATGGCGCCGTCGTCCAGCATGAAGACGCCGGGGTAGGCCATGAACAGCTTGAAGGAAGGCACGCCCTCGTTCACCAGCTGGTCCATCTCCTGCAGGATCGAATCGTTGATCTCGCGCACGATCATGTGGAAGCCGTAGTCGATGTGAGCCTTCGCCTGTGCCTTCTGGTGCCACTGCTCGAGCCCGGCGTGCAGGCTCTGGCCGAAGCTCTGCACGGCGAAATCGACGATGGTGGTGGTGCCGCCCCAGGCCGCCGCGGCGGTGCCGGTGGCGAAGTCATCCGAGGCGAAGGTCCCGCCGAAGGGCAGCTCCATGTGGGTGTGGACGTCGACCGCCCCCGGCATCACATAACGGTCCGTGGCGTCGATCACCCGGTCGGCCTGGCGCGGCAGGCCGAGGCCGATCGCCACCACCCGTTCGCCATCCACCAGCACATCGGCCTGCAGCTCATCGCTCGCGGTGACCACGGTGCCGTTGACGATCAGCGTCTTCATGGCAGCACCCCCACCAGCTCGTCATAGGTTTCGGGCCGCCGGTCGCGCAGGAATTGCCAGGTGTTGCGCACCTCGCGGTTCATGTCCAGGTCGAGGTCGGCGACCAGGACTTCGTCCTCAGTTTCAGAAGCTTTGGCCACGATCCGGCCACGCGGGTCGCAGAAATAGCTGGAGCCGTAAAACTGCCCCTCGTTGAGCGGCGTTTCCACGCCCACCCGGTTGATGGCGCCGATCCAGTAGCCGTTGGCCACCGCATGGGCTGGTTGCTCCAGCTCCCAGAGGTACCGGGAGAGTGACTTGATGGTGGCCGATGGGTTGAAGACCAGTTCGGCCCCTTTCAGCCCCAGCGCCCGGGCCGGCTCGGGGAAGTGGCGGTCATAACAGATCATGATCCCGACCCGACCGACCGACGTGTCCCACACCGGGTAGCCGAGATTGCCGGGCTTAAAGTAGAACTTCTCCCAGAAGCACGGCCCCACGTGCGGGATGTGGGTCTTGCGGTACTTGCCCAGCACCCGGCCGTCGTTCTCGATGATGACCGCGGTGTTGTAATAGACGCCGGTCTGGGCTTCCTCGTAGAAGGGCACGATCAGCACCATCTGGTGCTTTCTGGCGAGCTCCTGCATGCGTCGCACGGTGGGCCCGTTGTCCGGCTCGGCGGTCGCGTACCATTTCGGGTCCTGCTCGGCGCAGAAGTAGGGACCGAAGAAGATCTCCTGCAGGCAGGTGATCTTGGCCCCCTCGGCGGCCGCCTCGGCGATCAGCTCCTCATGCCGTTTGATCGCCTGTTCTTTGGGCATGTTGGCGTGAGCCTGGATCAACGCCGCTCGAATAGTCGCCACCTCTTCCTCCTGTCTAGCTAAACGCCGGGATGACGTCCTTGCCGTAGGCCCGGATCACATTCTCGGGCTTCTCCACCATCAGGTAGATGTTGAACTGGTGCACGCCAATAGCGGCCAGCTCCTCCAGCCGCTCGCGACAGCGTTTGGTTGAGCCAATGATGCAGAACCGATCGATGACCTCGTCCGGGACGAACTCCGTATGCTTCGCACCCCGCTGGGCATGCTCCTGGTAGTCGTAATGCTCGCGCGCCTTGATGTAGTCGGTGAGTTCGCGGGGCAGGTCACCAGGGTCATAACGTTTTAAAAGATCGACCACATGGTTGGAGACCAGCGCCGGGAACCACCGGACCTGCTCCCTGGCCGCGGCCAGGTCGTCGCTGACGAACGACGGGGCGGCCGCCTGGATCTGGATGTCCTCGAACCGCCGGCCGGCCTCCTCGGCGCCTTCCCGCACCCAGCGTAGACACCATTTGATAATCGCCGGGTCGGCCAGCTGGAGGATCACGCCGTCGGCCACCCGGCCCGCGGCGCGCAAGGCCTTGGGGCCGTAGCCCGCCACATAGACGGGGAGGTGCCCCTCGGCCCATTTCAGCCGGATCTTCCCGCCGTCGTAACTCACCTCCCGGCCGGCGGCCAGGTCGCGGATCAGGCGGCAGGACGCCTCCATCTCCTCCACCGTCACCGGATGCTGGCCCAGCACCCGCCGGGCGCTGTCGCCCCGTCCGATGCCCATCACCATCCTGCCGTTCGAGATTTCATTCAGGGTCGCCAGCGCGCTGGCCGTGACGGTAGGATCGCGGGTGCCGGGGTTGGTGACGCAGGGCCCGATCTTGATCCGCTTCGTGTTGACCGCCATCAGCGTGAACAGCGGATAGACCTCCTGCCAGAGGACGTGGGAGTCGAAGAGCCAGGCGTAGTCGAAGCCCTGCTGCTCAGCCAGCTGCGTGAGATCGACCCACCGCGAGGGCGGTGGGTCGGGGGCGAAGCAGACGCCGAAACTCAACCTGGCCATCAACGTGTCTCCCAAGAATCAGACAGGGCCGGATCACCCGGCCCTGCCTGCATCAGTCTCGTCGTCGAGTCACGCCCGGACCGGGACGGCCTGGGGTGCTTCCTGCCGGGCCGGAACCAACCGGGCCAGCAGGTAGTAGCAGACGAACGCGCTCACCAGGCCGACGACCCAGCTGTAGTCGTAGAGGTGAATCAGCGGGAAGTTATACAGCGGAGACAGGATCCCGTTCGCCGGGAACGGACCGCTGCCCGGCGCCGAGTAGGCCCCGCCGACGGCCAGCACGCCGCCCACCGCCAGGCTGACCAGCCCGCGCCAGTTGAAGCCGGACGCGTAGCGGTAGATGCCATTGGTCCGATAGAGGTCGGCCAGCTTCAGGTTGGTGTGGCGCATGATCCAGTAGTCGGCGATCAGCACGCCCGCGATGGCGCCCAGCGCCCCACCGTAAAACCCGAGCCAGGTGAAGATGTAAACCTTCTCGTTGGTCAGCAGGTTCCAGGGCTGGATCAGGATGCCGAGTACCCCCGTGATCAGCCCGCCCGTGCGGAAGCTGATCAGCTTCGGGATGGCGTTGGAGAAGTCGTAGGACGGGCTCACGATGTTGGCCGCCACGTTGACCGACAGGGTGGCAACCGCCAGGGTGAAGAGGGCGAAGACGACCACGAACGGATTGCTGAACTTCGCGGTCAGGTCGACCGGGTTCCAGATGGCATGGCCGTAGACGACGACCGTGGCCGAAGTGATCAAGACCGCCACCAGCGGAAAGAGCGTCATGGTGGTGGGTAGGCCAAGAATCTGACCGATCGCCTGCGCCCGCTGGCTCTTGCCGAAGCGGGTGAAGTCGGGCATGTTGAGGGACAGCGTCGACCAGAAGGCGATCATGCCCATCAGCGCCGGCGGGAAGAGCTTGAGCCAGAAGTCGGTGCCCCAGCCGATCTTGCCGGGCTGGCTCACGATGGGGCCGAAGCCGCCGGCCTTGGTGACCATCCAGGCCAGCAGGCCGAGGGCGACCAGTAGCACGAAGGGCGCCGCCCAGTTTTCGAAACGGCGGACGGCGTTCATGCCCCGCATGATGATGAAGATGTTGATCAGCCAGAAGACGCCGAAGCTCAGCCACAGGGTCCAGGGCTGGCCGGCCACCACGCCGGCGTGGCGCCAACCGTCGCCGAACAGCTGGCCTGTCAGGGCGTAGAGCGCCCCACCGCCGATCCAGGTCTGGATCCCGAACCAGCCGCAGGCTACGCCGGCTCGGAGGAGGGCGGCCACGTTGGCTCCGAAGACACCGAACGATGCACGGGCAAAGACCGGGTAGGGGATCCCGTACTTGGTCCCGGCATGGCTGTTGAGAAGCATCGGGATCAGGACGATGACGTTGGCGATGGCGATGGTCATAATCGCCTGGTACCAGGCCATCCCCAACGCCACCAGGCCGGATGCCAGCAGATACGTCGGGATGTTGTGCGCCATCCCGATCCAGAGGGCCATGTAGTTGTAGGTATTCCAGGTACGGCGCTTGATCGGGACGGGCGCCAGATCCTCGTTATAAAGCGGACTGTTACGAATGCTGCGGTCGTCGACCAGTTCGTGCCGCCCGTCGGGGTACACGACTTCCTCGACGCTGGGCGCCACGGTCGTAGCGGTGGGCATTCCTTCCTCCTTGCGGAAATTCGGCTGGTGGCCGGCACCCCTCTGCCTGGCCGTCTGCCACGCCCATTGTTAGGCGGCCACAAGGGGAAGTCAACAGCCTTTCGGCTGTCACAATGCATGCCCAGCCGGTGCTTAGTATGTGGTGGCAATCAAGGCGCTTCGGGCGCCAGGCGTAACTTGCAGCTGGGGAGGCGACGTTCCCACAGGGCTGACCGAACCATTTGATCGCCTATTCCGGGCGGAATACGGGCGGGTGACGTCCGTCGCCTTCCGCGTCCTGCAGGACCGGGCCGAGGCCGAGGACGTGGCCCAGGAGGTGTTCCTCGCCTACCACGGGCGCCATCCGGCCGACGCGCCCTATGCCGCCGCCTGGCTCCACTCGGCGGCGGCCCACTCGGCGCTGAACACGCTGCGCGGCCGGCGGCGCCGGGAGAGGCGGGAGGCCGCCGAGGCCCGTCTGCAGCAGCCCGACCGGCCCGACCCGGCGCGCGTGCTGGAAGATCGCGAGCGCGACCAGGCGGTCCGTGCCGCCCTGGCGCGCCTGCCGGAGCGGGCGGCGGCGGTGCTGGCGCTGCGCTACAGCGGGCTGAGCTATGGCGAGGTGGCGGCGGCGATGGGCGTCGGCATCAATCAAATTGGCACCCTGCTCCGAAGGGCAGAGGCCGCGTTTCGCAAGGAGGTTTCGGTCCCGTGAGGCACATTTCGGACGGACTGCTGCGTCGGGTGATCGACGACCCGCTGATCCTTTCGGCGGCGGACCGGCGGCATCTCGAGACGTGCGTAGTCTGCCGGGCGAAGCTGGCGGCAATGACGGCCGATAGCCAGGCGGTGGCCGGACTGCTCTCCAGCCCAGTTCCGCTGGTGGACCCGGGCGTCGCCGCGGCGGCCATGGGGGAGCGCGCCGCGCCCCGGCCTGCCCCCCTGCCACCGATCGTACGGGGCGTCGCGGCCCGGGTTGAGATCAACCCCGCCCCCGCCGTTCGCACGCTGGCCGCGGTGGCCATCGCGGCCGTCCTGGTGGTGGGGATGGTGGTGAGCGGAGCGGCCGCCAATCTGCTGACCATCTTCGAACCCAAGCAGGTGACCGCCGTCCCGGTGACCTCCACCGATTTGCAGAGCCTGCAGGGGCTGCCGGACCTCTCCGAGTACGGCACCATCACGGTGACGACGCAGCCCGTCTTGCAGTCGGTCACGGACGCCCAGGCGGCCACCACCGCGGCGCACCTGCAGATCTTGCAGCCGAGCTATCTACCGGCGTCGGCGACGGGCCCAGGGGCGTTCGCGATCGTCAGCCAGGGGAGCGGGTCCTTCACCTTCAGCGCCGCCAAGGCCGAGGCCGCGGCCCAACGCCGCGGCAAGGCCTTGCCCCCTATGCCCGCCAACATCGATGGCAGCACCCTGTACCTGACGGTCGGCCCGGCCGTGGTCGAGAGCTTCGGGGTGAGCGCCGGCCAGCAACTGCCCTCGCTGGTGATTGCCCAGGCCAGGGTCCCCCGGGTCCAGTCGACCGGGGTGTCCGTCCGGCAACTCGAGAACTACCTGCTCAGTCAGCCTGGCATCAGCCCAACTCTGGCCGCCCAGATCCGAGCCATCGGCGATCCGTCCCAGACGTTGCCGATCCCGATCCCGGCCAACCTGGCCACGTCCCATCCGGTGACCGTCCAGGGCGTGCAGGGAGTGGCCATCGGCGACTCCAGCGGCCTGGGGAGCGCCCTCATCTGGGTCAAGGACGGCCTGGTCTACGCCGTCGGCGGTACCCTGACGGAGAACCAGGTGCTGCAGGTTGCCAACTCCCTCCGCTAGCTCGGCGATCCCGGCGATTCATACTGTCGAGCTGGCCAAGCGCTACGGGAAGACCGTGGCGCTCGCCGGCCTGACCATGACCGTCCCCCAGGGCGAAGTTTTCGGATTCCTGGGCCCCAACGGCGCCGGCAAGACGACGGCCGTCAAGCTGCTCCTCGGGCTCACCGGGCCGACGTCGGGGGAAGGCTTCGTCCTGGGCGCGCCGATTGGAAATCGGGCGACCCGGCGGCGTATCGGCTACCTGCCGGAACTGTTCCGCTATCAGGGGTGGCTCTCGGCCCGCGAGGTCCTGGCCCTCCACTGCCGGCTGGCCGGCCTGCCGCGTTCGGCGTGGCAGCCGGAGATCGACCACGCCCTGCGCACGGTCGGGCTCACCGATCGTGCGGGCGACCGGGTGAATACGTATTCCAAGGGGATGCAGCAGCGCCTCGGCCTGGGGGTGGCCCTGCTAGGCAAACCCGAGCTGGTGCTCCTGGACGAGCCGACCTCCGCCCTGGACCCGGTCGGCCGGCAGGACGTGCGGGAGATCCTGCTTGCCCTGAAGGCGCGGGGCACGACGGTCTTCCTCAACTCGCACCTGCTGAGCGAGGTGGAGAAGGTCTGCGACCGGGTGGCTGTGGTCGACCACGGGCGGGTGATCGCTATCGGCACGCTGGATGACCTCCTGGGCGAGAACGCGGTGCGCCTCAGGGTGGCCGGCCTGAACGGCGCGCACCGGGCCGAGCTGGCGCGATTCGGCGAAATCCGGGAAGAAGGCGACTGGCTCACGGTCCGCGGCCTGGGCCTCGAGGGGGTGCCGGACCTGGTCGCGACCCTGATCAGGATGGGTGGCCGGGTGTATGCGGTCGAGCCCAGCCACCAGTCCCTGGAAGACCGGTTCCTTCAATTGCTGGGAGACCAGTAGCCATGCTGGTCCTGGCCATCGCCCGGCTGACCGTCCGCGAAGCGGCCCGCCGCCGGCTGCTCCTAGCCCTGCTGATCCTGACCGTGATCGCGATCCTGCTCAGCGCCTGGGGCTTCTCCCACATGACCACGCTCAAGTGCGGCGACGTTCCCTGCACCGCCGAGCAGGTGCGGGGCGTCGCCTATGCCCTGACCACGCTGCTCGCCTTCATGTTCAGCTTTGTGCTGGCCCTGAGCGCGGCCTTCACCGGCTCCTCCTCCATTGCCTCGGAGGTAGAATCCGGGATCGCTCAAGCCATCCTGGCTCGGCCCATCAGTCGCACCGAGGTGGTGTTGGGGAAGTGGCTGGGATTCACGGTCCTGATCGCGGTCTATGCGGCCGGGGTGAGCGTGATCGAGCTGGGGCTGGTGGCCTGGATCACCGGCTATGCGGCGCCGCATGTGGCCCCGTTCATCGCGTTCCTGGCCGCCGAGGGGATCGTGCTGATGAGCATGGCGCTCCTGTTCAGCACGCGGCTCTCGAACATTACCGGGGGGGTGATCGCGGTGAGCGCGTTCGGGCTGGCCTGGATCGCCGGCATCGTGGGGGGGTTCGGGCAGGCCTTCAACAACGACACCGTGCGCAGCGTCGGCACCATCAGCCGCCTCCTGATCCCGACCGATGGACTCTGGCGAGGCGCGATCTACAGCCTGGAGCCGGCCGTCTACATCGCCGCCCAGAACACGGTCCGCCAGTCGGCGGCCAATCCTTTTTACGCGCCCAGCTACCCCGCCTGGCCCTACCTGGTGTGGGTGGCATGCTGGATCGTGGCGATCGTGGGGTTGGCCGTCCTCAGCTTCCAGCGGCGCGAGCTGTAGGATCTGCGTCTGGCTTCCGTTGTGTCATGCGACAAGGCGGCCGGGTCGGGGTAACCGCGGCCCGACTCGCCCCGTTATACCGGCTGGTGAGATAGGACACTGGATTACCTGACAGAGCATTGCTAGCATGAAATGTAAATGCCACAGTTAGTAGCGCGGGCAGCACTAGCCGTGGTGGCGGCCGTCCTGATCCCCTCCTGCTACGGCACCCACCTGGCACCGCCGCGGGCTCCCGGGGCAGCCGCATATAACTTCGATTTCGTCGGCCCAGACGGCACCGGGCACATCAGCGTCTCGGCGCCGCGCAGCCTCACCCTCCGCGAGTTGGTGTTGCAGACAGACCGGGCCGCCGTGGTGGTCCAGGACTTCCATGAGCCCGGCGATTGGGCTCACCGCAACTACTGCGGCGCCGGCGCCAGCCAGGTGCTGCTGTCCGCCTGGCTCCCGCAGGTCCCCGACATTGAGTCGGTGGCCACCGCGGCGCACCTCAATCCCGGCAGCGGGCAGACCGGCGCCAACACAGTGACCGAAGTCAATGCCTTTCTCGACCCGGTGGTGACACCGGCAGCTGGGGGATCCTGGTACCGAGGCGAACACGTGGAGACGCTGGACGCCGTCATGACGCGCATCCGCAGCGACCTTACCAGCCCGATCGCCCTGCGGAGCTTCGGTCACGGCGCCCCGGTGATGGTCCAGACGATGACGCGCACCATGCCCGGCTGGAACCACTGGAATGCCACCCACATGATCACCATCTTTGCCTTTGACTTCACGCACCATGACCCGGCCCTGGACACGGTCAGCTACGCGGAGACGCCCTCACCACTGGCCGGATACCGCGGTCCCGATTTCCAGACGATCTCCGTCGAGGCCCTCTGGGTCGCCATGCAGGCGTACAACCGCGAGGCTCCCTGGGATCCGATAAACGTCATTAGCTAACTCGCTCGCCGACCGAACCACCGCGCTGGTTGGCTGGACGCTCGCATGGCGGGCAACCAGCGCGGCCGCCACGCTCGCCCTGGGGTCGTATCTGGCGCACGTGCTGCCGCCCGCCGAGTACGGGCGGTACACGCTGGTGCTCAGCGTGCTGGCCTACCTGGCCCTGCTGGCGACCTTTGGGCAGGACCAGGGTTTGCTTCGCTACCTCCCGGAGCTGCTGGCTCGCGACGACCGCGCCGCGGCCTACGACCTGTTGCGCAAGAGCGCCCTTTCCATCCTTCTTGTGTGGGCCGCCGTCAGCGGCATCGTCTTTGTCCTGCGACCGGCGATCGACCAGGCGCTGCACACCCGGGTCGCGGACCTGCTGGCGTTGGGCACGGTGCTTCTCCCGGCGGGAATCGCGGCCGGCGTGCTCTCGTTCGCGCTGGTCGCCATCTACGACATGCGCAGCCAGGCGCTGGCGACGCCGGTGGCCGGCGGGGTCACGCTGATCCTGGCGGTCGCCTTCCTGCGTCACGGCGGGCACATCGGCAGCGTGCTGGTCGCCGGTGCGGTTGGCCAGGCCCTGCTGGCGCTCTTCTATTTCCTGGTGCTGCGGCGGAGCGTCAGTCGCCGCGCCGGCGCCGCCGGTCAGCCCATCGGCTGGCGCCGGCTCCTGGTCTATGCCAGCGGCTGGCTCCCCAGCCTGTTGATCGCGTCGGCGGTCGGGTTGCAGTTCGAGAGCCTGTTTCTGACCCGATTCTGGGGTACAACCCAGGTCGCCTTCTACGACACCGGCTACAACATTCCGCAGCGGTTGGTGGCCCTCATTCCCAGCCTGCTGACGGGCGCCTGGGTGGTCGGCACCCTGGAGCGCGCCGCGGGTGAGGCCGGCCGGCTGCGAGCCGCCGTGCTGGCGTTTTACAAGGGCATTCTGCTGATCGCGTTTCCGCTGGCCTTTGGCGCCGGTGCGCTGCTGGCCTGGCTGAATGCCCTGGTGAACATCGCCCAGGTTGGGTTCGCCGCGGTCATGGACCTGCTGCTGATCCGGGCATTTGGCCTGTGGGGGGCCGTGGCCGCGGTCGCCCTCACCAGCATCCTGACCGTCGGGCTGACCCTGGTCATCTGGTACTGGGCCGACCGGCCCTCGCTGGCCCTTCCCTGGCGATACGGTATGCGCTGCCTCTTGGCCGCGCTACCGATCGCGCTGCTGCTGCCGTTGGCCCTGGCTGGGATGCGACTGTCTTTTCTGCTCGTGAGTGCGGCCATCACGACGACAGCCTGGCTGTGGCTGGTTCGGCGGTTGCGGCTCCTGGATCCCGACGAAGTGCCGCTCTTACACCAAAGTCGGCACGCGCCGATCCGTGTCGCCCTGCACTTTCTCGCGCCATGAGGCATCGCGTCGCGCCGTGACCGGTCCCTCGCCGGGTCCCAAGTTGATCAGCATGCGGCCCTGGACGGTAGATGATGCTGTGGGCCTGGCTACCCTCTATGCCGGAAACTGGGAGGAGATCCGCACAACCGAACCGTGGCGAGCGCCGGACTTCTGCACGGAGCCCGCCCAGCGCCGCCGGATCTCAGCCGCCTTGAGCCGTTCGGACATGCTGCACTTTGTGATCCTCGAGAGCACGGCGGTGGTGGGCACGATCGGCTTCGAACGCCTGGCGCGCGAAGAGAAGACGGCCGACTCGGATACTGGGTGGATCGCGCTCACCGCGGCCTCGGGATCGCCTCGAAGGCCGTGATGCTTGCCGTCGAGTACGCCTTCAGCGTGCTCGGGCTTGGCCGGGTAAGGGCCAATGTGGAGCCGGATAACGTCGCCTCGCGTCGGGTTCTCGAGCGGACTGGGTTCCAGCTTGCCGGCCGGCACTCCACCGAAATCGCCGGTCGCCGGGTCGACCACCTCGTCTTCGAGTGCGCGGTCACTGAGGGGCGACCCGCCAAGAGCAAGTTAAACAAACCAGAGGTTTTGTGACAGGCAGCTGTCACAGCCATGGTTCACG
>WNFA01020226.1_pt1 | contig 14647 bp, 14 predicted proteins | sample 5400481 | NCBI WGS metagenome assembly WNFA01 (sample SAMN13153340, study PRJNA577476) | soil metagenome | isolation source: 120 cm saprolite under Douglas fir tree site 2 hole 1 replicate 2 | place: USA:California | collected 2015-04-18 | reverse complement strand
CATCATTCCGCAGCTTCGCGGGAAATTTCGCAGCCGGCGATTCGAATCGGTGGTTCGTGAGGCGGAAAACCTCGCCGCAGCGGGCGCGCGAGAAATCACGCTGATCGGGCAGGACACGACCTCATACGGCGAGGATCTCGGCTTGCGCAACGGCCTGGCGCAACTGCTGAGCAGGCTTGCCGGTGTGAACGACCTGCTGTGGGTGCGCTTTCTGTATGCTTATCCGAATCGCGTGACGCAGAAATTGCTCGACACGCTTGCGGCGCACCCGCGGCTCGCGAAATACATGGACATGCCGCTGCAACACGCGAGCCGAAATGTTCTGGCGCGGATGAAGCGCGGGTCGCATGGTGACGCGTTTTTGAAATTGCTCGAGCGGATCCGCGCGACGATTCCCGGTGTGGCGCTGCGAACTTCGTTCATCGTGGGATTTCCCGGCGAAACGGAGGCGGATTTCGAGGAGCTTTGCGGATTCGTGCGCGCGGCGAATCTCGATTGGATGGGCGTTTTCGAGTACTCCGACGTGGACAACGCGGGCAGCTACGCGCTGGATGAAAAGGTAGAGGCGGAAACGATTGCCGCTCGCCGCAACCAATTGATGGCGATCCAGAAAAAGATCTCGCGGGAGAAACTGCGCGCCTTCAAGAGCCGCACGGCCACCGCTCTGGTTGAAGGTCCGTCGAAGGATAATCCGCTCGTCTGGGAAGCGCGGCTGGAAGGCATGGCGCCGGACATCGACGGCAAGGTCTATCTTACCGACATCGAATTGCCATCGGGTGAGGTAGCCATGACCGGCGGCGTCGTGCGAGTGGAGATCACAAAGACCGATGCGTACGACCTCATCGGCCGAGTCGTGGAAATTCTTGCGCGACCTGCCTCGCGCGACGCGGCGACTCCGGCATCCGCCCCGAGCTTTCCACCGGCGGAAAAGCTCACGCGGATCGCCACCGGCGCGCCGCTCCGCGTCCTGGGCTGAGCTATACTCTCACTCATTGGTGTTGCCTCTGCGGAAACTCCGCGATCTGTGCGTTGAGGATTTTCGACACAGAGAACGCGGAGATGGGAAGGAGCCGGAACGCAACTGCGGATTCCACGAGTCGCGATGATACATAAATGCCCCATCTGCAAAACGCCGACGGACTCTACAGTGCACGCCGATTTTCCGTTCTGCAGCGAGCGGTGCCGGCTGCGCGACCTGGGCAATTGGGCGAGCGAAAAATACGTGGTCTCCGAACCCGTTTTCAACGAAGATGACTTGGCTGCCGCCGAGCGCGATGAAGCCGGCGCAGAATCACCAGATTCAAATGACACCAAACACTGACGCTGCATCCGCGGGCGCGCCGCAGAGGAAGAAGCCACATCTCGCGTTGGCGCTGGCTACCGCTCTGGGCGTCGGCTACATACCCAAGGCTCCCGGCACATTTGGCGCGTTGGCTGGAATTGTTGTTGCGATCTTGACCAATCCTATCAGCCTGATCGCGATTGCCGGCGCGCTATTTTTTCATGGCGGCATCGGCATCGGCATTGACATACCGATGGTCAACGGACGTGCCGCACCGGTACTACTGCTTGTTCCGTCTCTTGTTGCTTTGCTGGCTGTCGCCCTCATAGGCGTTTGGAGCAGTTCGCGCGCGGCCGCGTACGCAGGCCTTAGCGATCCACAGTACGTGGTCATTGACGAAGTCTCCGGGATGCACTTGACGCTTGTGCTTGCGATCATGCCGCTAAGCCTCCCGACGCATCTGATACCGGCGGACCAGGCTTCCGTGTTTGCGCTCTACTCCGCTTTCAGCTTGCTCAACTGGAAATACCTGCTGGCGGGATTTATACTTTTTCGCGTGTTCGACATCTGGAAACCCTTCCCGGTACGGCAACTGGAGAAGCTGCCCCGGGGCTGGGGCGTCATGGCGGACGACTGGATGGCGGGCATCTACGCTGCCATTCTGCTGCGGCTAGCGTTACACTTTGGCCTGGTATGAAATTTGGTTTAGGGTCCACGGCAGAAAAGAACGGCATCCCCCGAATAGAAAGAGTTGCGCCTGCGGCCGCCATCCCCGGCGGTGAGATCACGATCCACGGGAGCGGATTCGTTTCGCGAACGCACCCGCGCCCGGTGGTGCGCTTCGGGGACGCGGAAGCGGGGCTGGCGCTGGCCAGCGAGCACCGGCTCATCGCGCGGGTGCCTGATGGAGCCAGCGGCGGTGTGGTGCGCGTGGCGAACGCCTCGAACGAAAGCCAGCCGCATCCCGTTTCGATCGGGCTGCAAATCGCGGACAACTTGCATCCGGTGGCGAATCCCGCGGTGGACGCGCTGGGCAGCATTTATGTGACGTTCAGCGGTCCCCGCGGACAGCGCGTTCCCGTTTCGCTCTACAAGATCATGGCGAATTACAGCATCAAGCCGTTTGTGACGTCGCTCGTGAACCCCAGCGGATTGGCGCTGGACCGGAGCGGAAATCTTTTTGTCTCCTGCCGGAACGACGGGACGATCCATCGCGTTACGCCAGAGGGCCGCGCCGAGCAGTGGATCGAGGGCATGGGCGTCGCCACGGGCATCGCCTTCGACCGCGCGGACAATCTTTACGTCGGCGACCGCAGCGGAACGATTTTCAAGATCAGCCCCAGCAGGGAGATTTTCGTTTTCGCCACGATTGAGCCGTCGCTCGCGGCGTATCACCTGGCGTTCCATCCGAGCGGCGATTTGTATGCCACCGGGCCGACGACATCCAGCTTCGACCGCGTCTATCGCATCACGCAGGGCGGGGAGGTCACATCGTTTTTTCGCGGGCTCGGCCGGCCGCAGGGATTGGCGTTCGATCGCGACGCCAATCTATATGTGGCCGCTTCTTATGGTGGCCGGCGCGGCATCGTGCGCATCACGCCGCAAGGGCGCGTGGAAGTGGTGCTCAGCGGCTCCGGCCTCGTGGGATTGGCGCTGCAACCATCCGGCCGCGCCATCCTCGCCACGACCAACGCGCTCTTTACGCTCGATTGGGACGTCCGCGGCCTGCCACTTTTCGGATAGTTGACAAAATGAAAGCGGAGATCATTGCCGTTGGTTCGGAGTTGCTCACTCCGGACCGGCTCGACACCAACTCGCTCTTCCTGACCGAAGAGCTGAATAAGATCGGCATCGAAGTGGTGCGCAAGAGCGTCGTGGGGGACAACCGCGAAATTCTCAGCGAGGCATTCCACGATGCGCTGAACCGCGTGCCGCTGATCATCGCCTGCGGCGGGCTTGGCCCCACGGAAGACGACCTCACACGCGAAACCGTGGCCGAATTACTCGGCCGTAAGTTGCGGCGGAACGACGAAATCCTTCGTTACATCGAGGGGCGCTTCCGCGCGCTTGGCCGGGAGATGCCGGAAGTGAACGTGCGCCAGGCGATGGTTCCAGAAGGCGCGGAAATCCTGGAAAATCCGCGCGGCACCGCGCCGGGATTATGGATCGAAGATGCCGGGCGCTGCGTGGTGCTTCTTCCCGGCCCCCCGCGCGAATTGAAGGCGCTTTTTCGCGAACAGGTTCTGCCGCGACTAGAGCGGCGCGCTTCCGGCGTGCGGATGTTTCACCGCGAGCTGCGCGTGACCGGGCTCGGCGAATCCCACGTGGAGCAGCGCATCGTGGGGATTTACAAGCGCTATCCCGAAGTGAATACCACCGTGCTTGCGGCGCCCGGAGAGACGCAACTTCACCTGCGACTCTGGACCGACGACGCGCAGCACGCACAGAAAACCCTCGACGAAATCGTGCAGGGATTCGAGCTCGCGCTCACGGACCGCATTTTCAGCCAGGATGGATCGTCTCTCGAGGAAGTGATAGCGCGCCAACTGACGATGAACAACGCCACAATCTCCGCGGCGGAAAGCTGCACCGGGGGCTTGCTGGCGCAGCGATTGACGAGCATTCCCGGCAGCTCTTCGTATTTTCTGGGCGGCGTGGTTTGCTACAGCAACGAGCTGAAGACGGCGTGGGCCGATGTGCCTCCGGAATTGATCCAGGCGAAAGGCGCGGTGAGCAGCGAAGTGGCCATCGCGCTGGCGGAAGGGATTCGCCGCCGCGTGGGAAGCACGTTTGGCGTGGGGGTCACGGGAGTCGCGGGGCCGAGCGGCGGCTCTGAAGAAAAGCCCGTCGGTACGGTGCACATTGCGCTGTCACACGCGGGCGGCGTCAAGGAGCGCGGGGTCCGCTTCCCCGGAGATCGCGAGTCAATCCGTTTCCAGGCTTCGCAAGTGGCGCTGGACATGGTGCGCATCCATTTTCTCTACAACGGCAACCAACCTCCAAAGAGAGCCTGAGGCGTGCGTCTTTTTGTGGCGCTGGAGATTCCCGCAGGGGTGCGAGACAATCTCGCCGCACTGGTCCAGGAACTCCGCACCCTGACCCAGGAAGCGCGGGACAACAGACCGCGCTGGGCTCGCGCGGAAAATCTTCACGTGACGCTGAAATTCATCGGCGAAGTTGCGCGGGAGAGGCTCGATGGTATTCGCGGCGCGCTTGCCGCGGTTCGCTCGGAGCGCCCGGCTGATCTTGCGTTTCGCGGGCTCGGGTTCTTCCCGAACGAAAGGCATCCACGCATCTTTTGGGCGGGCATTGGGGCTTCAGAGAATTTGCAGTCGCTGGCGGCGGAAATCGACCGCTCGCTTGAAGCGTTCGGAGTCGCCCGGGAGCGGCGCGCCTTTGCTCCGCACTTGACACTAGCGCGCTTCCAGCCGCCAGGGCTGCCCGAAAAATTGCGCTCGGCGATCCAAAGGGAGATCGCGCGCGAATTCGGTTCGCTGCACACGCACGAGTTTCATCTCATCGAAAGCAGGCTGAAGTCTTCCGGCGCGGAGTACACTCGCATCGCCACATTTCCGTTCGCAACGGAGGCTTAGCGGCGCATGGAGCATGCGATTACGATCCCGATGATTTTCGTTGTGATTCCCATCGCCGGATACTTGCTTGGCTCCATTCCGTTTGGGCTAATCCTGGCGAAGATTCTCGGAGGCAGAGACGTCCGCAAAGCGGGCAGCGGAAATATTGGCGCCACAAATGTTGCGCGCGTTGCGGGCCCTTTCGCGGGGATTCTGACGCTCATCCTGGACGTGGCGAAAGGCGCGGGAGCGGTGCTGCTGGCGGCGCAATTCTCCCTGGGAAGCACGCTGTGGATGATGGTCGCCGGACTCTGCGCGTTGGTGGGCCACTGCTTTCCGGCGTGGCTGAAATTCCGCGGCGGCAAAGGCGTGGCGACGGCGGCGGGCGTTTTTATCGTGATGAGCCCGTTGGCGTTCCTTGGCGCGATTGCCGTTTTTCTTCTCGTCGTGGCTGTTACGCGCTACATTTCGCTAGGGCGATGCTCATCGTTTACAAGCACGGAGCGAATATTCAAAGGCTGGTTCGAGGCCAAGAGCCGAAATTTTCTCCCGGCAAGAAAAAAGCCGCCGCATGAAACGCATCGCCATTCTCGGGGGAGGAAGCTGGGGCACGGCGCTGGCAATTGTGCTGTCGCGGAGCCGCACCCCGCACGAAATATCACTTTGGGTGCATGACGCGCCGCTCGCCGAAGCCATGCGGCGCGAACGGGAAAACAAGATTTACCTGCCAGGACAAAAACTGAGCGAGCCCATCAAAGTCACCGGCGACCTGGGCCAGGCGATGGCGAAGACCACTCTTGCCGTTGGCGCGATGCCCTGCGCACACGCGCGCAGCGTGTACACGCAGATTCGCGGCTTACTCGCCGATGTCACGGCCATTGTCAGCGCGACGAGGCGGAGAGATGTCCTCAGGTCGCGGTGCTTTCCGGGCCGTCGTTTGCGGCGGAGGCCGCACGGGGAGAACCGACCGCGGTGGTGATCGCATCGGAGGAAGCTCAGCTTGCTTCGGAGTTACAGGAAGAATTCGCGGGGCCCAATTTCCGACTCTACACAAATAACGATGTTCTGGGCGTTGAACTTGCCGGGGCCATGAAGAATGTGATGGCGATTGCCGCGGGGGCTTGCCAAGGTCTCGGCTTAGGATCTAATTCGCTTGCCGCGCTGATTACCCGGGGACTTGCGGAAATGTCGCGGCTTGCGATGGCGCTGGGAGCCCGGCCGGAAACTTTGAGCGGGCTCGCCGGATTGGGCGATCTGGTCCTGACCTGTACGGGGTCGCTAAGCCGGAACCGCCATGTCGGAGTAGAGCTCGGCAGGGGCCGTGCGCTGGCGGATATTTTGTCTGGAACGCGGATGGTGGCTGAGGGCGTTGGCACAACGGCGGCGCTGCTGGAGCTTGCTCACGACGCGGGGATGGAACTCCCGATTACAGAACAAGTTAACGCGATTTTGCACCTGCACAAGCCCCCCAAAGAAGCCATCCGGGACATCATGGAACGACCTTTGAAGCGGGAATAACTCAGGGAAGGCCGCATCCCGGAAGTAGTACTAACGTTCCAGTGGCAGATGGGCGACGCCTGTCCTTCTGCGCCCTGCCCTGCCAGCGCGATTCCACTTAAAATGGGAAGTTACGATGGCCCAGACCTTCGCAGCCGCGATCGAACGTATGCGCAAAGGGCGAGTGCGCATTTTGTGGCTCGTCTTGGGCGCGCTGCTCCTGGTCAGCGCGCTGCCCATCGGGCTTTACCACCGGCAGGTGCTCCAGTTAAGCCAGGATAAACTGGTGGACACGGAGCGCGTGCAGCAGACCGAGCTTACGCGGTCCTTCGCGCAGGAAATCCAGCTCTTCGACAACAACCTGACGCAACAGTTGCTGAGCGAACGGCAGATTCTGGCTTTGACCGGAATCATCGACGACGTGGCGGAACCCTCGTCGGAGCCGAAAATTACGCGCTTGCTCGAAAATTTTGTCGATAGCAATCGAAGCACTTTCGTCTACTTGACGGCAGTGAACAAAAACCGCAAGGGCGCCATCGCCTCGCAGGGGAATTTCAGCGCGGAGCAGGACCCCTTCGTCGCCAAAGCCTTGCAGCGGGCATTTGTAACCTGCATGCAGTCGGTCAAGTTCCGGAGCGATCCAATCGCTCTGTCCTCGAACAACACCCCGGCCTTCGTGATCGCCGTGCCGCTGAAGGACGTGAACGACCAATTCACCGGCATGCTCGCCGCGGTCGTTTCGCTTGAGACGATCGTGCAGCACCTGAAGGACGCCAGCGTGCGGGGCCGCACCGTGTTCGTTGTGGATCACTACGGGCACATCGTTGCTCATCCCGAGACCAAGAGCTTCGTTCCGGGCGCGGACATGAGCGGGGGCTCGAAGATCGTCTCGCAGATCAAGGCCTTGCCCCAGGAACTCCGGAACACAGAGACGATTCGATTCACGGAGGAGGAGAAAGGCAGCTCAGTCGAGATGGTCGGCACCTATAGCACGCTGCCCGAGGTCAACTGGGCGGTCATCGCGCAACGCAGCCTGGAGCAGGCGCGAACTGACGCCGGCGTGAAGGAGCTCAACCGCCAGGCGCTTGCCTTCGTCAGCGTCGTGGTTTTAGTGGCCATTATCTTCGGTTACTTCTTTGCCGTGGGTATCAGCGATCCGATCCGCGGCCTGGCGGCTTCGACGCGCGCCATTAGCCGCGGCGAATTTCACCAGCGTTCGCCGGTGCGCGGGGCCGCGGAAATCAGCGAGCTGGCTGAAAACTTTAACAAAATGGCGGGCGATATCGAGGAGTATATCGAGCGCCTGAAGGAAGCGGCCGAGGAGAACCGTGAACTCTTCCTCGGCTCGATTCGCATGCTCGCCGCGGCCATCGACGAAAAGGATCCATACACGCGCGGTCACTCCGGGCGCGTGGCCAAGTTCTCCACGCTGATCGGCCGGGAGCTGGGGCTCACCAACGAAGACCTTGACAAGCTGAAGATTGCGGCGCTGCTGCATGACGTCGGCAAGATCGGCGTCGAAGACCGCGTGCTGAAGAAGCCCGGCGCGCTCACGCCCGAGGAATACGATTTGATGAAGCAACACACCGTGAAGGGCGCGAACATCATGCGGCCGGTTTCGCAGCTCAAGGAGATGTTGCCGGGCATTGAGCTTCACCACGAGCACATGGATGGGCGCGGCTATCCTTACGGCCTGCAAGGCCCGCAAATTCCGCTGATGGCGCGGATTATCGGCGGGCCGTACCAATCGGCGATGGATCTGGAATTCGCGCTGAAGCGGATCAAGGCACTCACCGGTGCGAAATTCGACGCCGTCGTGGTGACGGCGCTGGAGTCCGTCGTCAACGCCGGCAAACTCCGCCTCAGCGCGGTTGAAGTGCACGTCTAGCTGCTGGCCCACTTTTATCCCTGCGCACTACCCGGCCCACTGAGCTTCTTCTGATACAATTTTGTGTTGCGCTACAATCAATGCGCTCTCCCGTATGATTTCTCTCTTCGGCAAAAACGAACCGGAACCGACACTTCTTGAACGGTTAAAAGCTTCCATCAGCAAGACCAAGACAGCGCTCTCGGAAACCGTCGACACGATTTTTCTCGGCGACCGCAAGATCGATCCGGCGCTGCTGAAACAACTGGAAACGGCGCTGCTCGCCGCCGACCTGGGCGTCAGACCCACGCGCGAGATTCTGGAAGCGGTGCGCGAAAAGCTTGACCGCAACGCGCTCTGCGACGCAGGCCAGCTGAAGCGTGAAATCAAATCGCACATCGTTCGAATTCTCGCTCCGTCCGGCGGCACGGATGGAACTTCTCCGGCAGCTCTTGCAGCCACAACGAATGGGTCAGGTCCGCGCGTTATTTTCATCGTGGGAGTAAACGGAGCGGGCAAGACGACCAGCATCGGGAAGCTCGCGAATCGCTTGCGAAAAGATGGCATGTCCGTTTTGTTATGCGCAGCCGATACCTTTCGCGCAGCGGCCGTCGAGCAACTGGAAATCTGGGCAAAGCGCAACGGCATCGAGGTCGTGAAACAGAAGTCCGGCGCCGATCCCGCGGCAGTTGTTTACGACGCCGTCGCGGCGGCCAAAGCCCGCGGCACTGATGCGGTCATCGTGGACACGGCGGGCCGCCTCCACACCAAGTCCAATTTGATGGCGGAACTCGAAAAGATGAAGCGCACCGCCGCCAAAGTCATTCCCGGCGCGCCGCACGATGTGCTTCTCGTCCTGGATGCCACGACCGGGCAGAACGGGCTTGCGCAAGCGCGAGAATTTACGTCTAGCGTGGGTGTAACCGGCATCATCCTCAGCAAGCTCGACGGCACGGCAAAGGGCGGAATCGTCGTTGCCATTGCGCGCGAGCTTGGCCTGCCCATCCGATTTGTCGGCACCGGTGAGCAAATCGACGATCTCGTGCCCTTCGACGCCGAAACGTACGCTAATTCCCTCTTCGACTGAACCGTGGACGCTCACGACATCCGCTTCATGGTGCACGCGCTGGCGCTGGCGCGCAAAGGGACCGGCCTCGCTAGCCCTAATCCCATGGTGGGGTGCGTCATTGTCCGCGAAGGGCAAATCGTTGCCGAGGGCTTTCACCAATACGAGTGGCGCGATCACGCCGAAATCGTGGCGCTGAAATCTGCGGGGGAAAGAGCGCGCGGCTCAACGCTTTATGTGACGCTCGAACCGTGCAACCACACCGGGCGCACGGGCCCCTGCGCCGAAGCCATAATCAGCGCGGGCGTCCAGCGCGTAGTAGCGGCGATGGAAGACCCGAATCCCGTTAACTCCGGTAAGGGCTTCGATCGTCTACGGGCGGCGGGCATCGAGGTGGTCACAGGCGTGTGCGAAGAAGAGGCGCGCCGCCTCAACGAAGCCTTTGCCTGCTGGATTCGAACGAAGAAACCGTTCGTCACGCTCAAATCCGCGCTGACCCTGGATGGCCAGCTTGCTCTTCCCGGCGGGCACATGAAATTCGTTCCGAAAGGCAGCAAGCGCAGCCACGCAACCTGGATTAGCTCCGAAGAATCCCGCGCTGAAGTCCATCGTATGCGCCACGCCTCCGATGCTCTCCTCACCGGCATCGGCACGATCGACCTCGATGATCCGCTTCTCACCGATCGCAGCGGCCTCCCGCGGCGCAGGCCTCTCTTGCGCGTCGTCCTCGATTGGGGGCTGAAACTCTCCTGTGATTCCCGCATTGTGCAAACCGCCGATGATGACCTACTGGTCTTCACGAACCAGCGCATGGGCTCACAGAGAGCACGAATCCTCCAGAAGGAGGGCGTCGAAATCGTCTATGCGAGATCGCTAAGTGGACGGATTGATCTGGAAAGCGTTCTCACTGAACTTGGCCGCCGTGACATTCTCAGCGTCCTCCTCGAAGCCGGGCCTATTCTGAATGGCGCGGCTCTGGCCGCCGGAATCGTTCACAAACTCGTCCTCTTCTACGCACCAAAAATCGCGGGCGATAACCGCGTTCCTTTTGCCATTGCACCGAAACTTGCTCATGCGCCCATGCATGACCTGCGCGTCCGGCAATTCGGCCCGGACTTCGCGGTTGACGCCTATCTCCACGATGTCTACAGAAAATAGATTCTGATTATTCGCTTACACGTAAGACGGCGGCGCCGGGAATGGCGTCGTTCTTCAGGGCGTTGAGTGCGCGATTGGCTTCGACGAGCGAAAAAAGTTGGACATGGGTGCGAATCGGAATTTCCGCAGCGAGGCGCAGGAAATCTTCACCGTCTTGCCTCGTATTGTTCGCAACGCTGCGGATCATTCGCTCCTGGTAGAGAAGATCGTAATCGAAAGAGGGTATCGGGCTCATGTGGATTCCCCCAAGAATGAGCGCGCCGCCTTTGCGAAGCCATTTGAGGGCTGCAGGAATAATTTCTCCCGCCGGGGCGAAGACAATCGCTGCGTCCAGCTTAACTGGCGGCTTGTCGAACGTTCCGCTTGCCCACGCCGCGCCCAACTCGAGCGCCAGGCGTTGATGACGCGCATCGCGGGTCAAAGCGTAGACCGCGATATTGAAATCCGATGATGCCTGCGCACAGGAGCGGCGCGGCTTGCTCATCGGGAAACCCTTCGGGAATCGTGTAGACGAAGTCTTCCGGCGCGATGATGTGCTCCGCGTAACCACCGTCTACGGTGTAACCCGTAAACGTCGGATGGTCGCAAAGATTTTCCGCGCCTGAACGACAGTACTCGCACGTGCCGTCCGTCTTGTGCAGCCACGGGATTCCTACGCGCGCTCCAACCGGGAAGCGCTGCGCGCCCTCGCCGTGCTTTTCAATGACCCCTACGACCTGGTGTCCGGGGATGACGGGGGATTTGCGCGGTGGCAATTCGCCTTCGATAACATGCAAGTCCGTGCGGCAAACCCCGCACGCGTGCACGCGAACCAGCACTTCGCCCTTGCCCGGCCGCGGCGTTGCGCAGTTTTCAAACGCGAGCGGATTGCTTTCAATCGGAGCTGGAGCATGGAGCACGCAAGCCTTCATGTCGCGACCTTGACAGCCGGTTCGAGCGAGAAATTCATTATCAGTTTAGAGCAAATCCGCCGCGGCCCGGAATAGTGCGACGCGCAGCTGAAATCGGCTGGGATTAGCTGGAAGCCGAGGAGAGGGGAATGATTCCACGAAACGCCCGGGCAAATTACAATCTCGTTGACTTGCCCTTGCGACCGCACGATACTGAATTCACTTCTCATCGAAAATGTCTTCTGTGCCGAAAAGCATGCCCACTTTTTGTCGAGGTAGATCATGCGCATACTAATGCCATTTCTCTGCGCGAGTCTTTTTCTTGCCCCGGTAGCGCGATCGGATGACCAGCATCACCACGAACTCACCGCGGAAGAAGTCGGCTCGGTCCAGTTCGCGACTTCCTGCTCGAAAACAGTTAGCGTGAATTTCAATCGCGCCGTGGCGCTGCTTCACTCTTTCCAGTACGAGCAGGCGCGCCAGGCGTTCAATGAAATTTCCGCCAGGGATCCACAATGCGCCATGGCCCAGTGGGGCGTCGCGATGTCTCACTACCACGGTCTGTGGCACAACGGAGACGCCAGCGCCGGCCGCAAGGCTATTGTAAGAGCAAAAGCGATCGCGGCCGCCAATCCGAAGACCACTCCGCGAGAAATGGCTTACTTGGATGCCTTGAGCGAAATCTACGGCGAGGATGGGAAAGATCAAGAGGCACGCGACCGTGCCTTTGAACAGAAAATGGGTGCCGTTCAAGCGGCCTACCCGGACGACAGCGAAGCGGCAATTTTTCACGCGTTGACGTATTACATTATCGCCCCCAAGACGGACAAGACTTTCGCCAATCAGCGCAAGTGCGGAGAAATCCTCGAGCCGCTCTTCATGACGCAGCCTCATCACCCGGGCATCGCACACTACATCATCCACTGCTACGACAATACCGTGCTTGCGGAAAACGGCCTCGGCGCAGCGCGCATGTACGCAAAAATCGCGCCAGCCTCGGCCCACGCCAACCACATGCCTTCGCATCTCTTCACACGAGTCGGGTCGTGGGACGAATCCATACAATCCAACTTGAAATCGCAAAAACTGGCCGCCGCGGCCGAGGCGACTTCAAGCAATGGCGAGGCCCGCGATCAGAGACTCCACGCGATGGATTACCTGGCATACGCCTACTTGCAGAGCGGGCAGGTGAAACAAGCCGAAGCCGTGCTTGCTGAAATGAACGCGCTAAAACCCGTACCGGGTCTCACGCTGACCGGAGACTATGCCATTGCCGTGGTTCCCGCGCGCTGCGCGATCGAGCTCGGGAACTGGAAGCAAGCAGGCGAGCTACGAGTCCGGAACGACGGCGTCCCCTGGGCGCAAGCTATTACCTGGGCGGCGGTCGGCATCGGCAGCGCTAGAGCCGGTGACCTGGGCCGCGCGACGCAGGCCGAGAAGACCTTGGCATCTTTGGTTGACACAATCGCAAAAATGAAGAAGGCCTACTGGTCGAGCCAGGTGGAAGTCCAGCAGCGCGAAGTAGCAGCGTGGATCGCAGAAAAATCCGGCACTGGGGCTAATGCGATTGCGAGGATGCGCTCCGCCGCAGAATTGGAAGAAAGCATGGACAAAGATGCCGTGACGCCCGGAGCGGTCACGCCCGCCCGGGAAATGCTCGCTGAACTGCTCTTGCTGGAAAAGCAGCCGCGGGAAGCCCTGACAGAATACGAGGCGGTACTGAAAGTTGCGCCCAATCGCTTCAACGCGCTGTACGGTGCCGCAAGCGCCGCGGACTCTGCCGGCAATGCGACTGCGGCCAATCAATACTTCCGCAAGCTGAGCGAAATTGCCGTTGGTGACGAGCGGCCGGAATTGGTTACGGCGCGAAAGAGAATCGCGGTCACTGCGCAGAAGAGCTTGGTTACTCGGCAGTAAGATTTAGCGAGAAAATAGTTAGGACTCGTCGCCGCACAGCATACGCGCGCCGGAAGTGAATTACTCGCACTCATTAGGCTAGAATCGATACTTGCTTGGGAAATGAGCGAGCATTCTATGTTCACCGGCATTATCGAACACCTCGGCACAATCGAAGCTCTGGAGCTGCGGGATGACGGTGGCCGGATCACCATCCAGGCGCCGAATGTCGCGCCGTCGCTCGCGGTTTCGAACAGCATTGCCGTGAACGGTTGTTGCTTCACGGTTGCAGCCCTGGACAAAGGAACATTCTCCGCGGACCTCTCAGGTGAAACCATTCGCAAGACTTCGTTTGGCGCGCAAAGTGGGGAGCTGAAAAAAGGCTCGCGGGTCAATCTCGAACAGCCGCTCACGGCCGGCAAAGAGTTTGGCGGGCATTTCGTTCTCGGCCACGTCGATGGCGTCGGGCGCGTTACGCAGCTAATGCCGGAAGGCGAAAACTGGTGGCTTGGGGTGAAGGTCCCGGAAGAATTCGCGCGCTACGTCGTGCCGAAAGGCTCCATCACCATCGATGGCATCAGCCTAACCGTCGCTCGCTGGCACAACCGCATCGCCGAAATCGCGGTGATTCCCTACACGTACGAGCACACGAATCTTCGCGACCGCAAAGCCGGCGATGCCGTGAATCTCGAAGGCGACATCCTCGGCAAGTATGTCGAGCGGCATCTTGAAGCGCGCTCCGGCCGAGCCAATCTGTCGATTACGATGAACCGCCTAATCGAAGAAGGTTTCTAGCCACCCAAGGAGGCGCGCGTGCCGCCGCTCACCGGCGTGATCGAGACGGCTCTGTACGTGGATGATCTCGACCGCGCGTCTCGTTTCTACGAGGACGTCTTCAGCCTTCAGCGAATGGGGGGGTGACACAAGGTTCCGTGCATACGGCGTTGGCGGGCGAAGCGTTCTGCTCTTGTTCAAGCGAGGCGCATCGAACTGTGTCACACAACTGCCCTTCGGAAAGCTTGGACCGCACGACGGCAGCGGCCCGCTGCACTTTGCGTTCGCGATCCTGGCGGAAGACCTTGGCACCTGGGAAAAAACTCTCGACGCCAAGGGGATCGAGATCGAGAGCCGTGTCCGCTGGCCGCGCGGCGGCACCAGCATTTATTTCCGCGATCCTGACAATAATCTCCTCGAGCTCGCAACTCCCGGCGTGTGGCCTATCTACTGAATCGCGCCGCAGCTTTGCGGGCAAATCAAGGTCCTACCTCTTTCGCCTTCGAGCGTGCGCCGCGAAAATACAGAATCAGGCCAAGCGCAAGCGAGCCTGTCACCCAGCCCACCACTTTGATGAGAAAAGCGGTGCGATCCGCTGAATCACCCGGAGGGTAGAGAGAGACCGCAATCGAGAGCAGCGTGACG
>WNFA01002712.1_pt1 | contig 14647 bp, 15 predicted proteins | sample 5400481 | NCBI WGS metagenome assembly WNFA01 (sample SAMN13153340, study PRJNA577476) | soil metagenome | isolation source: 120 cm saprolite under Douglas fir tree site 2 hole 1 replicate 2 | place: USA:California | collected 2015-04-18 | reverse complement strand
CACGATGTTTGTCGAGAAACCCACCAGGTGTGCCTGTATTACACGTAAAAGTTTGTTATGCAACATGTGTTGCTGTCTCTTTCTCCCTGTCTAGTTGTCTAGACAGAATTTCCCAACAGAGTCATAAATCGGCACCTACGGTGACCGGAGTGGTTTGTTAATCTGCATCACCTGCAGTATTCACTCGGCCTCTTCCACTACATGCTTATGCAATGACTCTGGCATTATGCTTTCTCGTTGCCGCGCACAAGGGAGGTTAGAACGCCAAAGGCAGCGATGGCGGCGCAGGCGATAAAAGCGGCATGGAAGCTGGTGGCAAATGTTTGCTGCAGAGCGCTTATTCCTGCAGGTGATAATGCGGGATTGGAGATGAGTGCGCGGCCCGCTGCGGCGCCGCCGAAGCCAGCAAAGATGGCTCCCGCGATCGCTACACTGACGCTTTGACCCACGACGCGCCCGGTTGCCAGGAAACCTGATGCGCTACCCTGTTGATCACGTGGGGCAGCGCCCATGAGCGCGCTGTTGTTCGGTGACTGGAACATGGCCTGGCCCACGCCGGTGACCACCAGGCGCCAGATGATGTCCCAGACCGAACTTTGTGCATTCAGTTGACTGATGAGCACCAGTCCAAGACAGGCAATCGCCAGTCCCCCGGCGGCTAACCAGCGCGAGCCGATGCGATCGGCAAGCGAGCCGCTCAGCGGGGCAATGACAGCGATCGTCAAAGGTAACGGAGTTAATAGTAAACCTGCTTCCTCGGTCGAGAATCCGCGCAGTTCCTCGAGGTAGAAAGGCAGCATGAAACTGACGGCGAAGAGCGCCAGGAAAGACAGAACAAGACTCACGTTGGCCGAGAGAAAAACCCGGCGTCTCAGTAATGAAAAGTCGATAACGGGGTCGGAGACACGCAGCTCAACGAACACCATCCCTGTTAAAGCAAGTACACTGACGACTAATGTGCCAATGAGCAACGGTGAGTTCCACCCCCACTCCTGGCCGAATGAAAGCCCCATAGTCAGGGCGACTAGCCCAATTGCCAGCAAGACCGCGCCCAGTGGATCAAATCGTCCACGCCCCCAGCGCATGCGCTCGGTCAGTATACGCAAGGTCGCGATTACACCGATAATGCCGATGGGGACATTGACATAGAAGATCCAGCGCCACGTGAAGTGTTCGGTAATGATCCCGCCAAGCGTCGGCCCAACGCTTACCCCCAGCGCCACAATGACGGCGTTCATCCCGAGCGCTCTTCCTCGCTCATGCGCAGGGAAAGCGCTGGTGAGCATGGCCGGGCTGATTGCCATGATGAACGCGCCACCTAAGCCCTGTAGCGCTCGCGCGGCAATCAGCATGCCGAGGGAGAGTGAAGCGCCACAGATAGCAGAGCCTGCGGTGAAGATGATCAGGCCAGCCACCCAGATCGGCTTGCGTCCAATCATATCGGCTAAGCGCCCGGTGGAGAGGAGAACGCCGGCAATGACGACCAGGTAGGCAATAATCACCCATTCGATAGCGCCACTTAATGGAACGCCAAAATACCGTGCGATGGTGGGTAGGCTGATATTGACGATGGATGTGTCGAGCGTCGCCATAAAGACGCCGACCGCGAGAATGGCGAGCACAGCCCATTTGTTGGCGTGCTCCCCGCCATTGTCTTTACTGGCAATAGTACCTGTCTTGTCTGCCTGTATACTGGAAATATCGGTGGGAAGTTGTGAGTTGGTTGTACCGGTCTCTCTTTGCCTCATCTCGCGTCCATTTTCTGAAAGTTGCATCGAAAGAAATAGATATATAAACTATACACTCCACAGGCTCTAAAAACGGATACATTCTTTTCTATTTCAAAAAGAAATAGATCGTCAAGCCGGTGCCTACAAGGATGACAAAGGCGCGTACTAAACGCTGGTCGAGCTTGCGAGCGTAATAGGCACCAGCGAAGCCGCCCGCAATCCCGCCCAGGATCATAATAATCGCCTGGAGCCATACCACGGCCCCGGCAACAATAAAGGTAATTACGGCAACGCCATTGATGCTCGCTTGCAGAACTGTCTTCAAAGCATTCATTTCGTGGACGTTTTCCATGCCCATGAGTCCCAACGAAGCCAGCATCATGATGCCGATGCCGCCGCCAAAGTAGCCTCCATAGGTAGCGACAACGAGTTGCACGAGTGAGATGCCAGCCAGTTTTAGCCACGAAAGGTGAGTTTTCTGTGTAGCCTGGGCGCGCTTGCGCAGGAGAGAAGTAATGGGGCCACTGACAGCAAACAAGAGCGTTGCCAGCAACAGGAGGTAAGGTATTAACTGGACGAAAGTTGACTGTGAGGTGCGCAGCAGCAAGTTAGCGCCGAGCACTCCGCCTACCAGGCTGGTGCCAACGAGCACCATTAGTAACAGGCGATTCAGTGATGCGAGTTCTTTGCGGTACGCAGTGGCACTGGCTACTGAACCAGGCCACAACGCTACTGTGCTGGTTGCATTGGCTTTGATAGCTCCGGTACCAGCGAAGATCAGCGAGGGAAATGTGATGAAGCTTCCGCCTCCCGCAACTGAGTTGAGTGCGCCTCCAAGGACCGCGGCCAAGAAGAGGAGGACGAACTGTAACAATGTCATGGTTTGGGTGTTCTTCCTGTAATTGGGATGCTATGGGTGATCTGGTTGTTCAAAAGTATAGGTAGTTGGAGTGTAAGTTATGATGAGGTTTCTGCCCTGTTGCAATTGCTCTTTATCCCAACTCACCAGAGGTACTTTCAATTGTTGAGCGACTGCCACGTATGTGGCATCCCCTGCACGCAATTTCAGGTCAGCAGCAACCTTAACTGCAGCCCATACTAGTACAGTATCTAATGACACAATTCGTATTGTACGGAGAGAAGACAGATCTTTTGCCACTCTCTTTGCTTGCGCAACTTGTCTTGTCTGCCTGGATATGGCCGATGCCACTTCTATCAGCACTAGCGCAGGAGCTACAAGAAGACCACCAGCTGAAATGTAACGATTCATCCAAAGGCGAGTAGCATCGTGATTAGCATCGTGAGTTATCAACCAACTTACCCAAACACTGGCGTCCGCTACAACTGAGGCGTCCATCATAGTTCGCGCCTCACATCACGCACCGCGTCAACAGCGCTGACATCCGCAGGCCAATGAGCACTAATTTCGGCTGCTAGACGATCCAAATCGGTCCAAACTGCATCGGCATTCTGTTCAATAGATTGTTGTGGCCTACGTGCTGGTACTAGACGAGCGATGACCTCGCCACCTTTCGTTAACTCGATAGTTTCGCCTTCTTCGACGATGCGTAAAATCTCGTTGATACGTTTTGTTAATTCGTCTACCTCAAGCGTCTTCATAACTTCCTCCTAATGTGCTCACCTTCGTAACCACATTATAGCAGGCATTATAACTGTTTGCCTACTATTAAGAGAAACTGTTTAAATCTCCACGTGATCCATTCTTTATCGGGCTCACTCGTGAATACTAACGACGCTAAAAGTTCTGTAAGACGCTTATACTTCCCCGTACACCACCTTTCCGCCCAGAATCGTCGCCTGCACCCCGTTCTCGCTCATCTTCTCCTGCGGCACACTCAAAATATCCTCGCGTAGCACCACAGCGTCCCCCAGCTTGCCCACCATCAGCGAACCCTTACTTTCCTCCTCGGCGCCGGCGTATGCGGCTCCCATCGTGTAAGCCCAGAGTGCTTGCGCAACAGGTAATGCCTGGTCTGGCAGCCAGGGCGGACGCCGTGACGTAGCATCGGTACGCAAGGTGGCGGCGTAGAGTATACGCAGTGGGTCAAATATCTCTACAGGGGCATCGGAACCGAGCGCGAGAGGTATGCCCATCTGCTGTATAGTGCGGTAGGCATAAGCGCGGCGGTGACGCTGGCCCCAGTAGCGTTCGGCGATATCGCGATCAGCAACGGCGTGGAAGGGTTGCACCGAGGCTATTACCCCTAGACGGTGCATGCGTTCCAGGTCTTCAGGAGCTATCAATTGTACATGCTCGAGGCGGTAGCGCAAACGCGGCATGGCCTGGCCTGAGTGTAATCCGGCGAGGTGACGCTGCGCCTGCTCGATCGAATTAAGCGCGACACGGACCGCGCGGTCGCCGATGGCGTGAATGGCGATATTCATGCCCAGCTCGGCGGCGGCGCTCACGGTCTCCTTCATTTCCTGTTCGGGCAGTACGAGTATGCCCCGGTTGTCGGGATTGCCCTCAAAACCGTCAAGCATGGCGGCGGTTTGCGAACCAAGCGTGCCATCAGCAAAGATTTTGATGCCGCCCAGGCGCAGCATATCATCGCCAAATCCCGCTCGTAACCCCAGCGCTTGTAGCTCCGGCAGCATACGACGAGGCAGAATCATGTGTACGCGCACGCCCAGCTCGCCATCGTCATGCAGTTGTTGGAAGAGCTTTAGCGCGTCGCTCTCCTCGATGTCGTGGATGGTGGTAATGCCGGAACGCTGCAACTCTTGCAGCTTATTCTGTACCAGGTGGCGAGTTAGCGCCGGGTCACGCCTATCAATGATCTTATAGACAAGGGAGGTCGCGCCTTCTTCTTGCAAAATACCCGTAGGCTCGCCGGAAGCATCGCGCAAAATAGCGCTATTCGCCGGCTGCGGTGTCGCGGCTGTGATACCTGCAAGCTGCAAGGCCAAAGAGTTAACCCATAAAAGATGACCGTCTTTGCTCCACAGGGCGACGGGATGTTCAGGCGCGGCAGCGTCAAGTGATGCCCTGCTGGGGAACTGCTGCCCAGGCCAGAGATTCTTGTCCCACTGGCCGCCGAGTATCCATTGGCCCGCGGGGGTCTGCGTTGCCCGCTGGCGCACAAGCTCTGTCACGTCGTCCTCGCTCGCGCATGCTGTAGCGTCGATATAGTAAGAACGATAGGCGGTGAAGAGCAGGTGAATATGGGAGTCAATGAAACCTGGCAGCACCGTTTTGCCGCGCAGGTCTACCAGTTCGGCATGCCTGTCGCCCACGCGGCGCACTTCATCGTTGTCGCCCACAGCCAGGATACGCCCGCTGGCAGTATCGATAGCCATAGCCTGCGCTCGTGGCTGCATGGCATCCATGGTGTAGATGGTGCCGTTCAAATAGAGTATGATGCTCATCGTATTCAATGCCTCGAAATCAAATAGACGCTTGCAATGATCATGACCCCTCCTATGATAGTAGTGGGTAAAAGCTGGTCATGCAGCAATACAATTGCCAGTAAGGTGCCGAGCAGCGGCTGTACAAACAGGGTCGATGCAGCGGCCGAGCCATCTACCCTGGTCAGTCCCTTAAACCAGGCGAGATAGGCGATAATAGTAGACATGATGGCTAGCCAGCCAACGCCAAGCCATGCCGTTAAGCTCAATGGGTGCCAGCCATTGTACAGAATTTCTCCGCCTGCCAGGGGCACCCAGAAGATAGTGCTGCCTACGATGGCAACGGCAGTTATCAGCAAGGGTGAATGCTTCACAAGCAGCGCCTTCCCGCGCACAGTATAAAACGACTCCAGGATTAACGCCAGCACAACCATCAGGTCTCCGAGAATGCGCAGGGTACCACCGCCGGCAGGAATATTTGGAACCAGGCTGCGCTCGATAATCAGGTATACTCCCAGCAGTCCGAGCAGGAGTGCAGCGCCGGTCAGGGGCTTGAAACGCTCGCGCAGCACCAACCAGGAGAGAGCGGCAGTAAAAATAGATTCGCTGGAGATGAGCAGCGCCACATCGGAGGCCGTGGTCAGGGCCAGCCCGCCAAATTCGAGTATTTTATTGACGACGAAGCCCGTAATTGCCAGCAGGGCGAGCTGGGGCAGGTCACGGCGTGTCAGGTTCAGCTCTTTGCGCATGGCGATCAGCAGCGGCAGTAGTACCAGGGCTGCAATGATCATCCTGAGCGCATTCATCATGTTGACGGAGATATCACGCAGGGCAACCTTGGCTGCCACGTAGCTGCATGCCCAGAGCAGATTTGCCAGGATGAGCAGGAACCAGGAAAATGTCTGACGTGGCCGGGTGATAGAACCAGGGGACATGCAGTACTCCTGAACGAGGGCCTAATTGTTTGGGCCAAAAAAGTGATGATAAACGCACTTTCATCATGCTAATAAAGCATACTAGCCTGGAGATGGGTTGTCAATCGGGATAGACGCTATTGTCGCGGGCCTCACCCCCTGGCCCCCTCTCCATCTTTGATGGAGAGGGGGAAGAGGTGCTGGCGAATGAGCGCCTGTGGCTGCTTGCGGGCAGATAGGGCGCAACTGTGGCGCGTTTGCGCCGTATTTTTTCAAAATAGGGCGCAACTGTGGCGCATTTGCGCCCTATTTTTTTGGTTTTTTCCCTTGCCTGTTGACGCAAGGTGTAGAGGCAGATGAGATGGTGTTCAAAGGTGTGCAAATTATGCATATCACGCTCGGTTTAGCAGACTTTTCGCACTACAGGTGGTTGTACCACGCGAATGGAGAGGGAGTTGCACCTCTCTTCTCCTACATATTCTTTACCAGCTCTGAGAAGTGGCTCACCCCCGTCATAGCTCGCAATTACTACAGCCGCACTTAGGGCTCGAAACGGCTGCAATGGTCTACGTCTATTAGGGGGAACGAGCGGGCGACCATAAAGGCCCTCCCGTCCCCGCTCCACCACCCTCGCCCCTACGGATGTTGATGAGCTTTTTGTTCGGTTGATGCCCATTGGGCGGGCCCTTGTGGTCCCTGCACGTGCCCTAATACTTACGCATTATTGGCTCCATCGCCCGCAATACTTTATAGCGCGTGTTCCCTCCCACCTCTTCAACGCTTTTAAAACAGGCTCGCAGCGTTGGTTCGTACTTCAGAAAGCGATTTGCAACCAGGTAGAAACGTCCGCGCGGTCGCAGCACCTGGGCAGCTTCGCGGATAAAGCGCTCGGCGATCCCGGTGGTTTGTATGCCCGCGAGGTGAAAGGGAGGGTTGGTCACGACCAGGTCAAAACGCTGCGCCCGTACAGCCTGGACACCATAGCTGGGCAACACCTGCACGTTAGCCAGGCCGCTTTGTTCCACCATGCGGCGTGCCATCTCCACCGAAGCCAGGCTGGCATCGAGCATCGTCACCTGGCCTTTACTCGCCAAACGCGCAACGTGTATGCCTATAAAACCTGCTCCGCAGCCAATATCCAGGGCAACGTCTGTTACACGTACCTCCAGCGCCTCTATCAGGAGGCGCGTCCCCTCGTCTAGCTTGCCCTCCGCGAAGACGGCGGGTACCAGTGAGATCTGGCTGGCATCCATTCGTCTGGTTTCTTCGTCCATCTTGTGAGAGCAGAGCACGCGCTGTCCTTTGCTGATCTGTAGAGTCTCGACATTGCCAAAGAGTGCCTGCATACGCTTTGCCATGGACAGCACACCGCGATCCTTGGCTCCTACAACATAAAGACGCCCGCCCGCTTTGAGCGCATAACCGGCTACCTGTAGTCCATAGATCAGCCAGGCATTGCTTGGCTGGTATAACATATTCATAACAGCTACATCAATCGTCGCAGCCGCTTCGTGTAAAGTATACTCGTGGAAAGGAACATGCCTGTAGCGACTCAACGAGTTGCGTCCGCCCGGCCTGGTATTTTCTCGCTCGAGCGCGGAATATGCCGATTGTAGTAAAGCGATGTTATCTTCGGCAAGTAGTAGCTCGCCGGCGACGACCTGTTGCGCGGCCTGTGGCACGAACGGATCTGCCGCTGAGTTGAGGATCAAGATCCGATCATCGATAGCAAGCTGTACAGTATCACCGAGTAAAGAAGAATGGAGCATAAACATGGCCCTCTATATCGATAGTGCGTTTCTCCATGATATCATGAATGTCGCGCAAACGGTGCCTCTGGCGGGCGTGACCACCAACCCGACAATATTACTGGCAGCACGAGAACGCGGCCAGGACCTGAGCCCACAGGGCGTGCTTGACGCATTACTGCGTAATGTAGCCGGCACTATTTTCATGCAGCCTGGAGCAAGCGGGGAAGAGGAGATGTATGCAGAGGCACTTGTATACATCCAGGCTGCACCCGGTCGCGTGATCCCCAAGATTCCCATGACACATACCGGTATGCGTGTAGCACGTCGGCTGAAGGAGCAACAACAGCGTATCACATTCACGGCAGTGACTTCTGTGGCCCAGGCCTATAGCGCTGCAATGGTCGGGGCAGAGTTCATTATCCCGTACTATGGACGCCTGGAACGTTCAGGTATCGATGCCAGCGAGCGTATAGCCGAGATGGCAGACCTGCTGCACAACGCCCATCTGCCCACGCGCATTCTGGCAGCGAGTATCAAATCGCCTGAAGATGCCACTCGTGCCCTGCTTGCTGGTGCTCATGACCTGACGGTCGCTCCGCAGGTGTTGATGGACATGATAACGGACCCCTTGACAGAAGAGGCTATCGAGCGTTTTACGCAAGACTGGCAAATGCTGAACGAACTGTAATTATTTTCTTTTCCCGGCCAGGTGAAATGTGAAAAAATCGTCATAGTGCGCCTATGCTTTTTCACAGGTTTGTAAGGAAGGCGTGGTATAGTTTGCAGTGTGATCAGGAAAGATAATCCTGAGACGTGGAGGGAATTCTCATTGGGACCAGGGTGGATACATGGCAAGGGTAGCATACTTGTATTAGCAGTCCTGGGGAGATAGCTGGATAGGGGGTAAGTATCCTGGCTATCTGCAAAAAGTTAAGTGGGGGGTGGAAAGCCCGAGGGGTACGTTCCCTCGGGCTTTTTTTCTTGCCCCTGCCTCTGCCCCCGCTTCTAGCCGGGCGTGACCTCTTTACGGCGTAACATTTTCAGGAATTTGACAGCAATCCTGACAGCAATGAGCGAATTCATAAGGCTGCTTTGTTGGAGCACCAAAAGAAGAGAAATGCTTATCCTATCAACTACCAGGGCTTCGCGCCATAACTCGCTGCTGCGCATCTACGAATAGGCATCCTGCTTGAGTCATCTACTTGTGAACGCGCATGTTATCTACTGGAGTGGCCCCCTTTAGTAGTACCACAAACTCCTACTTCCTGCTATCGTCAGGTTGCTAATTCACAAGAGGGAAAGCAAAATATCTTTTCGTATAGTATTTTGTTTCAATATGTATCATCTAAAAAGAGGAAGTGCTAGCGTATAGTGTATGGAACTTTTTTTATGACCTTTCCATAAAGCAATGAGATGAAGATGGGGAACGCCCATGAGTACTACTACTGATACAAACAACTTCCACGCATTACTGTTTGACTATGTACGCAGGATACGAGCAGAAGCACTTAATCTGCTTGACCCAACCGACGAAATCATCACGACCTTAAATGATACGAGCCAGACGGAGAATGAGGCGCAGATGCACATACAGTATGCCTTGAAGTTTGGCCACAAGATCATTTCTGCAAACGAGTCACAAGTGAAAACGTACTTTGACGCGATTAATACCCTGCTGGCACAACATCCAGAACTCAATGACCAAGGCGGTGAAGATGTAGTAGGTGATATTACAATCATGTATGATGTATGGGAGAAAGTACTCTGGAACTGGCAGAATGCCACACAGGAGAGTCCACTCAGCAAACAAGAATTGCAGTTTCAGATGGGTGAAGTAGAACAGTCTATCTATACACTCACCGTTAAGGCTCAGATACTCACATTTCCTGACCTTGTTAACCAGAAACTACGGGACATGCGAACAGGCGAAACGCTCGACTTTTTTCATGAATTCGCTGATGCGTTTTATTCACCCAAGTTTCTCCCTATAGCATGGCAATACCTACGCGAACACCCCCGTCGTATCAATGGATTCATGACAGAGAACGGCATTATCTATAGTGCCTCACCACGCGTTCCATTACGCGTATTCAGCTCGATCCTCATTATTGGTGTTGTCGCGTTGGGTGCCTTGCTGGTCTGGCTTTTAAGCGTTCTCAATTACTTTCGGCTACCGTCATTAAACGTACTGTTTAGTGGTTATATAGCCATCATGTTTGGTGGATTGGTCCACACGTTCGTAGATATATGGAAACAATACCAAACGAAACCAGACCATGCCACGAATATGCTTGGAAATTGGGTATTGTGGGTCCACGTCAAACGAATCAGTATCATTTCCGGCATTCTGACCCTCTGGGCAGGGTTTATTATCCTGATTGTCATTCAGCAAATACAAGATGCCGGAGCAGCCTTTTTCGCGGGTTATAGTATCGATAGCTTTGTTGGCCTGTTTCTTGTGCGTTTCACAGATACCGTGCCACGAAATGTTGCCAAGTGGGGATCCGAAACTCTACCGAAATCAACCAGGCAGCAGGTCGCAGACGTTCTCGCGGAATCCCCAAAATCAGCAACAGCAGCAACAGCAGCGAAACTTTCATCGCATGTTTCCTAATTACACGACTTCAGGGTCGGTGGTGCAATGGATTCTGTGCAGAATGTCTTTTTCATTTATGCCTTAGTAGGTTTGCAAGCACAAAACGTATGTTGCATTTCTGGTGCATCATTGGGTAACAGGGAGTGAAGCTTTTTTAACGTTGATGTATCTAGAGTGAGATCCAGCGGTTCACGCTAGTTGCTATCCAGGGAGTGAGCCTTTTCCCAATCAACGCATCTACTTTGGGATAAGCTCAGGTGACACTTCCAGACGGCGGACAGCTGGTGGAGACAGTCAGGGAGGGGTTTCATACTCGTTTCGACGGCAACCAACACAGAGTGATTAGGTCTCACTCTCCTTGCGCAAACCTAAAAAGGCTCACTCCCTGGTACCCATTCCCGATCAAACCTGTCAGTTCCACTGTCTGCATGAGGCAACCAGACCGATGGACGATTGGACCGAAAGACACATCTCGCTAACAGCAATACGTTGCAACAAACCACAGTACAAAACAGAAAGTTAAAGCTCCTGCTACTACTACACCACCAACTATGCCGGAGAAAGCGGGAACAACGATGAGAACGGTGCGTGATGAAGCCTTCTTCTTGAACCCACGAAAAACCTTCAGTCCAATGAGAATGCCAGGTATGGCTCCTACCAGAATGAGAACGATACCTCCAACTACTACCTGACCTAACGTACCTTGCACTCTTCCATTGTGAAAAATTCCGAGTCCTCCAAACAGGAGGACAACCACTAGGGCAATGGTACCTCCTATGATACCTGCTATGAGTAACATACTGTTCAACGCACCTGGTTGACGCGGCTCCCGACGTTGTTGCTGCTCACTCATTTGCTTTTCCTACCTCATGCATTCATGCATATATCTGAAGAGATCGATTGAGAAACGTGCCAGCCGTCATGACCACGAAACCAAGGAGCACAAGCCAGAACCCTGGTCCTACATTGAAACTAAAGCTATAGAAGACGGCCCCTCCGAAACCCACCGGACCCTGAATGATCAGCCCTGCGAGAGCGGCGATATGTCTCCGTGTCACCATTCGAGGCGAGAGTTCTCCAAACAAGCTGGCTACACTCGTCCCGAACACGAAAAGCACAGACAGCAGGGGAAGCGCCAATAACACCATACCCGCCAGGCCGAGAAAGCCCGCGACAGTCCATTCAGACACGGGTATACTCCCATTCCCGCCCCCATTCCCGTAAACGATGGGGAGGAAAAACACCCCAAAGATGACCAGAGCGCCCCCCAAGAGGCTGAGGATCGCACCAAGGCGAGAAGATGATCGTTGTGATGGCATAGAAACGCTCTCTTTCGTGTTTCCGAGACAGGAATGCTCTCTTGAACTCCCAGGTGAGAGATACATCAGACTCCTGTGGTTGGGTTCTAGGGTAAGTATAGCGGCACATCGCCGGAAGTGGAGGTGTCATGTGTCCCATTTTTAGGGGAGAGACCCAGCAGGAAGAGAAGCTCAGACGCTCCCATCCGAGGGAAGAGGACTGATGAAGGCTGTCGGGGAGCGGCTTCATGCTCCTTTCGACAGCAATCAGTGCAAGCGAGCTAAGTCTCATTCTACCTGCGTAACTCTGAAAAAGGCTCACTCCCTGGGTAAGCACCGTGAAATCCTGACTATCTACTTGTAAATGCGCACGATGTTTACTGGAGTGAAACCCTGCCTACATGCCTACATGCCTACATGAGAGGAATGAGTACAGAGGCACTCCACTTACTTACCAAAATAACGTTGTGTGAAGGTAGCGATGAAGCTGATTTCGATTAACAGGCCCACGACAGCTTCAATGGCAGCGATTTCCACTACCTGATTGTGGAGTGATGTCTCACTACTCAGGCTCGGAAAGAATCCACGCCCATGAAACGACATGAGGCTAAAAACCAAGGCATCTGGAAATGGGGGAAGATGCCCAAGAGCAAAGTAAGCTACAGCAAAACTAACTATTACACAGAGGTACCAGAGGACAGTACGCCCTGGACGGTATCCATAGCCCGCGATGAGATCAAGGAATCCTGAGAAGAGATAGGAACCAACCTTCCATTGTCTCCATTGTCGGCGGAGCACAATACGCTGAAGGCGCTGCGCGCGGTAGGCGAAACGTGCCGCCTCCTCACTGAGTCCCTGCGATTGCAACGCAACAGCTAGTTGACGGTTGGCTCGGACGGCTGCCTGGTATTCAGACAGACGCTCTGCTTGCTCTTTCTTTTTCCCATCAGGTGTCTTCTTCTGCCGTGCCTCACGCTCATCGCCAAGCACATCCACTTGCGACCAATCGACCACAGCGAGGTTGTTATCTCCCCATTGTAGATCAGCGAGTCGAGGGCCAATACGCTGCTTATCACCTAGAATGACATTTCTGAGGATGGCTCCCTTTAGCTGTGCCCCGCTGAGGATGGCTCCCTTTAGCTGTGCCCTGCTGAGGTCGGCTCCCTCTAGCTGTGCCTCGCTGAGATCGGCTCCCTCTAGCTGCGCCCCTCTGAGATGAGCTCCCTTTAGATATGCCCTGTAGAGGATGGCTCCCTGTAGCTGTGCCCAGCTGAGGTGAGCTCCCTGTAGCTGTGCCCACCTGAGGATGGCTCTCTCTAGCTGTGCTCTCCTGAGGATGGCTCCCTCTAGCTGTGCTCCGCTGAGATTGGTTCCTCTCATGAGGACGACTGCTAAGTTGCGTTGCTCTTCAGGTGCCTTCCCCCACTCATCGAACGTTAGCCCACCACGTAGTCGCGTGAGCGGAAGCTGATGCAGATCAGCCTGTTGCAGATCGGCACCTCGCACGTCCAGCCCTTCGCGTTCCCTTTCCTTCTCATCGCTCCAATTTACAAGCCCACCATCGTGCGTTGTCAGCAGCCATTCTACATCCGCACGATCTAGCTTTATCCCCTTGAAAGGGTAGATGCCCTTTTCAATGTCAGGAACGAGCGCACGACGCTTTTCAAGCTCCGCTCGACGCTCTGGACTAATCTCTGGCTCAGTACGCCAGGGCTGGTTCTGTTCTTGCCAGTAGGCAAGCCATGCAGCATGGTCACCGTTTGAGGGACGTATTGATGGCAGTGACGATGGCTCACTTTGCCCGCTCACCTGCTTCTGTTCGCCCCTCACTACGGTTGGACGTTTTGATGTACGACGTGCATTCGGTTTCTGCTGACTCATAGCGTGCCTCTCTGTTCTCCACCGTATTGACAGTCCTCATTTTAGCTCATCTACCACCGTAGTGCATCCTCTCTCTCCTACTTGATTAGGACGATGAAAACTCGCCTCTTACCAAATACCGGTATACACCAAGCACTATCCTAACAGCAACGTTAGCAAATTGCTCTCCGCACCTCGTTACCTTATGGTACCTTTATACAATTACTCTAAAAAGCAATTCGCCAATGCTGTCTATCTTGATAGCAGTCACAGTTTTTCCACTTCCATTATCGCCTTTCCCGAGAGAAAGTCTGTGGTGACCTTCCCCACGCTCATTCGTGGAGGAAGTGGTATCAATGTCGTCCCTAGCTCATGTGAAGCCTACGGTGACGTTCGGCTCTTACCTGGTACCTCACCAGAGGAGATCAATGGTCTCATCACAGAGCAACTGGACCGCTTCTCCATTCCCAACTCCCAGCTTGAAGATCTGCTCGAAGTCCCGGTAGCCGAGACACACCCGCAAGCGGAAGTCGTGCAGACGCTTGCAGCAGCAGTAGAAGCGATCACTGGCATACAACCACGAGTAGAGGGAAGTGGACCAGCTTGCGATGGGTGGATGTTCATCACGCGAGGTATTCCCACAGTTTGTGGATATGGTGTTGCCTATGGTGGTGTACATGGAGCCGATGAGTGGGTAGATTTGGAGAGCTTACGCAGCACTACAGAAGTCTATGCTCATACCATTCCGCATTACCTGGAAAACAAGTCGTCATATGGGTAATGGCTTTGCTATGATCTGATAGTATATCTTCTGAGTGGGCTAAAAAAGCCCTAGTAGCTACTTTGTCTACCGGAGCTTTTCTATTTCCTACTTGAGCAAGCAAATGGCAAAGCCATATGTAGCAATGTATGTAGCAACACCGACGAAAAACAGCACAAAATAGCGGTTCACAGCGAACAAAAGGCGAACAAATTGAGTGTGAAAAGAATGCTAGTGGGTCAGCTAGCAATGGCGTACCGGTAGGGCTCAAAAGTGGTAGACTGGGGAAGTGAGGGAAGGAGAAGAACCATGGCACAGCCCCAGAAAGAGCCCTTGCGGGCGTTGAGTGAGCAGGAAGAGCAAGAATTG
>WNFA01002711.1_pt1 | contig 14651 bp, 17 predicted proteins | sample 5400481 | NCBI WGS metagenome assembly WNFA01 (sample SAMN13153340, study PRJNA577476) | soil metagenome | isolation source: 120 cm saprolite under Douglas fir tree site 2 hole 1 replicate 2 | place: USA:California | collected 2015-04-18 | reverse complement strand
TATGGAGGTCGTCGCACCAAGCGCACAGAAACAATGTATCTTCGTGGTGGCGCGGCTTATGTTTATTTCGTGTATGGCATGTACTACCAATTTAACGTCGTCACAAATGTCAAAGACACCCCGCATGCGGTTTTGGTCCGCGCTCTGCAACCCGTCGAGGGTACCGAGACAATGAGAAGTCGTCGCCACGGTCAACCCGATCACAACCTCAGCAACGGTCCGGGCAAGTTATGTATTGCGCTCGGTATTGACCGGCAGTTGGATCGGGCTGACCTGTTGGGAGATCGTGTGTGGCTTGAGGAGTACGAAAGCGTCCCTTCTTCTAAGATAACGAAGGGGCCTCGGATTGGCATCGATTATGCTGAGAACTGGACTGCAAAACCTTGGAGATTTTGGATAGAAGGTAATGAATGCGTTAGCAGGTAATCATGACGTACGGCTTGGATGCGCCGAGCCTCAGCACACAAGCACTTTCTGTTTGACGGGGTCAATACTGCGGAGATTGCTGAGCACCATAACTATTCACTCTGTCGCAATCTCGACCCATCTTGAGGCGGTTTCAAACGTTTCTGTCGGCAACAGGATTCGCTGCTTACGTTCCCCAGGATAGTCGTCCACCAAAACTACTCTAAGCAAATGTCTCCCAGCGGTCTCTTTAATTAGGTCCTTATCCACGAAAAAACTTACTGCTTGACCCGTCACAAGCTTCAAGGACACGGCGTATTCACTTGAAAACATCCCGGACGAGGTAGTAACCGGAATCCAATGATCTAAATGTTCTTTGCTCATTGTAAGTCCTCTCAGGAAACAACGTTTCTTCTTTGTGAATCTTAGAATAACAGAAAAATTTTTGCTCGTGCAGGGTATTTTTTCACCTGAGTTTCCGAAGTATGGACAGCCTTATTTGGAGCAACAATCACCTAATCAGAGACTTAGTCGCTGCCGTAACGGATCTCCAGGTGGCGAATGCGGTAGCAGGCAACAATCAGCACCAGCAATGTGACTCCGAGCAGGCTGGGTATGGCAATCCATGCCGGGGTGGGTTCGGCAACAACGGCAAAGGGTCCCTCTTGCATTGGGACGGGAGTCAGAGAGTTCAGATAATGGATCACACTAATCTTTTTCAGTACTGGCGGCAGCAGGAAGTTGATCCATTCCCAACCATATAGGAGCAACGCCGGAATAATCGGGTTGCGAACAAACAGACCAACGACCAGGAAGAACGCTCCATACCCAATGCAGGCCAGAACAGTGATCCCGGCGTATGTTAATAACTGGCCCAAACCCGCGCCGTCGACGAAGAATCGCAAGCTCTCCGAATAGAAGTGCGGCAGGTATAGCAAGAGCATGGATACGACAGTGGTGCCTGTGAAGAGAATCACCGATGTAACCAATCCGGAAACGTATTTGCCGACAACCAGCACCTCACGTCTGGTGGCGCTTAGGAAGTAGTAATGCAGACTCCGGTCCACCAATTCTCCACGAAAGAGGTTCATAAAGATCCAGGCGCTGCCAAAGAAGACGACCGTGCGCAGGATCAAACCGCCATAGATAATCGAATAGATCACGCTGTACTGCGAGAAGTCCTGCCATTCGCGCCCGGGAGGCGTGAAGGGCGCCAGTATTGCAAGCGGCAGGACCGGCAAGAGTGCGAGCAGGTAAATCAAGATCGCGCGTCGGCCAAGAAAGTTCTTCTCTATTTCGAGACGGAAAATTGCTCGCAATTGGCGCAGCCAAAGAGACCACGGTACCGGTTGTTTGCCGAGTTTCTGCTCGGAGGAAATGTCTGCAGCTGAAGTACTACTCATTCAATCTAACTCCAGGAATTCAAATTCCCAACTGAATCATTTTTCATTTATGAATGACCAATGATTCACTTCGTCCCGATCAAGTACTGGTAGACAGCGCTCAGATCATCGTCAACGGGAGCCACAGACTCCATGTTGATTTCTCCATCGGCGACAACCTCATTTAGCAGCAGATAGAAACGATCGGCATCGCGAGTCTTCACAAACAGGCCGCGGCGGTCCTCATGCAATCTCGCTTCGACCACATGATCCTGCGCGAAGACATAAGCGGCCAGCTTCGCAGGATGATCGCAGCGAATCAGAATTTGCATAGGGTGCTCTTCCATCTCATCCCGCACGCCATGAATATTTCCTTCGGCCACGATGTAACCGTTGTTAAGCAGCACAACGCTGTCAGACATCATGTCGACTTCATGAAGGATATGAGAAGAGATGATCAGGTGGAGACCTTCCGCTGCCAGTTTCCGAAACAAGGCGATCGTTTCCGCGCGCACCATCGGATCCAGGCCATTCAGTGGCTCATCGAGAATCATGACTGCAGGTTGGTGTGCGATTGACTGCGCCAGCCTGATGCGCTGTCGCATTCCCTTACTATAAGCCGCAACTTTACGGTCCGCCGCGTCGAGAAGACTTACACGATCGAGCGCAATTTCGGTTAGCTCACCTGCTCTTTTCTTCTCAAAGCCATGTACCAATAGAAACGAATCGATAAATTCGCGGCCGGTAAGCCCGCGCGGGAATGAATCAAACTGCGTGCAGTAACCGACTTTTCGAAATAGTTGGTCCGGTTGATCGGTGGGAATTCCGAGCAGCGTGACACTGCCACGCGTTGGTCGCAGCAGGCCGGTCATCAAATTCATCAACGTCGACTTTCCTGCGCCATTCGGCCCGACCAGGCTGGTAATGCCTGGCGCCATCTGGAGGTTTACGCGGTTCACCCCCAGTATCTCGCCGTAGAACTTCGAGACATCATCGAAAATGATTAGCTGGTCGGCAGTCGTCATAGAGTCACATCATTGCACCACTTCGTAAGCCTTAACTTTTTTGGAGAGCAAGGCCAGGCAAATTGCGCAAATCACAAAAAGTGCAGCCCAGGAACACCACAGCGGCGGCTCGTTCAAGATCACTTCACGCGCGACTCCTCCATCAAAGCCAACTATGCGACCGGTAGTTCGCACGAACGTTCCGAATAGACCGTCCGAAACATTCTTCATCAGGGCCCCCAGGCTAACGATGTGACCCCAGCGCGTCCAAAATACAACGTTGATAAATTCACCAAATACCGACGGAATGAAAAATATTCCAAGCAACGCCGCGCTGGCCACGACGCGCCACTTAACAAGAGCAGACACGGCCTGCGAAAGCAACGCGAGCAAGAGTATCCACACGACGCTGCCAATAAAAATCGCACTGGCGATCCACAGGTTGTTGACAAACCAACTGGCTCCCTCCAGGTACGATTGAAAGAGAAACAATAGCAACTGGGGTATCCAGGTTATTAAAGAAAGCAGGATCAGTAAGACAGACATTTTTCCGAGCACGTATTCAGTGCGCGAGAAAGGCCGGCAAAGATAGAGCGGGAGACCGTTATTTCGCAGGTCGCGAGAAACTAGAGGCGGACCAACGAGTAACGCGACAAAGAAAGCAAAGCCCCCTTGAAGATTTACAAATGTCTCGAAGAATGAAGCGTCAATCGGTATCAACTCTCTGACGTTTACTCGCAAAATTCCGAGAGCGTTGACGTTGTGATGTAAATAGATAAGGATGGCTTCGACAAGGAGCGGAATAAAACAGATAACGAAGAATGCCGTGAAGAGTTTGGATTTGAAAACTCCTCTATAGGCATGACGCGGGATGATGAAGAACCGGCTCCACTCGGGGGTCAGCGAACCGGCATAACGCTTGTAGGTTTGCTCATAGACTGCCATGACCGTTCTCCATCGCCTTAAGAAAAATGTCTTCCAGAGAATCTCGCTTATAACTCAAGCGGCGAATCTGCACCTGCTTGTCTGCCGCCAGTCGATACAGATCGCGGACCTCGACACCTTCCTGCAGGACAACCTTCAAGCGATGATCGCCCGTCAGTGCATATTCGCAGCCCAGTTCGGCAATCGCCTCGACAAATTTACTTTGCTCGCCGCGGGTTTCCATCATCAAAAACTTGCGATTTGATTTACGCTCTTCTTCCAGATTGCAGTAGACGGCAATCTGCCCGTCTCGCAGGATCAGAATCTCGTCACAGCATTCCTCCACGTCCAACAACAGGTGGGACGATAGAACGATGTGGGCTTCGCCACTGTCACGAATCTCGCGTATCAACTTGATCATTCGCGCTCGCGCAGGAGGATCCAGCCCGTTGGTGGGCTCATCGAGGAAGATAAGTTTCGGTCCGTGAACGATTGCCTGCGCGAGCTTGGCTAGTTGCTTCATGCCCAGCGAGTAGGTGTCCAGTTTTCGATAGCGCGCTTCGCCTAATCCAACGTAGAAGAGTGCTTCGTGAGCACGTTCCAATGCCGCTTCCGAAGGCAGTCCTGAAAGCTCGGCCATCAGGCGAACAAAATGCACGGCGCTCATCTGAGCGATGAATGAGTCCCGCTCCGGCATATAGCCAACGAGCGACTTGATCTGATTGGCATCGTTGACGATATCCAGACCAAAGATCTGCGCGGTGCCGGATGAAGGAGGATGGAAACCAAGCAGTGTGTGGATCAAGGTCGTCTTGCCGGCGCCGTTAGGACCTAAGAGACCGATGGCCCGGCCACGCAAGTCACCGCGAAGATTTTGGAGGATCGGTCGCCGACCAAAGGTAACACTGAGGCCGTAAAGGTCGATGACCGCGGCGCTGTTAGCCGACTGCTCTTGAATGGATTGTTGCTGAATTGCTGCGGGTAGTGCCATGCTTCTCTTATATCGCTCTGTCCTGATAATTCCAAAGAAATCCCAGTCCAAAGACGGTGCCCATCAGTAGGAATGTGCCCGCCAATGCTAACGCTTCAGAGGGCGCCAAAGTTCTACCAATTGCCAGGATTCCGATCAGGAAAACAGGGGTATTGAGGAGCACTGCGGAAGCGAGAGGAAAAAGCAGCTTTGGTTTGCAACCTCCCAGGCGCCGTCGCAGCCAGAACAACGCAGGGGCATAAGCCAGAGAAAAAAGAAGCGCGGCCATAACCACGGATGTCAGCATGGCGCCTTTGATGTCTGTTCTGTTAAGGCCCTCGCCGTTGACGAGAGAAAAAGTCAACAGGATTGAAAGCAGACCAAGGAGCCACGAACCGAGGGAGATGGAGAGAAGTTTCATTGTATTGATTGGTCTTGGGTCTTAGATTTGGGTCTTGGGTCTTGGGTCTTGCGTAAAACAATCATCTTCCATATATCATTTGACATTTTTCATTTGTCATTTCCAGAAATTTGCAGAGCCTTGGCAAGACTCCAAGACTTAGACTCCAAATCGGTAAGACGCTGAACGGATCCGAGGCAACTGTCGACGGACAATGTCAAATGACAAATGTCAAATGATATATGACCAATGATGTCTTTTAACCCAAGACCAAAGACCCGCTTTTTGCTTACTTCTTCCCGCTCATGCCATGCTGGATTATGCTTTGCATCTCGAGAGCGTTGGGCATACCGAGCAGCGTCGCGGGACTCAGACCAAACGGGCCACCTTCGGTATTGGCTGCAAAGGTGATGCTGTCTCCGTGAGCATAGGCGTAAGCCAGTGTCGGCGGCATGTTTGCGGCCATTGCCTTAACCGCCTGCTGTTGTTCCTGCGGCAGATTGTTTGCCGCACTGGCGATGCGGTCGGCAAAAGGCTGCACCAGCGGAGCGAGGTTGTGATAGAAGACTGCCGAAAAGTTTGTGTTCCCGTCCGTGGGCAAGCCCGCGCGGAACTGCGCAGAATGCAAGAGTGTCGACCCGGCTTCGCGTAACCTCATGGATCTTTCAACCAACGCTCTGCTCGGACCAGCGACCATGTAGCCTTCGGCATAAGCGTAATTAACCTCGACGCCGAAATCGGCGGACCGAAGTGTGTAATAAGTGCGGCCGGATATCTCCGATTGGTCCCAAACCAGTCCTGCTTTGCCGAACTTCGCTGCTTCTTTGTTGACTTCGACAACAACACGTTCGAGCGTCTCTTGCAAATGCTCAGGATCGTTTACCTGGAAAACCATCTTCCATGCAGGCGTGGGCAGAATAGGTCCATCTATCGCAAAGGCAAACTCTCCGCCTAACGGGGCGGCAATGTCTTTGCGAATATCCAGACCATGATCTGACTGCAGTTTGTCTAAATTCCTTCGCAACTCCGGAGAGACGGTTTCTACAACTCCCAGCAGATCATCAACAAGCGATACCGGGTTCTTGACTACAAATCCCGCAACCACATTGGCGTCCGGCGAGATGTATTCGAGAGATCCCATAGGTCCGGGAGCCGCAAGCCACGAGGGAATGCCGCGCTGCGATTCGTTAAAAGAAAGCGACGCTTGAGTGTGCGTCTTGCCATCAGTATCTTTCTGATCGAGGACAAAATACTTCACGCTCAAGAGTCCCAGTTGATTCAAAGCGTTTTCATGTTTTTCCGCGTCTGGGCCTTTTGATCTTTCCGCCTTGGTTTGGGCCACCACCTTTTCAAGGTTCGCGGCAACTACCAATCCGACGCCTTCTTGATAAACACTTGCTATGCGATCGTGAAAAGGAGTCGCGGCGAAGCTGCTGCTGCCGCCATTTGCACTCAATGTAGCCAGTTCCTGTAGTTGTTGTAGCTTCGGGCTTGCGGCGAATAGATCGTTTTGAATCCAAACGTACAACTCTTCCTTTTTCGCACCCGTTTCAGCAGAGTCGATTGTCGCAGTCAGCGGATTCTCCACAAACTGAATCTTCGGTTTGCCTTGCTCACCTCCGTACTTGACTATTTGCTGTTCGAGAAACTGACGAAACCCGGATGAGTTCTTTAGCTCGGCAAGCACCAGTGGCGCTACCGGTTGTCCCTTGTCGTCCATGGCGACCGAAACCGCGATCTCCTCACCCAGATAGTCGCCGAACTCGCGAATGGTTTGGATCACCTGTTCCATATTCTGGCCACGTCCGGATCGTTCTCTTGTCTTCTCCCACCATTCGCGCAACGCTGCATTCTGGCCGATGCGCTCCTGAATAATGCGATCCGACTCAACAATCGTAGACGTCAGATTCGGTAGTGCCGCATACACGACGGTGTTCTCCGGCATCAAATCGAGCAAGTGGGTCGAATTGCGAACACCAGGCTGCGCTACCTTTTTCAGTTCGTTCCCAAGCGAATTTAAGCTCGCCAGGGCTGCTGCATAACGATCAGCTTTTCGGCTCCAGGCCACTTCATCCTTAACAGGAATTGTCTCAATCGAAGGATTGGTAGTGGCCTGCTCGCCAGGCCGAAGCAGACGATCGGTCCCGGCATGGTCCACGTGCACCTCGCCCTCTATTACCGAAACGCGTGAACCCTTCGTGCCACTGTTGACCGAGAAGATTGTGCCGGTAACTGAGACAAGTGAGTCGCCTGTATCCACAAAAAGATGTCCGCCGCCTTGCTTCGCAGCTTCCACGACAATGCTGCCGCGGTCGAGATGAACGGTCGTGCCCAATCCGTTCTTCGTCAAATACAACTCGGAGCTATCCTTCATCTCGATTATTGAGCCATCGCCCAGTCGAACAAACGCATGGGCATCCTTGGCAGTGCGCACTCGTTCGCCCTTCTGCAACTTAGCCCCTGTGCCGACAGGCAGACTACGACTGTCGGCAATTTGAAAGACCTGACCTTCGGCGGCCTGCACTGTCGCCTCAAACGAGCCTCCCAGTGGCAAATAACGTTGAATAAAAGGAAGCGCCAAAAGACCAAAGCCGATCACTAACACGGCAGCGATACCCCAACGCAAAACGATGGGTTGCAGCCTGTAGCGTTTGACTTTGGCGGGAGCCTTCGCGAATCCGAGCCGGCTGGAGCGTGCTTCCTTCATCGCCTTTCGGCATGGGATGCACTCGTGTGTGTGGTCCACCAACAGCAATGAGCGTGCTTCAGAAAGCTTGCCGTTTAAGTAGGCGGGAATGAGCGATTGAAAATCGCTACAACCCTCAATCTTGTTGGCCTCTGGCATTAGCAACTGGTTCTCGCCGGCCGCCGCAACGGAGACGCGCGCCCAAACACGGTCTGCTGCCGCTGTTACCGCCGCGGGATCGATCTGTTCATTCCGAATTTCACCAGTAACTTTGTCGAGGATGCTTTCTTTATTATTGCTTGTCATGATGTTTCTCCAAATAGTGCCCAATCTCTTTTCTTAGTTTTGTGCGAGCGCGATGAAGGACTACGCCCACCACAAGCGGGGAAGTCTTCATTAGGCCGGCAATCTCGTGATTGTCATAACCTTCGTAGTAACGAAGAACAAACATCTCACCGGCAGTTTTTCCCAAACGAGCGACAGCCTGCCGCACTAAAGTTTGCAGTTCGCGATCTGCATGCTCCGCTTCCGGACTGCGAGACCTGCCTGCGAGCGACTCGGAGTCGACGTCGTCTAGTCCGACTGACTTCGATCGCACGCGACTACGCAATAAATCCAGCGAGGCATTGATCGCGGCGCGCGAAAGGTATGCTTCCGGGTTTTGCGAAAGATCGTAAGCCTCCTGCCCTTTGATCAATCGCAGGAAGACGTTTTGCAGCACGTCCTCGGCATCAACGGCGCTGCCGGTGATACGTTGAGCTGTGCGAAAAACGCGTCCATGATGGGCCCGGAAGAGAGTTTCCATCTCTCCCGGAGATTCTGTGACTAATCGCAATGTTTTAACGGCTGCCTGCAAGGTGTTTCCTCCGTCTCCAACCTGATAAACGGTCGTTGGGCGGGTTTATTAACAACCGTGCGGCAGAATTTTCCGAAGTTTATGGTTAGATCAGTCAGCCTCAGTGTCGGGAGAATATTAGAGAACTCGGATTGGGATGTGAAGGTTGCGAGAAGCGGCTGCTTCGTAGCAATTACAGAGAGAGGCTAGCCAGAGGACTAATGATCGACGCTACTTCAGTGGAATCGCGGGTAATCGCTTCAACGTACGATTAGCCGGATCGATAACAACTCCCACCGACTCAAGAGCCGTCACGCCCAAAATCGGCTCGGCATTGTCTGGGCCAAAAATGACTCGCCCAGCGGTCACCTCGTTCATGAATGAAATCTCAGCAAGGCCAAACTGATACTCCTCTACCGTGCCATTGGCGAGTTCGTAGGCCATCCTTCCAACTGGTTGGACTCCGATTTTGCTAAGTTCCGAGGCGGGCACAAGCGAATCTGTAGCTCCTGAATCCAGCAAAAACTGCGCCTCATAACTGCCGTTAGAGACAAAGCTTCTTAGTTTCACCGCAACATGTGTGAGGCCCATATTGCCAACCCCTTCTGATGATGATTTTGTAGACTTCATAACCCCTTCGAGAAAGCATGCTCACCTAAGACAAAAAATGTCTGTCTGTTTCCGTGCTCTCCGTGCCTTCGTGGTGATTAATGGTTGCAAATAATTCACCACGGAGACACGGAGAATAGTCAATGTACCAGCCATAGGCGCGAGCCCATCGAGTACTACACTGGCGGGCCCTCACTGGCGTCAAACTCATCCATCTCCTTACGCCACTCTGAACCCATGCGGCTCTGCAGTAACCGGACACAGCGATTCCAACGCAGGATTGCATCGTCGTTATTCGAAGGCCTGATCTTCTCTGCATCTTCAAAATATCTCATCGCCTCTTCAAAGATTGGTAGGACCGTGTGGGGTAAGCGGCCAGCTTTCAGTTGGGCCTTGGCCTTGCGCTCGTGAAGAATACCGCAGTGATAAACACGCTCATATTCGTTCGTAAGGCTCCTAAACACGTTCTCGGCCTCCGCATAACGATCAGAAATCGCACCGTTAAACTGATCGGTGATTGCGAGGCCGAGCAAACGCAAAGCCGCTTGATTGTCGGGCTCAACTGCAAGTATGTCGCGACAGATCGACTCGGCTTCGCCAGGTTCATTGAGATATCGATAGACCTCAACCTTGGAGAATGCCTCCGCGATTCCAGCCCTTGAGATTGCCTTAAGGTTTAGTTGCATTGGGCCTCCTTCCGCGATTAAAACGCACAAGGCAGAGACAGGAGATTGTGCTCCCTGCCTTTCGCCTCCTGCTCTATCCTCCGTGCCCCAGTTACGCTGGCGCACGTTCACCACGTTTCCTCAACTTTCGCAAGAACCAGCGAACTGGATCGTAATAATTGTCAACCACGCGCTCTTTTAGCGGAATTATTGCGTTGTCCGTAATGTGAATGTCTTCTGGGCAGACTTCCGTGCAACATTTTGTGATATTACAAAACCCGATTCCAAGCTCTTTCTTCAGCAACTCAGTGCGATTGAGGCTGTCGAGCGGGTGCATCTCCAGGCCGGCGACGCGAACGAAGAAGCGCGGACCACCAAACTGCTCTTGCTGTTCATGATCCCGCAAGACATGACAGACGTTCTGACAGAGGAAGCACTCGATACATTTGCGGAACTCCTGGACGCGGTCGACATCGCGCTGGTACATCTTCCATTCAACACCCGGGCGGGACGTGAACGGCGGGATTTTCCGGTTGACTCGGTAGTTCCAGGATACGTCTGTAACTAAATCTCTGATAACCGGAAAACTCTTCATCGGCTGGACCGTAATGGGTTCATTGGGAGGTAAAGCATCCATCCGGGTTTTGCACGTCAATCTTGGCCGGCCATTAACTTCCGCGGAACATGAGCCGCACTTCCCCGCCTTGCAATTCCAGCGAAGAGCAAGATCGGGCGCCTGATTTGCCTGAATGTAATGGAGTGCGTCCAGCACGACCATCCCTGGTGCGATAGGCACTTGGTATTCGATCAACTCGCCGCCGTCGCGGTCTCCGCGAAAGATTTTGAAAATTGCGTCAGGCATCTTCGGTTCTGTTCCTCCGTCTTCTAGAGTTCACCGAGTTATTGATTGTCCGTTTGGGTTCCTGTTATCCGTCGCTGCTTTGTAACTCAGTGCTCTCTGTGTCTCCGTGGTCGAATAAATCCTTTGAACTCAATCGCCACAGAGACACGGAGCACACCGAGAATGAGCTAGTGCACAAGTCGCTTTAATCCCTGCTTGAGTACTACCACGTTGAAATTGATCAGCAAGCCGACCTTGACTCCGGTTAACTTCAGGTAAGTCAGCAGCTGCGCATCGGGGATTGGAGCCAGGTTCTCGACCGATTTCACCTCTACAACAACCGCTCCCGCTACCAATAGATCCAAACGATAGCCGCAATCGAGCCTTACCCCTTTGTACTCCAGGGGCAATGGCATTACAAATTCAAAAGAAATTCCGCGAAGCTCCAACTCTCGTGCTAGACACATCTCGTATGATGACTCTAACAGCCCCCGGTCCAAGCTCACGATGGACCTCAATCGCCGCCCCGATAATCTCCCCCGTGATTTGCTGCTCATACAGTTGTTTCTTTGGCTTCATGGTGAGGTATCCGCCTTTCCTTGTTTTTGGTTTCTGTCTCCGTGCTCTCCGTGTCTCCGTGGTGATTTTTCTGAAATCAATATTCACCACGGAGACACGGAGAGCACGGAGAATAGTTATTCCGCAAGTATTTCTTTCAAGTCTGGAGGCATATCCTGAGTTTCTCTTTGCCTCAATGTCATCTCCTCCCCGGCGCGCACGATGATGCTGTTCTGCTTCCCCCACCTATCGTCATACTTGGGATAATCAATCCTGCTGTGCGCACCGCGGCTTTCTTCGCGTGCGAGAGCGCTCAAGGCGACCGCCTCCGACACAGTGATCATTGATTTGAGATCCCGCGCCAGGTGCCAGCCTGGATTGAACAACCGCGAACCCTCAACCCGCACTCGCTCAGCGCGCGCTTTCAGTGTTTGAATCCGGGCTAGTCCCAACTTCAGATCTTCTTCATTCCGAAAGATACCAACGTAGTCCTGCATTGTTTCCTGCAGCCGGCGATGAATCTCATAAGGACTATCACCGTCAGTGCGCTCGAATGGCGCAAGCATTTCCCGCTCGGCTTCTTCGACTTGCTGTGGGTCAATCTCCAGCGAATCAACTTGCTTTGAATGCTCGGCCGCAGCGATACCGGCGCGCCTACCGAATACAAGCAGATCTGAAAGCGAGTTCCCCCCCAAACGGTTAGCCCCATGAAGTCCGGCGGCAGCCTCACCAGCCGCGAACAGGCCCGGCGTCGTGGCTTGTTCCGTTTCTGCCTCGACGCGAATCCCGCCCATCATGTAATGACAGGTTGGCCCAACCTCCATCGGCCCTCGGGTTATATCAACATCCGCGAGCTCGCGAAACTGATGATACATGCTCGGCAGTTTACGCTTCACGTATTCGGCTGGTTTGTGGGAGATGTCGAGATAGGCGCCGCCGTGCTCGGTGCCTCGGCCCTCGCGCACCTCCGTATAGATTGCGCGCGCGACAACATCGCGCGTTGACAACTCCATCTTCTCTGGATCATAGCGTTCCATGAATCGCTCGCCATCTTTGTTTTGCAGTATTCCACCCTCACCGCGCACCGCCTCGGTCACGAGGATGCCTTGTACACCGGGCGGCCAGACCATGCCCGTGGGATGAAACTGAACGAACTCCATGTCCATCAATTCAGCGCCGGCGTTGTAAGCCAGCGCCATGCCATCCCCCGTATACTCCCAGGAGTTTGAAGTGATGCGCCAGGCTTTGCCGATGCCGCCTGTTGCGATCACAACCGACTTCGCTTTGAAAACCACGAAGCGTCCCGTTTCGCGCCAGTACCCGATCGCCCCCGCGATGTGCTCTCCATTTTTAAGCAACCGCGTGATGGCGCATTCCATATAGACATCGATGCCTAGATGAACGCCGCGATCCTGAAGGGTACGTATCATCTCGAGACCGGTGCGATCGCCAACATGACAAAGACGCTTGAAAGTATGACCGCCAAATGCTCGCTGCAGAATCTCTCCGTCGCTGGTTCGATCGAACACCGCTCCCCATTGTTCCAACTCGCGAACTCGATCTGGAGACTCTTGCGCATGAATGTGGGCCATCCGCCAGTTGTTCAGAAACTTCCCACCGCGCATCGTGTCGCGAAAATGCGTGCGCCAATCGTCAGACTTGTCCACATTTGCAATCGCTGCGGCGATGCCGCCTTCAGCCATGACAGTGTGCGCCTTGCCGAGGAGCGATTTACAGACGACACCAACCTTTACTCCTTGACCAAGCGCCTCGATCGCCGCACGCAAGCCAGCGCCACCTGCCCCGATAATCAGCACATCATGTTCGTGTGTTTCGTACTTCTCCATGTGCATACGTCATAGCAACCTCAGATCGCGTATCGCGCCTGTTGCCACTAACCTCACGTAAAGGTCAGACAGACCGACCGAGAACAAACTCAGCCACGCAAAAAGCATGTGGCGCTCGTTGAGAAAGCTGGTTCCACGCCACGCCGCATGGCGCTGGCCCCCAAAGGCGGCGCAGGAAAAGCAATCAAGTTTGCCGCCAACAATATGCCTTAGCGAATGACAGGAGAATGTGTAAAGCGAGAGCAGAATAATATTGGCAAGCAAGACGAGGGAACCGACTCCAATCCCAAAGCCTCCCTCAAACCAGAAAGCGCGAATCGCGTCGTACCAGAGAATAATCAGGAAGATGAGAGCAAGGTAGAGGAAGTAGCGATGGAGGTTTTGTAATATGAGCGGGAACGCAGTTTCGCCACGGTATTTGTGAGGACGAAATTCGCCAACCGAACAAGCCGGCGGATCAAGAAAGAACGAACGGTAATAGGCCTTGCGGTAGTAGTAGCAAGTGGCGCGGAAACCTAGCGGGCCACCAAGAATTAGAATCGCGGGAGAGAAGGGCCACCAGCGGGGCTTGATAAGAGGTGAATAGAATGGCGAGAGGTAAGGACCCCATTCATAGTAAGCACCCTCTAAGGCTCGCCAGGTGGCATAGACGCTGAAGGCGCCAAGTACAGCCACGACCGGGAGCAGTTCGAGCCACCACGCATCACGCCGCATTGTAGTTCCTAAACCACTACGCTTAACTGCGGTTCTCGATTCGGCCATAACGGTACCGACAGATCTTGGTTTCTGTCTGTCTCCGTGTCCTCCGTGCCTCGGTGGTAATTAATGATTGCAGAAAAATCACCAAGCAGACACGGAGAGCACGCACCACGCAGTATAGTCAATGTTAATACTTCACGAGCTTGCCCTTCCATTCACGTATCGATGACGCCGCTAATCCTATCTCGTTTTCTTCAGGAGTCAAACAAATTACCTATGGCAGTTAGTTGGTCTTTGAAAATCGGTCAAGCGCCTCACTGGACCACCGTCAATTGAGCCTTCCAGAGAGCTGTCTTACGCGAAAGTACACCGACATTAACGACCCACCAGTTAATATCAGAGATTCGTGTCCTTTTTTTTTTAACGCCGCAGCAAAATCAGAATGCCGGCGACAATGGCTAGCACTGCCAAGGCCGTTAACATTGTCGAGGAGAGTCTCACATTCAACAACGGCAACAACCCTGTCAGAATTAACCAAATGCCCAGTAATAACAGCCCCACATTCCGTCCGACGAAACTTTCTGCAAATCTCATAGTCACTCCTTCACTGTCGAGAATTTTTCATAGCAATTAAGCCAAGCGAGCCGCGTGCCTAAGGCGCACAGCTTTCGATAGTGGATCTGAGCTGAATATTTCAAGAACTCATGGTGAAATGATTGCAACGCTTGTTTTTCCCTGCAATAAGCGACCTCTACGGATCGGGATTCTGGACAACTGCAGCGAGTTCCGCCAAACGCTTTCGTGCTTCGTTAGCCTCAGACGTCCT
>WNFA01002710.1_pt1 | contig 14654 bp, 8 predicted proteins | sample 5400481 | NCBI WGS metagenome assembly WNFA01 (sample SAMN13153340, study PRJNA577476) | soil metagenome | isolation source: 120 cm saprolite under Douglas fir tree site 2 hole 1 replicate 2 | place: USA:California | collected 2015-04-18 | reverse complement strand
GAAACCCGGTGCCACCGTACAGCCAACGAGGGCAAACGATTCGGGATCGCGAACCCGCGAGGCAAACCAGCAACCCGCTTTGACCACTGCTTGCAGTGACTCGCCCGCCTCGTTGTCCCTTCCGAGGTGAAGTTCGGAGCAGCGGCCGCTGGCGTCGATCACATGCACGGTTAGTGCGCCGCCGGCATAGAAGTGCCACATCTCGTCTGAGCGCAGGCGGTGGAATGCGGAAAAGTTCTCCCCATCGAGCAGGAAGTAGATCGCGGTCGAAACCAGCCGAGGCCCGGCGAACTGCGGCGGCAAGGCCTCTCTGGCGATAGATAGGCCCGAGCGATAGGTCTCGCGATAGTATCCGCCCTCGGGGTGAGCGATCAGGCCAAGCGTGTCGATCCAGTATTTGGCATCTTTCCTCATGGCTAATTTTCTATTCTAAGTGACGCTGCGCGGATGTAGGTGCCACGGCCCATGTAGGGACGGGTCTCCGACCCGTCCAAGCCGAGCGAAGCTCGGCAGTTTCGCGCTGCTGTGCCAAAGGCGTAAGATGCCGCCGGCTAAGACCGCGCGGGCGAGTCGCCGGCGGCCACGTGGTCTGTTGCCACATGTGTCGACCTTGCGGCAGGGCACGCGGTGGTGTACAAACTCTGCCATGAATCGACTTGCGCTCGGTATTTTATGCGGCGTCGCCTTTGGCCTGGTAGATGTTCTGATGACGGTATTCGGGAAGCACCCGGACATGACAAGCACAATGTTGTTGCAAGCTTTTTCCAGCCGCTTCGCGATTGGGGTTCTGGCCGCGACCGTAACCCTACCCGTACATCCCATCCTGGCGGGCGCAATTGTCGGCTTGCTTATTAGCCTCCCGGACGCGTTCGGCTTGAAGTCCTACGTTGGAGTTCTGGGAACCGGCCTGATATTCGGCCGCCGCCAAAATGTGGGGCACCTAGGTGATTTCCTCGGGAGTCACTTGGGCTTCACGCTGAAGTGGCTGGCGATGCACTGCCATCTTCCACTCAGGTTCATCCAGGTATCGGTGAAGCGGCCGCGCCGCTCCCAGGGCTTGCCCTTGTCGACCCCCTTTTCATAGTAAGCGCCGGTGACGACCGCAGTGTTTCCATAGGAATGAACCACCATATCGCTGGACTGCAGCACGTCGGGACGGTAGGACTTGTCTGCCACCGAGGCAATGATCTGGGGCTTGTTGTACAGGGTGCCTTCGGCCACGGTCATGACGAAATCATCCGCCAGCAGGAGCTGCACGGCGGGCCCGTCGTTGTTCAACTCGGCTCGATTCCAGAGGTTCTCCATGGCGATGATTTTCGAGGACTCCTGGGCCACCGCCAGGAACGGAATCATCAACCAAAACGTGGCGCCGGCAAGGTTGTGTTTCATCACAGCTCCTGACCCTTGAATGCTGTATAGGCGAAAAGGCTTGCAGTCGAGTTCAGGATATACTCTCGGGCGAAATTCGGAAGAGACTCGCGTCACTGCTGCGTAGCTTCGAACGAGGTGTCGGCCAGTATGGCGCCGGACCCACTTTCAGTTAAGGTAGAGTCCGCGCGCGTGAGGAAACGATCAGCGCATCAATTGCCCTACTTCTTCTTGGGAGGGGAATCGGCTTTCGACGCCAGAGTCCGAACGTACATCAGCGCGGAATGGATTTCGTCGTCGGTAATATTGCCCTTGAAGGCAGGCATGTTGCCCTTACCCTCGGAGACGGACTGGGTGAGTTCGGCATCCGATTTCTTCTGAATTTCGGGTGAACGCAAATCGGCTGCCTGCAGGCTCTTTCCCACAGCAGTCCCGCTGCCGTCTTTTCCGTGGCAGCTCAGGCATTTAGTTTTGTAGACATCTGCCCCGGCTGCGCTACCCTCGGCAGACGCAAGGGAAGGTGCGGCGAGGAGGAGGAACACTAGTGCCAAGGCGTTAAATGGGGGCAGGTTTTGGAGCCGTAGTTTCATAGTCCCTCGAAATTTTGACGGCGCTCGTCCAGGTCCGTTGTGCGACCAAAACTTCGTCATTCTAGCGGTTCATCTCTGTCAAATCAACGGTGGCGGTTGGATGGGAGTGTCCGAAATTCAAGAACCACCAAGGACACGAAGGTGCACGAAGGAAAATCTTGACATTCCAGCCATCGAGTAACTTCGTGTCCCTGGTGTCGCACGGAATTCGGGGCATGGCCGATTCGTCAGACAACACAGGTACTTCCGGCGCAAGTCTTACCGGTCACGGCGGTGTAACATGTACGGACTGGTTAAAGCATTGCATGATGTCCGGAATCATGAAGAAACTCCTTGTTTTAATAGTATTTACCGCGCATCTCTTTGGCCAGAGTAACGCCGGCGGGTTGCGGCTGAAGGTCGCGGACCCCACTGGGCTGGGGCTGCAAAGTTCGGTCGATCTGGTCTCCGAGGCGAACCAGTTCCGCCAGAACTACGCGACCGACGAAGCGGGCAATCTCGCCGCCAGAAATCTTCCATTCGGTGTCTACCGTCTAGAGGTCAAGCGTCCCGGCTTTGCCATTTACTCCGCCGCGGTTGAGATCCGTTCCGCCCTTCCCGCCGAATTGCGGATCCAACTGTCGGTCGCGACTCCCCAGGTCGCGGTTGAGGTGCGGGACTCGGACACGCTGGTCGATCCCCATCGCACCGGGACGCTCAATCGGGTCGGCGCCGACACGCTGGAACATCGCAGCACCGCGCTGCCCGGGCGTTCCGTCATTGACCTGGTAAATTCGCAACCCGGCTGGCTGCTGGAGTCGAACGGTGTGTTGCATCCCCGCGGCTCTGAATACCAGACGCAATATGTAGTGGACGGCGTGCCCCTGACGGACAACCGCTCGCCGTCCTTTGCGCCCGAGATTGAGTCCGACGATGCCGGCTCCATGACCATTCTCACTGCGAATTTTCCCGCGGAATATGGAAGAAAACTCGGCGGTGTGGTTGAGATTTCTACTGCCCGGGATTCGCGGCAGGGGTGGCACGGCAAATTCGTCGCTTCCGGCGGCAGCTTCGGCACGGCCGACGGCTACCTGATGGTGCAACAGGGTTGGGGCAAGAACGCGCTGGGGGTTAGCGCCGAAGGCGCACTTACCGGGCGTTATCTCGATCCTCCCGTGCTCAGCAACTTCACCAATCAGGCCACGACCGGCAGCTTCGCATCCCACTACGAGCGTGACCTCACCGCACGTGACCGCCTGGGCTTTATCCTTCGACACGAGCAAGCCGTATTTCAGGTGCCCAACGAATTTGTGCAGCAAACGGCCGGGCAGCGACAGGACCGCGACAGCAACGAAACCATCGGTATTTTTTCCTACCAGCACATTTTTTCAGCGAACACGCTGGGCGACTTCCGGGTCATGTCCCGCGACGATTCCTCCGGACTTGTTTCGAACGATCAATCGACCCCCATCATTGCCGGCCAGCAGCGCAGCTTCCGGGAAGTTTACGTAAAGGGCAATATCTCGATTCATCACGGAACTCATGAGATCAAGGCGGGCGCGGACCTGGATTACGGATCCATTCACGAACAATTCAATTTCGCGATTATGGATTTCAGCCAGTTCGACCCGGACACGCCGCCCGTCTTCAATTTTGCCGGGCGCGGGCTGGACCGCGAACAGGCGCTTTACTTGCAGGATCTAATGCGCCTGGGCCGCTGGACGCTGAGCGCCGGGCTTCGCTGGGACCACTACCAACTCGTAGTGGATCGGAATGCGTTCAGTCCCCGGCTCGGCATCGCCTGGTATTGGCCACGCGCGGACCTGGTTTTTCACGCTTCCTATGATCGGATCTTTCAGACTCCCGCCGCGGAAAACATCCTGCTCGCCAGTTCGGCCGCAGTCAGCGCACTTAATCCCACCGTGTTGCGCCTTCCGGTCGAGCCGTCGTACGGGAATTTCTATGAAGCCGGCCTCACCAAGAGCTTCTTCGGAAAACTCAAGCTCGACGTAAACTTCTACGATCGCAGATTTAATAACTACGCGGATGACGACCTGCTGCTGAACACCGGGGTGAGTTTTCCTATCGCGTTCCGCCGGGGAGCGATCTATGGCACGGAGGCCAAGCTGGAACTTCCAAGCTGGGGCAAACTCTCTGGCCAGGTGAGCTACTCCAACATGGTTGGCTTTGGCTACACGCCAGTCACTGGCGGTCTGTTTCTAGGTGATGAGACAGCGGGGGCCTTGGCCAATACGGGGCGCTTTCCCGTTTCTCAGGATCAGCGCAACACCCTCAGCAGCCGCTTTCGATATCAGCTTGTGCCCCGCGTCTGGTTTGCATTCGGCGCATCCTACGGGAGCGGCTTGCCCACCTAATTTGACGGCACCATCGACGACGCGATTCAGCAGTTCGGACAACAGATCGTCAATCGGGTGAACTTTGATCGCGGGCGGGTCCGGCCTTCGCTTGCGCTCGGGGCCTCGGCGGGGGCGGACCTGGTAAAAAACGAACATATGGTCATGCGTCTGCAAGCCGACGTGCAAAACCTCAACAACCGGCTCAACCTGATCAATTTCGCCGGCCTTTTCTCGGGCACCGGCATTGGCCCTCCGCGCAGCTACGCCCTTCGCCTGGGCGTGGAATTCTAACGAACAAGCGATCCCTTAGGTTTCCGGCCCGGCAACGTCTTAGAAGAAGCGCGCCAAATCCTTGCTTTTGCGCTGGACAACCGAAAGCAAACGATATAAAAAGAAAGCGCAATCATAAGCTGCCTGCACCGTAATCCAGTTCGTATTCTGAGGAGAATGTGCTGAACGAAGAACGTCGGCGCGCGATCATTGAAGTCCTCGACCGCGAGGGCCGCGTGCTGGTTACGGACATGGCCCGCAAATTCGACACCTCCCAGGTGACGATCCGCAAAGATCTGGAAGTTCTGCACGCCCACGGTCTGGTGCATCGCACTCACGGTGGGGCGTTGCCTGCCCGCGAAGGCGCGCTGGAAGACCCCACCCTGCGCGAAAAGGAGAAGCTTCACCGCAAGGAGAAGCTGCATATTGCGTCCGCGGCGGCGGGCCTGGTAAAGGAAGGCCAGGTAGTGATCCTCGATTCCGGCACCACCACGACCGCAATTGGGCGCGCCTTGCGCAACTTTCATAACATTACGATTATCACCAACGCGTTGAATATCGCGGCGGAACTTACCGGCGCCCCGGTGGAGGTTCTGCTGACCGGGGGCACGCTTCGTAAGAACTCGTTTTCGCTGGTGGGTCCCATCGCAGAAGAAACCCTGCGCGGTTTGAACGCCGATATTCTTTTCCTCGGCGTGGATGGGTTTGACGTGCACTACGGCCTGAGCACACCCAACCTTCTGGAGGCGAAGGTCAACCGGGTGATGGTGGGCATTGCCAAGCGAACGGTCGCAGTCTGCGACTCGAGCAAGTTTGGCCGTCGCAGCTTGTCTCTGATCGTCCCGCCTACGGCTTTGCAGGAGGTGATTACGGATCACGGCATCCCCAAGTCAGATTTACGCGCGCTCAAGAAACTCGGGATTGAGGTGACGCTTGTCTGATAGGAAGGCCACCGATTTGTCCTCTCCGTCGCAGGCTTCCGGCGCCCATTCCCTGGCTGAAATCCTGTCCCAGCCGCAATTCTGGAGTGGTTCCTTGGAAGTGCTGCGGCGCGAGGAATCGCTGGTAGACATCAGGCATCCATTTCGCTTCGCGACCGAATGGCTGTTCATTGGTTGCGGGTCGAGTTACTACATTGCACTGGCCGCGGCGGCTTCGTGGACCATGATTACGGGAATGCGGGCGCGCGCCATTCCGGCTTCTGAGTTGCTACTGTTTCCCGATCTTGTGTTGCCGGGCTCGGCCGAGGTTGCGGCAGTGGTAATTTCCCGTTCCGGCCGCACCTCGGAAGCGTTGCGCGCGGCGCAGCTATTGGAGCAGGAGAAGAACGTTCGCACTCTGGCCGTGACCAGTACGATGGGTCAGCCTCTCGAGCGGATCGCGACCGCCACGCTTCCGTTTCTGGCCTGCGATGAACAGAGCACGGTCATGACGCGGTCGTTCACGTCCATGCTCATCGGCCTGCAGTATTTGGCCGCGTGCCACGCTGAGGATGCTGCACTCGCGAACTCGCTGGGCAAGTTGCCTGTACTCGCGGCCAAAGCCATGGACGGCTTGCCTCGGCAAATCCGCGACTTCGTTGCCTCGCGGCAGTTTGCCGATTACGTTTGCCTGGGGCAGGGTCCTTACTACGGCTTGGCGTGCGAGACAGCTCTCAAGGTTACTGAGATGTCGGTGTCGTACGCGCAGAGTTTTCACACCTTGGAATTCCGTCATGGACCAAAATCAATTGTGGGGCCTGAGACTCTTGTAGTCTTCCTGCTGTCCGAACGCGGGTACGATGCCGAGTGCGACGTGCTGCAGGAAATCAAGCGTCTCGGAGGAACCACGCTGACGATCACAAATCGGGCAGACGAGCGCGCCCGGGCGGCGTCAGACCTTCTGTTCGAGTTCGACTTTGAGTTGCCGGAGTTGGCCCGCCTGGCGCCTCACGTCTTCGCCGGCCAGTTCGCGGGCCTCTACACGGGATTGAAGAAGGGCCTCGATCCCGACAATCCGCGCAACTTGAGCCGCGTCGTGCTTCTCGACCCCGAGGAATCTTCCGAACCGTCGGAGACCGCCCCAGCTTGAGCTGACGGCAGGTTCCCACAAGGGCGTGGCCGCAAGACGCCCGCTCTTGCTTTCGAATGCTTTCCATTTCGCAACTTCGGTTTTGCAGCTTGAAGCGAAGCTTTGAATCATCCATATTCACCTTTTGATGGGCCGGGGTCCGACTTTTGCCTTGACAAGCAGCACAGAACGAAAGTAAAAGTAAGCGTTCGTAACTATTCACCAACATTTCTTGGGGATCAGAGCCAAGTTGCTTCTTCACCTGCCAGCGGCGTGAGGTGACTGCAGGCGAGCCAGATCAAGGAGGATTGCCATGTCGATCATCGCCAGTTTCCGCGTCCCCGCTTTTTTTCTTGCTGTGCTCTGCACGGTCTTTTCGGTGCCGGCATTTGCTCAAAAGGACGCCGGCAGCATCGTTGGCACGGTCAAGGATCAGACTGGCGCCATAGTGGCCAATGCCAAAGTCACGGTATCGGACGTGGAGCGTGGCATTCACTTGACAACGACCACGAACGATTCGGGCCAGTACGTGGCCAGTCCGCTTCGGGTAGGCCGCTACACGGTGACGGTGGAACATCCGGGATTCAAGAAAGCGGTTTCCGTACCCGTGGATCTGGATGTGCAGCAGCGAATCGCGGTGGACATCTCCCTTCAGGTTGGACAAATTTCGGAGTCTGTTGAAGTTAGCGGCGCCGCCCCCCTGCTCGAAACCGAAACCTCCGAACTGGGCCAGGTGGTAGACAACAAGCGGATGGCCAACCTGCCGCTCAATGGCCGCAACTTCGCCCAACTTGCGCTACTGACGGCGGGCACGGCGCCCAGCGAGCCTGGGGCTCGCGACGAGGGCGGCTTTGGCTTTTCCGCCAACGGCGCCCGGTCCCTGCAAAACAACTTCCTGCTCGATGGCGTAGACAACAATTCCAATCTTCCCGATCTGCTGAACGAGACCAACTACGTGATTCAGCCCTCGGTGGAAGCGTTGGAAGAATTCAAGGTTCAGACTAACGCTTACAGCGCCGAATTTGGCCGCGGCAATGGCGCCATCATCAACGCCACCATCAAGTCCGGCACCAATGCCTTCCACGGCAGCGCTTACGAATTCTTGCGTAACGAGAAACTCGATGCCAAGAATTTCTTCGACGATCCCAACAGTCCGATCGCTCCCTACAAGCAAAACCAGTTCGGCTTCACTCTCGGCGGTCCGATCGTCCGCAACCGCACTTTCTTTTTTGTCGATTACGAAGGACTGCGGATACGCCAGGCGCAAACTCTGACTTCCTTTGTTCCCACCGATGCGCAGCGAGCCGGAGACTTCTCCGACCAACTCGACCTGACCCAACAGACCGGGACGGATTGCGGCGGCCATCCCACGTTCGTGGGAGAAATTTTTGACGCCCGGAATGCCGGGAATGGATGCGGCGTCGCCTTTCAGTACGACGCTGGCGGAATGCCGCTCAACATCATCCCACAGAATAAAATTGATCCGCTGGCTGCAGCAATTACCAAGCTCTACCCTGAGCCGAACGTCGATGGCAACGGATTCAACTTTCTGTCGAATCCGGTGCGCAGCGAAACTCGGAACAATTTCGATGTTCGCATCGATCAGAAATATACGGAGCACGATTACGGCTTCTTCCGCTTCAGCTACGAAGATCAGCCCAGCCTGATTCCCGGGCCCTTCGATAGTACGGGAGGAGATGGCGGCGGTTTCTTCAGCGGCGTAGAAGACAATGCCTATCGCAGTTTCGCCACCAGCTGGTCTCACCTGTTCCGAAACAATCTGACCAACGAATTTCGCCTGGGCTACAACCGGGTCAATTCACAGCGCCAGCAGATCAACGCGGACAAGACCAGTGAAGAATTGCTGAATTTTTCCGGCGGCTTCCCCGGAATTCCGAATGTGCCAGGGAACGGCGGCCTGCCGCAGTTGACCTTCAACGATATCGCCCAGATAGGCAGCCCAACCTTCCTGCCTTCGCACGAAGTTCAGAACACCTACGGCCTGTCGGAAAATTTGAGCTGGGTGCATGGCAATCACTCTTTTAAATTCGGGACCGACATTCGTTCCGAAGAGTTCACCATCTTTCAGCCTGCGGCGCCCCGCGGCACACTCGACTTTGGACCCAGCCTGACGGATAACCCGGACCCAGCCTCGCAATTTACTGGTGGCTCGGGATTTGCGGCCTTTCTGGTGGGCTTGAGCGACGGCGGCAGCATCAATAACCTGCACAACATCGATTATCACCACCAGGTGTACGCCTTCTACGGGCAGGATGACTGGAGGGTTACGCCAAAACTGACGCTGAATCTGGGTCTGCGTTACGAATTGTTTACCACCATCAAAGAGCGCAACAACGAGCTCGGCACTTTCGACCTTTCCACCGGCAGCCTGATCGTGCCCAAGGGCGTGACCGCGCAACTCACTCCCATGCTGGCTGCGATCGTTCCGGTGCAGGCGACTGCCAGTCCAGGACTGATTTCTCCGGACACGAACAACTTCGCTCCGCGAATTGGCCTGGCCTACCAGGTCCGTGACAAGCTGGTCCTGCGCGCCGGGTATGGCATTTTCTATGGTGGTGATGAGGCCGGTCCGTATTCCAATCCCAGCATGGGGTTCAATCCGCCGTTCTTTATCAGCAAGAATTTCAATCCGCCTTGCGGAACGCCTTCCGCCAACCCGGCGACCGTCGACTGCTCTTTGCCCGGCATCCCAACTCTGTCCAGCGGCTTCCCGGCGAATTCTCTGACTGATCCTGAGCCGCCTCCGCTTTTTTTCTCGCTCGACCCCAAGCTGGTCACGCCCTACATGCAGCAATGGCATCTATCTACGCAGTACGAATTGCCGTCGAACACGGTGTTTGAAGTCACTTATGCGGGCTCCAGGGGCTTGAAGCAGTACATCTATCTAAACGGCAATCAGGCCGCGCCCAATCCCGACCCCAATCTACCCTTTGCCGATCGCCGTCCTCTTCCACAACTGGATGGCTTCGTCGGATGGTTCCGTTCCGCGGGACGATCGAACTACAATTCGCTGCAGCTGCGCGCGGAGAAACGCTTCTCCCACGGACTGACGTTTCTCGCTTCCTACACCTGGGCCCACGCGCTGGACATCGCTTCCAACGCCGACCTGGGGGCGCAGAATGGTGGCGACTTCCGCTATTTCAAAGATCCCCAGGCAGAATACGGCAATTCGGACTTCGACATCCGCCATCGGTTTGTCTTCAGCTACCTTTACGAACTTCCCATTGGACACGGAAAGCGGTTGCTGGGCGATGCCAGCGGGGTTCTGAACCAGATCGCCGGCGGCTGGCAGGTGGGCGGGATTACGTCAGTCTCCAAGGGCAACTGGTTCACGATCCTGGATACAAACGGGGTGGCAAATTCGGATGGGCAGCAACGCCCCGACCTGATCGGTGATCCGCGCGCAACGCCCTGCGTGCCCAATACTTTCTTCAACACTTGCGCGTTCGCGGATCCCGCGGCAGGATCCTTTGGCGACGTCAGGCGCAACAGCGTGCAAGGGCCGGGTTATCAGATATGGGACTTCTCGGTTTTCAAAAACTTCGCGATCACCGAACGCACCAAACTGGAATTTCGCGCCGAATTCTTTAACGTGTTCAACCATCCCAATCTGCAATTCGTCAAGTCCGGACCGCAAAATTCGATCAACACCACGACCTTTGGCACGCCGGAGTTCGGATTCCTGACGGCGGCTCGCGATCCGCGCCAGATTCAGTTGGCGCTGAAATTGTCGTTCTAGGCAGTGGGGTCAGAGTCATCCGGACACGGGCAAAAGTGCGTGCCGTTGCACCGCGGTCCGTTTTTGCTCAGGTGTGAACCGGCGTTCTATAAAATGTTAAGCCTCATATGAGATGCCATCCGCGGTATGCACTGCTGGCGGCCTGCCTTTTTTTCAGCTGGCTTGCGGTCGCGGCCTTCGCCGCGACGGAGTCTCCCAACCTCACCGAACTGCAAAGTGGATGGCGGATGACATCGGCGAAAAATGTCACCGCTGACGATGCGCTGGTCTCGCAATCGAGTTTCGACGCTTCTCACTGGTACGCGGCAGCACACATGCCCGCCACGGTGCTGCAGATCTTGCAGGAAAATGGAGTTTACAAGAACCTGTACTACGGCATGAATCTTGCCACACCCGGAGATCTCTGGAGGCAGGACTGGTGGTATCGAACCACGTTTGCGGCGCTATCCGGCAGAGATGTTTACTCTCTCATCTTTAAGGGAATCAATTACCGCGCCGATATCTGGTTAAATGGGCACAAGGTGGCGAATCGCGCGACCGTAGTCGGTATGTACGATGAGTTTGAGTTCAACGTTACCGAATTTATTGTGCCTGGCGGAGCCAACGTCCTGGCGGTGAAGATCACTCCCGAACAGAGCCTGGAAGGCGAGAACGGTATCGAACTGGGCGATAGCTGGCTGGATTGGATTAACTGGAAATATCTTGGCTACCAGGATCCGAAGAAGCATCTGGACATTTCCTTCGTGCCGGACCGGAATGCCGGAGTCTGGAAGCGGGTCTTTCTCAGCAGCAGCGGCGCCGTGACCATCCGGAATCCCTACGTTGCCACCGACTTGCCACTTCCGGCCACGAATCCAGCTTCGCTGACTGTCTATTGCGACCTGAGCAATAACACTTCTCAGCCGGTTGTGGGAATATTGTCCGGAGACATTTCGCGTCCGGGCAAGCCGGCGATCAAGTTCCAGCAGAATGTCCAACTGTTCCGCAACCAGACAAAAGAGTTCGCGTTCACGCCTTCTGATTACGCTCAGCTTGTGGTGGCCGATCCCGACCTGTGGTGGCCCTACCAGTGGGGAGAGGCGAAACTGTATCACCTGAAACTGGAATTCAAAGTCAGCGACAAAGTTGGAACATCCGACTCGCAAGCCATTGATTTCGGCATTCGCAAAATCACACAGGGGCGTGACTCAGACACTAGCTTTCCGGAAATCGGCAGTGGCGGAAACTTCTATCTGCAAGTCAATGGCCGGGACTACCTGATTCGCGGCGGCGTCTATTCGCCTGACCTGCTGTTCAGAAGTGATCCGGAACGCGATGCGACCATCATGCATTACGCCAAGGATCTCGGTCTCAACCTGCTTCGCTGGGAGTTGAAGATCGCCGATGACACCATGATCGACCGGGCCGATCGTGAAGGCATGCCGGTGATGCTGGGGTTTATGTGTTGCGCGCAATGGGAACACTGGGGCCTGTGGAATGCCGAGGATCAATGGGTGGCTCGGGCCAGCCTGCGCGCGCGCATTCGCGAGCTTCGTTCTCATCCGTCAGCCGTGATATGGGCCAACGGCAGCGACGGTCTTCCGCCGGATCCGGTATTGAACGACTATCACCAGATTCTCAAAGAGGAGCACTGGCAAAACGCGGTCGTCGATACCGTCTCGCACGTGAACCGTTCCTGGAGCGGGATTCACATGGCAGGGCCCTACGTTTGGCGGCCACCTTACTACTGGTTCAGCGACAAGTACGGCCCCGCCCGGGGTTCGTCGGCGGAAGAGGGAGACAACGAGACTATTCCGCCACTGGAGAGTCTGAAGAAATTTATTCCGGCAGACAAATTGTGGCCGATCAACGAGAACTGGTACTTCCACTCCGGGGCCAACGAGGGCAACAATACTCTGGAAAATATTCAGCGGGTGATCGACCAACGCTACGGGCCATCCACGAGCGTGGAGGAGTTTTCCAGAAAAGCCCAGCTGGCTCACTACGAAGACGTGCGCGCGCAATATGAAACCTACGCCACCCACTGGGCCAATCGCAAAATGATGATCCACTGGATGATGAATAATCCGTGGCCATCGTTGTTCGGGCACCTGTTCGACGACTACTTCAAGCAGGGCGGCGGATACTTCGGCGCAAAAAAGGGACTACGCCCGATCAACGTAGTGTGGGACTACTACGCGGGGGGAGACCGCGCGAAAGCGAAATTGTATGTCGTCAACCAGACGGCTGAGGCGCGGAATAGCCTAAAAGTGGCGGTGGAGTTCTTCAACCTGGATGGGGTCCGAAAGTATTTCACCGAAATCAGCAGCTTCGCCATCGGACCGAATACTTCACGGGAAGCTATGACGGTTCCCAGAATTCCAAATCTCGATCCGACCTACCTGGTGCGCGCCCTCCTGATGGACGCGGCTGACAAGGTCCTGGCCGAGAACGTGTATCGGCAATCCACCACGGACGACGATCTGGGCGAGGCTAAGAACGATTTGCAGTTCAAGACCAGCCTGATGAAGTGGGCGGACATGTCGGCGCTCAATAGCATGCCGCGGGCTGAGCTCGATGTGTCCACACAGGTTACGGAATCGACAGGCGAAAAGAAGCTTGTTATCACGCTGGCCAATCCTACCGGGCACCTGGCCTTCTTCGTCCGCGCCGAGGTCACGGTTGGGCCTGACGGCGAGGAAATTCTGCCCATCACGTACAACGACAACTACATAACCGTATTTCCCCACGAGACCCGAACCATCACCGCGACCTTTGGCGCGTCCGTTCCAGCCGGCCGTGCTCCGGCATTGCGAGTTGAAGGCTATAACGTCGCCAGGAAGGTTTTTCCACAGAAGTAATTTTACGTGGTACCGCAGGCCTTCCCGAACGGCATTGAAAACAAGGGAGAACCGCATAAACATTGGTAATCCCGAGTAGCCCATTCGGGCCATTCCCCACTTTCCCCCCTCTCGATAGGATGCTTATGAACAAACTTTCGGGGGAGGGGTTGTTCGACGAGCGTCCCATGACTCAAACGAGTCTGGGACGTTTTGTTTTGCGGGCCGCGCTCCCACCTGGATGATCCCTTTCGGGATGCGTCGTCACATTAGAGGCCAATCGCCGAGGGCGCACGGCGCTTCGAAACACTCCCAAATGAACTGATATATTAATTTCCCACGACTTCCCTGCCCGCCCGGGTGGCGAAACTGGCAGACGCACGGGACTTAAAATCCCGGGTCTCGAAAGAGACGTATCGGTTCGATTCCGATCCCGGGCACCACATACATACCAATCGCTTCAGTCACTTCGCAGTACCTTCATGCCGAATGCCGCGACGTAGTCTTGGTTGTTTGGCCAAGAAGGGGCCGAAAAGGGGCTATTCTTGATCGCACTCCCCCTGCGTGTTGGCTTCGAATAACTCACGGGTTACATAACGCTCCCCTAAATCGGTTGAGCTAAAACCCCACTCTGGATGCCCCACAAGAAAACCTCTGCCTGTTGGGGTTCTGCTTCGCTATCGGGCGGGCGTAAATTGTCAGATTTCCGCTCGGACGCAGCGACCGAGTGCCCGCGCTGCGAGGAGCTTCGCAGCGAAGACTGATGCTTTACGATGTCGGCTTGCGGAACTCAGCCATCACCTGAAACATGTAAAGAGGCGCCAGCCTGAATCCATAGCGAAGGTTCACAAGACCCATAAAGTAATGAGCGGTCATCATGAGGTAGTCGATCTCATCGTCCGCGTTCTTGAGTTCCATTCCCATACCGTCGCCGTGAATGATGTTGTGACGGAACCGGTCCAAGTATTCCAGCCGCTTCCTGTCATATTCATAGTTGTTCATCGGGCTCCATTTCGCAGGCGGCCTACAGCGAGCGAGCAGTAGGTCAGCTTTGGTGAGGAGTGACTCCCGCTCCAACTGTTCGAAGTAGTCCTTCAATTTTTGTTCAAGCAAATGATCGTAGTTCGCGGCCTTCGCTTCTGCCAGCGAGACTCCTTTCTTCTCAACAACGGACTCCCACTCCTTCGGCGCGGCCATTGCAGTGACGCGGCAAAAATCCAGCGCAGCGGCGTCCAGCACGGAATGCACGAAGACGAGGGACGAAGCATTCATCATGAGTTCCATCTCAGCGATGGTCTGCGTGGTCATCTCCTCAACGATCTTGTCGGGTGGATTGGCCTCAAAAAACTTCTCTTTATCTATGAAAATCTTCTCAAACTCGGGGTCGGTGAGCATCTTCGCAACGTAGGTTATCTTGTCGGCTTCGATTTTCTCCTTGGCAGTCTCCATGTTTGCCTTTGCC
>WNFA01007928.1_pt1 | contig 14657 bp, 12 predicted proteins | sample 5400481 | NCBI WGS metagenome assembly WNFA01 (sample SAMN13153340, study PRJNA577476) | soil metagenome | isolation source: 120 cm saprolite under Douglas fir tree site 2 hole 1 replicate 2 | place: USA:California | collected 2015-04-18 | reverse complement strand
CGCCGCCAGGAGCGGCCATCCCATTCCCAGGTCTCTCCAACCTCTGACCCGCGAACCGACGCGACCAATACTTCGCGTCCGCGGCGATTGTCGTAGGCGAGCAGGCCATAGCCATAGGGTTCCAGGATTGCTGGTGGCTCCGATGGCGCCCAACTCGTTCCCATGAATGTCCACATGGACCGATCGAGGACACCACTGTCTCGCCCTGGGAAGCACATCATCATCCGGCCGTCCACTCCATCCCAGCCATATGCACCAGCCAAGCCGGCGGCGGGGGTCGACGCTGGGGAGGTCGATGCTGCGGGAGATGATGTCCGCGCGGCGGATGACAACGCGGTCGGCAGGGCTCGGCCGCATCCGACCACAAGCAGGAGTAAGACCACCCATATAGCCGGGGATCTTTTGGGCAATTGGGACCTTAAGGCCTCAACGTCCGCCATCGCGATTTGGTTTCACGCGCCGAGGCGAGATCGCCTCTAGCCGGTCGTGTTCCAGTAATACATGCGGTCGAGCCAGTGGGCGTCGGCCCGGTAGGCGCGGGCGAAGAACTCGACCGCGTCCACGTAGTCGTAGTCGTAGTTGTAGTGAAGGATGGCGTTGGGCATGTTGCCCGGTGCACCGTTGTGGACGAGCAGGCGTGCGGCGGCCAGGATCGAGTCATGAGGGTCATAGACGTTGCCGCCCTGCCCATACTGCCGCCAGGTTCCTGGGATGAATTGCATCGGGCCCTCCGCGCCGGCTGACGAAGGGCCGTTGACCCGGCCGAAGTTGCTCTCGATGTAGTTGATCGAGGCCAGATAGCTCCAGTCCACGCCGTACAAGCGCTGCGCCTCCGAGTAGTAGGAGCGCAGAGAGTCGACAGGCGCTGCGTCGCCATAGGGGTGGACGAAGTGCACGTTGACCAGGTAGTACTCGTCGATGCCGCCGAGTGCATACAGCGAGTGCAGGGCTGCGACTGCGTCATCGAAGGGTTGGGCCACCTTCGCCGGGAGCACCGGGATCACCGACGCCTGGACGCTGCCGTAGCTGGCGACCTCATATACGCGGAGCTCCTCCTGCCTGACCGCGTCGCGATATGCGTACGCGGCCGCCTCGATCGAGAGCTCCCACCGGATGCGATCGCCCAGCGTCGCGGGCGCCGGCTGCGCCTTGAGGGCCGCGAGCTGTGCCTGCGCCTGCGCCATCGCGACCTCGGCGCTGATGATCCGCGCCGCCTCGTGATGAGCGCTTGGCGGCACCAGCGGATCCTGAGCGGACACCGCCCGCGCAGGCAGCGCGAGCAGCACCGCGACGAAGGCCGCCGCCAGGAATCGAGTCAGGCTGTCTCCGAGATCGCGACCGGACGATCTGGGACGTCGGGCATTGCGTCCGGGTACGGGTCGGCTGCGGCCGGCGCGCGAAGGCCGATCGAATCGAGGAGTCCGCTGATTTCATCCCCCACCAGCTCACCGTTCTGGTTGAGCAATGCTTCGGCCGCCAGGTCGATGGCTTCCTTGTTGACGTACATGAGGCGCCAGTCGTCGATGTATGCCGCACCCAGGATCTGGGCCACGACCCGGCGGGCCTGGGGATTGCTCAGCACCGCACCCTCCCAGGTCGACTGTTCGTGCGGGCCCTTTGTGATCTCGGCCACCGAGATCATCTGCTCGCCGAATTTGGCGGCCTTGACCGACAGCTGTGGGTCGAGGTCGTCAGCGCCCATGCCGACGATGCCCACCATCCGGCAGGCTGTCGCGGTCGCCATGCGAAGGTCCTCGGAAACGCCGAGCGTGTTCTCGCCGTAGAACACGCGCTCACAGGCGATCGCTCCCAGGGCATGTCGGATGTCACCCGCCATCTGCGACCGGAACTTCGAGTACTGCTCTTCGGTCGGAATCGACAGGTGATAGCCGCCGATCTCACCCAGACGCGGGTCGGCGCGTCGACGGACCGACAGCCGGACATGGCCATGGTCGGTCTTGAAGAAGTGCGACGCGATCGCGTGTCCGAGCTCGTGGCGAGCGATGCGGATCTTGTCGCGCTCGTTGTACTCGACCGGAATCGCGAGCCCCGCTTCGACGTTGCCCATCGCTTCTCGGAGGTCCTTCCATTCGAATGCGGTGCGACCATCCTCGAATGCATACAGCAGCGCCAGCGACAACACCTGCTCGATGTCAGCGGGTGAGTAGCCCTCGGTGATGCGCGCGAATTCCTCGCGGCGGCTCGGCGTGTCCAGAGTTGGGTCGTGCTGCTTCTTGGCGAAATAAAGCTCGGCGATGTCTTTCCGGCTCTCGCGGTTCGGCCTGAGGAAAACAATCTGGCGGCCAAACCGGCCGGGCCGGGTCACCGCCTCGTCGAGCACCGACGGGCGGTTCGTCGCCCCGACGAACAGGATGTTGTACGCAGGCGCCTTGAGAGGCGGAATCCGGAAGACCCACCTCGTGCCGTTGAACGCAATCACCCGCGGCAAGAAGAGTCCATCCAACGTCAGGTTGACGAAGCCCCGAAGCTGCCTGATGAGCATCCCTGGATTGTCGATACCGTCCATCAAGACGAGCAGCATGTTCAGGCCGAGCTGGCCGCCGCCGCTCATCATCCCCATCCCGGGCATCATTCCGGCGCCGCCGGTGCCGGACCGAGCCGAGGCGAGGGCATCGATCTCGTCGATGAAGATGATGCAACCACCCCAGATCTTGGCCCGCTTGCGGGCGGCGCGCACCATCAAATAGACGCTCAACGCGTCGATTCCCATCAGCATGCCGGCAAACGAACCGCCGGCCGCGATGTAGATGGGGACGTGGAGTGAGGAAGCGATCGCCTTGGCGAGCATTGTCTTGCCCGTTCCCGGCGGGCCCACCATGAGCACGCCGCGCTCGCGCTTGCCGCCAGCCTTTACGAAGAGCCGCCCATGCTCGATGAGCTCGAGGATCCTTCGCATCTCGGTGACGGCTGCCTTCTGGCCGCGCACATCGTCGATGTTGACCCCGAAGTTGGCGTCGTCGGGATTGATCATCGTCTTACCGATGCGGATGTAGATGTAAATCGGTAGGAAGAAGATCATGAATTGGGCCACGATCAGGAACAGGACGTAGAGCAAGTTCGTGAAAACCGCCTGGAGGACTTGCGGAATCACCGCGATGGCGTCCACGGGCCCATACCCGAAGATGAGGTTCATCACGACGAAGTACAGAATCGGGATGGCTGACGTATAGAGGACTCGCCTCCAGAAGATCGCCCGGTTGGTTTCGACGGTCCTCTGCATGACGTCTGTCTCCGGCGTGACGCGCTCGCGGAGGATCAGCCATCGACGCACGATGCTGAGCAGACCCCGAAAGACCAGCATGGCGAAGACCGCGAACGCGATCGACGAGCCGACGCCGTACTGCAGGTAGATGTCGGCAAACGCGAAGGACGAGGCGCCGACGAAAAACGTGAAGATCCAGAAGATGATCACGGCGGGCTATCTCCTATCCGGCTTGGTTTTCAACCAGCTTAGTAGTTGAAGGAGCCTGCTGTCGCGTAGCGAAGAACGCCACCACCCCGATGCCCGCCGCGACCAGCAGGTCGCCGGGGCTGTAGGCCCCGCGGATCCCAACCGGCCCGCTCACCGTGATCCAGTCCGCCAGCCAGTTCAGGTTCGTGTTCGAGCCCATGAGGACGTACTGTCCGACATGCCCACGCTGGACGAGCACGCCTGCGAGCGCGGGGGCGACCGGCATGCGGCCGCCGTTGGCGACCACGACGAGCAGGTTGAGCGCCGCACCGGCCGCGACCAACCACGCCCCGCGCAGCCGCCGGGCGTGAAGGAACGTCCATACGACCAGCCCCGCCAGTGCCGCCGCATAAAGGAACTGCACGCCGTCGATCTGGTTGAAGGGCCTGAACAGGACAGCTTCCCTGATCACGAGGACCGCGAGCACGAACCACGGCCATCGAAACCTCAGGTTGGCCAGGTTCCCAAGCTTGCCGCCGGTGGCGATGCCGATCGCGAGCCCGGCGACGAGCGGGATGAGGACCAGCACGCCTTGGGCGCGCTATTCGGCCGCGAGTCGCGACGCGGTCCCGGCCAGCACCTTGACACCGATCTCGAACGCGGCCTCGTCGATGCGGAATCCCGGGGAGTGGTGTGCAGGCGCGGTTTCGCCCGGCGGCATCGCCCCGAGCATGAAGTAGCAGCCAGGGATTCGCGTCAGGAACTCAGCGAAATCGTCGCTGACCGTCAGCGGACGCCCAAGCACGCTGGCCTTGTCGCCGACCAACGAGCTCGCGACGTCGAGCACGGTGCGCGTGACGTTGGGCTCGTTCATGATCGGGACGGTCCCGTGCACCAGCTCGAGCGTCGAGCGCACCTCGAATTCCCCGTCCACCTCCAGCAGCAGGTCGCGTAGGCGCCCGAGTGCCTCTTCGCGAAGACGAGGAGTGAATGTGCGCAGGCTGCCCTTGACCGAGACGCCGCGGGGGACGATGTTCCAGGCGCCGTCGCTCGAGATATTGCCCACTGTCGTGTGGCACTGCACGCCGTCGTGCTCGAGCCCGTCGACGATGGTGTGCAGGTGCTCGAGCAGGAAGGCCTGCGCGGAGAGGACGTTGCCGCGCCGGCCCATCATGCCGCCGTGTCCGCCTGGCCCTGCAAAGTTGATTTCGTACGCATCCGACCCCGCCCACATCAGCCCAGGTCTGGTAATCACGGTGCCGGACGGATTGAAGCTGACGATGTGCAGGCCGATGACCGAATCCGGGTGGTGGTCGTCGAGCAGGCCGCCGGCGATCATCGCCTTGGCGCCGCTGACGATCTCTTCTGCGGGCTGAAAGACGAACAGGTACCGGCCGCCCACGTCCCAGATGCGATCCACCAGCGTGCGCGCGACGCCGACCATGATCGCCATGTGCGCGTCATGCCCGCACGCGTGCATGCGACCGTCGGTCCCGGACGCAAAGTCGACCCCCGACTCCTCATGGATCGGCAGGGCGTCGATGTCCGCCCGCAGCATCACGGTCTTGCCGGGCTTGCCCGTGTCGAGCATCGCGACCACGCCTGTCTCGGTGGGGCAGCGCTTGAGCTCCAGACCGAGCTCGCGCATCCGCTCGCCCAGGCGCTTGCTCGTCTCGTGCTCGCTGAAGCTGACCTCGGGGTGGCGGTGGAAATGACGGCGCAGCTCGATCACCTCCTCGAGCACGGAGCTGCTCGGGAGCGGTGTGGTCGACCGGTTGTCGCTCACGGAATCGCGACCAGGTTGTAGCCGCGCGCCGTCGCCCGCACGAAGTTCGGGCCCAATCCCGGTTCCAGCTCGTCCAACCGCCGCCGCAAGGTCAGCAGAGCCGAATGCACCGTCGAGTGGGCGGCGTCCGTGCGGAACAGCCCGGCTTTGATGAGGTCGCGGGCGGTCGCCGGCTTCGACCCCTGGGCCAGATGCAGGACCAGCGCGGTCTGCTGCGGCGTGAGGCGGATCTCCCGTTCGCCCAGCTTGACGGTGCGCCGAGTCGGGTCGAACTCCAGGCGCCCGAACTTGTAGCTGCCCGGCCGGCCCGTGCCGCGCTCGACCAGGCGGGCGGCGAGGTCGGAGTAGATGTGGGCCATGGGCACGTTGCCCTTGACGAAATACGAGCTGGCCCCAAGCTCATAGGCCCGGCGGATCGCGGCCGAGTTGACCTGCGCGGCGGAAAGCACGATCACCGGCAAGCCGGGATGGTGCTCGCGGATCCAGGTCAGGAGCTCGAAACCCGAGTCCTCGGTCTCGTCGAGCACGAGGTCAAGGAGTACCGCCGCCATGCGCTCGTGTGACAGCACCTCCATCGCTTCGGGCGCCGAGGAGGAGGTCGACGGCCGGTACCCGAGGTCGTGGAGGTCGATTCGCAGCTGCTGCTGCATGGCCGCTTCGTCCTCGACCACCAGCACGGCCGAGCCCAGGACCTCGGCCGGACGGTAGACCTCGAGACCCGGTGGCAACGGCGGTAGCCGCACTTCACGGTTCTTGTGGTTGCGCTGGCGCGTGGAGCTGGGGTTTTCCAAGCCTTGGCCTACATGATTCTTAACGATTATTGGCGGAGTGTGAACATTCAATCTCAACCGATGCAGCGCATACTCTCAGCCGAGCCTGGCCATAGTTCGTAAAACCAAGGGGTAAGATGGGGATGACCTGGAAGCTCAAGTTGATCCGTGTGGTGTTCGTGCTGGCGATCGTGGCCGCCCTGGCGATGGCGCTGTCGGCCAACTTCGCCGATTCCTTCTCCGACGACTCGCTGCTCGCACTGTAGTCACTCAGGTTTGACTCTCCCGGCGCTCTCGTGAGCGCCGGATAGCGGGCGGCAGCAGCGCGTAGAGATCGGCGCGGTCGACCGCCTTGCTCATGTATCCCACAACGTCGGGATCGTCCGTTCCCGACGGGAATACCGGATACGCCGTATAGAAGATCACCGGCAGCTTCTGTCCGCGCGCCCTCAGCGCGTTCAGCAGCCCCCAGCCGTCCATCGGCTCGGGCAGCATGAGGTCGATGATCGCCACCTCGGGCGTGTCCGATTGCGCCTTCTCCAGCGCCTGGTCGGCGTCCTCGGCCATCGAAACCTTGTAGCCGAGCATCCGCAGGTCGGTCTCCAGGATGACCCGCCAGGCGCGCTCGTCATCCACGACGAGGACTGTGGAGCCGCGCAGGTCTTCGGGCGTGGGCGCGATCGGCTTCGGCGGAGTGAAGGGCACGTGAATCTGGCGCAGTATATCGGTGGCCATGGCGAGTTCCCCGCGTAGCAAGCTGAAGGGCCGCCGGCCGTCCCGACCACCGAAGGCCCGAGTCCGAAGCGGGTCCGGGCCCGAAAGACCGGCGCCGATGCACAAGTCCCACGCGGCGGCGGCGGTCGTGCCGACTCCCGCCGCCCTCGTGCACGAGCTTGGCAGCTGCGTCACCGAGGCCGACATCGCCCAGGTCTTGTACCGCGGTCTCCATCCACTGTTCGGCTACGACGTGGTGAACCTCCACGTGCTCGAGCGCGAGGGTTGGTACCACTCGCTGTCGATGGACTCCGGCGTGCTCCAGGACCTGCGGCGGCGCCCGCTGAGCGGATCTGTGTTCGTCAAGCAGTACGCCAACCCCAGGACCGTTGTCATCCCGCTCGACCCGAAGCGGCAGGAGATCAGCAAAGGGCCAGGCGCCGGACGCGAGACCAAGTTCGCGATCTGGGTCCCGATCGAGCACCAGGGCGAGGTCATCGGCAGCGTCATCTACCAGGGTTATCGCAGCCGCCGCGTGCCTCCGACCGAGACCGCTTTCCTCGATGAGGTGCACCGGCGTCTCGGAGTCCTGCTCACGAACGCATACCTCAATGAGCTGACGCGCAACCAGGCGCGGCGCCTGGAAGCCTTGAACAGCATCGCGCGAGCGATGGCGTCGACCCTCGACGAGGCGAGCGTACTGACCGCGCTGCACGCCACCCTGAGCCAGCTGCTCCCGGTCGACGTCCTCCACATGGCCGCGCTGGACCCGGAGCAGCCCGACAAGATGCGCCTGCTGAACGTCGAGGCTGACGCCGAGCCGACCTCGCGCTGGGTCGCCATGAAGTCAGCTCCGGCGGCTCCCCTTCGGGCCATCGTGCGTGACTCCAAGCCACTGCTCACGTACGAGCCCGGCTCCGCGTTGTGGGTGCCGATCAAAGAAGGCGGATCGCTGCGCGGCGCTCTGGGGATCAAGACCAAGCGGTCATACGCGTACGAAGCGTCGACTGCCGCGTTCCTGGAGCTGGTGGCGGACGAGGTCACCCTCGCCCTGCGCAACGCGCGCAGCTACGAGGCGATCGAAGGCCAGCGCCGCCGTCTGGAGGTAGTCAACTCCATCGGCCGGCGGCTTGCGTCCAGCCTTGACCGCTGGTCGATCATGCGCACCCTCCGCGAGGAGCTTTCCAGCTTCCTCGACTTCGACGGCTTCATCCTCGCGACCATCACGCAGTCAAAGGACGGCCCGATTGCGGCCGGCTATCAGTACGTCTCCGGAGTCGAGGAGGTCGTGCCGCCGGTCGCACTGGCGGTGACCGGGCCTTCCCGCGAGGCATACGAGACCAGACGGCCGGTGCTGGTCCGCAAGAACCCGTGGGCGCACGCCTTTGCTCGCAAAGGCCTGGAGAGGGAGCGCTGGAACGTCGCCGAGGGCGCCGCCATCTTCCCGTCGGGCCCACCCGGCGACCCTCGCCTGATATCGGGCTCATTCGTGTGGGTGCCGGTTCTGAGCGGAGACCGCATCACCGCCATGCTTTCCCTGCAGTCGTACCGCGAATCCGCGTTCGACGAGTGGCATGTGGAGATCCTGCAGGGCGTGGCGGCACACGTGAGCCTGGCCCTCGCCAACGCCGATCACTTTGCCGAGGCCCAGGCCGAGCGGGCGCGCCTGGAAGCGCTGCACGTCCTCGAGATGGGAGTCGCGGGTGCAGCCGACGAGAGGCAGATCGCGGAGGCTGTGTTCGGCGCAGTGAGCGACTACACCGATGCCACCCACGTGGTCCTCGCCCACCTCGACGCCGCCGGCAACGTCGTCGGCTTCACCGGGGAGCGGGGCGGGGCGATCGGGCTGCTCGGTCCCGTGCCCGTTGCAGAGGCGCCGTTTTTCGAGCGCTTGTTGGGTGCCGCCGGAGAGGTCATCGATTCGGTCGAACCCGTTGATGACGACCTGGTTGGACCGGTTGGCGACTACGTCTTCTCGCGCCAGCCCAGCCATGTGGTGTGGGTTCCGGTCATGCAGGGCGAGCGCCTCATCGCAGGCATCTCGGCCTTGCGTGACGACGGTGGCAAGTTCCTGCCCGAGCATCTGAAGCTGCTCGAGGCCGCGGCGCCAGTGGTGGGGATCGCCCTGAGGACGATGCGCCTCCATCACGCCAACGAGCTGGCGCTGGCCCAGTCCGTGCGCATCCAGGAGCTCGCGGCGCTGGCGGGCCATGAGCTCATGAGCGTCGTGTCGAACATCGCCGACCAGGCGCGCACGATGCTGGAATCAGCCGGAGTCGCGTGCTGGGCGTTCGACACAGAGGGTCGCATCAGCGCTACTCGCGGGAGCGGCGATCCGGCCGCCGAGTCTGTCCTCGCCTGGGCCGGTCTCAACTCCGAGGACAGCTGGCGCGAGGCGCCGACGGGCGTGCTGAGCGGGAGCGCGAGCGGCCAGGCCTGGAGCCTCATCCCGCTCTGGTATGGCGATCGCCTCGTCGGCGCCATCGGCTCCGTCCACGCGGCGACGCAGCTGGCCGAACCGCCGGCGCTCGACTTCGCGCGCCACGCGGCGGTGGCGATCGAGAACTCGCGGCTCGTGGCCGAGACCCGCGGTCGCATCCGCACCCTCGAAGCGGTCGCCGCGTTCACCGAGCTGACGCCCACCGAGCCCGATCGCTCCCGCTCGGAGATGGGCCGCCTTGTGGGGCGCGCGCTCGCGAGCTCCCACGGCGAGCTGTGGCTCCTCGAGGACGGACATCTCGTACGCCGCGCGACCGACAACGAAGTTGCGCCGAAGGTGCCTGTCGACGAGCCTGCGCAGCTGTTGCGGGCGATCACCTCTCCGACCGGCGGCCGGCGGCTGCGCGCGCTCCTGGACCTGCTCGGCGCCTCCCCGGACGCATTCGGCCTGCCGATCCAGGTCGAGGGCCGGCTGGTCGGGCTCCTGGTCGCCAGGATGACCGCCGGCGCCTCCGAGACGAGGCGTCTCGCCACGGTACTGGCGGGCCAGGCGGCCGTGCTCATCGGCCAGCTCGAGCTGGTGGACGCGCTCGAGCGCGAGCGGCAGATGATGAACGCCATCCTCCGACACTCGCCGGTGGGCGTGATGCTCGAAGACGCGGACGGTCGCATCGTGTACGCGAACCCCGAGGTCGAGGCGATCTACCGGCTGCAGGCGGCGGACATGCCGGGCCAGAAGCTCTCCGAGATCTACGCGGCAGCCGGCGCGGAGCGCAGCGACGAGGACCAGGCCGACGGCACGCTGGAGCTCCGGATGGGCGACCCCGTGCGCATCGTGCATGTGCGCCGCGTCGTCATCCCTGGTCTCGAAGGCGAGCCCGCCGGCATCCTCACGCTCCATGAAGACGTCACCGCGCAGCGGCTCGCCCTGGAGGCGAAGGACCTCATGCTGCGCGCCATCGGGCACGAGGTTCGAAGCCCGGCGGCGGCGATGAAGAACACGCTCGCCGGCATCATGCAGTGGGACAGCACCATCGACGCCTCGGGGCGCCGCGAGCTCCTGCAGGAGGCTTACGAATCGTCCGACCGCCTGCTCAGCCTGGTCGAGAGCCAGCTGATCATCGCCAAGCTGGAGACGCGGCACTTCGAGCCGAGCCCCGAGCCGGTGGACCTCGCCTCTGCGCTTGATGGCGTGCTCGGCGTCATCCGTCACCGCTACGCCGAGCGCACGCTGGCGGTCGAGATCGACCTGCGCGAAAACCTGCCCCCGGCGTACTGCGAGCCGGCCCACCTTGCGCAAGTGCTCACCAACCTCATCGGCAATGCGCTCGAGTACACGTCGGCGGCCGTTTCCGTGCAGGCCCGCGCCGCGTCGCGCGGCTGGCTCGAGGTGACAGTCACCGACCATGGACCGGGCTTGCCGGCGGGCAGTCTCGAAGGGCTGTTCGAGAAGACGGGCCCCGCCGGGCGCAACCGCTCTCAGGGTGGCCTCGGGCTGGGCCTTTATCTGTGCCGTCTTGTCGTCGAGCGCAGCTTCGGCGGCCGGATCTGGGTCTCATCGAGCGATCGCGGCGGCACGACTTTCAAGTTCACCGTGCCCGCGATTGCGGTCCCCGGGAGCAAGACTCGGGCCGGCGAATCCGTCACAACCACCAGGTAGTTCTTGAAAGCACGTGGGGGGGCCGGAGGCCGGCGAGTGCCATCGAACGCGCCCTTGTGGGTGAGGGTCGGCGGAGGCATGGAATCGATGCCCGACCACGCCCGACATGGCCCCGCTGATCCTGAGTTCCCCCCGCCCGGTGGCCCGTGGGAGCCCGTGTCGTTGAATGGAAAGCTCGTCGGCTGGGCGGAGCATGGAGGCCTGGCGCAGGCGCGCCGCTGCGCCGAGCTCGGCCAGGCGCTGGCGGAAGATCAGCAGACTTACCTGCTCGGGCGACTGGGGCACAAGCTCCGTTCGGCGGTGCTCGCCCTGCAGGAGTCATCTCGCCAGGCGGCGTTCGGGCGCCCGGAGCTGCTCGAGGCCGTTTTCGAGCAGGCTCAGGAGGTGGGGCGGAGAGCGGCAGCCGTCGAGGTGGCGGCCATCCAGCCGAAGGATTCGGCGCGTGGAGTCGTCCTCGGCGCGGTCCTGAACCTCGCCCTGCCCATCGCCGCTCGTGAATTGCCGGCGGGAGCGGTGGTGCTGGGCTCGGAACCCGCGCTGGTGGAGGCGTTCACCCGCGTCCAGGAGTGGATGGGCGGACCAGGGATGACCATCGCTGCAGAGCAGGTCGGCTCGTGGTGGAAGGTCAGCGTGGCACCGGGCGGCGAGCGGCGGCCCCAGGCCGTGCCGGAGATGGGCGAGCCGCTGATTCGGCTGATCGTCGACACGCGACTCGAAGGCTGGCTCGACGCGAGCCGGCCCGACGGCGCCGACATCTACCTCCGCGCTCAGCCCGCCCGTTGACGGCGGTCCAGCGAGTCGTCGCCCCCAATCCTGGTCCTTACACGGGACCGGGCACGAACACGTGGATCGTGGATGCGGGACCGGTGGCGGTCGTCATCGATCCGGGCCCTGATGACGATCAGCACCTGGCCGCGATCGACAAGCGCCTGGGGTCGACCACCGTCGGCGTCGTGCTGGTCACGCACTCTCATCCCGACCACCTGCCCCTCGCCGAACGCCTGGCGAAGCGACACCTCGCGGCGGTGCGGCGCTACCCAGAGCTTGGGGATGGGGACATCGTGCGCGTGGGCAACCTGAACGTGACGGCTCTTTACACACCGGGCCACAGCGCCGACCACCTCAGCTTCTGGCTGGCCGGCGACCGAGCCGTGTTCACCGGAGATCTCGTCCTCGGGAGTGGCAGCTCGATGGTCACCTATCCCGAGGGCGATGTCGCCGCTTACCTGCGGTCGCTCGAGCGCCTGGCGGCGATGGAACCGAGGATTCTGTTTCCGGGGCACTGGGACCCCGTTACCGATGCGATGGGAAAGCTGGAGGAATATCGCGCGCACAGGCTCGAGCGGGAGGCCCAGGTGCTGGCCGAAGTTGGCCGCGGGTCAGGGACGGTTCGAGAGCTGACGCGTCGTGTCTATGGACCGGACCTTGGCGACGAGCTGATGGCCGCGGCGGAGATGACCCTGCGCGCGCACCTCAAGAAGCTGGTCGACGATGGCGCGGTCACGGTGCATTCCGTCAACGGCGAAGAGGTCTTCGAAAGGTCCGTATCGTAGGCGCGTGATTTCAGAGGTCAAGCCGGCGATTCTGTCGGCCTCGGCAACAGAGCTCGAGGCGTGGTTGTCGTCGCGCGCCGTGCCCGCCTACCGCCGCAAGCAGGTGTGGGGCTGGCTGGCGCGTGGCGCGGCCTCGTTCGATGAGATGGGCGACGTCCCCAAGCCGTTGCGGTCGGAGCTCGAGCGCGAGTTTCGCATCACCTCCCTGCGACAGGTGGCGGTGTCGGAGGCCGATCGTGGGCTGACCACCAAGACGCTTTACGAGCTGGACGGCGGGCACTCGGTGGAGTCGGTCGTCATGCGCTACTCAGGCCGCTCGACGTTATGCATCTCGTCACAGGCCGGTTGCCCCATCGGCTGTCCGTTCTGCGCCACCGGAAAGTTCCCGTTCGGCCGCAACCTCAAAGCCAACGAGATTGTCGAGCAGGCGCTGGACGCAGTGCGCGTGCTGGGCGCCGAAGGCAGGCGCCTGTCGCACGTCGTCTTCATGGGCATGGGCGAACCCATGGCCAACTACCAGGCTGTGGTCGAGTCGGTGCGGCGCTTCTCCGATCCAGAGCTGCTCGGCATCAGCCCGCGGCGCATCGTCGTATCCACGAGCGGACTCATCCCGCGCGTCACCCAGCTCGGTGAGGAGAATCTGGCGGTGACGCTCGCGATCTCTCTTCATGCCGCTCGCGACGAACTGCGCGACGTGCTGGTGCCGATCAACCGCAAATACCCGGTCGCGGACCTCGTGGCGGCGGCGCAGGGTTACGCCGATCGAACGAGCCGGCGCGTGAGCTATGAATGGGTGCTCCTCGCCGGCGTCAATGACACCGAACGCGACGCCAAGGAGCTGGGCCGGCTGCTGCGCGGCAAGCTCGCTCACGTCAACCTCATTCCGTTCAACCCCGTCGAAGACACGCCGTATCGCGCGCCGGAACGCGCCGCCGTGCGCCGTTTCAAGGAGTTGGTGGAGGCGCAGGGCTTGACCGTCACGGTCAGGGATACGCGCGGTCGCGACGCCGATGCGGCTTGCGGACAACTGCACGAACGTGTCATGCGGGCCGGGCGCGCGCAGGGCGCACTTCAAACAAGTCGAACTGCGGTCGCGGCGTCATAGCCAGTCTTTACTGCGGCACGTCGGGTTTCAGCTACGCGACCTGGAAAGGGATCTTCTACCCTGCCAGCCTGTCCGGCGCCCGGATGCTGGCTTACTATGCCGAACGCCTGCATGGGGTCGAGCTGAACGGAAGCTTCTACCGCACGCCGCCGGAAACGACGTTGCTGAAATGGGTTGAAGGCACGCCAGCTGATTTCCGCTTCTGCATGAAAGCCAACCGGGGACTCACGTACTCCGGTGAAGCCTTCGATCGCGTCGGGCTCGCGGCGTTGGTCGGCGAGCGCCTCGGTGCGCTGGGCGATCGGCTCGGCCCGATCCTGCTGCAGTTTCCGCCCACGCGCCAGATCAACCTGGCCCTGCTTGACGGGCTTTTGTCCGCGCTTCGACGACCCGCCGCGGCGGAGTTCCGGCATGACTCGTGGTTCCACGACGACACCTACAGCGTGCTGAAAGCGCACCGAGCGGCGTTGGTTGTCACTGACGAGGAGAAGTGGCCGCGCGCGCCATTCGTCGAGCTCAGCCCGATCGCGTATTTCCGGCTGCGCCGCGGATACACGTCCCGTGCGCTGGCGCCGTGGATCGACACTCTGCGATCCGCCCTAGCTGCGCATGACGAGGTCCATGTGTATTTCAAGCACGACCCGCAGGCGCCGCGGCTGGCGCTGCGCGTGCAGCGCGCCATCGCCACGCCGTAATCAGGTCGCCTCCGCCTCCTCCGGGTGGGAGGGTTCGGCCGGGACCGTCGGCTCCATCGCTCGCGTCGACTCCGCAGCCCTCCTCCGGCGCCTGCGCCGCCGCCGGCTCCGTTGGCTCACACCGTCCGCCGGTCGCGTAACCTCTGCCGTCTCGCTCGAGACCGCCACCGCCTCCGGCTCGATCGACTCCATCGGCGCCGCCGCCACTGCGGGCCTTGGAGCCCGAGCCCGGCGGATCAGGATCGGGATGGCTACCGCGGCGACGACAGACATCAACAGCGAGGCCAGCTGCGCCTGCCGCAAGCCGTAAAGGATGGTGGGGTCGGTTCGGAAGTAGCTCAACCAGAACCGGCCGACCCCGTACAGGCCGAGATAGACCAGGCCCGCGACGCCGTCAGGAAGTTTCGCCTTCAGGCGTTGGTGAAACGGAAGCAGCAATGCCAGCAGGCCGAGCGTGAGCACCATCTCGTACGCGACCTCCGGGTGCACCACTTCGCCAGGCTGACCCAGCGTGCTCGGGTTG
>WNFA01003914.1_pt1 | contig 14665 bp, 15 predicted proteins | sample 5400481 | NCBI WGS metagenome assembly WNFA01 (sample SAMN13153340, study PRJNA577476) | soil metagenome | isolation source: 120 cm saprolite under Douglas fir tree site 2 hole 1 replicate 2 | place: USA:California | collected 2015-04-18 | reverse complement strand
CGAGGCGGCTGTCTCTAGATGTTCCGTGCTGAGCCCGATGTTCCCCGCCCGAGCCCACATCTGCTACCCTGCCCAAGACTATGGATTATCTGTGGACGCCATGGCGCTACGCGTATGTCTCGACGACGGAGAAGACACCGGGGTGCGTCTTCTGCGACGCCGTACAAGCCGGGGACGATCACAAGGCGCTCATCGTCCATCGCGCCCAGCATTGCTTTGTCATCCTGAACGCGTATCCCTATACGCCGGGCCACGTGATGATTGTCCCCTATGCGCACCTGGATGAACTGCGCAAGCTGCCGGCTGACGCCGCGAACGAAATGATGGAACTTTCCCAGCGAATGGAGTCGGCGTTGCGCGAACTTTATCATCCTGACGGAATCAATCTGGGCATGAACATTGGGAAAGCCGCAGGAGCGGGAATCGCGGGACACATCCACATGCATGTGCTGCCGCGTTGGGTGGCTGACGCGAACTTCCTGTCGGTGGTGGGCGAGACGCGGGTTCTGCCAGAGATGCTGGAAGAAACGTGGCAGAGGATGAGGAAGGCCCTCGCTACCTGAAAGCTCAGAGGAGTGTCCGTCGAGGCGGCGAGCAAGGCAGCGAGCGTCGTCGATCACCGATTGTCGATCACCGATTTAGGAGTTTTACAGCCAGCAAATGCTCTCGATTCGTCCTGCAACCGTTGCTGATGTGGGTCTGCTTCGCGCTCTGATTCGCGAGTTAGCGGAGTTCGAGCACGAACTGGATCTCGTGAAAATTCAAGAAGAGGATCTGGCGCGGGATGGGTTTGGAGTGAATCCGAAATTCCGCGCACTGATTGCCGAGTGGGAGGGACAGACGGCCGGATATGCTCTCATCTTTGATTACTACTCGACTTGGGCGGGGCCAGGATTGTTTCTGGAGGATCTTTTTGTGCGCGAACAGTTTCGGGGGCGAGGAATTGGGAAAGAGCTGCTGGCGGCTGTGGCGCGGATTGCCGTCCAGGAAAACCGTTACGGCGTTCACTGGGAAGTGCTCGACTGGAATGAGAAGGCGATTGAAATGTACAAGTCGCTGGGTGCGAAGTTTCGCGATCAATGGCGGCCGCTTTTGCTGAGGGACGAAGCGTTGCAGCGGCTTGCTGGGAAGGCCACGTAAAGCTATGTTCGGTTTTCGCACCTTCGCGAGGCTCCTGCAGTAAATGAGGGAATGGGCGGTACACTTCGTTGGGAGGTTTGGAGCAAGCCTGGAACCAGGCCTACAAATCCGCGGATACGAAGGCGCTGGACTCGCTTCTCGACGACGGCATTGTGCTGGTCAACGATGACGGGTCCGTGCAGACCAAAGCGGAGTTTCTTGCCAGCGTAAAGTCCGCACCCTCGCAGGCGGGGTCGCAGGAGCAGCAAGAGGTGCCGGAGTCGATGAGCATGCGAGTGTTCGGGAATACCGCAATTGCGACAGGAGTGTTTCGCGCCAAGGGAATGGAAGGCGGGAAGGCGTACTCCAGGCGCGAGCGATTTGTTGACACGTGGGTCTACAAGGATGGCCAGTGGAGATGCGTGGGAACAAACGCAACTCCGATACTGCACTAACGTTGGAACGCGGTGGCGCAAGCTTTCGTACGCCACGTCTCTAGGAATGAAGAATGTTGTCAGAATCGTCGGAGCAGGCCTTGCCGGCAGCGAGGCGGCATGGCAGTGTGCGCGGCGAGGCATCGAGGTGGAGTTGTTCGAGATGCGGCCCGTACGGTCGACACCGGCGCACCAGACGGCGGATTTCGCGGAACTGGTGTGCTCGAATTCGCTGAAGTCGGATAGCGAGAATACGGCTCCGTGGCTGCTGAAGGAAGAGATGGGGCGGGCGGGATCACTCCTGCTGGAAATTGCGCGCGAGTGTGCCGTTCCGGCGGGACATGCGCTGGCGGTGGATCGGGTGACGTTTGCAGCTCGGGTGACTGCGGCGATTGCGCGGGACTGTCGGATTGCAGTTCTGCGCAGGGAGGTCACCTCGGTTGACGAGGCTGGGGAGCAGATCACCATCATCGCGACCGGACCACTCACTTCGGAGGCGCTGGCTGGGGAGATCGCGCGCCTTAGTGAATTGCAAGAAGAATCAACACCTGAGCGGGCGGGGGCGCCCGCTCCACATAACCCACATCTGTATTTCTACGATTCGATCAGTCCCATCGTGGAGGCCGATTCGATCGACATGACACGAGTATATATGGCGGCGCGATATGACAAGGGGTCGGCGGACTACATCAACTGTCCGATGAGATCCGCGAACAGGAAAAATGCCGTACGCGGTGGTGCAGTTGCGGCAGGAGAATCTGCGCGCCGATTCCTACAATCTGGTGGGATTTCAAAATCATTTGAAGTTTGGCGAGCAGGCGAGAGTACTGCGGCTGATTCCCGGGTTGGAGAACGCGCGGTTCCTCCGCTACGGGCAGATTCATCGCAATACCTACATCAATGCTCCTACCCTGCTGCGCGAGACGTTGCAGATGAAGGCGCATCCCGATGTTCTGTTCGCGGGTCAGATTTGTGGGGTGGAAGGGTACGTGGAATCAATCGCCACGGGGTTGATGGCCGGAATGCACGCGGCAGCGATGGTTTCTGGGCTTGAGCCGCTGGCACCTCCGCGGGCTTCGGCGTTTGGATCGCTGGCGCACTACGTTACCCACGCCGATCCCCGGAACTTTCAGCCGGCGAACATTACGTTTGACCTGTTACCGGCATTGGACAAGAAAGTTCGCGATCGCAAGGAGCGGCATCGTTTGCAGTGTGAGCTGGCTCTGAAGGAATTTGACGCGTGGATGGAGAAGGCTGGGATGCCGGCGGTGAGAGCCTGAATCGCGGAGGACACGGAGAAGAGCCGCAGAGAGCGCGGAGAAATGCGGGCAGAGGAAGTTCAGATTCGGCGTGCCGTGGCGGAGGATTGCGCCGCTATTGCCGACGTGCTTTACCAGTCCTTCGTTGAATTCAAGCGGCTTTATACCGAGGGGGGATTCGCAGCGACAGCGCCTGCGGCAGCGCAGGTCGAGACGCGAATGCGGGAAGGACCGGTATGGGTCGCATTGTCCGACGGCGTCATCATGGGAACGGTCTCGATTGTGACGAAGGGAAACTCGGCTTACATCAGGGGCATGGCGGTGTTGCCTGCGATGCGCGGATCGGGGGCCGGGTCCAGGCTATTGCAACAAGTTGAACAATGGGTCGCCGACGAGAACATTAAGCGGCTCTTTCTGAGCACGACGCCATTTCTTGATTCGGCGCTCCGGCTTTACGAGAAGTCCGGCTTTCGGCGGACCGATGAGGGGCTGCATGATTTGTTTGGCACGCCGCTGTTTACGATGGAGAAGGTGATTGGCACTTGTCTGACCCGTCCAACCTCATAGACAAGATGTCTATCGGGATCTCATCGGCGACGTTCTCAGAACTGTCTGGGCTCACACGAATTAGTTTGATCCTTCTTGCAGTTCGCAGTACCTTGCTGTTGAGCCGTAGCCGAGGTGCACCTTGCCCATTTCCGCCGTGGATACAGTTTCCCTCGCCTTTCGACATACAAAGGAGCAACTGTTCCAGCCCTTTCGCTTTGGCCAGTGGACCAGGCTGGCCGTGGTGGGACTGCTGGCGGGGGAACTAGGCTCCAGCGGCGGGTGCAATACTCACTCCAATTTCCACATTCCACAGCAGCCTGACTCGTCGCGCCATTTTCTGGAGCAGACATTCCCTTCGATCGATCCGGCGCTGCTTGCCGGACTGATTGTAGTGCTCGTCGTAGCTGGGCTGGTGCTTGGCATCGTGCTGATGTATGTGAGCAGCGTGATGCGGTTCATTCTGTTCGACAGCGTGCTGGCGAAGGAGTGCCGCATCCGCCAGGGATGGAGCCGCCGGCAAGCCCCGGGAGCGCGGTACTTCGTATGGCACTTGCTCTATACGTTGGTGATGATCGCGGGAATAGTGGTGCTGGTTGGAATCCCGCTAGGATTTGCCTTTGTAGTCGGATGGCTGAAGGAACCGCGCCAGCATTTGGCGCCCCTGATCCTGGGTGGGATTCTCCTGTTCCTTCTGCTGGCGATTTTCGTTGTTACCGCCTCCGTGGCGTATGTGCTGACCAAAGACTTCGTCGTGCCACAGATGGCGCTCGAAGATATTAATGCATTCGAAGGATGGCGGCGGCTTTGGTACATGCTGAAAGCTGAAAAGGGTGGCTATGCCGGCTATATTGGCATGAAGATTGTGTTGGCCATCGGGGCGGCGATTGTTGTTGGTATCGCGACGCTGATCCTGGCATTGATCATTGCAATTCCGACGGTAGGATTGGCAATTGTGGCGGTCCTGACCGGAAAGACGGCCGGCCTGACCTGGAACGTTTATACGATTACCGTGGCCGTGGTTGTTGGCTGCATTCTGCTGGCTATTTTTCTGTATCTGGTCGCGCTCATCTCGGTGCCGGTGATTGTGTTCTTTCCGGCGTATTCGATTTACTTCTTTGCGGCGCGGTATCCGGCGTTGAGCGCGGTGTTATATCCGGTGCCGGCGGGCGGAATCCCGATTTCTGCACCGGCGCAACCGCCGCCATTGCCGCCGACCCCAGAGCCGATCGGGTAGAGATACGCCTCAGCGGCTAAACAGATTGCTGAAAAACTCACTTCGCTGACCGGATGTGCCCTCAGGGGCTAAAGCCACCGTTGATCTTGCGGCACTTAGGGCGCGGCTAGAACCCGCGCCCTTTCAAGACAGAACCGCAATCAAGTTTTTCAGCAAAACGGTAAAGACGGTTACGGTTGTCATCGCGACCTTACGGCGCGGCCCAAAACCGAGCCGGTTCAAAGTAGAGTCTTCGACCGGTTTGCGTCGCTTGTGAACCTCGCCTTTTCCGTCGGGTCCGCACGGGGCAGACACTTCATTGCTGCGGCTTCAGCCTGGCGGTTTTGCCATGAGGCCAGTTGAAGCGGCGGCCGATGATGCACTTCACCAGCAAGTGGTCGGTGGAACGGGTCGTTCCGATGCCGACTCCGAAATTGAACTCCCACCGCGGTCCGAAGTCCACGTCAATCGTGGGAATGAATTGTTGCTGCTGGTCTTTCAGGGGGTCAAAGCCCGATAGCGGGCCGTAGGCTCCGTAGTATTCCAATCCACCTGCAATTTTCTTGGTGAAGTCGTAACTAACTTTCACGTTGGGAGAAAACTCCACTCCCTTGTTCACGCTCGGACCGTGAAAGGACCGGTCGAGCGTCGGATTGAAGCTCAAATACCAGCGGCCGATTTTCTTATCGATGATAGGACGGATTTCCCAAGTCCAAGTGTCGGGGGAAAAGGCGGCACGCTGGTATCCGATCTCCTGTGACAAGCTCACTCCGACGGGCCAATGCCATTTCTCCGGAATGCGCACGCGGGGACGAATGTGGTCGCCCACCCACTGCCATCCGCCATCGGCCTGGATGCTCGAGAACACGTAGAAGCCAACCTCGGACCAGTCATTGATGCCCTGCGTGATTTCAAGCGTCTCGTGCACGGCATGATTAGTGGGCAGGACGCCGTCCTGCACCGTCTTGGTGCCCTCAACCGTCAAGTTGGAGTGGATTTCGACCATGGTGGAGCGTGGCGCGACGGTCTCGTAGCCGTAGACCTGCACTTCGTAGTTGCCTTGGGCGTGGACGTGCGGGTCGGCAGCAAGGATCAGCGCCACAAGGATGAGGATAGGGATCAATGTGGTTCGCGAGGTGGGAGCCATGATGGGCGTTTCGTTCGGGCCGCCCTCGTTCTTCGCGGACCGTCGTTCCATGATGCATGGCTGCAGCGGCAAGACGCAAATCGCCCTTCTATAACTGCCACATCTAACGCCTCTTGTCATTCCGAGCGAAGCGAGGAATCTGCTTTTGTGGTGGCGGCGGCCAACAGCGGATTTCTCGTCGCGATGCTCGTCGGAATGACCATGCTTGGATTGACCGAGGAACTCTTTAATTAGCGGAAGTGCTGACGCTGCCCGTCAGTGTTCCATCAATGTTGAAGTCTTGGCAGTTCGGTGCGCGAAAGAATCGCGCCGCGATCATCCAGGACGTAGACATCGCTCCAGAGGGCGGTGGAATTTCTCGTCAAGGAGACGCCTGGCAACGTGAAAGTGACCGTGGTCTTGGGTGAAGTGCACCCAGATAGCTGCCGGAGCTCCTGCCCAGAGATGGGAAGCTGCTCAGCGCGCCCCGAAGCCGTGCTGTTTTTTGCACGCGAAAGCACGACAACCTCCACGACACCAACTAAGTTCTGGCAACGAATGGGTACCTGGACTTCCCAGTTGTTGCCGCCATTCCTCTTGACGGTGGTCCCTTCGGCAAAAACCAAAGTCGGCGGATTGCCGCCGGGCGAGGTATAGCGATCCGGCCAGCGGCGGTCAAAATCGATGCTGGCGATGACGTAGACGCGCTGCGACTGCCGGTCTCGCGTGTCCCAACCTGGGTGCATGGAGTAAATCGAGGCGGTCGAACTGGTGGTATGAGCCTGCAGCAGATGATGCAGCGCGGGGACAAAGTCGGGATGGTACCCTGCCCGTGCCATCATCATCAGCCCCTCGGTGTCAGCTTCGAGTTCCACCTGGCGGCAGAACCGGGCAAGGTCTTCGGAAGCCTTTCTCGAGTCCATCCATGTGCCGGCGGCAGCGTCCAGATTGCCCATCGTGAGAGTGGCGCCACCTTCGCCTTGCAGAGACCGCTCGTAAAGATAGCGCCGCGCCCAGTCGCGATGGATGACGTGAGCCATTTCGTGCGAAACGATCGCTGCCCACAGTCCGGCCGTGGCTCCGGCAAGTTCGGCGAGGCCGCTCTCTACGTAGATGGTGCCATCCGGCGACGAGTAGGCGTTTAGCAGGCCATCATGCACAACGCGCAACTCCCAGGAAGGCTTCCCATCGCCTGGCGTGCGGACCTGATCGACCAGTCCTTGGAGGACGAGTCGTCCGACGACGTAGCGTCCCGATACGGATGTGCTCTGAGCCCGCAGTTGAGCGCGCAGGCGGGCGGCTGTTTCAAGATCCAGTTTGAACTTGTCGGGAATCTCCCGCGTGAACGAAGACTGCGGGCAGGCGAGCGGGGTGATGCACGTGAAGCAGAGGAGGAACGCAAGGAACATGCTGCGCGGCTGACTGAGACCTAGTGTCACCGGCCCTCCCGGAAATCTCTCCTAAATCGAATTATGCTCTTCTTCCGGCGGCACGAGCAGACAAAAAAGAGGGCATAGAAGAAACGGAGGTAACTCTTCCTGTTTGGGAACAGGACGCTTGAACGTTCTAGTCCCTCGCTCTGTTCTTAATCCAGATCGGTGTGCCGACGAAGCCGAAGGCTTCGCGGATCTGATTTTCCAAAAAACGCTGATAGGAGAAGTGCAGCTTAACAGCGCGGTTGGTGAACAGGACGAATGTGGGGGGCGCAACCGAGGCCTGCGTCATGTAAAGGATTTTCACGCGCGAGCGCATGGGCACCGAGGCGCGCTCGAAGTCGACGCGCTCGATGAAGCGGTTCATGGCGGAAGTGGGCACGCGCTTGCGTCGCTCGATGGCAACTTGTTCGAGCAAGGGAAAGATTCTCTCCGTCCCCTTGCCAGTGTGGGCGGAGGTGAAGACTACGGGTGCATAGTTCAGGAACTTAAGATCGTAGCGCAAGCGCTCTTCGTAAGCGGCGCGGTCGCCGGGGCGCTTGCTCTCACGCATGCGGGAGGCTTTGGTCGGACGCACTTCTTTCTTCGGACCGCTGGAGACCAAGTCCCACTTGTTGACGACGATGATGACGGAACGTCCGCTCTCGTGGGCGTAGCCGGCGATGGCGGCGTCGAGCTGGCTCACTCCTTCGGTCGCGTCGATGACGAGCAGCGCGATGTCCGCGGCTTCGAGATGTTTGCGCGCCATGACCACCGAAAGCTTTTCCGCCATCAGGTGGGTCTTGCCCTTGCGGCGGATGCCGGCCGTATCGATGAAGCGGAAGCGGCGTCCATTGTGCTCGAAAATTTCGTCGACCGCATCGCGTGTAGTGCCGGGAATCGGTGAGACAATGGCGCGGTCGGAGGCAGTCAAGGAGTTCAGCAGCGTGGATTTACCGACGTTGGGATGCCCGATGATGGCGACCTTCACTTCGTGAGACTCTTCAGCTACAGCTGCTATCGGTTCGCTTTGCTCGCGGGTTCGATGGCGAGACGCCATCGAGACAGCCGGCGGGACGCCGGCGCTACTGCCGTCACCCTGCTCATATGTTTCTCCTTCTGCGGGCAGAACTTTCAGAACCGCATCCAGCAGGTCGTCTACTCCCCGGCCATGCTCGGCAGAGACGGGAAACATTTCCCTAACTCCCAGGCGGTGGAACTCGTCGATCAGCGATGATTGCTTTTCCGAATCGACCTTGTTGACCGCGACAAAGAGTGGGCGACCAGTCTTGCGCAGCAGTCGCGCGAGTTCGAGATCGGGACCGGCGAGTTCGGAGCGGCCATCTACGACCATGATGATGGCAGCCGCCACGTCGAACGCCACGCGCGCCTGCCGGTAAATCTCTGACGGGATCAGATCTTTGTCTTCGGGAAGGATGCCGCCCGTGTCGACGACGCGCATGTGCCGCCCGCGCCACTCCGTGTCGCCGTAGAGACGGTCGCGCGTGATGCCAGGTTCGTCACCAACGATGGCACGCCGCGAGCCCACAATGCGGTTGAATAGCGTGGACTTGCCCACGTTGGGGCGGCCCACGATGGCGATAGTAGGGGTCGCGCGCGCGCTCGAATTGTAGGTCGGTTGAGCCAAAGATGAGTCTTTGAGTCTTGAAGTCTTAAATGTGGGACAGCCGCCCTCGGCTGTCCTTGGGTCGCCAGACCCCATGGCCTTTAGTGTGTAAGCAGCCGCCTCTTCGAGTCGGCAGGACAGCCGAGGGCGGCTGTCCCCACATGAGCCTTGCCGATGGATAGGGTCAGAACCGCTATTATAGAGACTCCGTGGCCGTTCCTTCCCAGCCCGCCTCCTCTGCTGCAGCTCCGCCGTCCGTGCCTGGTGGGAAAGACGCTTCACTCTATCAGTTCTTCGCGCCGGGCGGCGTGCTGTCACGCACGCATCCAGCGTATGAATTTCGGCGCGGGCAACTGCAAATGGCGCAGGCGGTCGAGCAGGCTCTGCAAGATAAGCGCCACCTGATTGTGGAAGCAGGTACGGGCACGGGGAAAACGCTGGCCTATCTACTGCCGGTGATTCGCTCCGGTAAGCGAGTCATCATCTCAACCGGCACCAAGAATCTGCAGGAGCAACTTTTCTACAAAGACGTCCCCTTTCTGGAGCAGGCCCTGTTCGAGAACCACGTAGAGACAGCCGCCTCGGCTGTCCAGCCCCAGCAAGGACCTGGCAAGCTCTCGGTTTGCTACATGAAGGGTCGCAACAATTATCTGTGCCGCAAGAAGCTCTATGACTTGACGGACCAGCCGGTCCTAGGCGGCCTCGACGAAATCGGTCAGTATCGCGCCATTGCGGCATGGGAAAAGACTACGCAGACCGGCGACCGCGCCGAACTCGCCGAACTGCCCGAGGCCAGCCTGCTCTGGCACAAGCTGGATGCGCGGTCGGATGCGTGCATCGGGCAAAAGTGCAGCCAGTGGGAACGGTGCTTCATCACCGAGATGCACCGGAAGGCGATGGAGAGCGACATCATCATCGTGAACCATCACTTGTTCTTCGCCGACCTTGCCATCAAGCTGCAAGCCGACGGCGCGCCCGACGCGGGAATCCTGCCGGAAGCAGCGGCGGTAATTTTCGACGAAGCACACGAGATTGAAGACGTCGCGGGAAACTATTTCGGCATCTCCGTGGGCAATCTGCGCGTCGAGGATCTGGCGCGCGACGTGGAAGCATCTTTGCAGCATAACCACATGATGTCGCCGTCGTTCTCCGGTGCGCTCGGCAGCTTACGAGAGCGATCGCAATTCTTCTTCTCTCTCCTTCCGCCGGGCGATGGCCGCTTCGCCTTCGAGACCCGCCGGGAGTTTCTGGAAGAAAACGGCGATGAATTTATCGCCTTCAACCAGGCCTTGACGCGACTGGCCGGCGAGTTGGAAAACCTGCCGCAAAAGCCGGAAGAAATCTTCAACTTCCTGCGCCGCGCCCAGGAAATTCAGGTGCAACTTAGCTACGCCATGGAGTCGGAGGATCGCAACACCGTGTTCTGGATCGAGCGCAGGGGCGGACGGGCAAAGGCGAATTCACCACAGAGACACCCTTCGGCTTCGCTCAGGGCAGGCTCCGACACAGTGAAGGCCAAGGAAACTTCCCAAGGAAGACAGAACGTCTTCTTGCAAGCCACTCCGATTGACGTTGGCCCCATCCTGCGCGAATGCCTATGGTCGAAGCTCGAATGCGCCGTGCTGACTTCGGCCACCCTTGCCGTCGGCGGAGGCTTCGACTACATCAAGCAGCGGCTCGGACTGGAGCACGCGCGCGAGTCCGTTCTGCCCTCACACTTTGACTACCAGAGCCAGGCGTTGCTATATGTCCCGCCGGACCTGCCCGATCCCCGCACGCAGCAGTTTACGGCCAAGGCCGCAGAACGCATTCGCAAGCTGCTGGAAATCACCCGTGGACGGGCCTTCGTGCTCTTCACCAGCTACGCGCAGATGAACGACGTGTACCAACGCCTGCTCGGCGAACTAGAGTTCCCCATGCTCCGCCAGGGCGACGCGCCAAAGAGCGCACTGCTCGATGAGTTCCGCCTGACTCCCAACGCAGTGCTGTTTGCCACTTCGTCATTCTGGCAAGGCGTCGATGTGCAGGGGGAACAGTTGAGCTGCGTGATCATCGATCGGCTACCGTTTGCGGTGCCCAGCGATCCCGTCGTTGCGGCGCGGGTGAAGGCAATTGACGCTGGGGGAGGTAATGCGTTTTTCGAGTATCAAGTTCCAGCGGCGGTGATCACGCTCAAGCAAGGCTTCGGTCGCCTGATCCGCTCGCTGCACGACCGCGGACTCCTCGTACTTCTCGACAACCGCATTCTGAAAAAGCAGTATGGCCGTGTGTTCGTGGAGAGCTTGCCGAACTACAAGCGAACGACCGAAATGCGCGCCGTGGAGGAATTCTTCGGCCTGACGGAGCGGTGAGACTTTCGCGAATCTTCAGTGGATCAATCTCATCCCCACCGATGCCGCAGCATTCTGATCGAACGTGGCCGTGTAGCGGCACTCTGCCGCGTGTCCGCAGCGCTCGATAAGGCAATCGGCGAAGTCGGCGCGGCTGGCGCTGAACTTCCGCAATGCCTGCGAGACGATTTCTGCTCGCTCAATGACTAGTTCTTTGCTCCGCAGTAAGGTATCTAGGACCTGCATAATTTCGTTCTTCTTGAAGCGGTAAGAGATTTCCAACACCCAAACGAGTTCCGCGATGACGATCAGTGAGAGGAACCCGGGTGACTCCGAGGAAAGTGCGTCCATCAACCTCACGGCAGCGGCCGCCTGGGCGGGATCGTCATGAGTCAGGTAGCGGACGACAATATTGGTATCGAGTCCAATCACCGAGATCCCGATGCCCGCCTCGCGATGGCGGCGTTCATCTCCTCAATCGATACCGGCTTGCTTCGCTTGCCTTGAAACCGGCCTCGGAGTTCCTGCACCGAGCGAGTGGCGGCAACAATGGCGAATTGGCCTTTTTCCACTTCCACGAATTCGATGCGGTCCCCGGCATCCACCCCGAGCGCAGTGCGGACCTGCGCGGGTATGGTGATTTGCCCTTTTGAAGTTACGGTCGCGGCAGCCAAAGACTATGTCCTTTCAGAACAACATATTCCTTACATTGTAGTAAGGAACATCGAAAACGTCAAGACCGCGCCAACCAGCCTCCCTCACACATACTCACGCTCAGCCTTCCGTATTGCCTTGTAGCGCTGGAAAGCAAGTCTCTGGTCTTCCAGTCCCAGCGCCGAGCGGATCGAGCTTCCCCGGAACGTGTGCTTCAGCATCTTCGGAGTGTGGGTCAGCACAAACCACGGGTCATGCCGGAAGACGACGGGGATATGGTGCGACTTCATCCAGCGCTCGGCCTTCCAGCGCATAAACTCCACTTCTTCGGCGGGCAGGTGTTGGGTACGCACCACCGCGGTCGTGCCATCGTATTCTTCCAGGCGCTCATTCTGGATGAGCCCCTGATCGCGGAAATCCTTGGTCATGGGCGTTCGCGGATAGGGCGTGGGATGTTGGATGTAAGGCCAGTCGACGTAACGGCGCGCAAATTCCAGGTTGGCTTCAATGGATTCGCGCGTGTCCCCGGGATTGCCGACAATCAACCCGCCCACCACGTACATCTGATTGCGATGCAGATAGTCGATCGCCCTTAATGTGGCATTGCCCGTGTTCTGACCATTGTCGCGAGCCGTGTTCTTGGCCGAGGCGCGCAGGAATTCGAGATCGCTATCCAGAATATTTTCGATCCCCAGGAAGACATATCGAAATCCGGCACGTTTCATCAGCGGTGCAAGCATCTCGCCATGATTCGCGATTGACGAGGTCATGGCTTGCACAAAGTAGTCCAGGTTGTTGAGGCCCGCCGCAATGATCGCCTCGCACAGAGCCTCGAACCGCCGGACGTTCAGCATGATGTTGTCGTCAACCAGAAAAAGAGTGCGCGCACCCTGGTCGCGAGCATCGCGAATATCGGCCAGCACGCGGTCGAAAGAATAGGTGAAGAAATTCCGGCCGCGCATCTCGATGATCGAGCAAAAGCTGCAATCGTAAGTGCATCCCCGCGAGGTCTCGATTACGTCAACCTGGCGCCCGAGAAAGGTGTAGCCCGTAAGCACGCGAGCATCCCGCTTGGGGAGACGAACTTCGCCATCTTCCAGCCGGTGAGGGGACCGAGCCGGATTGTGGACCCAGCCAGCTTCGCCCGACTCTTGGTCGTCGCGGTAAGAAAGCCCACCGATGCTCTGGAAGCCGCTGCCGGCTTCAATCGCGCGCAACAGTTCGCGAAATGTAACTTCTCCCTCGCCGCGGATCAGGTAGTCGATATTCATCCCTTGGTAATCCTCGGGCGCCAGGCTGGGGTCGTACCCACCTACAGCGATCTTCACATCCGGCTTCAGCGAGCGTACGAGCTCGATGATGCGTCCGGCAGTGCGCCGCTGGAACGTCATGACGGAAAGGCCGACGATATCGGGATTCAGCTCCCGAACCAGGCGCGTGACAGTTTCGCGAACACGCTGCTGCACGAGAATCAGGTCCGCCACTGCAACGTTGTGATGTGAGTCGACATTGCCGGCTAGCGAGGTAAGCGCGCCATTCGGCATACGAATGGCCACCGAGGGCATGTGCTCAAACGAATCCGGCATGGAAAGCAATAGGACGTTCATGAGTGTCAGTCCTTAGTGTCTTTCTGAAATCCGCAAGTAAAGACTAGAGCTCGGGCCAGATGCGGAGATTGTAACCCAGTTCTGCCTCAAGGGAGCGGGGATGGATGCTGCTGCGAGCCCGCGCCCGGCTGTAGAATAGAAAGGATGTGGGCAGGGCTGCGGTCCGCCCGTGTGCAAAGGCGCCGCTGAGGAATACATGTTCGAGGTAACTGTCGAAGACACATTTGCCGCCGGGCACTACCTGCGGAACTACAAGGGTAAGTGCGAGAATCCGCACGGGCACAACTACAAGATCCGGGTGACGCTGGCCGGAGCGGAACTGGACAAAGCCGGGCTGCTGCTCGACTTCAAAGATCTGCGCGAAGTGATGAAACACATTATAGATCGGCTCGATCATCAGATGATCAACGAGATTGAACCGTTTACGGTGATCAATCCTTCGGCGGAGAATCTGGCCAAGTATTTTTACGATGAGTCGAACTCGCGCCTGCGGCGCGTAACCGATGGCCGCGTGCGAGTGAAAGATGTAACGGTATTTGAGACCGACTCAACGACGGCGAAGTACAGCGAATAACAGTGGGGTAGGACGCAGCTCCAAGGCGTGGAAGCGGCACGATCTTAACACGCTGAGAGCTGACGGCTGCTTTTCATGCAGATCACTGAAATCTACAAGTCGCTACAGGGAGAGTCGACCCACGCGGGATTGCCCTGCATCTTCATACGGCTGACCGGATGCAACTTGCGCTGTTCGTGGTGTGACAGCGAGTACACGTTCCATGGCGGCCGTAAGATGAGCGTTGAGGAAGTTGTGACTGAGGTGAGACGTCTCAGTTCTGGGGGCCTAGTCGAGATTACCGGCGGCGAACCGATGCTGCAGGAGCGGGAAGTCGTGCCGTTGATGCACCGCCTTCTGGGCGATGGGTATCGCGTGCTCCTTGAGACCAGCGGAGAACGGCCACTAGAACGCGTGCCCGCCGACGTGATCAAGATTGTGGATGTAAAGTGTCCGAACTCCGGGGAGCCGGATACGTTTCGCCTGGAGAACCTGGCGACACTGCAGCCACAGGACGAGGTCAAGTTCGTCCTGAGTGGGCGCACGGATTACGAATTTGCCCGCGATTTCACCCAGCGCTACCGCCTGGCGGAGCGGGTCAACGCTGTTCTGTTCTCCCCAGCGTTCCGCAAAGAGGCGACCGGCGCCCGTGACAGCTCGCATTGTCTGATCGACCCGCAGGAATTGGCGGAATGGATGATCGCCGATAACGTTCCAGCTCGGCTGGGGATGCAGTTGCACAAGTTTATTTGGGATCCGGCGCTCAAGGGAGTGTAAGAAAT
>WNFA01003615.1_pt1 | contig 14665 bp, 9 predicted proteins | sample 5400481 | NCBI WGS metagenome assembly WNFA01 (sample SAMN13153340, study PRJNA577476) | soil metagenome | isolation source: 120 cm saprolite under Douglas fir tree site 2 hole 1 replicate 2 | place: USA:California | collected 2015-04-18 | reverse complement strand
GCCGGATAGGCGCTCGTACACTTCAACAGCGCAATCTGTGTGGCGCCCGCCCCGCGCGCCGCCTGCACCGCTTCGGAGATTTCGTCTTCGCTAGCCATGCCCGTGGACATAATCATCGGCTTCCCGGTACGTGCCATCTTCTGGATCAGGCCGATGTCCACCAGTTCAAACGATGCCACCTTGTGCGCGGGAACATTCATCTGTTCCAGAAAATCGACGGCACTATCGTCGAACGCGCTCGAAAACAAATGCATCCCCAGTTCGTCTGCAATCTCTTTAAGTTTCGGCTGCCACTCCCAGGGAGTAAATGCCTCCTGGTAGAGGTCGTGAAGAATGCGGCCATCCCACAGCGTTCCGCCCGTAATCCGAAAACACTCCTTATCACTGCGCAGCGTGATCGTGTCCGCGGTGTAGGTCTGGAGCTTGACCGCGTCCGCGCCGGCGTCCTTGGCGGCCTCGACGATGCGTACTGCCTTGGAGAAATCCTGGCGGTGATTGGCGGACACCTCCGCAATGCAATAGACGGGACTTCCCCGGCCAATGCGACGTTTCCCGATCTCAATGGAGTCGGTCATCGATGATTCCCCGCCGGCCTTATCGAGCGGACCAGTTCGAATGCTTCCACCGCCCGCAAACCCACCACGCTGCCCCAGCGCGTGGCGATCGCGCGCAGTGCTTCGGCGGAGCGAGGATGGGGAAACTTGCGGGTCTCGGTGTCGTAGCAGCCAAGTGCGGCGATCTTGGTCTCGAGCGAATCCGCGACATCCACGAAGACATTGGGACGAAATGACGGTTCGATGTGCTGGAACGCCCACTCGGTGGATGACGGAACCTCGAAGGCGTAGACCTCGCGCACGCATTGCCCGCTCACAGGTCGCGTCGCCGTCAGGACGGCGCGGTGAACCACCCCGTGGTCGACATTCAAGTCCCCGGGGTGATGCGTGTAGATGGTCTCGGGACGGAAACGCACAACGAGTTCTTCGACCGTCCTCACGACGTCGAGCAGCGGCACTGTGTCGAGACGGTTGTCGGGCAACTTGCAAAGGACGAGTTCCTTCGCCCCGACCATGTCGGCAGCTTGCTGAGCCCGGGTGTGCAGATGCCGCAATTGCTGCTGGTCGGCCTCTTCGCGGTGCGCGTAGCGCGAGGACATGCCTTCGGCGATGATGGCGATACGCACTTCGTGACCTTCGCGGGCAAGGCGCGTCATCGTAGCGCCACAGCCGAGGATCTCGTCGTCCGGGTGCGCGGCGACGACCAGAACGGAGTCATGAGCGGGCATCAGTCATCTCCACCATCATCACCCACTTCTCGTTCACAAACTCGCCGTGTTGCGCAAAATGCTGAGCCAACCGCCTCGCAAACTCGTGGCGGTGATCGGCGCTATAGAAAGTTGTATTTTGCCAGTAATTCAGAACGCGCTCAGGCGCCAACCAGCGCACCGGGTTCACCATGGTACCGATTCGGATGGACCGAAATTTCACGGCTGCCCAGGGGACGACAACCTCGGTCATAAAGCGCTCACTCGACGAGACAACCGGGTCCGGGATGGGGGCCCCACTGGCGCGCACCAGTTCGAAGAGTTGCCCATTGTTTGGGCCGAAGGGTCCAACAATCACCATGCGGCCGCCTTTTCTTAGCCACGAGAAAGCTTCGTCGAGGGTTTTTTTGGCATCGCTGCTGTAATAAAGGCCATACGCGCAGAAAATCAGATCGAATGACGGGCGCTCCAATCCCGAGCCCCGCAGCGTGTCGGAAAGATCGTCGAGGCTTGCATGGACGACGACCAGCTTGGACTTTTCGGCAGCGGCACGCGGCACCGGAATTCGCTCAAAGATCCAGCGCACGAGATCTACTTCCTGCGATGCGCGGTTCTCGGCAATGCGCTGCTCCAACAACTCTGCCTGGGTTGCTCGACTTGTCATGGCGATTCGCCCTCGATGCCCGCTCTCACAGTTCGTTCCGTCGCCTTGTCCCGGACATAGTGCCAGGCCCGATGTCCTTTGACCTGCTCCTCGCCGGCGTTCTGAAATCCGGCGTTTTCAAAAGCTCGCTGCGAGGCGGTATTCTGGGTGCGGATGTAGCCGTGGACGCGCGACATGCCAGTCGACGCAAAGATTTCGCAAATTGCCAAGTCAATCAGCCGGCTACCCACACCTGCGCCGCGAAACTCGCGTGCGACACTGACGTCGATTTCGCCCTGCCCATCCGGCCGCTCGTCGATCCGTACCTGCCCCGCAAAGGCTCCCTGCGACTCCCCAATCAGGATATGGCATGCCGCCGTTTGCATCCTCGACTCGAACCAGGCGACATGATCTTCCCAGGGAATCGTTGCCGGGGAGAATGCCGATGCCCGGACCGTGGGATCGTTAGCCAGTTCCCACAGTAGCTTACAGTCTGCCGTGGTGGCACGCCGAATCTGGAGCGTGCTGGTATGCAGCTCTCGCAAAACCCGCTCGGCTCCGTGACCGTCGACCAGTTCCCTACCGCGTTCAGACATCGCCTTCCTGTCGCCCTCCGAACTTATGAGACGGGTGAGGCACGGTGAGAGGGTCGAAGGCCGGACTTCCGCGCCTTCGCCCAGATTGATCGCGGCACCACGACGGTTCAGTTCTTCCGCCGCGGCACGCTGGTTGTCCGCCAACACGATCAGCATTGCCGGCAAACCGAGGAAGCACATCTCCAAACTCGTAGTGCCCGCCCCAGAAATAGCAATATCCGTCTTAGCCATCAGCTCCGGCATGTTTGGCACGTTTTCTACCAACTGCACCTTCTGCTGGGCGCCGGCAACGAGTTCCCGCAACTGACATAGATGCGGATTGCTGCCCCCGACGACCACGGTGGCGTTGAGGCGCGGATCGGCCAGAATCGCTCGCACAACCCGCTCGGTGATGTTATCCGGGTCACTGCCCCCCATGGTCACCAGAACCCGGCGAGCCACCGCGGAAGTCTCCCGACTCCACCCGCGCCATGCTGTGAATTCGCGTCGCAGCATGGCAAACCGCGGCCCCAGCAACAGACGCGTGGACGCGTCTCGACTTGGATAGAAAGCCTCGCGAGCGTGCGCATTCTGATTCAGCACGATATCCGCCGAGTAGTGTTCGGCGTGGCCGTTGTCGTCAATGAACAGCACTTTAAGGCCCCGGCTTTTCAGACTCGCCTGGTATCGTGCACCAAACTCATAGCCGTCCACGACCACCCACGAGGCATTGTGCTTGTGCGCCAACCCGGCGGTCTCCTCGGCATCGGCGGCGCTCCCCACCGGAACCTCCACTCGCGCCACCGCGAATCCTTCGTTTCGCACCCGTTCTTCCACCGCAGGCGTGCCTTCGGCCATTGCGAAAATAGCGTGCCCGCCCCCATCCTGCCAGGCTTGCGCCAGCGCCAGACAGCGCATCACATGCCCCGTCCCTATCGCGAGACCGGCATCGGCCCGAATCAGAAGTACGTCTGGTTTCATCGACTCCAATGAAGTTGCATCCACCTGAAGTTACGTCCGACGACGGCTCTGGATTCGCAGCCTGCGCGTATCAACGAACCTTGAATACCGGCTGAATCATCTCGCCTTCAAGATTCGCTTCCGGATGTGGTTCGCTCAGCCATTTCGCCATCGTCTTGCAAACTTCAGCATAGACCTTGAAGGTCTGTTCAATCGCCAGCGGGTCGTGCGCCGCCGTCATGTTATGCGTGGCCAGCAGCAGCACTCCGCGCTTCACGCATTCCTGCGTGAACAGGCTTCGCACCAGAAAACTGTCTCTCCCGTCGGCATCGAGGAACTTGATCAGCGACCAGGATGGATAACCGATGCACTTGATGCGATCCTCCAATCCCGACTCTTTCGCCAGCACGTTCAATCCCTCCTGCAGCACGCGCCCGTTCGCATCCATGCGCGCCAGCGCATCGGTTGTCTCGAGCACATCAAGCACCTTCATGGCCGCCGCCATCGACGCCACTTCGCCCCCAAAGGTGAAGCTGAAAAAAATATCCTCGAACACCTTCATAACGTCTGCTCTTCCCACCACGCACGCAATCGGAAATCCGTTGCCCATCGCCTTGCCAAAGCAAGCCAGGTCGGGAGTTACACCAAACTTTTTCTGCGCGCCCCCCAGCCCGAAATGAAATCCACTACAGATCTCGTCGAAGATGAGCAGCGCCCCGTGCGCATGCGCCAGGTCTCTCACGCCTTCCAGAAAGCCCGCCGCCGGAGGCCAAAAGTTCGCCGGCTCCATGATGACCGCCGCAAACTCGCCTTGATGTTCGTTCAAAAGTGTCTGCAGTGATGCCAGATCGTTGTACACGAACGGATGCGTCAAAGCCCGCACCGCTTGCGGTACGCCCGCATTTCGCGTCGTGCTCCCGATGTACCAATCCTGCCATCCGTGGTAGCCACAGCAGGCGATTCGGTCGCGTCCGGTGACGGCCCGCGCCGCGCGCACCGCTCCCGCAGTCGCATCCGATCCGTTCTTCCCAAAGCGCACTTTCTCCGCACACGGGATCAGCCTCGTCAAACGCTCCGCCAGTTCCACCTCCAGCGGATGCGGCAGTGAAAAACTGTGGCCTTGCCCCAACTGCGCCGTCACCGCTGCGTTCACTTGTTCGTGAGCGTAACCGAGAATATTCGGCAGCAGTCCCTGGATGTAGTCGATATATTCATTCCCGTCCACATCCCAAACGCGGCAGCCTTTGCCTTTCGCCAGGAACATCGGCGCTACCCCGCGGACGTGCTGATTGGCTCCCTTACTGAACGTCTGCGAAGCGCCGGGAATCACCTTCCCCGCCCGCTCCAGCCACGCTTTCGATTTTTCAATCGGCCGGCGTGGCGCCGCCGCCGCACCCGCATCTTCGAAAAGGCTCTTGTAGTAGCCGCGATTGGAAACGATTTCCGAGTTCATCTTTTCTAGTCCCGGGTTCTTTTCGATCAGTTGCAGAACATCTTTCATTCCAAAACTTTCCTGTCCGCGAAAAGCCTTGTACACCGCCCGGATGAACTCCAGATCTTCCGCCTCGTCCACCGTCCAGCGGTAATGCTGGTACAAGGAGATCGAACCGCTCTCCACATTGGCAGTTCGAAACTTTTCCGAGCGCAGGTACGGAGTCACATGTTCGCGCTCAGAAGCTTTACCAGCCTCGTGCCATGCCCGTTCCAGCGCGGAAAACGAAAAGATCTCCGTATCCAGCCCATCGGGATAACTCCGCACCATGGCATTGGAGGCGTAATCGAGATCGCCGCGCTGAAAGCGGCGCACCACGCGATCGATCACTTCCGGATCGATTAACGGGCAATCGGCCGTGATCCGCACCACCTGCGCGGCTTTCTCGGCGCGCGCCGCCTGATAGAAACGGTCGAGCACGTCATACTCGCTTCCTCGATAACACGGGACGTTGTTCTCCCGGCACATCCTTTCGATGGCGTCGTCTGCAGTAGCGGTGGAAGTGGCTACCACCACCCGGTCGATCAATGTTGCTCGCTTCACGCGATGAATCACGTGCCACAACATCGGCTGTTCTTCGATTTCCGCCAAGCTCTTGCCCGGCAACCGGCGCGACCCCATTCGCGCCTGAATGACCGCAACCACCGGTCCCTTGCTGGCCTCGCTCGTCCAATTCAGCGGCTGCGGCCTTCCCTCTTCCGAGGACAGCTTGGCCGCTTCCACCACCCGGATCACATCCCGGCTTTGCTCGAGATCAACCATTGGCCCCGTTCCGCTTCCCAGAGATTCCAGAAAATGAACCATCTCCGCCACATACATGTCGTTCGCTTCAAATACGTACGGGATATTGTTCCAAGCTGGCTGCTCGGAGGAAAACCAGCGCACTTCCTGGACACTGAAGTCCCAAAGCGCAGTCCCCAATTCGCCCACAACTTTGCAGGTGCGCGTGTAGGCCCTCTGGACGAAATCCAGCTTCAGCTCCGCACGGCGCCGCTCCGGAAAGCTTAGGTAGATCCACGCGGAATCTTCCACATCCACGTCCAGACTGCTGAGGTGCTCCGCCCGGCAAGTTACTTCCGAGGGTCGCCCCAACAGCCAGCAAATGTAATCCAGTTCGTGAGAACCGTCGAGGATGATGCCCCCGCCCAGTTCGTGACGGGCACTGTAGCTCTCGCGATAGCGCTGCCACGGGCGCCAGTCGGGAAGGTATTGCCCCGCTTCCACGTTGAGCCAGAGCACGCGCCCGATCTTTCCCGATTCGATAAGTTCCTTCAATATCCTCAAGCCGGGATGAAACCGCATGTTATAGCCGACCTGAACCCTCCGGTCGAGGCGGCGCGCTTCGGCAATCAGCGCTTCGATTCCGCTTGATTCATGCGAAACGGGTTTCTCGATAAAAACGTGGGCTCGGGCACGCAGAGCGGCCAGCGCCTCCTCCACGTGGTACACCGGCGGAGTGCAGACCAGTACGATATCCGGCTTGAATTTCCCGAGCGCCTCACTGTAATCGCTGAAGGTTTCCCCCTTCAGTTCCTCACGGCATCGCTTCAGAGCTTCGGCGCTGGTGTCGCAAAAGCCGAGTTGCCGCACCCCCAGCGACTTGAGATTTCTTGCGTGCCGCCGGCCAATCGAACCGCAACCGACTACCAGGACCCGATATCCCACCCAGTCGGAAATTCTGGACATGGATTTACTTTGATTGTCTGGTCTCGAGCACATGCGAGCGCTCGCCTTTCCCTGCAAAACGGCTAACAACTTTACCTAGCGCGTGAATTACGTCTTCCACGTCCTGCGCCGTCATGGAGTGAAACATTGGCAGGCTGATCAGCCGCTGATACGCATCTTCTGCAACTGGATAACCCTCCTCGGACTTGAACCGTTCGCGGTAGTAGGGATGTTGATGGACTGGAATGTAGTGAACATTCACACCGATATTCTCAGCTCGCAGCGCTCGAAAGATCTCTCCTCGCCCCACCGCAAGCATTTCCAGGTTCAGCCGGACCGGATATAGATGCCATGCCGGATCCACGCCATTGCGCACCGTGGGCACCACAATCGCCGGCAAATCCCGGAACGCCTCCGCGTACTGCGCCGCGATTTCCCGGCGCCGAGTCAGGTTCGCTGCCAGCCTTTCCAGCTGTGACAGCCCCAGCGCGCAAGCGATATCTGTCAACCGGTAATTGAAGCCCAGCAGAACCATCTCATAAAACCACTGCCCCGATTCCTGCCGCTGCCGCGCTTCGCTGCCGATGCCGTGATTGCGAAAGCGGCGCAGCGTCTCGGCCAGCCGCGCGTCGTTGGTCGCAACCATACCGCCTTCCCCGGTAGTAAGATGCTTCACGGGATGAAAGCTGAACACGGTCATGTCGGCAATGCCACCGACGGGCTTCCCACGATATTCAGCGCCCAGCGCATGCGAGGCGTCTTCGATCAGCAGCGCTCGTTGAACTTGCGCCTTCGCCAGTTGTCCCAATTCATCAAGCGCAGCAGGATGTCCGGCGTAATCGACCGCGATGATGGCCTTGGTCTTTGAAGAAGTTTTTTTGGAGACTTCGCTAGGATCAAGGTTCAGCGTGTCCACCGAGACATCGGCAAACACCGGCGTCGCACCCTGATACAAAATGCAGTTGGAGGTCGCGCAGAAAGTCATGGGGGTGGTGATTGCCTCATCCCCAGGCCCCAGTCCGGCGGCAAACGCCGCACCGTGCAAGGCTGCCGTACCCGAACTAAAGCTGACCGCGTGCCGCGCCCCGACCCACTCTGCGAACCGTTCCTCGAACTCGGCGATCTTCGGTCCTGTGGTCAGCCAGTCCGATCTCAGGACCTCAACCACCGCCTGCACATCGGCGTCATCCAGGCTTTGCCGCCCGTATGGCAACAATTTTTCCCGCACGGGCTTACCCCCATGGATGGCAAGCGTCTCCAGCTCTGTGGGTAAGCCACTCATGCTACGCCGACGTCGGAACCGCCTCCGCAGCGCTGGCTTCAGGCGCTACCAGCTCTTCCAGCTGCCGCCGCGTCAGCCACCGATCATTGGTGTCGCTCGAATAGCGGAAGCCTTCCGGCAACGGCTTGGCGTTGACCCAGTTTTCCGACTTCCACCACGGATGCGCCGGCTGAATCACAAACATATCTTCGGTCTCGCGCGTCTGCCGCGATTCGTCTTCCGACACCAGCACCTCGTGCAACTTCTCTCCCGGACGAATCCCAATGGTCTCCACCTGGCATCCGGGGGCGACGGTCTCCGCCAGGTCCAGCAGTCGCATGCTGGGAATCTTCGGAACAAAAATCTCGCCGCCATGCATCTGCTCCAGGCAGCGGATCACAAACTTCACGCCCTGCTCCAACGTTAGCCAGAATCGGGTCATGCGAGGATCGGTGATCGTGATCTTTCCGCGTCGCCGCTGCTCGAGAAAAACCGGGATCACGCTGCCCCGGCTGCCCACCACGTTCCCATAGCGCGCGCAGCTGAAGCGCGTATTTTTCGCGCCCGCATAAGCGTTGGCCTGCACAAACACTTTTTCCGCGCATAGCTTGGTAGCGCCGTACAGATTGATCGGATTCACCGCCTTGTCGGTGCTGAGCGCCAGAATGCGGCGTACCCCTTGATCGATGGACGCATCAATCACGTTGCGGCCGCCGATGATATTGGTCTGGATCGCTTCGAACGGGTTGTACTCGCAAGCCGGCACCTGCTTGAGCGCCGCCGCGTGCACCACCACCGTCACGCCCGCGAGCGCCCGCTTCAACCGCTCCACGTCCCGCACATCGCCAATGAAATACCGCATGCTGGGATGATCGAAGCCCGCGGCTCTCATCTCATGCTGCTTCAACTCGTCCCGGCTGAAGACCACCAGCCTTTGCGGACGGTAGTCGCGCAGCATGATCTCCACAAACTTCTTCCCGAACGACCCAGTTCCACCCGTCACCAGTATCGATTCCTGCGACCAGTTCACCATTCTTGTTCCTTCGAAAACCCTTCTCAGGGGTTACGCGGAAGACAAACCTGGGCTTCGCATCAGGCCATTGCCCTAGTGATGCCGCGTTCGTATCAGGGTATCGCTTTAGCGATACCGCAACTTCTTCGAAACAACGTGCCCCTTTAGGGGCTGGGCATCGAGCATCGACGTTTTCCGCGGCCTGCCAGAAGAATCTTCCTTTTCGGGTAAGTTCTTGTGTTCGCTAGTATAGCTGAGAAAGCATAGCTGAGAATTCATCGCGGGTCTCAAGCAATTTGCGCCAACCAAGAACCGAGAACAATATCCCAAGCTGTAAATTATGGCTGGTTCTCACTCCGGGGATGCTAAAATCAGGCAAATTTCTAATAACAGCCGCTCTTGTCTTTCCGGCTTGCTGTAAATTGAGGTCCGGCGGGAGCGGGAACCTTTGTGTCGGGTCCGGTGCGCTAGCGTATCGAGCTTGTGGGCTAAGGAGTAGCGATGTCATTGGGACCCCTGGTTCCACTAAGTAACGATCCACGAAGTGAGGTTCCACGAAATAACGACGGATCACGCCAGCTGCAAGCAACCGAACCGGCTGAATTCATGAGGCCGCCCGGCTCCGCGCTTTATCCCGTGTTGCCGTCGCAGGAATCCACTCTGCGCGAATACCTGCGCATTCTTATCAAGCGCAAGTGGATGGTGATTGCGGTTATAGGCGGTATCTTCATGGCCGTCGCCATCGCCAGCCTGCGCCAGACTCCCATCTACGAAGCGGTAGGCCGCATTGCCGTCAATAAGGCCGATTCGAACCTCATTACCTTCAAAGACTCGACGCCGGTGGTGGACTACTACGACCAAAGCGATCTGGACACCGAGGTCCGGATCCTGCAGAGCGATCTGATGGCGCTGCAGGTAATCCGGCAATTGAATCTGGATAGGCGTCCTGAGTTCGGCGGTCACTCCGATCAAAAGCAACCCAACCTCGTCGCCGATCCGCTACAGACAGATTCGAACCGCACCTCGGCTCTGCTGGCAGGCTTTCGTGGAAACCTCCACGTCACGCTGATTCCCAACACCCGCATCATCGAGATTCACTACAACAGCACCGATCCTCAGCTCGCCGCCAGCGCCGTGAATACCCTGGCGGCCACTTATGTCGAGCAGAACTTCAAGACCAAGTTCGAATCTACCATGCAGGCCTCCGACTGGCTTTCCAAACAGCTCGTTGACTTGCAGATGAAAGTGGAGACCTCTCAGGAAAAGCTCGTGCGCTACCAGAAGGAGCACGAAATTCTCGGCATTGACGAAAAGCAGAACATCACCACCGAAAAGCTTGACGAACTCAACAAAGAAATGACGATGGCTGAGTCTGACCGCATGCAGAAAGAAGCCGTCTATCGCCAGACCCAGTCCAATGATCCGGAGGCGGTCGCGGCAGCGATCGTTGCCGATACCGCGGGAGGTGGATCCGTCGCGGGTTCCGCCCTTCTGGACAAGTTGCGCGAACAGCAGGTCGGCCTCAAAATTCAGGTTGCCGAACTCAGCACCCAGTTCGGTCCCTCGTACCCGAAAGTCGCACAGCTCAATAACCAACTGAAGGAAATTGACCGCCAGCTTCAATCGGAAACTAACAAGGCCGTGGACCACCTCAAGGGGCAGTACCTGGCCGCTCTGCAACGCGAGAATATGTTGCGCGGCTCCTTTGAAAAGCAAAAACAGGAGGCGAACAAGCTCAACGAGAGCGCGATCGAGTACAGCATCCTGAAGCGCGACCTCGACAGCAACCGGACACTCTACGAGGGATTGCTGGAAAAACTGAAAGAAGCGGGCGTCACCGCGGGATTGCGCTCCAATAACTTTCGCATCATTGACGCGGCCCGTGTTCCGACCTCTCCCAGCGAACCCAACATTCCGCGCAACCTGTCTTTTGCACTGGTGCTCGGCGTCATCTCCGGCGTCGGCTTGGCCTTCCTGCTCGAGAACATGGACAACACGGTCCGCACTCCCGAGCAGGCACAGGCGATCTCAGGCCTTCCCTCTCTCGGGATGATCCCGCTCGGCTCCAAGTCAGCCAACCATGGAGCGACTGGCAAGCGGCTGGCTTTGACTGCCTCCAAGGAAGTGGTGGAGACGGTAACCCTGGTTCGCCCCCAGTCGCAAATGGCCGAATCGTATCGTGCGCTCCGGACCTCGCTTCTGCTCTCCAATCTCGGGGCTCCGCCTAAAGTCATCGTGGTGACGAGCGCGCGCCCGCAAGAAGGCAAAACCACCACCAGCATCAACGCCGCGATCGTGCTTGCGCAAAAGGGGGTCCGGGTTCTTCTGGTGGATGCCGACTTGCGCCGCCCCAGTATTCACAAGACCCTCGGCATGGGCCCGGGCAGCGGTCTGAGTAACGTGCTGACCGGAAGCGCCACCGTGCAGCAGACAATTGCCACCTCTCCCATCCTGCCCAATCTTTTCATCATGCCCGCGGGCACGCCGCCACCGAATCCTGCCGAATTGCTGGCGTCCTCCAACATGAGGGACTTGCTCGCGGAGTTGCGCGAACAGTTCGACCACATCGTAATCGACACTCCCCCCACCCTTTCCGTCACCGACGCCGTGGTATTGTCACCCCGCGCCGACGCCACGATTCTCGTGATTCGTTCCGGCCAAACCACGAAACCGGCCCTGCGTCGCGCGCGCGACATATTGATGCAGGTAAATGCTCACGTCGCCGGCGTGCTCCTAAACGCCGTTGATCTAACCTCCCCCGATTATTACTATTACTACGAGTATCAGGGGAAATATAGTCAGTACTATCAGGAAGATCCTGCCGGCACTGGGAACGAAGCGGAACCTAAGGCGGTTTGAGGTCGAGGAGGAAAAGCGTACGCCAATGCCCATTTCACTTTCAAACCGGCGGCGTTGGCAGTTTGCTACGGGTCTGGCCTTTTTGGGCTGCGTCTATTTCTTTCTGACCGGCACAGAGTTCGCCGCCAGCGTCTTCGCCTCGCGTCCGGATTTGCCATCGCTGGAACGCGGCGCGCGCCTCTCGCCGGGAAATGCGGACTATCGCCATCGACTCGGACGCTACCTTGCTTTTGTTGCCGGCGATCCTCAGTCTGCCATCGAGAGCCTTCGATCCGCCGTGGCGCTCAACCCCCACGATGCCCGCTATTGGTTCGATCTGGCAGCCGCATATCAGGTAACCGGAGACATCGGCGGCCGGCGGGCGGCACTGGATCGCGCATTACAGGCCGAGCCCACCGCGCCCGGTGTGGCATGGGAAGCGGCCAACTTCTTTCTCATCGACGGCGACATCGACCGCGCCCTGCGCGAATTCCGCGTGGTCATAGAAAACGACATTTCGCTGGCCGACGCCGCCTTGCGTGCATGCTGGCGCGTGCGTCCTGACACGGACGCCCTGCTCCGGGACGTGGTGCCGGCGCGCACTGATTCCCTGATTTCGTTTCTTAGTTTGTTGAGCAGCCAACAGGAGACTGAGGGCGCTATCAAAACCTGGAACCGGCTCGCCCAGTTGCACCAGAAATTCCAGAACCGCTATTTGTATGATTACGTGCGTTATCTCATTGCTGTGCGTCGTCCCGACGCCGCCATGTTTGCCTGGGAGCAAACCGCTGACACTCTTGGCCTCTCTGCCTACCTGCCCACGGACGACAACCTGGTGGTGAACGGCGATTTCAGCCTCGACATCCTGAACGGAGGCTTCGACTGGACCTACGTCAATCGAACCGGAGTCCGGCCACTGCTCGATCCGAGCAACTTTCGCCAGGGTCATCGCTCTCTTTCCCTCACCTTCGAAGGCCCAGGCATTAACGACGCGGGGATTCAACAACTCATTCCAGTGCGCGGCGCAACGACGTACAACTTCTCGGCATACTACAAGTCGGCTGACTTTGAGGGAGCGGGCGGCCCCCAGATCGTTCTGCGCGATGCCTATACCGGCGCGCCGCTGTATGCCAGCGACCCGCTCAACGATGCCGACTTCTGGAAGGAAGTTCACTCAAAAATTACCACCCCGGGCTCCACCACCCTGCTCGTGCTGGCCATCGAGCGATTCCCGTCCGGCTCGCCGATTCGCGGCAAGCTATGGCTCGACGATTTCCAGCTCTCGCCGGATGACAATCGCTCCAATAATCCCAAGGACAAACCGTGAGTTCCGCCCTGGCAACACAGCCTGAACCCGCGCCCGTCGCTAGAGTCTCGCGACTGAGACTCACCAACACCGCGCTGCTGGCCGGCACCTGTGCTGTGCTGTTGCTCGGGCCTCTGGCCTTTGGAGCTGTCGAGCCCTGGTCCATTTTTGCCTTAGAGGCGTGTGCCATGCTGCTCTTGGGTGTTTGGGCGTCCCGCCAGTGGATCAACCGGGAACTCAACCTCTCGGGCCACGTGCTCTTCCGGCCCATGGCGGCTTTTTTTGCGCTGGCGGTCGTGCAGTGGCTGGCCGGAACGACAGCCTACCTTCACGTGACCTACACTCACTTGCTGCTCTACGCTGCCTACGGCATGCTGGTGTTTGTAGTGACCCAGACTTTGCGTCGATCTTCTCAGTTTGATCTGCTGGCCAAGTTGTTCACGGCTTACGGGGTGGTACTGGCTTCGTTTGCGGTGTTGCAGGGTATGGCGCCGAATGGAAAGCTTTACTGGATCCGGACTCTGGAGCAGGGTGGCTACATTTATGGACCCTACGTCAATCACAATCATTACGCCGGCCTGATGGAGATGCTCACGCCCTTCCCGCTGGTGCTGGCCGCAACTCACTTCACGAACGGGAACCGTAAGATTGCAGCGGCAGGAATCGCCGCGCTGATGGCAGCCAGTATTTTTCTTTCCGGTTCGCGTGGAGGCATGGCGGCGTTTGTCGCACAGATGGTGGTGCTGGGGTTACTTCTGGTTCGCAAGCGCGAAGGAGGTTGGAAACAGCCCGTCATGCTGGGCGCATTCCTGGCGCTGGTAATTGTTTTCCTCGTCTGGATGGGCGGCAACGAACTCACTCGCCGTCTGATCAGCATTCACTCAGAAGCCCGTGAAGAGATCGGCGGAGGGGTTCGCCTCAGCATCGATCGCGACTGCTTGCGCATGCTGCTTAAGAGGCCTTTTCTCGGTTGGGGACTTGGCGCATTTCCGATCGTCTACCCGGAATTTCGCAGTTTCTACACTACTTTCTTCGTGAACCAGGCACACAACGATTACCTGCAACTGCTGGTCGAGACCGGCCTGGCCGGATTCTCAATCGCGGTCTGGTTTCTGGTGCTGGTCTTCCGCCGAGCCGCGGGTAAGCTTGAGAATTGGACCGAGAGCGCCACCGGCGCGCTGACCGTAGCCGCAATGCTCGGTTGTGTGGGAATCCTGGTGCACAGCTTTCTGGATTTCAATCTGCAGATTCCGGCAAACGCTGCGCTGTTTTACGTTCTCTGCGCGATAGCCGCCTCCCCACCGCTACAGGAATCGCAGCGGCGGCGTGTGCTTCGCCGGCACCGCTTGACCATGGAGCCTGGCCCGGAAACCGCAGCTTCCTAGCAGCTTGCGCGGACAGCTCCAAACCGCGAAAAGGGGGCACCCTGCGTCTGCAAATGCCCTCCCGGCTCGGAACCGAGCGGGAGGGCTTTACTGTTACCTCAACCCTCGGGAGAGATCCCGCTACTGCCTGTCGTACACCGCAGTGTTTGTGAACTTTTTGCCCTGCGGATCGGTTCCACTCGTGGTGACGGTACGGGTTTTGCCATCGGCCGACACGACAATTTGACCGGTGACAGTAACCTTTCCGCCTTTCTTGATGGTTAACTG
>WNFA01003170.1_pt1 | contig 14665 bp, 11 predicted proteins | sample 5400481 | NCBI WGS metagenome assembly WNFA01 (sample SAMN13153340, study PRJNA577476) | soil metagenome | isolation source: 120 cm saprolite under Douglas fir tree site 2 hole 1 replicate 2 | place: USA:California | collected 2015-04-18 | reverse complement strand
CTGCGCGATGCGCATCTTGGGATCGACGTCGATGAATACGGTCGGCTCCAGGAACCAGCCGTACTGGTACTCGCCTTGGTCGAGACGGTTGCCGCCGCAGACCATCTTGGCACCTTCGGCCTTCGCGATTTCAATGTAGTTGAGATCGGTCTTGAGCTGGTTTTCGTTGACCGCCGGGCCCATTTCGACCGTTTCGTCGAGCCCGTTGCCGATCCTGAGCTTCTTGGCGCGGGCTACGAAGCGGTCCACAAACTCGCGGTACACGCCTTTTTGCACGATGATGCGGCTGGTCGCGGTGCAGCGTTGTCCGGTGGTGCCGAAGGCGCCCCAGAGGCCGCCTTCGATGGCGAGATCGAGATTGGCGTCGTCGAGCACGATCATCGGATTCTTGCCGCCTAGTTCTAACGAGCAATGCTTGAAACTCTTGGCGGCGGTGGTACCGACAATCTTTCCGACGGCCGACGAACCCGTCAACGAGATAGCGCGGACCGTGGGATGCTCGGTAAGCGGCGTGCCGACTTCGGTGCCGAAGCCGGTCACGATGTTGATGACGCCTTTCGGGACGCCGGCATCAGTCAATGCCTGGACCAGGTTGAAAGTCGAGAGCGGAGTATCCTGGGCTGGTTTGATCACGCAGGCATTGCCGCAGACTACGGCGGGCAGCAGCTTCCAGGATGGGATCGCCATCGGGAAATTCCAGGGCGTGATCATGCCGCAGACGCCGATCGGTTGCCGGACGGCCATCGCAAACTTGTTAGGTAGTTCCGACGGTACGGTCGGGCCGAACATGCGGCGGCCTTCACCGGCGTTGTAATATGCGGCGTCGATCGCTTCCTGGACGTCGCCGCGGGTTTCTTTCAGGACCTTGCCCATTTCGCGGGTCATGTCGCGGGCGTGATCTTCCTTGCGTTCGATCAGGATCTCGGCGGCACGGAAAACCATTTCCGCGCGGCGCGGGGCTGGCACCAAACGCCATTTTGCAAACGCTCGCTTGGCGGCGTCAACGGCGGCGTCAACGTCGGTCGCGGTTGTCGGCCGGATTGCGGTCTTCGAAAGTCTGTCCGCCCTGGGACTCGACCCATTCGCCGTCAATGAAGTTCTTGAAAACCCGGGTTCGGGTGGTGCCGCCCAATATTGCCGGGCCGGTGATGGTATCGGTCGCCATAGAGCCTCCGTGAAAACAGTGCAGACCTTCCATGCTAACAACCGGGGTGGACACGGGCAAGCGAGGAACCTACGCGCCGGTGATCATGACGCTGATGTAACGCACGACGCGGACTGTGGTGCACCCCGCTCCCTCGCGGGTGTATACTTGCGCGCCTCGGAAGTTTGCTCTCCCCCGTCGTTGATGACCGCCGCTCGCCTGGACAGGAGGTTTACGATGGCCCTCGCTCCTTCTAGAAAGATCCTTTTCAGAGTGTGTTTTTCCGCGGTATGCGTGTTGTTGACTGTCAACGCGCCTGCGGCACCCAACGCCGCACCCGTTTTCCAACCCCAAACCCGCGTGGGCTTCACAGTTGGTGATCAGTGGGAACCTGCTATCGCCGCCGACGCATTCGGACATGTCTACATTGTCTTTCCCCAATATAAGACTATCGCCTATCCCACCATACCAGGATGCCCGAGCTGTCCGAGTCCGACCATGTTCCTTATCGTGAGCAACGACAACGGCGCGACTTGGTCTGACCCGCGCGTGATTGCGGATCCCGGGTCGGGACAAGTTGATGTGCAAGTCAAGGTTGACCCCTCAGATGGTCGCACCGTGTACGCATCGTGGCTGCAGAACAGCAAAAGCCTTATTGAAGTCGCGAAGTCCAACGACTTCGGCGTCACCTGGAGTACGGTGATCGCCAATAGCACTAAGGCTGGAACGGACAAGGACATTCTGGTGGTCAAGGGCAACGACGTTTACGTTGGCTACAACCATGCGCAAACTGTCTGGGTCTCGTCTTCACACGATGGTGGCCAGACGTTCACTTCGGCCAAGGTAAATCACAACGCGCAGTTTGGATGGTCTCTGACCGGCGGAGCCGCGATCGACGGTGCCGGAAATGTCTACTATTCGTGGGAGGGCTTCACCCAGAACGGCGGCGCCAAAGGTCCGGTAAACATATACGTCAGCAAATCGACCGACGGCGGGAACACCTGGAGCGAAACTTTACTGGACGTCTCCGGCTCTCCCCCCGACTGCTCCGCCTTCCTCTGTGGCTGGGCCTTTCTGGGGCCAGGTACGGCAATGACCAACGATGCGGCTGGAAATCTTTACCTGCTATGGAATAGTGGCACGGTGGCCCAAGGACCGGAGCGCATCTTCTATTCCAGCTCCGCCGATGGTATCAACTGGTCACCCAAAGCGGATGTCTCCCTTGCGCCGCTCGGTGTGGACCATGCGTTTCCGGCAGTTGCTGCCGGGGGAGCAGGCGATATCCGCATTACCTGGATGGATCAGCGCAACGAGCCGAACTGGAACGTTTACTATCGTACTTCCAAGGACGGTGGCACGACCTGGTCCGGCGAGACCACACTGTCAACCGATGTGGCGGGATACAACTATATTTTTGCTGACGGTTTCAGGTTTCCGTTTGGCGATTATTTCGACCTGACTATCGACTATTTGGGACGTACCCAAGGCTGCTGGGGTGAAGGGTTTAACTACGACTCTCCAGGTTCAATTTGGTACACCCGCCAGTTGAAATAGCGCTCTCAGCGCAGCGGCGAGAAGATTCTTTGCGCCAGTCCGGGGTAACAGCGTTTAGACCGCTCTGGGCAGACCCTTCAGCGCTTGGGTTCGACAGGGTGGGTACGAGAACGCAGGTCTCGGAAGGCAGGGCTAGTCTGCCACCTTTCCGGAAAGTGTTTCTCGTACGACCCCAAGCGCGGGCAAATAGTGCTGTGGAACCAATTTACCCCGAATACCGTCATTTCCTTTCTGGCCTCATCTGCGGTCCAGCCCTGTTCGGCCATGCGATACGCGGCTATGTCCATGCCGGTGCGGTCGTCGCCTACGCGGCAGTGGACGAAAACCTTCTTGTCAGGGTTCTCGCGGAGCAAGGCAAGAAACCGCGCGAAATGTTCGTCGTGCGGGCTGTAGCAACGCCAGGGAAGCGGGACATACCTCATCCCGAGCGCGTTCACAATCCGGCGTTCGCTCGAACGGTTGCCGCGCAGATCCACCACAATGTTGATGCCGAGCTTGCGGAGGTTTGCAAAGCCCTCTTTGGTAGGTTGCGCGCCCCGATACAGCGTGCGGGTCACCTGGCCAAACTGCTGGACACCTCGAAGCTTCAATTTGGCGGTCGGGGAGTATGCTCCCGGGGGCTGGGGATAGGCTGTCGTGGGGGCGGATTGAGCTACCACGCTCATTGACCCTGCTAGCACGCAAGTGCATACCGCCGTCAAGATCCTTGTCCTTGCAAGCCTGTCGCAGTGGTACCAGGCATTTCCGAGCAGATAAGTCCGCAACCGTGCCTTCGTCCACATAGATCTCTCTAAGACATCCTACGACTAGGCGAGGCTCACGATGGTTCGTCGCGAACCCAACTGCCTCGATCCCTCCCACCGCCGAGGACACTTTCGTAACCCCGCCCCACCCCGACCCAAGTTCATTACCCGTCCAAGCAGGGATATGATTGTCATTAGTTGAAAATTACCCATATTCTCAGAACTTTGAACAAGGTTCGCGGGGCTCGTGTCGAATAAAGCCAAGCCGGGGATTTACGTCGCCTGGAAGACGGTGACGTATCGCAGCGTCATGCTGATGCTGCTGGCCGGAGGTCTGATTTTTGCCGCCATCATGCACCTGGCGTTTCCCCAATTCACTGACTCAGGCGTGAAAGCCGTCGCAAACTTTACCAGCAAAATGCTCGAGAAAGTTGCTGGCCTTGCGCCTCCGATGAAGACCTCGGCGGCGGTTTCGCAGCAGGCCCACTTTACGGCGCTCGATGGCACAATTCGCGTTCGCAAGGCGAATGGCAACAGCTGGATCAACGCCGATTACAGCGTGCCGCTGGAAAAAGGAGATGTGGTCCAGACCGGCGCCGAGGGGATGGCGAAAGTTGTTTTCAACGATGGCACGAACTACACCGTGAAGCAGGATTCGCTGATCGTGATTGAAGAAAACTCGGCCAATGATCAGCAGCAGACCAACGTCGCGGTTGCAGTCACGACCGGTACGGTGGACCTCACGACCGCGACCTACGTGCAGGGTTCGAAATCGCAAGTGATCGTGGCGGGCGCCAAGGCGTCTCTGGCTCCGGACTCGGCGGCCATGGTGCACAACGATCCGCGCGCCGACCAGCATGAAATCCTGATGAAGAAGGGCAGTGGCGCCATTGAGCGCAATGGCGAGGTCGTTCGCCTGTCGAACTGGGAGAAGGTGAGTTTCCAGAACCAGTCCAAGGCGATGGAGAAAGGCAAGGAAGTGGGGCCGCCGACGCCGATGGCTCCCGGGAACATGATGCCCATCTTTATTACCGCCGGCGAGAAATCGAAGGACGTCGAGTTCAACTGGACACCGATGGCCAACGCTGTGGGATATCGGCTGCGCATTTCGCACAACCCCTATTTTTCCTCGCTGCTGCTGGACCGCAAGGTCGAAAGCCCGAACGTGGTCGTCACCGGTCTGGGACAGGGCGCCTACTACTGGGCGATCCAGTCTTATGATGCCGGCGGAAAGGAATCAGTCGAGAGCGAGAAGAACCGTTTCACCATTATCCCGAGGGCGAAGGAGAAAGTGGAGCTGTCACTTGACCTCGACCCCTTCATCCAACACGGGCATGTGATCGAGGTGCAGGGCAAGACCGAGAACGGAGCGCGTGTGATGGTAAACGGCAGGGAAGTGCCGATCGTGGCCGACGATGGCACCTTCCACTATTTCACGCCCCCCTTGCCGAATGGTGAGAATATGATCACGGTGACGGCACAGAATTCCAAAGGCGGTGTAAATACCCGCCAGGAAAAGGTCGTGATCCAGTAGAGTTACGGTGTTCAGTACAACCGAGTGGCAATTGGGTGCGCAGGTCGACTGAACATCCAATAAAATAGGGGAACAGCCCAAAAGAGAGAAGTATTCCCATGTCCAAGAACGGATTTCACAACGGAGCCTCGCGCTTCCACAACCTGCGCTCGCTGTTCAGCATGTTTTCGAGCGACCTGGCCATTGACCTCGGCACCGCGAACACCCTCGTGTACGCGCGCGGCAAGGGGATCGTGGTCAATGAGCCCTCTATCGTCGCGCTGAACAAGAACACCAATGAAGTGGAGGCGGTCGGCAAGGAAGCCAAAGAGATGCTGGGGCGTACGCCCGGCAACATCGTGGCCATCAAGCCGATGAAAGATGGCGTCATCGCCGACTTCAAGGTTACCGAGAAGATGCTGAACTACTTCATCCAGAAGGCGCACAACCGCAAGATGCTAGTGCATCCGCGCATCGTGATTGGCGTGCCGTCGGAAATTACGCAGGTGGAAAAGCGCGCGGTGATGGACTCGGCCTATCGCGCGAAAGCGAGCGAAGTGTATCTCGTGGAACAGGCGATGGTCGCGGCGATTGGGGCTGGCCTGCCTATTACCGAGCCGAGTGGCAACATGGTGGTGGACATCGGCGGCGGCACCACCGACATTGCGGTTATCTCTCTTAGCGGCATTGTTTATTCGCGTTCGGTGCGGATGGCCGGTAATCAGATGGACGAAGCCATCATGAATTACCTCAAGCGGAAATATAATCTGCTGGTCGGCGAGCGCACCGCCGAGCAGATCAAGATGGAAATTGGATCGGCCTATCCGTTGGACAAGCCACTGACCATGGAGATCAAGGGCCGTAACCTGATCGAAGGCGTGCCCAAGACGATCACGGTCGATGACAGCGAGATTCGCGAGGCGCTTAGCGAATGTATTTCGACCATCATGAATGCGGTGCGCGTCGCTCTTGAACGTACGCCTCCGGAACTCTCGGCCGATATCAGCGACCGCGGCATCGTCCTGACGGGCGGGGGCGCGCTGATCAAGAACCTCGACAAGCGCATCCGCGAAGAAACCGGGCTGCCGGTTTCGATCGCCGACGATCCGTTGTGCAGCGTGGTGCTGGGGACGGGCAAGATGCTCTCGGACTTCAAGCTGCTGCGGAAGATTTCGATCGAGTAGCCAGGAGCATCGCCCCGGCGAGCAAACAGCAGGTCCTTCGCTCGTCCTCGGCTTCGCCTCCGGACGGCTCAGGATGACAGTTGCATGGGGAAACGCCGGTCGCGCGATGACGGCTTTTCCTGAGACCTGGCACCTAAGACCTGCGACCTTGTTTTTATGGAAACTGTGCTCGGCCGCTACCGCAACCTGATTGTGCTGGTGGGTGTGCTGTTCGCCCAGGTGCTGGGATTGGCCGTGCAGGTCAAGCGGACCACCGATATCGAATCTTCACGTCTGATCCGGGTGTGGGCGGTGGGTGCGGTTTCTCCTCTGGAAAAGGCCCTGGTCTGGGCGCAGACCTCGACCGGCAATCTCTGGCACAACTACTTCTACCTGCGCGGCGTGCGTGCCGAAAATCGCGAACTCAAACAGCAGATTGAACAGATGCGCATCGAGCAGGTGCGCATGAGCCAGGACGCCGACCAGGCGCGCCGGTTGCAGGCCCTGCTGGCCTTCAAGGAACAATTCATTTCGCAGACGCGGGCGGCGCAAGTCATCGGGTCAACCGGCAGTGAGCAGTCCCGCGCAATCTACATCGACAAGGGCGAGAAGGACGGAATCAAGCCCGACATGGCGGTCATCACCGCCGATGGCATCGTCGGAAAGGTGCTGCACGTGTACCGCTCCACTTCGCTGGTGTTGCTGATCAGCGACCAGACCAGCGGCGTGGGGGCCATCCTCGACAAGTCGCGACTGCAGGGCATTCTTCGCGGCATGCCGTCGGGCGAAATTGCGCTCGAGAGGATAATGACCGACGAGCAGGTGCCCGCGGGAGAACTGGTTCTTACCAGCGGCGGAGACCGCATTTTTCCCAAGGGTCTGCCTATCGGAAGAGTGACGAAGGTCTCGACCGGGAGCGATCTCTTTCTCAACGTTCGCGTGAAGCCCGCGGCCAATCTGAGCAAGCTGGAAGAAGTGCTGGTGGTGACCAAGGTTGACGAGCGGCAAATCGCGCCCGACCAGGCAGGGCCCGCGCGCGCCGCTGATGTGCTGGCTGAGCGTCTGCCAACTGTGCCGCCGAAGCCTGCCGAGCCCACTGGCGCGGCTAAAGCCGGAGCTGCCCCGCAGCCTGGAACGGGATTGGAAAACAAGCCAGTTCAGCCCAAGCCAAAGGCTCCTGCGCCTGCTGGCGACGGCTCCGGTACCGCTCCGGTCGCTCGTAAGGCGGCCACTCCCGCGCCTTCTGCCGGAACGGCCGCGACGACTCCCGGTACTGCGGTGAAGACACCGCAGAAATCGGTGAAGGCCCCGGTCGAACCTAAACCCCAACCTCCGGCGGTCGAGTCTCAACCTCAACCTCCGGCTCAGGACAATCCACAATAGCGTGGCTATCACGTACACATCCGGTGAGCAAGTCGAGGTTTACCGCTTCGGTATTGCTGCGACCATCCTCATTCCGCTGACCGCTGTTTTCCTGCAGGCGTTTTTGCCGCTGCGGCTACATTTCTTCTCGATCTTCGATCTCCCGCTGCTGGTCACGATCAGCTTCGCGATTGCGAGGCGCAGCCAGGTGGCCGGTATCTTCACGGGAGCTCTGATCGGCGTGTTTCAGGACGCGCTCACCCACCAGCCGATTGGACTGTACGGGATTTCGAAAACCGTCGTCGGATTCGGCGCTTCTTCACTCGGGATCAAGCTGGACGCGGAAAATGCCGGAGCGCGCCTGTTGCTCACGCTGTTTTTCTACGGAGTGCACGAGGTGGTCTACTTCACGATCGCCCGCGGGCTGGTCAGCCTGCATCTGGAATGGAGTTGGCAGCACGAACTGGGATCGGCAGTAGCGAACGCGTTACTGGGAGTGCTGCTGTACGCGCTGCTGGATCGCCTCAAGCAGCGGACCTGATGTAGTTAGCAATTAGCACTTAGCACTTAGCCAAAGCAGCTTCGCACGAAAGATTTAGCTAAGTGCTAACTGCTAAATGCTAACTGCTGATTCCGTATGCCAGCGCTGCGGCGGCGAGCGTTCCGAAAAAATTGACTGCTTCGTTATTCATGCGTCCCCCACGTTGAAGAGTGGCTCCAAGCACGCTGTCCAACAGCATTCCGACGAAGCCCGCGGCGGTTGGAATCCAGAACTGGGCGCGGGAAATGATTCCACCCCCCGCCGCGACGAGTGCAATCAGCACACCCGCAGCGAGTCCGGCGATTGTGCCCGCAATCGTGATCCCGCCGTCGGTGCCGGCTGCCACCGGTTTCCAAGTGGTAATGAGAACGGCGGTATGGCCGCGGGTTTGCCCGATTTCACTGGCTACAGTGTCGGTGGCAGCCTCCGCCAGCGCCGCCGCCGCCGCAAACAGCCAGGCGTGATTTCCTGTCACACCGAAAGCCACCGAGCCAAGCGAAGCCACGGCGAGATTTGCCAGCACCTGCCAGGCATCTCGTCCGTCACCGCGCTCGGCGACGCCCAGGTCCTGCTTTCGGCGATATCCGAAGCGAGTGGCAACCCAGGTCAACAGAAACAATGATGCCAGCACAGCGAAAGCCGACGGTCCCGCGCCGGCAAAAAGCAGGAAACATGCCGCGCCGCCGGCGAACATCCCGGACCGGTCGACGCCCCGCAGGACGCGCGCCAGCAGAGCGAAGCCGAGCGTCACCGCTCCGGCGATGGCCAACCGGCCCGGAGACGAGGCCCATCCGTACGTGAGCAACAAGTTCAGCATCTAAAATCCGATTTTGCCCGGAGTTGCGGTTTCCGCACCTCCGCCATACTATATTTCGGGCCTGGGTGAGGCACACCGCTTCCTGTAGGGCTTGTCCTCTGGATTCGCCCCGTAATCTGGCGGTAGTCGCTCCCCGACAGTAGGCTACACTTCTGTACGCTTGGCGGAATTTTGTTTTGGTGGAGACGCCCTGCTGCGTCTGGAGAATGTGCGTGGTGGAGACCCGGCTCGCCGCGTCTCCATGAGAAAGAGAGAGACGAGGCACGCCTCGTCTCTACACTGCTTCTTGGGAGCTAAACAATGGCGGCCTCGGTCTGGTCTGGTTATCTTACGTTCGGATTGATCTCCATGCCCGTGCGTCTGTTTTCGGGCGCGCGCAGTAATGGCATTTCCTTCAACCAGCTTCACCGCACCGACCACCATCGAGTCAAGCAGCAGCTCATCTGTCCGCTCGACAATCAGGTGCTGGATCGTAGCGAAATCGTCAAGGGCTACGAGTATCGCAAAGACGAGTACGTCATCATTGAACCCGACGAGATCAAGAAGATCGAGCCCAAGACCGCCAAGACGATGGAGATACTGGAATTCGTCAAGTCGAGCGACGTGGACCCGGTGTACTTCGAGTCTTCTTATTACATGATGCCGGAAGAAGCTGGCCGGCGTCCGTACGCGTTGCTAACGAAGGCGCTCGAAGAGAGTGAGTACGTCGCCATCGCCAAGCTCACGATGCACAACCGTGAGTACACCGTGTTCCTGCGCCGGCACAAGGGCGGGATGATGCTCCACACCATGTACTACAAAGAAGAAGTGAAAGAAGTCGAATCGTTTGGCGCCCCCGATGTGGAGATCAAAGAGGCAGAGCTCAAAGTCGCCCATCAGCTTATCGAGGCACTCGCGGACGAATGGGATCCGGACAAATATCACGACACGTTTCAGGAGAATTTGAAAAAGCTGATCGAAACCAAGCTCGAAGGCGGCGAGATTCAAGAGGTCGAAAAGCCGAAGAAACTGGCGCCAGTTATTGATCTGATGGCGGCGTTGAAAGAGAGCCTAGCTCAGACGAAGAAGCCGTCGGCCTCAGAAAAAGTCGAGCTACAGGCGCAAGCGAAGTCCCGTCGCGGACGGGGATAGAGACCGGCATCGGTGGCAGGTCGCACGTGCTCAGCGGTGGACCGAGATGATGCTGAGGAGGTGGCCCTTGCTGCGTACTGACCTCGGCGGCTGAAGCCCGTTGAGAAGTATTATTAAACGCCGTCCCCCAACTCCCCCGTTAATTCTCAGGTGGCGTAAAACGCCTGATTTCGCCAGTCATGAAGGATTGTAGGTCAGCACCATCAAAAGTGCGGCAGTGAGATCGGCGTCGCCCTGACCGTTGTGTAGAACTTCGCATGCGTGGGGGAACTGTGTGGCTGGACAGACACTTGATAATCGCAGGGGCCGACATTGTCATGGAATCAATCTCACCAACGGAGTCGTGACGATCCTTCGCTGATTTCCAACCCGTGGCTGAAAAGCACCACCCTGGTGAAACCCAGCCACCGGAAACTTGCGAATCGCCGACTGTCCGAGCTGCTACGTCTGTCTTAACTCGCTAAGAAATAATGCAATTAAAGAGATTTTTACTCGCCGCTCGACATTGGCACTAGGCATGCACCATTCCAGGCTAACGAGAGTACAAACACCCACCGGCTGCTGACTTGAGCGCGCCCCAAGCAAGCAACCGGCGGGTGACGACGACCACGACCGCCACTGAACCGCTGTTTTCGAAGTGCTGGACAAAGGCAAAAACGAAATCTCGGTTGAGTTATGCGTATTTGGCACTGGGTGATTTCCGCTTTCCTGCTACTCATGCTGAGCGCGAACGCGCAGCAGTTGGCGAACCCGTCTTCGCCCCTGGCGACGGAGCACACGCCAGCTTCGGCCGGCCCGCCTAGCCCGGCTGCGTCGCGCGGGGAGCTTGAGCCGCAGCCACCGAACGTTGCACGGCAGCCGGTAGCAGCATCCGCGAGCATCGCGCCCACCTCGGCGTCGTCTACCACGATGGACCAGGTGGTGGACCGCGCGATCGAGGGGGAGCACGCGCTGATGAAAATGCTGAAGACCCGCACCCCGTTCGTTGAGACCTATCTGCAAAATCTGAAGTTCGACCCGCAAGTGGGCCCGGCGCCGGTGCAAGACCATTACTTCCTCGGCCGCATGGATCTGGGCGAAAGCGTGGACCGCCGGGACTATCTCTCCAAAGACACCAGCTTTGAGAGCCACCTGTTGGGCGGCTTCACCAAGTTGTTCAAGTTCGAATACAAACCCATGGGTTTCTCATGGATGATCTACGCCGACCGCGACGACTTCAATCGCAAAACTTACGACTTCAAGTACGTGCACCGCGAGTTTCTGGGTGATGTCCGCTGTATCGTCTTCGACGTGTCCGCCAAAAAGGGCACCGGCAATGGCCGCTTCCGCGGACGAATTTGGGTAGAAGACCAGGATTACAACATTGTGCGCCTGAATGGCTTTTATGAGCCGCGCCCCCGCAATGCTTACTTCTTCCACATGGATAGCTGGCGCTTGAACCTGATCCCGGGCTATTGGGTACCGGCTTACATCTACAGCGAGGAAGGCGATTTCAGCTACCGTTCGAAAGACAAGATGGCCTTCAAGGCGCAGACCCGGCTCTGGGGTTATGACCTGCAGAAGGGCGCTCAGGACAGCGAATTCACCCAGGTGCTGGTGGACTCCACGGTGAAGGACGAAAGCCCGGCGGCGCACGATGCTTCTCCGCTGCAAGCGCAGTGGCAATGGCAGCAGCAGGCGGGAGACAACGTGATCGAGCGGCTACAGAAAGCCGGCCTGCTCGCTCCCGAGGGTGAAGTGGACAAGGTGCTGGAGACCGTGGTCAACAATTTGCTGACCACCAACAACATCGAACTGCCGGGCCCGGTGCGCACCCGTGTGATGCTGACTTTGCCACTGGAGACGTTCAGCGCGGGCAACACCATCGTGGTAAGCCGCGGCCTGGTGGACGTACTCCCGGATGAAGCCAGCCTGGCCATGGTGCTTTCGCGCGAACTGGCCCACATCGTCCTGGGACACAACTTGGCCAGCAAGTACGCCTTCTCCGATCGCATGTTGTTCTCCGATGAAGCTACCTACCAGAACCTGGGCTTCCGGCACGTTCCCGAGGAGGAAGCTGCAGCCGACAAGAAAGCTCTCGAGCTGCTGAAGAATTCACCGTACGCCCAGAAGCTGAATGCACCAGGACTGTTCCTGCGCGAGGTGGCGGCGCGGGGCCCGGCGCTTTCCGCGCTGCTGACTCCCCACTTGGGCACTGGCTTCACCGACCGTAAGGGCGCCATGGATCGTATGGTGGTGTTGATGAACTCTGCTCCGGCCCTCGATCCCAACCAACTGGACCAGATCGCAGCCCTGCCTCTGGGCGGACGCGTCAAGCTCAACGCCTGGGATGACCATGTGGAATTGATCAAGACCACGCCGCTGGCCATCACCTCGGCGCGCGGCAAGATGCCGCTGGAAGTGACGCCATTTTTCCCCCGGCTTACGCGCTCCGGAGGAGTCGTCAACCCGACCGCTACCGCAAACGCCGCGAACCCAACTCCAAGCAATTAGTGAGGGAACGCGAATCAGCGGCACCACGTGAGTGCCGTTTTAGACTGATGATTCTCAATTAATTGTCCCACTGGTTCATGGCGAAAGTGAGGCCATCCTTGCTGACTGTCGAAAAATCCCCATTACGCTCATTGATCCGTAGTTGGTGAAATCGCACGAATTTCCCCTTCCGCCGCCCTTCCCGCTACAATATCCGTTCCGTCTATAAGCGACCCTTGTTTATCGGAGTGCGAATGAAGCGGTTTCTGTGGCTGTTCGTCATTGTGTTTTTGTTTCTGATTTGCACGGGATGTGGCGACACTTTTCGCCCGGTGATCATCCCGAATCCTCCGAAGTTTCCTGACCCGCGGGCGGCGCATACTGTGGTCACGATCAGTGACAACGGAACGCTCCCGGGAAGCGCCCTGGTCGTCGATGTCACCGGCGACAGCGATGTGAGCGAGGCTGATTGCCAAGAGGGCTCTCCTTGTATCGGGATTGCTCCGGTGCATGCCGTGCAGCAGACAGCCAGTCAAGTCCTGGTCGTGAACCATTCCGTTCCCGGCGTGTTGGGCGATTCGTTGTCGAAGGTGTCTTTCTCCGGCACCACCATCAGCGGGGTGACGACCATCAGCCTGCCTCCGGATTCAGCTCCGAACTTTGTGGCAGTTGCTCCATCGGATACGCTCGCTTACGTGACGCTGCCGAAATACTTTGACCCGGTCCAAAATGCAATCGTGCCATCGGTGGGAGTTGTGAGTACGGGCGGCAACTCGTTGCTGACGACTATTCCCGTCGGAAACAACCCGTCTGCAATGGCCGTGACCCCTGACAAAAGCAAACTCTACGTCGCCAACCAGGACGACAACTCAATCAGCGCCTTCAATACCAGTGACCGTTCTCCGAGGCCGTTCGACGCCACCCTTTTTCCGAATCCCTTCAGCTCGCCTCATTGGGTGATTGCTCGCTCCGACAATCAGCGCGTGTATGTGCTGAACGGAGACGGTTCCTTGGTCACGCTGGACACGACTTCCACGGCAGGCACAACCGATAAAGTGATTGCCAAGCTGCCGAACGTCGGCGATGGTGGTTACATGTTGTATGACGGGCATTTGAACCGGATTTACGTGCCCTCCGGCAGCCAGGTGGCCATCGTAGACGTCTCGCGGGACCCGCCGCAGATGCTCGGCACGGGTGGCAACCCGCTTCCGATCGACACGTTTCCGCGCGAAAACCGCAGTGCACAAGACGTTTGTTTTGGCGCCCACGATCCGAACCCGCCGACGGTCACCGCCGTTGCGGTCGCCGCTTTGCCGGACGGAAGCCGATTCTACGTCGGATCGTTTTACTCCGATGGGGCAGGGAATCTCTGCCCCCAGGTGACCGTGATCAACACATCAGGAAACACTCTCAAGACTACCGTTGGCATTCCCGGTTTTCCGGATGCGACCATTGCGGGTCCATTTTTCGTTCCGGTCTGCACCACCACCCGCCTTCGCTTCAACATGGCCGCAGGAGGCGACAGCTCGCGTGTTTACCTGGGTAGCTGCGATGGAGGGAACGTCAACTTTATCGATACTGCGAACGATACCTATCTGCTGCACTTGCCGGCTCCGGCGAGCGGCCGCCCGCCCGTCAACGGCAATCAGCCGCCGCCGCAGAATCCAGTGTTTATGATTGCCGGTCCGTGAGGAAAAGGCGGGACCTCAGGGGCTGAAGCCCAGTTCCAGGCAAGCTTACGGCACGGCTGAAGCCGTGCCCTTCCCAAACCCATTTGTGAGTTGATGCAGTTCCGGTGGCCAGCGGTTGACCCACGGCGACTAACGACCAGCGACCAATGACTAGCGACTGACTCTCATCCCGCCACCGCGTGTTCGGCCACGCCGGTGGGGTGATAGCGCAGGGCCACGTTCATGAAGACGGTTCCGCTGGCGGTGTTGAAGCACATGACGAGGGCTTCGGTATCTTCGCTGCTCTTGCTGCCGTGTTCGGAAGTGTGCAGGTGAGGAGGATGAACGCGGAAGTGGAATCCCTGGTCGTTCAGAGTGGTGACGGCGTTGCCGATGATCTGGTTGGCGAGTTCGCAGACCGTTTCCCGGACCAGGTCGTCGGTCTGGGGCAATTCTTCGCCGGCCATGCGACTGGCGACTTTTACGGCCGTTTGCGGATCGAGGTCGAAAATGATTCGGCCTTCGATCTCGCCGGTGAGGCAGACTTCGGCGGCG
>WNFA01008790.1_pt1 | contig 14666 bp, 12 predicted proteins | sample 5400481 | NCBI WGS metagenome assembly WNFA01 (sample SAMN13153340, study PRJNA577476) | soil metagenome | isolation source: 120 cm saprolite under Douglas fir tree site 2 hole 1 replicate 2 | place: USA:California | collected 2015-04-18 | reverse complement strand
GGCAGCCTCGCGCGCGGCCCCGACGGTACCGGAGTAGTAGACGTTCTCGCCGAGATTGGCGCCGAAATTGATTCCGGAAATTACCAGGTCTGGCGGTTCGGGCAAAAGCCGATGCAGGGCGACGATCACGGCGTCCGCAGGCGTGCCTTCTACCGCCCATTGCCGTTCGCCGACGTGGTTGCAAATAATCGGCTGGCGCAGCGTCAGCGATTGCGCCGTTCCGCTCTGCTCGCGATTCGGCGCCACAATGCTCAGCGTGGCAAATCCTTCCAGCCCCGCCGCGAGCGCTTTCAGCCCTGCGGCGTGAATCCCGTCGTCATTAGTCAACAAAATGTGAGGCATTGGCAAGATGCAGTCTCAAAAACCGAGCGCGCGTGACGCAACGAAAACTGAGTCCGTCGTCGCGAGGGAGGAAAGAGTGGTCGGGACGACTGGATTTGAACCAGCGACCTCACGCACCCCAAGCGTGCGCGCTACCAGGCTGCGCTACGTCCCGACCGCGGCAGACTACGAGCGTATCACCGCCGTTCGAGAAGCGTCAAGAAAGCGCGCAGGGTGTCGCGCAGATCAAGCAGCATTTTGCGGCTCAAAAGCTCGGCGGCGTTTTCGTTGTGCGGCACTGAGGAAACTGTTTCGGAACCGACGGAACCGTTTTCGCGGAGATGGCGGCGCGCGCCGGCGATCGTAAATCCTTCGTCGTAGAGCAAGCGCTTGATTTTGAAGACGAGGTCGACATCTTCCTGCCGGTACACGCGATGTCCGCTGGGGCTCTTGACCGGCTCAAGCATGGGAAATTCGGTTTCCCAATAGCGCAGCACAAAGGGTTTCAGTGCGGTGAGGCGGCTGACTTCGCCAATGCGATAGAGCCGCTGCTCGGTGGCGGTTTGCGTTGCGGTGCCGTTGTGCGCCATGCGTGATCCGGCCTGCTTGGCACAATCCTAGCAGTTTGGCGCGCATCGCAATAGAGGGTCTTCGAGGGAAACGGTACGTCAGTCTTCAGGTCTGCTTCGTTCTCCGCGCTTCCGGAGGCGCTGCACAAAGCGAACAGGCGTTCCGGTGAAAGCGAATTTTTTGCGCAGTTGGTTCTCGAGAAAGCGCTCGAAGCTGAAGTGCAGGGGCGTCTTCTGGTTGGTGAAGAGAAGAAATGTGGGCGGCGAAGCCTTTGCTTGCGTGATGTAGTAGATGCGTACAGGGCGCGCCTTCGGCGTGCTGCCGCGCTGCAGGTCGACGTCCTCTTTCAGCCAGCGATTGAGCTCCGGCGTGGGAATGCGGCGCTTGCGGGCAATGGCCACCTGATCAATGAGCGGATACAATTTTTGCGCGCGCTCACCGGTTTTGGCGGACAGAAAGACGATGGGCGCATAACTAAGGAACTTCAGTTTTCCGCGGACCATTTTTTCGTAGTCGAACAGCAGCTTGCTCTTATCCAAGTCATCGAACTTGTGTTGTTCGTCCGGGCCGCGCTTCGCCCGGCCCTTGGTGGTGGCTGCATCGCGCGCGGCAGATTGGCGCGCGGCTTCGGCAGCCAAGTCCCATTTGTTCATAACGATGATGACCGAGCGGCCGGACTCCTCGGCGTAGCTGGCGATTTGTGCGTCGCCTTGCGTAACGCCTTGCTCGCTGTCGACGACAAGCAGCGCGACGTCGGCGCGTTCGAGCCCGCGACGCGCCATTACCACGCTGAGTTTTTCCGCGACGAGGTTGGTCTTGCCCTTGCGGCGAATGCCGGCGGTGTCGACGAAGCGATAAATGCGGCCGTCGCGACTGACTTCGATATCCACGGTGTCCATGGTTGTGCCCGGCACGGGAGAGACGATGGCGCGTTCTTCGCCAACCATGCGATTGAGCAGAGTGGATTTACCGACGTTGGGACGACCAATAATGGCGATCTCTACGGGACCGCGCTCTTCATCTGCGGTCGTCGGTGGAGCATCTTCCGGCACCAGACTAGAGGCGCCTGAGACCCGCGCAATCGCGGCATCGAGGAGGTCGTCCACGCCGGTGCCGTGCTCGGCAGTGATGGGAAACACGGGTACTCCGATGCGGTGGAAGGTGGCCGCGTTTGATTCTTGTAGGGGTGAATCGACTTTGTTTACTGCCACGAAGAAAGGTTTGCCGGTGCTGCGTAGAAGACGAGCGAGTTCTTCGTCCAGCGGTGTGATTCCGGCCTGACTGTCGACCACGAGTAAAAGCAGTGCCGCTTTGTCGATGGCCACATGTGCTTGCCGCAAAATCTCTTGCGGAATGAGCGCCTTGTCGTCAGGAACGATGCCGCCGGTGTCGACAATCTCAAATGAGTGGCCGCGCCACTCCGCCTGGCCATAGATGCGATCGCGCGTGATGCCCGGCTCGTTGGTCACGATGGAGCGGCGCGTGCCGGTCAGGCGATTGAAAAGCGTGGACTTGCCGACATTGGGGCGGCCCACAATTACCAGAGATGGCAGGTTTTTGGTCATGGATGCGAGCCGCGGGGCACACCGCTAAGCTCCGGCAGCAATGGACATTCCACTGTAGCGCACTAGAAGAGAAGTGGGAAAGAACTCCTGTTGGCGGGAACTAGGTTTTTGTTTTGACCTTGACCTGAGGGTTGGGCATAGGCTTCTTGGTGGCGCGCTTGCTGGTGTACAAAGCTTGGTCGGCGCGGGCTAGCATTTCTTCTGGCCGGTCTCCCATTTCGTAATCCGTCCAACCCGCGGAGAACACCACGGGAATCTTTTGACCTTGCCAATCGAGCTCAAAAGAGCTGAGGCGGTCCAGGACAAGTTGAAGCTGGTCCAGAGTACACTCGGGCAACACCACAAGAAACTCGTCGCCCCCCAAACGAACAGCCAAGTCTGATCCGCGGATGACTTTGTTCAAGCGCGAGGCAAATTCCTGCAGGACTTGATCGCCGGCGGGATGGCCGTACGTGTCGTTGATCTCCTTGAAATTGTTCAAGTCCAGAGTAAGCACGGTTAGAGGATGGCCACGGCGCTCGGAGCGAGCGACCTCGGTAGCGAGGCGCTGCTCCGCAAAACGACGGTTGTAGAGGCCGGTCAGGGGATCAATCATCGCAAGGTTGCGCAGAATATAGGAATGGTCTTGCTTTTCAAGGAGTTGCCGCCGCAGACGCTTGATTAGAATCTCCTGATAGATTGTGTAGATGTTGAAAAGCACGATCAGAGTAATCAGGCCAAAGACGACTTCCGTTAGCTTGATCTTGAAGAATGTTTCCGCACCGGTCTGAAGGGCCGGGAGGGTGAGAGAGATTACGGCGAAAGTAAGGAGAAGAATGACGAAGATGGAATAGCCGCGCACCCACCAGTCGCGTTTTTCAATGCGGCGGCGTTCCTCCGCCAACTCCTTCGCGCCTGTTTCCGCGGGAGAGGGCAGGGGGCGGACATAGGTCGAGTCGCTCATTGCGCAACACAGAGCCAAATGGAAAAGTAATCTATCCACCTTAGGGTGGTGATGTCTGAGGGTCAAGGCGGATTCCGATAGATATTGCACGGTAGTTACTGCCCTTGCGCAGAACCGTGCATTCTGTCGCGCTGTCCCTGGAGAGCCATAAAGGCTTTGTTTATAAGAGCTTAGGATTCCGTGCAGCTGTACGGAAGTCCCGCTGGGACGGTACTGTTGGACCATTGGCTCGAACACCCTAGAACTGCAAAATGACGGAGTCGAGAAAAACGAAGATGCTCTCACTCTGCATCCTGTTGTTTTCAGGCATGGCGCTGATACGGTTCGCCGTATCGCAATGGCGAGCTATCTGGATCAGCTCCGCGAGCCAGCCGGTGTCGGATTCGCTGCAACTGAGCGCCGGAATTGACGCTGCAGCCATCGGTGCCGGGGACTTTGGCCGGCTAATGAATTTGTGCGACCAGCTGTCCCCCGAACTGAAAAAGAGCAGCCCCTGGCTCAACGAAGTTTCCCGCTACTATCGTGTAATAGCGAAGCTTGAGCAGATCAGCAGAGCCAAGATTCCGAGCATCTCGACTTGGGCGTCGCAGGAAATGCAGACCTGCGCCCGCTACGTCGCCGTCGTTCTGGACCAAAACCTGTCCATGAATCTGGACCGCCGCCTAGCGGCCCAACCGAATTAACCGCCGAATAGTCCTGCAGTCCAGATGTTACAGACACCTGAATCCCTTAACTCGAGCGAAGGCCGTGTTGAACGCGGGCAAAAACCCTTAACGGAAGGGTGCGCTGCTTTTCTGGTAGAGTGCTGGACCAGTGCGCCGCGGGCGGTATGGGTTGCCAGCGGGTAGGACACCCTTACACGGTCCCCTGCTGAGCGGTAGCTTTATGCAAACCTGCGGCATTGCAATGTGTAATTTTTGCGGTGTTCACTGCGTACTAGTCTATGGATGCGCCGAGACCAGAGCGGATGAGCGCGCCGGGAAAGACCGAGCCTACGGAAGCGATTGCTCGGGCACGGACAGGGGACGCCGATGCCTGGGGAGTGCTTTACCGGGAATACGCAGCCGCGATTTTCCGCTTTTGCCGGCGGGCTCTGCCGACACGGGAAGACGCCGAAGACGCCACCATAGACATTTTTGCGAAGTTGATGCGCGACAACAGGCTGCTCCAATACGACCAGAGCCGTTCGTTCACGGCATGGCTTTACAAAGTCGCGGCTAACCATTGCTGGGACGTGCTGCGGCGGCGCAAGACACGCCAGGATAAAGAGACGGACGATTTAGAGAACGTTCCGCTGGAGCATCCGGATCCGAATCAACTGGACAAACTGATTGAACAGAGAACCAGCGAGGAGGTGCGGCGCGCGCTGGACAAGCTGGGAGCGCGCGCGCGCATGGCGCTGGTGATGCGCTACTACTCAGATATGAGCTACGACGAAATTGCCGATGCGCTGGGAGTACGGCGCGCCTTCGTGGGCGTGGTCCTGCTGCGCGCGCGGCATGAACTGCGGCAGGCGCTGGGGCAAGTCGGCGCGCTGGCTGCGGGAGGGACCTCGTGAAGGAAGCCGATAATTTATCGGGTGACGCAGCGATGCGGCACCTCGACGAAATGACGTGCTTGTTGTATATCGAGCGGCAACTGGATCGCGCGCGAGCGCAGGAGGTTTCCGCGCACACCCAGGACTGCGCCGCATGCCGCACGTTGCTGCGGGCCCTCGAGCGCGAATCGCGTTTGCTGACGCGCGCGATGCTGGAGGAAGAGGAGGCGCTGCCCGCCCGGCTGGCGCGGTTTGAGGAGCGGGCCCGCAGGTCGATGCACTGGATTTGGACCTTAGCGTTTGGCCTGGCCGCGACCGGAGTCTACGCGCTGTACACCAGTTACATTAAGCCGTGGCAGGTGCAATTGCAGGAGGCAGGTTTTAGCGGTTCCGACCTCTTGAGTTTGCTGATTTTTCAAGGCGCCTTCTGGAAAGGATGGCAATCGATGATCACATTATTGGAGGTGCTGGCGCTGGTGACGCTGGCGGGATTCGCCGTGGTGTTCTTCCGCAAGCGGGTACGCCGTAGCTCGGCGCTGGCGCTGATCTTGACGGGATTTTGCGCGGCATTGCTGCTGCAGCCGGCCTCCGCAATGGCTTCGGAGACGCGCAGGGGCGAGTCGGTCGTAGTCGGACCGGACGAGACAATCAAGGGTGATATTTTTCTATTCGGCGAACGTGTGCGTGTCGATGGCACCGTGGATGGCGATGTATTCGTATTTGGACACGACGTCAGTGTGAATGGTCATGTCAAGGGCGATGTCTTCGGTTTCGCGCAACAGTTGCGCGTAAACGGTCAAGTGGATGGAAATGTCCGGGCATTTACGAATACTCTGACCATCTCTGCGACGGTTGCGAAGAACGTTTTGACCTTCGACGAGGCAGTGAATCTGGAATCCAGCGGCAAGATCGGCGGCAGCTTGACCATCTTTGTGGAGAACCTCAACCTCGATGGAACCTTGGGCAAAGACTTACTGATCTTTGCCAAGCATTTAGCGTTGAGCGGCAAGGTCAACGGCGCAATCAAGATGAAGGGAGATACGCTGACCATCAATTCGTCCGCGCAAGTCGCCGGTCCTATTTCTTTCGAGGGTAATAAAGAGCCGGAAGTTTCCCCTCAAGCCAAACTAGTCTCCCCGGTCGACTTTCACAAAATGGAGCACAAGCCTCGATACATGGAAGGCCACTACTATGTGTGGCAGGTGATCTGGTTGGCGGCATTCGTGCTTTGGCTTGGTATTGTTCCAGTTGATGCCCCGCTTTGCGGCGGACGCGGTGGCGAGCGCCGAACGTTACGGGGCCTCCTTTGGGCTGGGGGTGCTCGTGTTTTTTGGAGTTCCGATCGCGGCCATAATTGCATGCGTAACTGTGGTGGGCTTGTTCGTAGGGATTTCCACATTTTTTGTCTGGTACGCGGCTCTGTACTTTGCCCAAGTCATCATTGGCGCCGTTGTGGGGCAGTGGCTGATGGGGCGCACGCGCGAGACGTGGCCCTTAATCGGAAGAATGGCCGTCGGACTGGTGATCGTCCGTTTGGCCACCGTGATTCCAGGCGTAGGAGGATGGATAAAATTCGGTGTGATCTTGTGGGGCCTCGGCGCAATCTCACTGGCGCTGTACGACCGCTTCCAACCCACTCTTGCGGCTAACACCCCGTCGGCGCCGTACACGCCGCCGCTGCCGCCGAATACGACCGTGGGAGGGATGCAGCCGGCTTGAAGCACAGAGCCAGCTAAACGCAGATACAGCGCGGAACAGAATGTAGAAAAGGAGCGGGCCGGTCCGATGCAACTCGGGCCGGCCCGTTCTGCCTTTGCGGAGGCGGTGAAATCCGTTAGCGGACTAAGGGACGCGGACCTTGGCGGCGCTGAAGGGCATCGATGTTCCCTGGCCGAAGTACAAAGCCCGAATCGAAACCGTCTGCGGGTTGCTAAGTGCAGTGGCGGATGTCACGCCGTCGAAATTAGTGGCCGGTATGCTCGGCGGCGCACCCTGCGTGATTTCCACTACGGGTTGCGTCGTGATTCCAAAAAATGAGGGTAGGTTTTGGATATTGAAACTGGCTTGCGTTCCCGTCGCAGCCACCGTGCCGGAAACGCGCGTAAAGCGCAGGTATACCGTGTCGACATTGGCAGTTGCGGGAGTGCTGCCGGCCGCCGCGGTGAAAGCAGTTACGTGCACAGACAAAGTCTGCCCAGGCAGAAGTATGGAAGCATCAGTTCCGGTGAAATTGTTTACAGGTACTGTGAGCCCTTTTGTATCCACCAGAAATGGCTTCGGACTCGCCAAGGTGACTTTGACTTGCGTACCCAGAGGCGCACTCGAGCCGATCAAACTACCGGAACTCGCAAGCACCAGGTCATTATCGACCAGAGTAAATTGCGTGGGAGAGGAAGCCGTGGCGGTGACGATGCCTTCGATCCAATCTGCTGTCGTGGTCGACAACGGATCGTACTCGAGCAGGGTGAAGGTGCCGTCCGAATTGAGAACGGTGTCCAGGCTGGCGACTTGGCCCTGCACAATGCAGGAGGAAAACGAAAGACTCAGATTAAAGGCGGTGCAGTTGGGCGAAAAGACCGTCGAGGAGTTCGCGATGGCGGTGAGAGAGCCGCGCGTGGCAGTCTTCACAGTCACGGACTGCGTTGCTGCGTTGACGGCGGTCACTACTCCGGTGACATCTTCTACAAAGTCGAGGTGTCCCGCGGCAAGGCTGCTGGAAGCCGACGGAAGATTGTTCGCGCTCAACACATTAGCAGCGCCTAGATTGACGGCCGTCACGACTTGAGAGGTGTTTACGGTCAACGCGTTGCCGATATTGAGGGTGACAGCCAGTCCGGTCTTTTGGTTTGCCGTCAATGTCAGAGGAAACGGCGCAGTGGTGATCTTCGGCGCCGCTGTTGCTCCGGAGATCGTGGTGACGCTGCCAGAGGCGCAACCGGTGTTGCCCGCGGTTTGCGTACAAAACGTAACCACCGGACTTGAGAGGCTAACGCTCATGCTGGTGTAGGAGCCCGCGGGCACGGTTGCCGACGTGCCAAGAAAAGCGGAGTCGCTCTGCAACTTGGTGAGATCGACGCTAAAGCTGGTGTTGTTCAGCGGAATATTTACGTTCGTCCCGGTGGACGAAGTGAGCGTGATGGTATTTACATCGACGATGAAGGAGAGAAGGTTGGTGTTGGGTGGCGGCGTCAGGGGCACAGCGGTCATAGTCACGCTCAGAGTCGCGGTGCCACCCACACAATTCGTAGTACAGGGTGACTTCGGCGAACCGCTGCACGAGACCAAAGCTACGGACAGCAAGAGCAGTGCGGCGAAAACAATTCGGAAGTTCATTGAGCCCCCACGTCTGAGTGCGTGTCGAGTCTAAGCCGAGCAAAAGCACCCACGTCCCAAGAACGATTTTATCGCCTGCCCGCCAAGAATTAATGGCAAAAGCCAGGTCGATTGCTCAACCGCTCAATGTGACAACCCGGATTCGATTCTACAAAGAGTTGGCTCAGGCTTATGTCATGGCTGTGTCATTCCTTGTGCTATCTTTGGCGGTACAACCCTTGGCGTTCCGACGGGTAGAGGATATAGATTTTTGGCAAAACGTGAAGCAGCAGCAGTAGGACGGCAAGCCTATGCGGCGCAGCGAGAGCAGAGTCCCACCGCGGAAAGACGGTATGTTCCGCTGGATGAAGAGCCTGCGCGCCACGAGAACGGCGAAGTCTCTGCGGAAGCCTCCGCGGCGAACAAGAAAATTCAGCCAAACATGCAGGACGTGTTTGGGCCGGGCGGGCTGCTAGAGCGCTGCATGATCGGCGGCTACGAGCACCGCCGCGCGCAGCTCCTGATGGCAGAGTTGGTGCAGGACGCGTTCGAATCCCGCCATCACGTGGTGGTAGAGGCCGGGACGGGCACCGGGAAGACGCTGGCGTATCTGTTGCCGGCGATTTGCAGCGGGCGCCGCGTGGTGATCTCCACCGCCACGAAGTCTTTGCAGGAGCAGCTCTATCAGAAAGACATTCCATTTTTGCAAAAGCACTTTGCACCCGAGTTGAAAGCAGCGGTCATGAAGGGGCGCTCGAATTTTTTGTGCCGCGCCAAGCTGCATCAAATTGCCGGCCAACCGATTCTTAAAGGCATTGAAGAGACGGATGCCTTTCGCCAGATTCAGGATTGGTCCAAGCTGACGGAAACCGGCGATCGCGCCGAGCTCACTTTTCTGCCCGACGATTCGGAACTGTGGACGCGAATCGACGCGAGGCGCGATACCTGCACGGGCCAGAAATGCCCGGAGTTTAAGCAATGCTTCATCACCGCCATGCAGCAGCGCGCCAAGGAAGCGGATCTGATCATCGTGAATCATCATTTATTTTTCGCGGACCTCGCACTCAAGCAAGACGATTTCGGCAGCATCCTGCCGGAATATTCGGCAGTGGTATTTGATGAAGCGCACGAGATGGAGGACGTAGCCAGCGATTATTTCGGTCGGCAGATTTCGAACTACCGTTTCGAGGAACTGGCGCGTGACGCCGACATCGCCCTGCGGCTGCTGCACCTCGGGACGCCCTCGCTGCTGCGGCGAACTCAGAGGATTCGTGAGCGTAGCCGCGCCTTTTTTGACGCATTCCCCCCGCGCGACGGGCGTTATCCCTTCGAGAAAAACGAGCGCGCGGCGTTCCTGGAGGAGCATCGCGAAACCTACGACGCTTTGGCGAGCGCGCTGAAAGGACTGGAAACTGAATTTGCGGCCATGGCTCAGAAGCCGGAAGAGTTATTACGCATCTCGCGCAGGAGTTTCGAGATTCGCCAGGAGCTGTCGTTTCTTTTGGAATCCCACGAGCGCAATTTCGTCTATTGGTACGAGCGCCGAAACAAAGGTGTTTTTCTGGCCGCTACGCCGATTGACGTGAGCCAGGTTCTCCGTGCCCGGCTGTTCGAACAATTCGATTCCATCGTGCTGACATCCGCCACACTCACGGTTGCCGGGCGCTTCGAGTTCATCCGGCAGCGGCTGGGACTCGATCACGCAAGAGAAGGAGCGCTGCCGCCCGAGTTTGATTGGGCAAAACAAGCGCTTCTGTACATGCCCCGCGCCATTCCGGACGTCCGCCATCCGGCGTTTTCGCAAGCAGCGGCAGATGAAATTGTGAAATTGCTGGAGATCAGCCAGGGGCGCGCTTTTTGTTTGTTCACCAGCCATTCGCAGATGAATGACCTGTTCGAGCGCGTGCGCGGTCGCGTGTCGTTTCCGCTGCTCCTGCAAGGTACGGCGCCGCGGTCGGTGCTGCTTGAACGATTCAAGAACACACAAGGAGCGGTGCTGTTTGCCACCTCGAGTTTCTGGCAGGGCGTCGACGTGCCCGGGGATCAGCTCTCTTGCGTTATTGTGGATCGGTTGCCGTTTGCGGTGCCCAGCGACCCGATTGTCGCCGCGCGAGTGAAGGCGTTGCAGGAAAATGGGCGCAACGCATTTTCGGAGTTCCAGGTTCCACAAGCGGTGCTCGCGCTGAAGCAAGGCTTTGGACGCCTCGTTCGGACAAAGACTGATCGCGGCGTGCTGGCGCTGCTCGATAGCCGGATTCAGAGGATGGCGTATGGTAAAATTTTCTTGGAGTCTCTCCCGGGATATTCGACCACACAGGAATTGAGGGAGGTTGCGAGGTTTCTGGGAGGGCAGTAAGAGCAAAGGTCCAACGGCGGACTCGGAAACGAACAAACTATGTTTCAAGTTAGCGTCGAGGAGACATTTTCGGCCGGCCACGCGCTTCGCGGCTATCACGGCAAGTGCGAGAACGTGCATGGCCATAACTACCGCGTGCGCGTGACGGTCGAGGGCCCTCAGCTCGATTCCATCGGGTTACTGTGCGATTTTACAGAATTGAAGAGAGCGATTCGCGAGATTATCGGCGGCCTCGACCACCAGTTCATCAACGATTTGCCGCCCTTTCGCACCATAAATCCTTCGGCCGAAAATCTTGCGAAATATTTTTATGACGAGGTCACCGGGCATGTTAAAGCGTTGCCCGCCGGAGCCCGGGTTACCGACATCGTGATCTGGGAGACAGACACCGCCAGCGCGCAATATCGTCCCGGGAAGTAGCAGAACAACACAAGGCGGGAGCTCTGCATCAAGCCCGCAGGAAACGCCAGCCGGTAAATCTCATGTTCATCACCGAAGTCTTCAAATCGATTCAGGGAGAAGGCACGCGTTCCGGACTGCCGTGCATTTTCGTCCGCCTGACCGGATGCAATTTGCGCTGCACGTGGTGCGATACCGCCTACGCTTTTCACGGCGGAAAGAAGATGAGCGTCGACGAAGTGCTGGCGCGCGTCGATGGGCTGGCCGGGCGGCGTGACGGGGCGGGCGCCCCCCACGCAGTGGTGCCGCTCGTGGAATTGACTGGTGGCGAACCGCTCTTGCAAGATGAAATCTACCCCCTTGCGGAGAAACTCCTGGCCGCAGGATATACCGTGCTGATCGAAACCAGCGGCGAGCGGTTCGTCGGACGGCTACCGAAAGAGGTGATCAAGATTGTCGACGTGAAGTGCCCGGACTCCGGAGAAGCGGACACCTTCGAGATGAAGAATCTCGAGGCCATCAGCGCAAACGATGAAGTGAAGTTTGTCCTTTCAACGCGGCGCGATTACGAGTTTGCGCGCGACTTCACCTTGCAACATCAGCTCCCCCAGAGAGTGCGTGCCGTGCTTTTTTCCCCGGTATTTGACGACCCGGAGGGGAAGTGGCAAGGGTTGCAGCCGCGAGTTTTGGTGGAATGGATTCTTGCGGATGGATTGCCGGTGCGGCTCGGTCTGCAGCTTCACAAGTTTGTCTGGGATCCCGTCACCAAGGGCGTTTAGGAGCAAAGACGAGTACGAAGATCTTTATGGGCAAGATACATCGACAAGCCATAGTGCTGCTGAGCGGGGGAATGGATTCCTGCGTTACTGCTGCCATCGCATGCGAGCGCTACGGTGCCGGGAAAATCGCGGCCCTCCATGCGAGTTATGGGCAGCGCACACAGGCCCGCGAGCGCCGTGCCTTCACGGACGTCGCCGACTTTTATGGAATCAGCGAACGCCTGGTCGTGCAACTCGACCACTTCCGCGCCATAGGGGGCTCCGCTCTGACGGATCAGAAGATTGCCGTGCCCGAAGACCAGTTGGGTATTCGTGGGCCCCACGGCGAGATTCCCGTAACCTACGTGCCGTTTCGCAACGCCCATTTTCTCTCCGTAGCAGTGAGCTGGGCGGAAGCCATTGGCGCGGAAGCTGTTTATATCGGCGCCGTTGCCGAGGACAGCTCCGGCTACCCGGACTGCCGGCCCGAATATTACCGGGCATTTCAGGAACTGGTGAAAGCCGGCACGCGGCCGGAAACGAACATCGAAATCGTCACCCCGGTCATCAAATTGAAGAAGAGTGAAATAATTCGGCGCGGCGTCGAGCTCGAGGCCCCACTGCATTTGACGTGGTCCTGCTATCAGAGCGAAGATGCAGCCTGTGGCGCTTGCGACAGTTGCTTGCTGCGCTTGCGGGCATTCGCTGAAGCTGGAGTAGCGGATCCAATTCACTACCGGCGAACGGTAGCAGCACAGCCTTAAGCTTGGCATGAGGTCAAGTTCGGAGATAATAGGCGCACGCCGGCGAGGCGGACAGCACAGGCCTCGTCTCTGTTTAAAAGGAGAAATGGGCATGAAGAGAGCTGATAAATTTTTGGTGTCCGCCGCACTCATCGTTGGGGCATTGGTCTCCGTTCTTGCGCCCGGCGCCTCGGCACAAACCGGATCTATTAGCGGCGTGATCTTGGACCTAAACGCAAAACCCTGGGCTGGCCTTACCGTTCAAGCGGTAAGCGATCAAGGCGTAAAGCAGGAGGCGAAGACCGAGAATGACGGCAGATACAACATTCGGAGTCTGCGGCCTGGCGTCTACGACGTCACGGTCATATCCTTTCCTCCGCCGAACGACAAGCAACCGCCGTATCAGATGGCCAAGGTCCGGGTACAGGGTGGCGAAGACGCAAAGGCCGATGCAAATTTCAAAGAAATACTTGCAAAACAGGGCGCGGCGGTACAAGAACAGGCCAAGAAGCGAGACGAGGAGCAGCAAAAATTTCAGGGAATGAAGGCGCACTACGAGGCGGGCGTTGGGTTCCTCAACCAGGCAAGTCAGGCCAAGACAGACCTGGCCAAGGCTCCCGCGGATCAGCGCGACGCGAAAAAACAGGAAATGAAGGATCTGTCCGACAAAGCCGTGACGGAGCTTGAAGCGGCAAAAGCCGCAGCCGGCGAAAAGGACGCCAATCTTAATCTTATCTGGGCGCGTCTCGGGGACGCCTACGACGCCGACGGCCGCGCCGAGGATGCTGCCAACGCTTACAAGCAAGCCATTGAGCTGAAGTCCACCGCCGCCTACTACAACAATTTGGGCGGCATTTACGGCCGCGCCGGCAAGATTCCTGAAGCTATGGATGCCTACAAAAAGAGCGCGGAATTGGATCCCACAAATGCGGCGCAGGCCTATCGCAACGGCGGCATCACCCTCTACAACGTGGGAAAAATGAAGGAAGCCGTCGAGCCGTTAAAGAAAGCAACCGAACTGGATCCCAAGAGCGCGCAGGCCTGGTATCTGCTCGGTGCCGCGCTAGTCGGCTCCATGGATTACAAACAGGTCGGCAGCAAGTTGGAAGTCATAGTGCAACCAGGCACTGTGGAGGCCTACCAAAAAGCCGTCGAACTGGACCCCAACGGTCCCTATGGTCAGCAAGCCAAGCAGGGACTGGAAGCGTTGCAGGAGATCTCCCCGGGCATCGACACCAAACTAAAGAAAAAGAAGTCCTGAACGTATCCGGCGTTATGTAAAGAGGCCGGCACAGCTCAAGATTTTCCCACGCAAATTAGGATATTTACTTATTGATTTAATAAAAAGTAAATATAGCATTTGACGCGAACGGCTACAATTTCACTTTCCCGATTTGGAACGCGCGCTATAATCGTTCCACAGTCTAATAGCTCATGGAGAAAACATGAAGCTGTCGAACCGGAGAGCCGTTCGATTTGGTATCGCCTTAGTTGGTTTGGCGGCGGTGGCGATGGTTTTGCAGGGTCAGGCTCCCAATTCCCCAGGTCCCTTGCGCTACAGGATCCCACTGCCCCAAGACTGGAGCCATCGACACCTGATTTATTCGAGTTCGGGTACTTTGGGACAGGCGCTGCAAAACCAGCAACGGCACCGTTTTTGGCACCAATGGTTCCGTCGCAACGTCCGTGCGGAGATACCGGACAAGGAAGGCGCGTTCTCTTCCGAATTCGGGCATCGTCATCACGTGAATGACGCCGGCGATGGATTGCAAAGAGATTGGGGCATCTCGTTAGGCCCTGGCGCTACGGTCGGCGAGGGTATGTCCCCTGCGAAGTTTACGTTCGATATCAACGCCGCTCCCAGTTGCGCGAACGACTACATCGTTTTCAATACCAGCCTAACCGGTAACACATCGCTGAACATCGTTGGTTTTAACAATCTTTATGCGGGTGCGGGTGGAATTTGCAGCACTGGGCCCTCGGTCTTGTTTGCCTATCGCACCCAGACCAACATCGGTATCTCCGGTACCTTGACTTCTCCTACGCTGTCCTTTGACGGCACGCAGGTGGCCTACATGGAGGGCGGAGGTGGTGGGACAGGAGTCCTGCACATACTGCGATGGGAACCGGGCGATGGTGGCACCGTGGGGGCTCCCGTGTTG
>WNFA01009914.1_pt1 | contig 14673 bp, 7 predicted proteins | sample 5400481 | NCBI WGS metagenome assembly WNFA01 (sample SAMN13153340, study PRJNA577476) | soil metagenome | isolation source: 120 cm saprolite under Douglas fir tree site 2 hole 1 replicate 2 | place: USA:California | collected 2015-04-18 | reverse complement strand
ATCGAGATTGGACAGCGGCTCGTCGAGGAGCAGCGCTCGGGGCTCGATAACCAATGCGCGTGCCAGCGCAACACGCTGCTGTTCACCACCTGAGAGCGATTGAATCGGACGGCTTCCGGCGCCTTCGAGTCCCACGTTCGCAAGCGCCGCGCGCGCCTTCTCCAACCGCTCCGTCTTGCTCACGCCACGCGCCTCGAGGCCGAACGCGACGTTATTCTCGACCGGCATGTGCGGGAAGAGAGCGTAGTGCTGGAACACCATTCCGAAACCGCGGCGCTCGGGCGGAACGGTCGTGATGTCCTTTCCGCCGAGTGTGACCGTTCCTGCGTCTGGAGTCTCGTAGCCGGCGGCCATGCGGAGAGTCGTCGTCTTGCCTGAACCCGATGCTCCCACGAGTGCCAGCAGCTCGCCCGGGCCAACCTCGAACGAAACGTTGTCCACCGCCGTGAACACGCCGAAGCGGCGCGTCACGCCATTGAGGGCGAGAGCTCCGCTCCCACCCTTTTCATCCGGCCCTTCGTTGCGCGCCCTCGGCGCGGTGGTCACTGCTTCTGTCCGCGGTTCCTGATGTTCGCGTCCCAGTACTTCATCCACTCGTCGAGGTGCGCGGCCATCAGTTCGCGATCGACCGGCATCGGCTTGATCTCCGCCATCGCCTTGCGGATCCATGAAGGAAGCTTCGACACCTGAATGTCCTTGCGCGCCGGAATGCGGAGGAATGAATCGGCGGCCGCAATCATCGCTTCGGGCGTCGTCACATACTCGTAGTATTCCTCGGCCTCCTTTGGATGCTTGGTGCCGCGCACGATTGCGATTCCATCCACCAGCAGCGGAGTACCACTCTTGGGAATGACGTACTTGATGGGAATACGAGTGCGCTGTTCCAGCGTGGCGAAGTCGGGCATGTCCCACATGGTGACGACACCCTCCTGCCGCCCAAGCTTTTGGTAGAGAATCGTCGGGTTCAAAACGTAGTCTCTCGTATTCGCGTCCAGCTTCCGGAGCCACTCATAGCCTGCATCTGGCTTGCCCGTTTGCGCAATCGATCGCGCCATTATCGCGCCGAAAATCGCCCGCATGGTACCCGATGCAATTGGATCGCGGATCAGGATCTTTCCCTTCCATTTTGGATCGAGAAGATCGTCCCAATCCTTTGGCGCGTCGGCATCCTTCACCGCATCGCGGTTGTACCCGATGACTTCGGGGGTAAGATACGTCCCATACCAGTTGTCGCGCACTTCGCGGGCGTCGGGGTCGATGGTCGCCGCCCACGTCGGCTTGTAGGGCTGCAGCAGATCTTCCTTCGTCGCTCGATCGAACGCCTCCGCCGGCGCTCCGAACCAGACATCTGCCTGCGGATTCGGTTTCTCGGCGCGCACTCGCTCGAGAACTTCCTGCGATCCCATGTCGACCCATTGGACGTCGATATCCGGATGAGCTTTCTCGAACCCCTTCTCGAGATACTCGAGCAGCTCCTTGCCGTGCGGGGAGTAGACGATCAGAACTTTTCGACTGTCTGAGCTGCAGGCCGCGAGAGCTATGAACGCCACAGAAAACGTTACTGCCCGGCGCAGCTTCATTTAATGGTGTTGCCGCCAAGTAGGTTGGCGAAGATGCGCGCGCCACCGGGCACGCCGGCGGGAAGCTGGCGAAAGAGCGCCAGCGGGACATAGATGTAGGTCCCTCGCCCATACGGTGCCGCGAGAATGGCCGCGCGATTTGGCTGCTCTCCCGGATCGCTCATCGCCAGCATCGTGCGATAGTGTGAATCGAACGTCGAAGGCATGTACGACGCTCGCTCCTGCACCCAGCCGTTAAAATCGTCCTGAGTGATCTTGTTCGGCGCGTTGAGCAACGGTGACTGAGGATCGGTAAAGGTCACCGGCGCGTTCTCGTCGGTGACGCGCTCCGCTGGCTGCTTGAGTGTGATTGGATAGGGCATGATGCCTGGTTGCTGCATCTCGCCTTGTCCATACTGAACGACCAGACGGCCACCGTTGCGCACGTAGGCGAGCAGGTAATCGTTGTTGCCTTCAAGTGTCTGACTAGCCTGGTACGCGCGCGGGCCTACAACGACAGCGGTGAACCGGCTCAGGTCAGTTTGCGGAAGATCGTCCGCATTTACAATCGTGAGCGGAATGCCTAGCTGCTGGAGCACGGGCGCGACGTTGTCGCCGACACCGGGGACGTACGCGACGTTGAGCCGCGCAGGGAGAATGACCTCGACGGCGTTGACGCTGATTGTCGAAGGTCGATAGATCCGCTGCGGGTTGATGTGCGGATACTCGATCGGGATATAACCGGTTTGATACGTCTTTCCATTCGCGGTAGCGGTCGCGGTGATCTGATACGTTCCTCGGGGGAGTGCTCCTCTCACTTTGAAGATGACGACTCGGGTCGCAACCGGCGCCATGACGACCGTGCGAGCCACTGAGTCGGCAGAGAGTCCGCGCGGTAGCGAGAGATTGACCGTCACCGGGGAGGCGGCGACCAGCGCGGAGCGTAGCGTCACTTTGACGAGTTGATTGGACGGGACGTTCGCCCGAACCATCTCAGTCGACTGATCGAGACTGATCGATACTCCCGGCGCAACAATGAGAGGGCGCTGCACATCGCCGCGCACGCGATCCACGTAGTGATACACGACCGGCGAAGCAACATCGAGCCACGCGGTTTGTCCGGACACTCGAACTCTTACATGCATCCAATTCTGCCGCTCTCTCTCGTCTTCTGAGATTCCCGTGATCTTAGGAGTGAACAGGTCGCCATTCCGTGGTTCGGCCAGCCACCAGGGTTGCGTTAGTCGCTCTCCAACATAGGGCTGGATCCATTTGTAGCTCGAGTCCGGGGCAATCGGGTTGAGAATGATGTCGCCGAAGTCAAGGTTGATCGGAACGCGCCCCCGATTGTACAGCGTCACCGCCACGTTCGCAGTCCCGCCGAGCCAGAGCGCCTGCCTATCGGCGACCGCTTCGAGCGTGATCGCTGGCGGAGGCTCTGGCGGCGCGAAGCGACCGTCCTGCACCAGCAGCCGCGTCGTATCGAGGCCTGCGAAGATCGACTTCTCCTCCTTTGCTGGCGGCGCAGGAACGCGCGAATCCTCCCGCGTGAGATAATCCCAGACGACTCCCTTTCGCCGCAGCGTCCCCTGCCCCTGCGATTTGTGCTGCGATCGGCTGTCGGCCGCAATCTCCTGATATGACAATCCGAGATTCGGATCATACTCGCCGACATTGATCGCGATCGTCCGATCCTGCGGCGAGAACCGCGCGAGCCGATAAAACTTCAGCGGCGTCCATACGGCGCCGAAATTCTTCACTGGGAAGCGCACGGTATCGGCTGCCATGTCGTACGCCTGCCTGGCTACGATCGCCGAGACCTGATGGTGTCCATGCCCGTCGCGTGGAGTTCCTGAGAATGTGGTGATCACGATGTGGGGCTTGAACGCGCGCATCACCGTCATCACATCGTTCAGCAGCGAATCCTGCGGCCAATGCTTCCGCGTCTCGTCCGCTGTCTTCGAGAAACCGAAATCGTATCCGCGCGCGAAGTACTGGTGCGCGCCATCGATGCGTCGGGCCGCCAGCAGCTCCTCGGTACGAATGACGCCGAGCGCTTCACCGAGCTCGTTCCCGATCAGGTTCTGGCCACCGTCGCCGCGCGTCAGCGACAGGTACGCAGTCTCGACGCGACGCCCTCGAGCAAGCCACGCGATGAGCTGAGTGTCTTCGTCATCTGGGTGCGCCGCGATCCATAGCACGCGCATTCGCTCCGGCGCGTTCTGCACCCGGATGCTCGCGGCTGAAGGAAGCATCCCCTGCGCCGTACCGCGATGCGGCGTCACCACGGCCGTACTGAGCACAGCGAGTACTACGGCGATATGGGCGCGCGCCGTGGAACGATGAAGCCGCATGGCGATATGGGCGCGCGCCGTGGAACGATGAAGCCGCATGGCGATATGGGCGCGCGCAGTTGAACTCTGAAGCCGCGCTTTCTTCATTGTTCCTGGAAGATCGATGCTCAGGTTTTGACCGCCACGCCGCGGCGCTTCACTCCCGCCGGATGCTGCATCGCCGCACTCACCTCTTCGATGATGCGCTCCTGCTCCTTCTTGTGCACCTCGGCGTAGCCTTCGGCGGGGCTCGAGCGGTCGGGGCGCCCGATGTAGCGCGTCAGCAACGCGTTTCCGGTCGACATCCGCAGGCGCGGCGCCACATACGACCACGCGCCCTGGTTCTTCGGCTCCTCCTGTGCCCACACGACTTCCTCGATCGCCGGATAGAGATCCACGATCTGCGCGATCTGGTTGCCGGGCCACGGATAGAGCTCCTCGACTCTGACCAGCGCAACATGCGAGGCGTGCTTCGGCGCCAGATCGTAGTAGATCTTCCCTGTGCAGAAGACCAGTCGCGTAACCGCCTCGCGATTCTGCGAAGAGACAGGATCGTCGATCACGGGGCGGAAAGTTCCCGACGCGAGGTCGCTGAGTTTCGACGCGGCCTCCGGGAGACGAAGCAGACTCTTGGGCTGCATCAGAATCAGCGGGCGCCTCTCGTACAGCTTTGCCTGCCGCCGCAGGATGTGGAAGTACTGCGCCGGCGTCGACGGATAGGCCACGCGCTGATTGCCCTCCGCGCACAGCTGGAGGAATCGCTCGAGACGCGCGCTCGAGTGCTCCGGCCCCTGTCCCTCATAGCCATGTGGAAGAAGGAGCACGATTCCCGAGTCCTGGCCCCACTTCGCGCGATCTGCAGCTATGAACTGATCGATGATTGGCTGCGCGACGTTCACAAAATCACCGTACTGAGCCTCCCACAGCACCAGAGTATCCTCCGACGCCGTACTGTAGCCGTACTCGAAGCCGAGCACCGCCATCTCCGAGAGCGGGCTGTTATAGATCTCGATCTTGCCGCTGGACTCCGCACCCGCGATGTGCTCGAGAGGAACGTAGATCTCTCCCGATTCCGAGTCGTGAAGCACTGCCTGACGGTGCGAAAAAGTTGCGCGCTCAGAATCCTGCCCCGTGAGCCGCACCGATTTGCCCTCGGTGAGCAGCGACGCAAAGACCAACGCCTCCGCGTGTCCCCAATCGATTCCACCTGCGTCCCCCATCGCCTCTCCGCGACGGGCCAGAGTCTTGGCGAGCCGTGGATTCACCTTGAGTGTCGACGGCCATTTCAGAAGCCGGTCGTTCAGCTCGCGCAGGAGATCCGCACTGACGGCGGTCTCGCCGCTTCCCGCGCCCGACTGATCCGCTTCCGCTTCTTTCGCGGGATTGTACTCGGGAGAGTGAATCTCACCAGCCTTCATCGCCGTCTGAATCCGGTCGAAATTCGCGGCTGCATCGACATCGATCTGCTTTACCTCGTCAGCCGTGACGATTCCCTCAGCGACGAGACGTGCTCCCCAAACTTCGCGGGGAGACGGGTGCGACCTGATCTTCTTGTACAGGTTCGGCTGAGTGAAAGCCGGTTCGTCCGTCTCGTTGTGTCCGTGACGGCGGTAGCCTACGACATCGATCAGGAAATCCTTGCCGAATTTCGCCCGGTAATCGATCGCCAGCCGCACCACGTGCACACACGACTCCGCATCGTCGCCGTTGACGTGAACGATCGGGACCTCGAACCCTTTGGCGAGATCGCTCGCGTAGCGCGTCGATCTCGCATCGATGGGATCCGTAGTGAACCCGACCTGGTTGTTGACGATGATGTGGAGCGTCCCCCCCGTTCGAAAAGCCGTGAGGCCCGAAAGATTGAGCGTCTCGGCCACAACGCCCTCACCGGGAAAAGCTGCGTCGCCGTGGACACATATTGGCAGCACCGCGGCCTCGCGGCGCTCACCATTTCCGGCGAGCACCTGCCGCGCTCTGGCAACGCCCTCGAGCACTGGATTCACGACTTCGAGATGACTTGGATTCGGAATCAGCACGATCTCGACTTCACCGCCGCTGGCAACCTGCTTTTTTCCCGTCGCGCCGAGGTGATACTTCACGTCGCCGGTTTCGCTCACCGCGTTGGTCGTGGCGTGCTTTCCTTCGAACTCCTCGAAGATCGTCGCGTACGGCTTGCCCAGGGTGTGCGCCAGGACGTTGATGCGTCCGCGGTGCGCCATCGCGAGATCGACTTCACGGGCGCCGTGGGCGGCCGCCGACTCGATTGCGACATCGAGCATGGGAACCAGGATATCGCTCCCTTCGATCGAGAACCGCTTATAGCCCTGATACGCGCGGCCGAGGAAGCGTTCAAGACCATCCACCTCCGTTAGTCGGTGGAGCATCTGCTTCTTCTCTTCCTCGCTCAGTGGCGCGTGCAGCCGCCCGCTCTCGATCTGCTCGCGCAGCCATTCGCGCTCCTCGACTCTGCCGAGGTGCGATATCTCGAAACCGATTTTCGACGAGTAGAACTGGCGAAGCCGTGCGACCACATCCGCGGCACTCCCACCCGACGCGCCAAGCACGATTCCGGGGATGCTGGCAAGGTGCTCCTCGCTCAATCCGTGGAATTCGAGAGTGAGCTCGGGGGTTCCGTCCGGCGCCGAGCCCAGCGGATCGAGCGGAACGGCCAGATGACCGTAACTGCGAATGGCATCGACCAGCTCAGCCGCAGCGGCGATATCGCGAAGAAAAGCGGGATCGACCTGTCCCGCTGAAGAAGCCTCGCCCGGCGCCTGCTGTGGCGGGGCCTCGCTTATGTATCCGTCGTTGAAAACGCCCGTGATCGGGTTGGAACTCATAGCTCTAAATTTAACTGTGCTCCACGGTCCCTGGCGCACGCAAACAAACCCACTGCGAGAAGAGTAAGATAGAAGGTGCGAGGTACTGGGTGCGAGGCAGGAGGTAACGCGCGCCACGTAACGCTTCTACCTCCTACCCCATACCTAGCACATCGCACCCACTACCTAGTTCTTCTCGCAGTTGGAGTTAATAAAAAAAAACGCCCCGCACGGTATTCCGTGCGGAGCGCTGAATCAGAGGTGCCGAGCGGCCGGCCCGGGCGCCTACTTCTTCGTCTTGTCGACGTTGTTGCCGATCACGCCGCCTAGAATCGCTCCGGCTGCGCCACCGATAATCGCGCCCTTCACCTTGTCCTTGCTGGTGACTGCGCCGATCACTGCGCCAGCGCCCGCGCCGATCGCGGCATCACGCTTGGTGTGCTTGACTTCCTGCGGAGCCGGAGCCGGCGCTGAAGAGTATGTCCCGCCCGAAGAGCTGCTGCGACGAGTCGTGGTGGTCGTTCTGCGGACGGTCGTCCGCGGAGCCGTCGACGTGCTTCTCAGTGCCGTTGGCTTGGCAGTGCCCGCGCGTTCCGCCGCGGTGATGCTGTCGAGTGGCGTGTAGGGAGTTGCCTGCGCGGCCGTCGACAGGTCGGAATTCAAAGCATCATCGACCTTCTTGTCGTTTCCCCCGCACGCAAAAGCGAAGAGGGCGGCAGGGAGAATTAGTATCTTGTTGAACATTTTAAAGCCTCCAGGTGTGACCCCCGCTCAACGCGACGGCACTCTATAAGGGGGCAGAGAACGTGCCAATATCAGAGCCTGGTTAGGCCACTGTAGCAGCGGCTAACTCAGCTGTAGACACCGCATCGTCCCCTAAAGAGGCCGGCAGAGTGAGACGGAAAGCGCTTCCCTCTCCGGGCACCGAACGGACGGTCAAAGACCCGTCCAGGAGCTGGGCCAGCCGTCTCGAGATCGGGAGTCCCAGGCCTGTACCCGGCTGCTTCGATTCCGAGACCTGCACGAATTCCTCGAAGATGCGCGCGATGTCGTCCTGCTCTATTCCCAACCCCTGATCGATGACTTCTATCTGCGCGCTTCCGTCCTCGTTCCGTTTGCACAGGACCCGAATGGGTTTCCCTTCGCCGAACTTGATCGCGTTCGAGAGCAGATTGAGCAGGATCTGCCGAACCCGGCGCGGATCGCTCACGATGTTGAAATGTTCCCCGTCGGTATCCAGGCTCAGCGTCGAGCCATATTCGTCGGCCAGAGGCCTTACCGTGACGAACAAATCCTCGATCAGCGACGGGAACATCACCGGCTGCAGCGAGAGCTCGATCTTCCCGGCTTCGATCTTGGAGAGATCGAGGACATCGTTCACCAGCTCGAGCAGATGTCGCGCAGCCTTGAGGGTGCGCTGCAGGCCTTCCTTCTGCTTGGCGTTGAGCGGGCCATAAATGTTATCGAGCATGATGGTGCTGTAGCCGATCACAGCGTTGATCGGGGTCCGCAGCTCGTGGCTCATCGAAGCGTAGAAGCGATTGCGCGCGCCCATCGCCTGCTCGAGAGCAACCTGACGGCGGTGCAGCTCCTCGTTCATCTGCGAGAGCTTGGCCGCGGAGCGCGCCTCTGCTTCCAGCAGCGATGTGCGGTGCTCAAGTTCCAGCTCACGCTTCTGTGATTCACGGAGCAGCTCGCCCTGGTTCTGCAGCTCGCGCTGCTTGATGAAGAGCTCGACGAACACCGCGACTTTCGATCTCAGCACGTCGGTATTGAATGGCTTGAATACGTAGTCGACGGCGCCCATCGAGTAGCCCTTGAACACGTACGCATCCTCCTTGCTGATCGCGCTGAGGAAGATGATCGGGATCGTGCGTGATCTTTCGCGCGACTTGATGATCTCGGCTACCTCGAATCCGTTCATGTCCGGCATCTGCACGTCGAGAAGAATCACAGCGAAATCGAGCACGAGCACCTGCTTGAGCGCATCCGGGCCGGACTCGGCGCGAATCAGGTTCTGTCCCAGCGGCTCCAGGATCGCCTCGAGCGCGAGAAGATTCTCGGGGCGGTCGTCGACGAGGAGGATGTTGACGTGATCGGCCGTCATACCGCCTTTCTCCTTCCCACTTTTGCCGGTTGTCCGCCGAGCTCGATCAGTCGCGGCGCGAGATGGCCGATCGAAAGCACCTCGGCAGTGGGCGTGGCCTTGAGCGCGGCTTCCGGCATGATCTTGATTTCGGCGGTTTTCGGATCCTGGATGAGGGCGCATCCCCCGCGCTTCACGATATCCGCGAGACCCATCGCTCCATCCTCGTTCGCCCCGGTGAGGATGACTCCGATTGTCGCGGGTCCATAAGCATCAGCCGCCGAGCTAAACATCACGTCGATGGAGGGCCGGCTGAATCTGACGGGTTCCTCGAGTGTGAGCGACAGATATCCCGATTCGACCAGAACGTGATAATCAGCAGGGGCGACATGGACGGTTCCGGCGCACAATACATCCTTGTCCTCGATCTCGCAGACCTTGAGACCCGTCGCGTCCTGCAGGAGCTGCACCAGCAGGCGATCGGAATCCTTGCTGCGATGCTGCACCACCACGATCGGAACGGGGAATTCCGCCGGCAGACTACCGAGCAGCTTCGTCATCGCGGATAATCCTCCCCACGATGTCCCGATTGCGACGATCGAGTACGGCATCGCTATCTCACCTTCCGAAAAATCTTTTCTGGAGGCGCTATCTGCTCATAGCATTCCTCGTGCGCCATGAATCGGGGCGTCTCCTTGCTGCCGAGCACAAGCACTCCGAACATGGCAAGGCTGTCGTAGAACAGGCTGTGTACCTTCGACTGTAGCGTCTTGTCGAAATAGATGAGAACATTACGGCAAAGGATCACGTTGAATTCGCTGAAGGAGCGGTCGGTGACCAGGTTGTGCTGCGAGAATACCACGTTCTTCGTCAGCGACTGATCGAACAGCGCCCCTCCGTACTTGGCGGTGTAATACTCGGAAAACGATCTTTTGCCTCCGGCGCGTATGTAGTTGTCGGTGTATTCCTGCATCCGTTCGAGCGGAAAGATTCCCGCCTTCGCCCGCTTGAGCACCACCTCGTTGATGTCCGTCGCGTAGATGCGCGAGCGATCGTACAGGCCTTCCTCTCGCAGCAGCATCGCCATCGAGTAAACCTCTTCGCCCGTCGAGCAGCCGGCATGCCAGATGCGAATGAAGGGATAGGTGCGCAGCATTGGAACAACGTGCTCGCGGAACGCGACGTAGAAGCTCGGATCCCGGAACATCGCCGTGACGTTGATGGAGAGATCCAGCAGGAGCTTCTCCATCATTTCGGGCTCGTGAAGCACTCGCTCCTGGAGGGCGCTCACGCTTGCGAGCCCTTCCTCCTCCATGCGCTTCCACAGCCGGCGGCGAATCGACGCGTAGGCGTAGGCGCGGAAATCGAATCCGTAATGACGGAAGATCCCCTCCAGCAACAGCTCGATCTCGATTCGCTCCAGATCGGGCTTGAACGCCTGCTGGTCGGGCTCCGCCCCAGTAATGGGCGCTTCCTCTACCTGTACAGCCATACTCTCAGCAGCGACAACAGCTGCTCGGTATCGACGGGCTTGGTGATGTAGTCGGACGCTCCCGCCGCGATGGTCTTCTCGCGATCACCTTTCATCGCCTTCGCCGTGAGCGCGATGATCGGCAACGTCTTGAACCGATCCATCGCTCGTATCGCCCTGGTCGTCTCGTAGCCATCCATTTCGGGCATCATGATGTCCATCAACACCGCATCGACATTCGGATCCTTCTTGAGCTGTTCGATTGCCTGCTTTCCGTCTTCAGCAAATCGAACGATCATGCCGTGATCCTCGAGCATGCTCGTCAGCGAGAAGATGTTGCGGACGTCATCATCCACCACGAGGATGTTCTTGCCGGCGACCACAGAGTCGGCATCGTGCAGATGCTCCAGCATCTTCCGCTTCTGCTCGGGCAGCTTTGCCTCGATGCGGTGGAGGAAGAGCGCGGTCTCGTCGAGCAGGCGCTCAGGAGACTTCACGTCCTTCACGATGATCGTCTCCGCGTACTTCTTGATCTTCGTCTCGTCCTCCTGACTGAGCTCCTTCCCGGTGTAGATGATGATGGGAAGGTCATGGTTGTCCGGGTCCGACTTGACCTTCTCCAGCAGGTCGAACCCGCTCATGTCGCTGCTGTGGAGGCCGAGATCGAGCACCATGCAGTCGAAGTGCTTCTCGTGCAGCTTGGTGAGCGCTTCCTCCGCGGAGGCGACCGCGGTGATATCGACATCGTCGTGCGCGATCAGCTCCTCAATGCTCTGTCGCTGCGTCTCGTTGTCCTCGACAACGAGCAGATTCTTGGGCACGGTATCGATGAAAGTCGCGATTCGCGCGAACGCCGCATCGAGTGCCTCCTTGCTAACGGGTTTGGCCAGAAAGGCGATCGCACCCGCGTTGAGGCCCGCACGTTTCTGCTCGACGCCGGAAATTATGTGAACAGGGACATGCCTCGTCGCAGGATCGCGCTTGAGACGATCGAGCACCTCGAGCCCGTCCATTCCAGGCATGTCGATGTCGAGAGTGATCGCATCCGGACGAACCTCGCGCGCGGCCGTGAGTCCGGCCTCGCCATCCAGCTCGACCACTCCCTTGTAGCCCTTGTCGCGCGCCATGTCTAGCAGAACCTTCGCGAAGTTCTTGTCGTTTTCGATGACGAGCACGGTGCGGTCACCCTCTTCGATGTTCTCCCTGTCGTCGGGGATCACCGTTTGCGGTACCGCTCGACGCTCGGGCCTATACTGCAGCGCGTCACCGGTGGGCCTGCGCCGCTGGTCCCGACTTGCCACTTGCCTGACAGAGGTGGTCCGCTGCGGCCTTGTTTCTGTTTTGCGGGGCAGTGAGGGGTAGTTGGTCGTGCTTATCGGATCGCGGTCGGGCCCATCCTGACGTGGGATGTACCGCGTGGGAAGGAACAAGGTGAAGGTGCTGCCCTGACCTTCCACGCTCTCGACCCTGATTTCGCCGCCCAGCAGCCGCGCAATCTCGCGGCTGATCGAAAGTCCGAGACCTGTTCCGCCATACTTGCGGCTCGTGGTTCCGTCCGCCTGCTGGAACGCCTCGAAGATCAGGCGCTGTTTGTCCTTGGGAATTCCGGCGCCCGTATCCGCTACGGCGAACGCTATTACTTCCGGCGATCCTTCGAGAGTCGGATTCAGAAACCGGCGTCCCTTCTCCGCGCGACGAACGGTGAGAGTGACGTCTCCGTGGTCCGTGAATTTGAACGCATTGGACAGAAGGTTCTTTAGAACCTGCTGCAGGCGCCCGCCATCGGTGAGGATCGTCGGCGGAAGATCGGCGTTAAGCTCCACGTGGAAGCCAAGTCCCTTCTGATCGGCGAGCTGGCTGAAGTTGCGATCGACGAAATCCTTGACGTCTGCCATCCCGACTTCCGTCGGGTTCACATCCATCTTGCCGGCTTCGACCTTCGACAGATCGAGCACGTCGTTGATGAGATTGAGCAGATCGCTGCCCGAGGTCAGAATCGTATGAGCAAATTCGACCTGCTTCGGCGTGAGATTGCCGTCCTTGTTCTCGCTCAACAGACGCGCTAGGATGAGGAGGCTGTTGAGCGGAGTTCTCAGCTCGTGCGACATGTTGGCGAGAAACTCCGACTTGTACTTGGAGCTTAGGGCGAGCTGCTCCGCCTTCTCCTCGAGAGCGACTCTCGCTCCCTCGACCTCCTCGTTCTTCGATTCGACCTTCCGGTTCTGCTCGGCGAGTAGCGATGCCTTCTCCTCCAGCTCCTCGTTGACCTGCTGTAGCTCCTCCTGCTGATCCTTGAGCAGCTCCTCCGAAGTCCTGAGCGTCTGGGCCTGCGCCTCGAGCTCGGCGTTTGATTTCTTCAGCTCTTCCTGCTGCATGCGCAGCTCTTCAGACTGACTCTGCAGCTCCAGCGTCAGGCTCTGCGACTGCTCGAGCAGCTCCGCTGTGCGCATGTTGGCGGCGATCATGTTGATCACGACGCCCACGCTCTCCGTGAATTGATCGAGGAAGAGCTGGTGGATCTGGCTGAACGGCAGGAACGAAGCGAGCTCGATCACCGCCTTTACTTCTCCCTCGAACAGCACGGGCAGCACGTTGACGTTGCGCGGTGTCGCTTCTCCGAGGCCGGACGAGATCTGGATATAGTCCTCCGGAACGTTCGTCAGCAGAATCGGCTTCTTCTCCAGCGCCGCCTGACCGACGAGCCCTTCGCCGAGGTGGAACCGGTTGGCGACGTGCTTCCGCTCCTTGTACGCGTAGCTCGCAATGAGCCTGAGCACCGGTGTCTGGTTCTCGTCGTCCATGATATAGAACGCGCCATGGTGGGCCGAGACGAGCGGCGTGAGCTCCGACATGATGAGCTTCGACAGCGCTTCCAGATCCTTTTGTCCTTGCATCATCCGCGAGAACTTCGCGAGGTTCGTCTTCAACCAGTCCTGTTCCGAGTTTTTCTCGGTTGTCGACTTCAGGTTCACGATCATCTGGTTCATGTTGTTCTTCAGCTGGTCCAGCTCGCCCTGAGCCTCCACCGCGATCTGCCTGCTCAAATCGCCGCGCGTCACGGCGGTCGCGACATCCGCGATCGCGCGCACCTGCAGCGTCAGGCTGTTGGCCATTGCGTTCACGTTGTCGGTGAGCGCTCTCCACGTGCCGGCCGCGCCTGGCACTTCGGCCTGGCCACCCAGCTTTCCTTCGGTGCCTACTTCCTTGGCCACGCGTGTTACTTCATCGGCGAAGACGCGGAGCGAGTCCACCATCGCGTTGACCGTGTTCTTGAGCTCCAGAATCTCGCCGCGCACTTCGACAGTGATCTTCTGCGAGAGGTCTCCCCTGGCGACGGCGGTCGTGACGAGGGCAATGTTTCTGATCTGGCTCGTCAGGTTGCCGGCGAGCGTATTCACGTTGTCAGTCAGGTCTTTCCACGTCCCTGCAACTCCGGGAACGTTCGCCTGTCCGCCCAGCTTTCCTTCAGTGCCTACGTCGCGTGCGACGCGTGTCACTTCGGAGGAGAACGCGCTCAGCTGATCGACCATTGTATTGATCGTATTCTTCAGCTCCAGGATCTCACCTTTCACGTCGACCGTCATCTTGCGCGAGAGGTCTCCCTTCGCGACCGCGGTCGTGACGTCGGCGATGTTTCTCACCTGACCCGTGAGATTGCTCGCCATGAAATTCACGTTGTCGGTGAGGTCCTTCCACGTTCCGGCGACGCCAGGCACGTTTGCCTGGCCGCCTAGCCGGCCTTCGGTTCCCACCTCGCGTGCGACACGGGTTACTTCCCCGGCAAATACGCTGAGTGAGTCCACCATCGTGTTGATGGTCTGCTTGAGCTCGAGAATTTCGCCTTTTACATCGACGGTGATCTTGCGCGACAGATCTCCCTTCGCGACTGCGGTCGTCACGTCGGCGATGTTTCTGATCTGGCCCGTAAGGTTGGACGCCATCGCGTTCACGTTGTCGGTCAGATCTTTCCACGTGCCCGCGACTCCGGGCACGCTCGCCTGTCCACCCAGCTTTCCTTCGGTACCTACTTCCTTCGCCACGCGCGTCACTTCATCGGCGAACGAGCCAAGCTGATCGACCATGGTGTTGATCGTGTCCTTCAGCTCCGCCGTCTCGCCCTTTGCTTCGACGGTGATCTTCTGTGACAGATCTCCGCGCGCGACCGCCGTCGTAACGGCGGCAATGTTCCGCACCTGACCGGTGAGATTCCCGGCCAGAGTATTCACGTTGTCGGTGAGGTCTTTCCACGTCCCGGCGACTCCTGGAACGCTCGCCTGACCGCCGAGTTTTCCTTCGGTGCCCACCTCGCGCGCGACACGCGTCACCTCGGCCGCGAATCCGCTGAGCTGGTCGACCATGATGTTGATCGTGTTCTTCAGCTCGAGGATCTCTCCCTTCGCTTCCG
>WNFA01003350.1_pt1 | contig 14673 bp, 14 predicted proteins | sample 5400481 | NCBI WGS metagenome assembly WNFA01 (sample SAMN13153340, study PRJNA577476) | soil metagenome | isolation source: 120 cm saprolite under Douglas fir tree site 2 hole 1 replicate 2 | place: USA:California | collected 2015-04-18 | reverse complement strand
ATCCATCCCCACGGTGACAGTTGCCTTGGATCGCCTGGTTCGGCTAGGCATAGCGAAGGAGATCACGGGAAAGCGTCGCGCTCGCATCTTCGGATACTCACGTTATCTGAAGATCCTGAGTGAAGGAACAGAACCAATTTCTGTTTAACGCTTCTGATTGCAAGGTTCTTGCTCAGTTAGAGAGTAGGGGATAAGGGGTCGTGTCTCGAAAACCACGGTGGAGAGCAGCACGCTTACCGTCAAGGAGAGGGAAAAATACTTCATCAGCCTCTACGTGAAGGAAGGTGCGGTGGAGGAGAAAATACCCTACGCGGAGCGGCGTGCATCTTTAAAGCCCGGCACTGGGCAGAGGATCCTGCAACGCAAAAAAGTTCAGAAGGAGATCAAGGCCCGTATGGAGCCGGTGCGCTTGGAGCAGATGCGCCAGAAAATGGTGGGTGACGCCGCAGCGGTCGCGAATGAAGCCCTCCAAAACGCTCTCACCAAGAAGGTCGCTGGTATCTGCCAGCAGAAGATCGACGTCGAAATTCTAGAGGATGAACTGATGCGGATGGTGGTGGGGCTTGACCAGAACAAGCATCCCAAGGCCAAGCTGGAGGCGATCATAGCCGCCTATGTGGTGAATGGGAAGCTGGAGAGCGGAAACACGCGGCTGGTCATCCCAGCAGAAGGAACGGGCAGCGAAGCCGGAGCCGGAATGTATACCTCACTATTCAACAGGCTCGCGCTAAACGCGGCTCCTGGAGAAGCGAACGCACAGCCAGAGGTATCCTACGAAGTCCGCGACCTTTACCCAACGCCCAAAGGCGAGGAAGCTGATTCCCCAGAGGGCACGTTACCTCCATCCGGCGAATCCATCGACGATCCGCCAACCTTGCCCAGCAATCCCCCTCGTGTCATCACGGTCGAAGTGGGATGAGCTCGCTACGGCCTATCATGGAAGGCGATTACACCACGAACGTGGGCCGGGACGCAAGACGGATCAACTCCTCAATGAGTGGGTCATATTGTCTCGGAGCAGCGCCCTAATAGCACGAGGAAAGGTCTTTGAAGCTAGAGATGAGGTTTTGTCCTTGCTCAATACAGACGAGCCCCTCGCCGACTAGTCGACCGTTCAGCTTGTCGTTCGTGGCTGGAAGGTGCACCGTTCGAATCGCGTATCTAACCGTTCCAACCGTTCAAGCGGCAGGCGGCACCGGACGACTTGTTTGGCGAGTCGTTGACCCCGGATTTTGCCGCGAAACAGATTTTGACTCTCTTTGCAAAGGATCGAGACCGTATTCAGAAAATCGGACGCCCAGCGTCTTCTGCGCTCCGTGTTCATGAGTACATGCAAAAGAAACCACTGGTGGGTATTGGTGCTGTTGCCGACGATATCCATCCCCACGGTGACAGTTGCCTTGGATCGCCTGGTTCGGCTAGGCATAGCGAAGGAGATCACGGGAAAGCGTCGCGCTCGCATCTTCGGATACTCACGTTATCTGAAGATCCTGAGTGAAGGAACAGAACCAATTCAGCATTAGCAACGAGTGTCAACCGTGAACTCGCGAGGGGCGTTGATTTCCAAACAGGATGCCAGACGCATTGATCAAATACTGTTCATCGCTAAGCCTCTCAAGCAGTTCGTCGGGAAATGGAGAGATTTCGCTCTGCAAATACGTGGCCAGCTCGCGATAGATTTCCCGCCGTGCGTATGGCGCTAGTTCGTTGCGACGGCGCAGCGCATCTTGAATCAGACTGGCCAGTTCCGGCGTTGCTGCTCGGCGAAGATGCACGGCGATTGTGGGAAACTCCATGAAGGAGTTGTACTTCTGCCGCGTCCAAGATTCTTCCCCCGGCACGGCCAGCGGCGTTTGGCGTACAACGAGCGTCCCGGCCACTCGGTCGCCGAAGCGTTGCATTAGAGGACTGCTCAGTACCGAAATTCCTCCAATCAGATAGGCGAACGGCAGCGCATCAAAGACGCGCATCAGATTCCGTACCCACGCCTGTTCGATCCGTAGCGGAAGTCCAGCCTGGTCAATCACGCGCAAATGGAATAGGCGTTTGCCAATCGTCTGCCCGTTCCAAAAACCTTCCAGCAATGCGCCATAGGCAAACCCAATTGCGAATTCCGTGAGCGTGATCACCATGACTCCAAATCCCGGTGCTTTCGCGAAAATCCAGTAAACTAGCAGCCCTATTCCGTTCACTGTCCCCAGCACGATCGCGATATCGAGCAACATGGCATAAAGGCGGGAAGCGGGACCGGCCAAGGGCAATCGAAAGAGCACACCTTCCGGCGTCGCAATGGTCAGTTCGACCGCTGTCGAGGCGCGGGTTGACAGAGTATCTGTCATCTTTTCTCCGAAGGAATGCTAGAGCGCGCTTCCGCGCTGATCTCTCTTCGTCCGATCAGTAGTAGATAGAGCGTCAGCAGCACGAGTTCTGCTGCGGCAACCGCAACCTTAAATCCGTACGGCAGAACGGGCGCATGATACTGCGAAAAAAAAGCTTCCATGATTCCGGCCCACACCAGCATCATCGCCAACCCGGCGACGAGTACCAACCATTCGCGCATCGATTGACGAACATTGCGATCCTCGCGCCGATGCAGCAGCAAGCGCGCCAAGTAAAACCCCGCTTGCCCGGCGATTAAGATCGATGGAATCTCAAACACGCCGTGTGGCAACAGCCACGCCGTCATGAACAGTCCGAAGCCCCGCTGCGTGTAATGAACCGCTACGGCCCCGAGCAGTATGCCATTTTCGAAGAGGAGGAGTGCCGTCCCAATGCCAAACGTTACGCCGAGTGCCGCTGCAAGCAGCGCTACCTGGATGTTGTGCCTGATCAGTTGCGCCGAGAATGCTGCTTCGGTCTGTGTGGAGTTCAGGTGCTGACCCTGTCCTTGCTCCTCTTCATGCACGCGCTGGCCCGGATTGCGCAGGTAATCAGCCGGAAGCAGCACGTCCACGGAGGCGGGATCGTAGTGCACCGCGAGTCCGCCCAGCGTACAACCCAAAATCGTAACCAGCACGGCCAGTGCAAAATAGCGGAATTGCCGTCGAAACGATTCCGGGAATTCTCTGAGAATCCTTAACCAGCGGAGCGGTTGCCAGATTTCGGAGCGCGTCGGCGGTGCGTAATATAGCTCCGCATAAGCTCTTGCCACCAGTCGCTCGAGGTACTGTCTTAGCTCGGGCGCCAATGCGCCGTGTGTGACCCGATTCAAATCCGCGGCAGCCTGGGCGTAAAGCTCTTGCAGTTGTTGCGCTTCCGCTGGATTCAACCGGCGATCCGGTCGGCTTTCGAGCGCCCCTAGCAGTGATTCTAGATTTTTCCAACGCGGCCGCGCCTGTGCCTGAAACCGTTCGAGATTGAAAATCACAGCCGCTGCTCCCGTTTACTTTCCAGATATCCTTCAACAGCTGTTCGCAGAAACATCTCCGCAGGAACATACCGAAGCTGCACGTCCAATTGGCGCATTTGCCGCGCCAAGGCGCCGAGGCGCTGGTTTTCTTTTTCACCCGCGAGCGCCGCATACACGTCCTGTTCGGTGTGCAACTCCTCCCCGGGCGAAAACGCCTGCCGCGCGTGAGTCGGCAAGATGCTCGTCACTAAAAGGGCATGTGACGAGCGGACCAGGCCAACTCCGCGGCGCAAGGAGTCGGAAACCGAGCGCTCTGCCAAATCCGCCAGCAATAGCAGGTAGGCGCGCCGCCGCAGCCGTACCCGAATTTCGCCAAACAGCGCTTCGTAATCCGCAGTCGTCGGCAAAGACTCAATATTTAACAGGCGCTCGCGGAATTGATGAAACTGGGATTGACCGCTTCCCGCGCGTAACCAGGACTTCGGCTCATCCGCGTAGGTGACCAGCCCAAACTCATCGCCGAGTTCAAGCGCGACGGTCGCGCCCACCAGCGCCGTCTCCACAGCGAGATCCAGCAACCGTCGCGGTGCGCGCCTTTGTGAGAAATCACTCTCGGTGGCTGTGGTTGGATCGAGCGCAAGCGCGGACGCCCGCGATTGGTCCACTACGAAATATACTTCCTGTTTCTGCTCCCACTGAAAAAGCCGTGTGACCGGAGCGGCGCGACGCGCAGTCGACTTCCACGCGATCTCTGAGTAGTTATCGCCAGGCTGGTATTCCCGCAAGCGCTCGAAATCGCGCCCGTGCCCAGTCCACGGCGTCTGTTGAGAGGCTACAAGCAGGCGGTAAACCGGGCTCCGCAGAATCTCCCGTCGCCCGGATCGCAAATCCGCCTCGATTTGCAAAGGCTCCGGCAAATCAAACCATTGCCGCAAGCGCCAGATTCGGAGACGCGACCGTCGCTCGATTCCAACGCGCAGCCCAGGCCACAGCCCGCGCCGAAGCAAAGTGATCTCCGGCATCCATGGCCAGAGTTGGATATGCACGGTATTTGCCGGAGTTGATCCTCCTTCGGCCGAATTCGACTGCTCAAGCTTCAGCCGCTGAGGCTCTCTTTTCACTCGAATAGCGGCTTCGCTCTCTTGTGTTGCCGGCATGATTCCCACGCGGACTTCGTGGCACGGGCGTCGCCCCGAGCCAGTGAGTGCGAGCGGAACCTGGATGGTCTGCCCTTCGCGTCCCCGAAGGCCTTTTTCTGGGGGCAGCAGGACTGGTGCACCTTCTTGGCGGGTGAGCCACAGAGCGATCGCATCACAACACACCAGCAACATCACCGCCATTTCGATCAGTTCGAACCATAGCCATCCGTGCCTAGGCCAGGGCGCAATGCACGCCCCTAGGGCCAGGAATCCCATCACCCACGCGAGCGAGACCTCTGGACTGAACAGCGTTCCCGCTGGGCGAAGCGCGATCCGCCGCGCAAACTTGTTGCTTACAAGCGGGTCACAATGTGTCGGCGCGGCCGTAGCTTCGATCTCGGCAACGATAGCCGCGCCCCGCGCACCAACGCCTGCTTGCTTCCTATCTCCAGCCGTCATGATTTCGCCCACTTCGATGCCATCCTTGCCGCGCTTGATACGTATGCGGCTTACCGCGGCACTTCCACCGTCTCCAGCACCGCGTTGATTACCTCGCGAATCTCGACGCCTTCCATTTCGAAGTCTGGTCGCAACAGGATGCGATGTTCCAGCACGGGTGCAGCCAGCGTCTTTACGTCCTCAGGCAGCACGAAATCGCGCTCCTCGAGCGCCGCGAGCGCCCGCGATGCCGATATTAACGCGAGCGTCGCCCGCGGCCCAGCACCAAGCCAAACTGCCGCGTGCTGTCGTGTTTGCCGAACCAGATTCACGATGTAGCTGCTTACCGCCTCGCTGACGCGCACACGCTCCGTCGCTGCCCGCAATTGCTCGAGTTCGTCCGGTTGCAATACGGGTGCGCGTAGTTCTTCCGCCAACCGGCGCTCCGGCGCTTCACCTTCCGCTACCAACCGCGCCAGTTCGTTCTCTTCTTCCGCCACCGGATAGCCCATGCGGATTTTTACGAGAAAGCGGTCCTTCTGGGCCTCCGGAAGTGGATACGTTCCCTGATGCTCGATCGGGTTTTGCGTTGCGAAGACAACGAAGACCGGCGGCAGCACGCAAGTTGCGCGATCAATTGTCACCTGTCGCTCTTGCATGGCTTCCAGCAGGGCCGATTGTGTTTTGGCGGGGGCACGGTTGATTTCGTCTGCCAGAAGGAAATTCGTGAAAATCGGCCCGCGCACCAGCCGGAATTCTTGCGTCTTCAGGTCGAAAATGCTCGTGCCGGTGATATCGGCTGGCATCAAGTCCGGTGTGAATTGAATCCGCTGAAATTCGCCAGCGACCGCCCGCGCCAGCGCCTTCACCAGCAGCGTCTTCCCCACGCCGGGAACGCCTTCGATGAGCGCGTGTCCGCCAGCGAGCAGGGTTACGAGCGCGAGATCGATGGCTTGGTTTTGGCCGACAATCACGCGGCTCAGCGCTTCTCGAACGCGGCGCACGCCGCTCGTGATCATCGCGAACGCTGCCGGCGATGCCGTTTCTGCGGGTACAGACTCTGCCTGCGCGTCCGAACCCATTAAAGGTTTCTCGTTCATGCGAACCATGCCTCCTCGGAACCCTTCTTCGGTGAAGACGTGGAACTGTCAGGCGCATCAGGGTTGGTGCGAGCCAGACCTTTAGCGGATGCGCGTCGCTCCGCAACCAACTGGCTTAACTGCCTGTAGCCAGCTAGAGGAGGCTGCGCCAGCGCCGCGCGCAGCCGCGGGCCGCTCTGTGGATCTGCAGAAATAGCCTGCGCAACCTGCGGCGAGCGGCGGCGGAACTCTTCCCAGCACTCCCCCACTACCTGTTCTGTTGCAATGCTGCGCTGGAGCAGGCGCCGTGCGGCCACTCCGGCGCCTTCGCTATGACGCATGATATGTGCGTCCCGATCGCCGGTCGGGCGTCGCACTAAATCACCGCTCATGCTCCAAAGCAGGGCCAGCAAAGTCGCCCAGAAAAGTAGCAGCGCGGCCTGCAGGCGGTATCTTTGCACCAGCCACAATACCCCCTCACCCTGGTGCAGTCCATGCAACGTTTCATCCACCCAAACCACCCGCCGCCCTCCCGCGAGAAACTCCAGCAGCGCCGGATTTGGATGCGTCTTGATAGCTTCGTTCAACAAGAACGATTGTTGGCTTGCGGCGATAAGTTGGCCATTTCCAACTTTCCGCATTGCCATGTAGACATGCACAGATGAGTCAGGCTCTGCTTTGGCGTCCACGGGCCCCGAATAAAGGACGGTCCATACCGCGTCTGTCTTGAGCCACGGGGCATCGTCGGCGAGAAACATCTTCTCGCTGCCCGCCGGCATCGCGCCGGGATCGGGAGAGATCCAAGTTGGTCCGGACTCATGTGGAGTTTGGTTCCACTTGTTTTCGACTTCCCAACCTTGAGTCTCGGACTTTAGTTTCCAAGCGGGAGCGACCAGCACGACGCGCCCACCGCGCGCAAGAAAATCTTCCACTCGTGTGCCAAACTTCTCCCCGCTCGGAAGATTTCCCCTTTCCATTCTCCAATCAAAGGAGCGGCCGCCGATAAAGAATGCTGTTGTGCTCAACGCGTTCTCATCGGACAGGGACTCTTCATCCTGGCTGCGCTTCACTTGATACCCAGCGCGCCCATAGGAATCGAATAACAGGCTGGTGCCGTAGGGGTCCTCGCGTAAGCTGGATCCCATATCGCTCGTATTCGACTCGTTCTGACGCGCCATGAGCAGCAGAATAGCGAATACAGCCGCGAAAATCCCCGCGGCCAGCAGCGGACCTCGCCAATTGAGCACTATGCCTTCGCCCGAACTGTTGTCAAACATGGTTGAGGAACTCCCGCTGATTTTGGTGATACGTGTTGACCGCCTCTGGGGTCACCGCATGAGACCCGTACCAAACGCGATCGAACTGCCGCAGGCTGCCGCATAGTTTCTCAGGGATTTCCGTCCGCGCCTCGATCGCCGCCTGCGGACGCCGGCGCCACCGGCGCGTAAACTCATTGAGATATTCGCGATTCGTGCGATCGCGGCGAATCGTCAGCCATTCGCGCTGCGCCAATCCCGCAAGCAAACCGAAGTACGCCGCGCGAAGCGCGAAGCGCAGTTCGCCTTCCCCTTCCAGCCGGCTTGCCAGCGCGAACCATTCGTCCTCGGAGCGCTCACTCGCCGCGGCACTGTCGCTCAGATCAGGAATCGGCGCGACTGCGAGCGGGATGGAAAGCGATGCCATCTCCCTTCGTTGCCGCAACCAAAAGAGCACCCCTGCCGCCACGAGAGTCAGAATCGCGACTAGCGTTAGCCATAATCGAAGGTCCTTGAGCTGCCAGCCGCCGCGCTTCTCGTTTCCGAGCGACAGGCTCAACCCGCGGGGCCACAGTTTGCGAAGAAAATTCCACAACGTATTCCAAGCCTGCTCGATACTGTGCCCGATCTTGACCATCAGCTTGTCAAACCAGGTGGGCGGACTCGGATGCTCGGCATCGTGCCAGCGATAAATCGCGCGCTGCGACTCTTGATCCAGGGCTTGGCGCAATCTTTGAATCCGCGCCTCGCGAGCAGAATTGCCTGGCGTCTCCGTTGTGCTTCGAGCTGACGGGACCTGCTCTGCGCGCGCGGTCGCCGTCAGGGAAACACCAGCCAGAATCGTAGCCAGCACGAACAACGCACCGGTCACCACTCTGCCGCCAGTCGCGTTGGATGCTATCATCTGCGCCTTCTTTTGCTGTTCGCGGGGCAGGCTCGCAAGTAACCCACGCAGGTCGTCTCCTTCGCGCCTCGATCGCAAATGCTGATAAACCACAGCGAACGTACATTTAACGATGGGATCAAGCGCCAACCATGCGCCCGCGAATAACGAAAGCCAGAACGCGGAACTTTGGACTAGGGCGTAGATTCCCATTTGTGTAGATAGAAGGGTATTCACTCCAAAAATCGAGTGCAGAAGCTGCGGGAGTACTATCGCCAGGATCAGGCCATTCAGCCACACCGCGATCCACAGAGGAAAGAGCATCAGGAAGAGGAGCAAGCCACCGCCGAACCATTGACTCGCGAGTGCCAGGCAGCCGGTAAACGAATGCCTCTCGGCGCCATCCTCTTGCGCCTCAAGGCTGGCGAATTGGCTCGCGCTGTAGAACCACGACGCCCCGGCGACGCTTGGCAGTGTGGTCAACGCGGCGGCACTCAGCATGATCTTCCACGCAAGCAGACGTGCCACAGCAGCCGCATGGGCGGCTGCGCCTGCAGGCTTCGATGTCGGCGTGCCAAACGCCCGCTCGCGAACGCGTTGCATGTAGCTGCCAACCATCGACACGCGAAAAAGGTACCCGCCGGCGAGCAGCGCAGCCTCCATCAATAGCGCTCCATCTGATGTCAAAATCTGCCCGTTGACCACCCACATCGGGATGAAACAAAGGATGAGCGGCGCGGTGCCGATGTAATAGCGCCACGCCTCCCGCCCGAATGTTGACCGAAACAGCGCAAATCCGCGTTCCAGTGCTTCCAGCGGGCTGAGCCGGTTTCGGCGAGCGCGCGTAGGCGCCAGCTGTGCACGTTGCGAAGTGTACGGAGCCAGCGCAGGTTCACTCATGGCTTTGCCTGGGTAGTTGGTCTTCGACAATGCGGCCGAGGTTCAGATGCTGTTCCGGTGTATTCATTCGCCAACGCAGCAAACCAAAGAAAAGCGCCACCAGACAGGTAAAAGCGGTGAGTCCGGCAAGGACTTCTCGGAACAAGCGTGCCAGAGATGCCTTCGGTGCGGGCGGACGCGCTAACCGACGCAAACACGGTGGGCAGGCGAGCTTTCCCTCCTCGTCCGTTACGCATTCGCGGCAGAAGGTTCCTCCGCAGTGTGGGCACCTTGCCGCTGCTTCCCGCAGCGGATGAAACAAGCAGCGAGCATGGCGCAAGCTCGTCGCGGAGGGTCTGTAGAGGGAGGCGGCTGGTTTCTCAGGAGCCATGCGTCGGTGTTACGGCCGCGATGGAAGCGGTCGCGGATGCCTCGGACCTCGTTTGAACGTGGGGCTCCGCCGGTGAGGTAATGCTTGCGGGAGCGGTCGGTTGCTCAATAACGCCGCGAGTGGCGCGAACCGCCGCATCAATTTTGGCAAGGACCTTCCGTGCGCGGCGCGTTCGCTTCACCAGCGGCAAGTCAATGGTTACTCCCGTAGTGCGAATGCTTGACCTGGCCGTCGGCCCGAGCGCTAGCTCCAACCCTGCCCACGCGAGAGCCACGCTGGAGAAAATCGCGCCAGCGGTGGAATTCACCCACTGCCAGAGGGAAACTCCGAGAGCTGCAAGCAGCACCGCGGGGATAATCAGGCGCCACAGCCACAAACGGCTGGGCCAAACCATAATGTATTCCAAATCGCGCAAATAAAATCGCCGATACTCGACCGCGTACATCGTGCGCTTCGCAGCGAGCAAACAGTCATCGTTCAGATACCACTTTGTCCCGCCGGTTAGACTGCCAACGCGCGAAATTTTGCGGAAGCCAATTCTCAATCAATGCCTCCCCGCCATCCAACGTGCGACGAATGGGATGGCGATCAATAGCGGTAGCCAGACGAACCCTACATAGGCCACCCAGAAACGCCACCCAGACCGCGGAATCAAGTACGAACGCGGCGCCTTCCCATACTTCACGTGCAGGAAAATCACGGCCGGAAGCGCGGCTACAATTACGGGCCAAAAGAGAATCCAAACCCACCCGACTGTCAATGCAATGGAATCATAGAGCACATCGCGATACCGCCATTCCGCCTTAGCAGCCTCCGCACCGGAATCGCCGCGCCCACGCTCGAAGCATGTAGGGCAAACGTGCTCCGCTCCCAACTGCAAATCACAGAGCGCGCACACGAATCGGCCGCACCGTTGGCAGCAGGCCTGAAACGCCTTGTCCGGATGAAAAAAGCAGGTCGCCTGGTCCGAAAGCGGCGACACTGCATTGGTATTCTGGCGAACAATCGGCCAGACGCGGATCTGCAACCACTTCTGGCAGTAAGGACAACTTTGCCATCGTGAATCAGCCGGTATGTCCACTGAACAGTGAGGACAGGTTACTGCCGCAGGTCCAATAGGCGATGACGTCGGGTCATCGCTTGCGGAAGAGCCCGCCGCGTCAGAGGCGGTAATGAAGGGATTGATACTGAGGTTCACGCTACGCCCTGTTTATATATCACCCTCGTGTCACACACCCGGTCATGCAAGGCTCGCTTCTCGTCGTCCACCCCCAACATGATCGCGCTAACCAGCATAAGGACGGCGTTTATGTAGGGAATGCCGCTGGTAACAACATTCCACATGAAGAAGCGCCCAAAGCATACGCCCCAACTCAAACTGCGGCCGTCGGACCGGATGACCTTTAGCCCGCAGGCCATCTTTCCGAGAGTTGCACTGCGATACTTCAGCATCAAAATCTCGTAGCAACCTCCCGCGAGGAAAAAAACCAGAAAGAAAGTGATAAAGCCAAAGGCTGCAAACGCCGGGTTGGGTGCGCTGGCCGGATTGCCTGCTTGTCTCCCCGCGCGGATCAGATTTGGTATGAACAGAGCGGCGAAGATCAGGACGGGAACCGTGAAAATAAGGCCGTCAATGAAGCGCGCGCCGAAACGGATCCAAAATCCCCCGTAACGCCAGGCCAGTGGCGATGCCCCAGCAGCGCCGCTCGCCATCACCCGGCTCAGAAATGCCGGCTTGCAATCGGCGCACACCCAGTTTCCGGCGATCTGGACCAAATCCGAGTGCGCGAACGCCCGTCCGCATTGGGAACACTCCAAAACTGTTTGGACCGGGGCTTCTGGACTCATTGGGTATCCTCCCTCGTGTGCAAAGTCGCACTAAGCCTAGCGCAAGTGGCTCCCCGCGCCAAGTACTACTATCTAGCCCCGAAGGCCATGACCCTCGCGATATCGCTGGATACCGTTCAAACATGGATAGCTCTCTGGAGCCTCACGCATCTCGATCATAAGTTATTCCGTCACGGGAACCAGTTCGTCGTCTTCTGTCGCTTCCGTTTGCTTGACGCCCGCGAAGCCCACACCGCTGAAGCCTGTCCCCTTGCGGGCAGGCTTGGTCGGGATGATCAGGGCGATGTTCTCCATTTGCTCACGCGTGGGCACAGTCTTGTTGCTAAAGTCGGTGCAGTCCGCGACTTTGAAGGGCACGGCGCGAAGCCTGCTAAAGCAGCAGAAGATCGCCTCTTCGCTTTCGCGAAAACCCTTCTGAATATGAGCCCAGTAGCATGCCCGGCACAGCGACTCTTCGTCGCGCAGCGCAGCTTTTTTCATGACAATCGTTTGCATAAGTACTTTTTCTAACCGGAGCTAAGCCGGGTTTGTTTGTTAAAGTCAGTCAGCCGGGAAACAAGCGACAAAGGTATGTTAGGGTGCTTTGAGCCACTCAGCCACGCGAGGATGTTTTCTCGCGACACGATTCGAACCTGTGAATACCCGCGTTTCGAGCGAAGTAACCTTCATCTTCACCGCCGGTGAAAAATCGGTCGGGGTACACGCGGACACGGAAATGCAGGTGCACCAGGGGGTTTCGAACCCCGGCGTCCCAAAGGGCGCCTGCTCCCGAAGTATCCGTGGCCATCGCCACCGACCCTGTGAAGTTAGGGCTGGGGGAGACAGCCAATCTGCCTGCGGCGTGGGCCGAAGCAGAAGGCAAGCGACAGCGGTCTTGGTCGATTCACAGTCGACGGAACCACGGCCTGCGCCGCCCCGCAAATTTATGGTTTAGTCTGCTTGAGGTTCGTCGGGGACTTAGTAACTGACGAAGCCGAACGACGCCCTAAGCCATATGCGACACGGTTCGAGTCGTCGCGGCATCTGCAGCACGATATGGGATGTTCTCTTATCCTGCATTTCAGAGCGTCCTTTCAAGTGAAGATGTAAGAATATGCCATGACTTTGTGTCTTCCGTCAAGAGGGAATCACAAACTTTCTTCAGCAGAGTTGCTAACTCTCATCTAGCAGGTCGTACTCGACATCTCCTCACACTCATTAACCCGGTTCTGAGTGAAATCGCCTGGTATCAACCGCCTGTTATCAACAGTGTAAGGACTCAAGGGATTGACCTAGTAGCCGCGTCGCCCTCGATTAATAAAACGGCCAGTCCTTCATCGAAAGGGAGAACCCGACGAACGCTTCCACGGTTCCTCCATATCCTTCCAATACGTAGGCGGTCGCCCGAGAATGACCCTCGATGAGTACCAGATTACCCTTGTCATGCTGTGCCGCGATCAGTGCCGGGAAGCGGACTCCATTACGGATTTCTTCTGCAATGGCAACTATCTGCTGAAAGAGAGGATTGGAGGACTGCTGGCGAACACTGCGGGCACCCTCACAAACGAGTCTCGTGCCGTTGGAGAGGTTAGTCCAATTTGGTGTGGCGGTGACTGTGTCTTTAATATATCGAATCACCTGAAGATCGGTCGGTTCAAGGTCGACCCGGCGCCACAGTACGTCAAGAGGAAATCTGGTGAAAAGGCCCTCTCGACGGAGATAGCCGCGATAGCTAAGGAGCTCTCTCCTCTGGGCGTTCTCGACCTCGTCAGCCAGATTTGGGTTCTCGATGAGGCTATTTTTCCATCCGAGTTGAGCGAGGGTTCGTTGAATAATGCTCCCGTACCGAGACGACCTGATCTCCGCCTGTAAGAAAGCAAGTACCATTTCGTCTTCCGTTGCTGGGCCGCGCTCGATCACCAAACGTCCTTCTTTAAAGGGGTGGCAGCATGGGGGAAATTGTAGTCCTCCTTCTAAAATAGAGGATTCAGCGGCGGCTTTCATGACTGCGCTCCCGAACGAATCTGCATCAAAACCGAAATGAAAGCTCGTTACTGTCGATAAATCCCCATTTCACTCATTGACTCCTGACCGGTCTTTTGAGCGCGTTTTGGGGAGCCCGTAGCACCCCGATTATTCAGGAACATTTTTCTTCAGCAATGCAATTTGGCCGGCGTGATACACAGCATGTTGAGTTGTGCTCTGGAAAAGCCGATAAAAATTGTAGGTCCTGCCTGGAACTGTGGCCTCGAGCCGTTCGTCGCCGAAAGCTTTGATCGTTTCAACCAGTTTGAGATGATGCGAGAAAAATGAGTCCACCACCTGCTTCCAAACGGGCTCCCGGGTGTCGGTTACCGCAGGCCAATCAAGTTCCACAGGCATGGCTGGCCACGGAGGAATCGGCACTCCATCAACGGCGCCAAGGGCGAATTTGACCCAGGATTCGACGTGACAAAGCAGTTCCCAGATGGAGTGAGCATTCGGAACCGGATGCGCATAGGCCTGCTTCGCGCTCACTCCGTCAAGGATTTGTCGCAGCGAATCTCCATACCATGCTTCTCCATTGATGGTAGAAGCCAACTGATAGGCGATGCGATCGCATTCAGTGCTCATTTTGCCTGCTCCCTTTATCCCGCCCCGCCTAGTTTATAACTGTTGCAAAATCTCGATTTCACGCATTGACCCTGCGATGGGGTTTTGAGTGCTATCGCCTGTTTAGAACAGTTGAGTAATTCACCACGAGGCCGTCACTTTTTTGCCGTGCTCAGTTTGAAATTCCACAAATCCCGGACGCGCCGTCAGCGTGGACAACACAGCATTATCGGCCACCGGCAAATCCGAGCCGTTGGTGAAAAACGAGCATGGCGGGTTTACGTCACCCATTGAAAACGCCGGAAGTCGTGGTGCTTCCCAATCGCCGCAGTGAGTCAAGGATTTCTTGCCCAACAGCCCAACCAAATATGACTGGCTCGGACGTAAGTCGATTCGCGTAATGATCACGGCTGAGTGCTCCCAGTTGACGTGCAGAAAGCCGCTCCGAACCCCATCAACTGCTACTTGGCTTCTAGAACTGAACCACCACGTCATGTAGCCATGCGCGGTCGAATACCAGAGACTCACAGCAAACAGCAAAGCGAATAACAATAACCCTACCCTGCGAGTCGCAGCACAATTTTCACGACTCGCTTCCAAGTAGCAGCCATGCTGATAATAGACACCATGCGAGGGCTAACTGGCGAAAAATCCCCATTACACCAACTACCGACCACCCGGTTGTTGGTGAAATCGCCTGTTTGCATCAACAGTCGAGGGTTTGTGGTGGTGCTTCACCTGATCTCAACTTAATTTCCCGGAACTTTCATTCGCCAATCCTCGTACAGAGCTCCACGGGGAGGTGTGTATGAAGCGTCTCGGTTTCTGGCTTGTCTTGCT
>WNFA01002702.1_pt1 | contig 14678 bp, 12 predicted proteins | sample 5400481 | NCBI WGS metagenome assembly WNFA01 (sample SAMN13153340, study PRJNA577476) | soil metagenome | isolation source: 120 cm saprolite under Douglas fir tree site 2 hole 1 replicate 2 | place: USA:California | collected 2015-04-18 | reverse complement strand
CGGGGCATTCCGTAATCGTCAAACGAGTGACCCTGCCGCTGATGACCGAAGAAGAGCTCTATGACCGGATTCCTTCCGAAGCCAGCCAGCACATCCCGTTTGACATCGCCGACGTGAACCTCAGCTATCAGCTTCTGGAGTCCATGGACTCCCAGATGGACGTTCTGCTGGTAGCGGCCAAGAAGGACAAGATTCTGAACCATACCAACGTCTTGGCGCAGGCGGGGAAAACACCGGTGGTCGTGGATATTGACGCCTTCGCTTTGCAGAACTCCTTCGAAGTGAACTACGAGCCGGACGCAGGGCAGACCGTGGCGTTGCTGAACATCGGGGCCAGCGTCATGAATATCAATATTATTCGCGGCGGCGTGCCGCTGTTTACCCGCGACGTTTCCGTAGGCGGCAACCAGTACACCGACGCGTTGCAAAAGGAACTCGACCTGAACTTCGACGATGCCGAGCGGCTCAAAAAGGGCGAAACCCTCGCCAGCGTCAGCGAGGATCAGCGCGCGCAGATCCTTCGCTCGGTTTCGGACATTTTGACGCTCGAGATCCAGAAGACTTTCGATTTCTTCCGTGCCACGGCCAGCGGGGAGAATATCCAGCGCATCGTGATGGCCGGAGGAACAGCGCGTGTGCCGGGGCTGATCGACCTTCTCCGGGAAGAGTTTGCGATGCCGGTGGAGGAGCTGTATCCGTTCCGGAAGATAGTGCCCAACCCCAGCCGACATAGCGAGGAGCAAATCCGCGAGATGGCGCCGCGGCTGGCCATTGCCGTGGGGCTGGCGTTAAGGAGTTTTGACTAGCCATGATTCGCATCAACCTGCTGGGTCAAGCGCGTCCCAAGGCGAGCCGCAGGGCGGTTCCGCTGGGCGCCATGATACAAGTGGTTTTCCTGGCGACCTCCGTTGTCGCAGCGCTGGGCGCGTTATGGATTCACGACGTGGCGATTTCCAAGGACAAAGATAGAACGCAGGATCAGATTGCCAAACTGCAGCGCGAGAAGCAGCGCCTGGAGAGCTTGAAACAGCAGGTGGAGGCCTTCCAGAAACAAAAGGACTTTCTGCAAAGGCGAATCAGCGTCATTGAGGAATTGCAACGCGATCGCACCGGAGGGCAGGAGTTGCTCGATATGGTGGCAAACACGGTGTCGCGCACCGACTCACTCTGGCTCACGTCCATGACGAAGAAAGGGAATGCTCTGGACATCGTTGGAACCGGCGCATCGCTGAATTCCGTGGCGAATTTCATTACCCAGCTCAAGCGCTCCGGTTATTTCCAGAAGATTGAAATCAAGGAATCGAAGCAAGACGACAAGCAGACTGGCGTGGTCACCTTTTTGTTTAATCTGAGCGCCGAGATCGCGCCGCCCCAAGCGGCAAGGCCCGCAGGTTCGGCGGGAACTCCGCCACCGGCACCTCCGCCGAGGAAGGGCTAGGGGATACCCATGGCCATATCGTTTCGCGAATTCCCATGGTACGTCCAGTTGCTGGTTTTTTCTCTCTTGGCAGTCCTGATATTCGGGGCCGGGGAGATTATTCCGGGTTCGCCGGTGCAAAAGGACCGGGCTGCTCTCGAACAACTAACCCAGCAGCGGGATAACCTGCAAAAAGAAGTGACGGAAATGCAGGTGTACGAGCGGCGGTATGCGGACTTCAAGAGAGACGTCGAAGGACTGCAGAAGCAACTGGACACCCTCAAGACCATCGTGCCGGAAGAGAAAGAAACCGATGAATTTATCCGGCTCCTTCAGGCGGCGGCTAGCGCCTCCAATGTCAGCATCCGCCGGCTGACGGCGCAACCCGTCGTCCCGAGGGAATTCCATTTCGAAATGCCCTTTGAACTCCAGGCCGATGGTCCCTACTTCAACGTTTTGGACTTTTTTGCCAGGCTGAGCCGGCTTTCGCGGATTATCAATGTGGGCGATCTGGTTTTCGAAGAACCGGGTAAAGCGAAAGGAACAAAGTACCCCATGCGACCGGGAACCACGGTCAGCGGAATCTTCACGGTAACAACATTCTTTACCAAGTCCGCCGAAGCGATTGCTCCGGCACAACCTGCGAAAGCGCCGGGCGCTCAGCCTGGGAAGCAATAGCGGGGGAACGAGCGAACGATGCGACAGGCCAAGACGCTCACGATCGGAACAATGCTGGGAGCCCTGCTGGTGTGGGGAGCCCCCGCAGTGTTGGCGCAAGCGGCGCCCTCCGGGCAGTCCTCCCAGACACAGACGCCGGCAGCCAAGGCGCCGGCAAAGAAATCTTCGAAGCCCGCGACGCCCCAGCCGGCTCAGAAGACTGCAGGAGCGGCGCAGCAGCCAGCCAAGGGCGCGGGCACGTCAGCGCAAACGCCGTCAGGAAAAGGCCCGGCAAAGGGCACCGCGCAGCCCGCTCAGAAGGCTTCAGCGCAGCCGGCGAAGAACGGCGCAGGAACGCCCCAGGCCACAAAGAAACCCGCAGGCCCCGCCAGGGCCGGTACGGCGAAATCTAAGACCAAGAAGAAGGCGGCGCCGAAGCCAAAGAAGACTTCCGGAAAGCCCGGTGCAGGGAAGGAAGCACCGAAGCAAGAACCCAAGGTCGCTCGGCGCGATCCATTTGAGTCGCTTATCGGTCGGGATAGGGGGGGAGACAGCGGTCCAAAGCTCCCAGGGAAGGCGGGGTTGGTGATTAGCTCACTTCGCTTAGACGGCGTCGTTCGCTATGTCGATGGAATGATCGCCGTCGTGACCAATGCGCAGAGCCGGACCTATTTCCTTCGCGAAGGGGATCAGCTTTATGACGGGCAAGTGGCAAAGATCACCATGGATGGTGTGACGTTCCACGAGGTTGGGAAGGACGCCTTCGGAAAACCAGTGGATCGGGAAGTAAACAAACGAATGTACCCCAGTCCAGGAGAATTGCAATGAAGACGAACTGGCCGGCCAAGCGGCACGGCTTTTTATTTTTGGGAAGCTTCGCGCTCATGGCGAGCCCGTTGCTGGCACAATCGCCGTTGCTGGGGACGTCCGTCCCGGGGAACACGCTGCCACCCGCGGCGCCCGCTACTGCGAGAGGCGCCGAGGGTAGCTCATTGCCCGCGGGTGTAATTGTGGGCGTTGGACTGACCAATGACGGGCAGCGCACCCTGGTCCGCGTGAACGCCGCCGGACAAGTGACCTATCACGTCTCCCGGATGCAGAATCCAGACCGGCTTGTCCTCGATTTCACGGGAGCTCGGATCGGCACCGGCAAGACTACCATTCCGAGTGAGTTGGCGCCGGTGCGCGCCGTGCGCCTGGGGCAATTCAAGCCCGAGATTGCCCGGGTCGTAATTGACCTTGCAGGCGCAGCTCCCTATTCAGTCCAGCGGGACGGCAAAGCCGTGGTCGTAGTTTTCGCCAGCGAAGAGACTGTCCCTCAAGTGACAACCGCATCAACCAGGGACAGCGAACCGGCAAGAGAACGAGCCGCCGAATTCAAGTTCAACACAGTTTCGCACGCGGTGCGCCCGCGACGGTCCGGTTCGCGCGAGCTTTCCTCGGTTCCGATACCCAAGATTGATTTGCCGGCCGAACTGACTCAGCCCTCGGCCTATTTCGCAAGACTCACCGGCGGCCGGCAGGCCCAGAATCCGCCTGCTCCGCCCACACCCGACACGGGCGCTGCTCAACAGCCGACGCCGACGCCACCTGCGCCGACGCAAGCGGCCCCGCCGCCGCCGGCCCCGACGCAAGCGCCGGCCCCGGTTACTCATTCCGGGGAGAAGTACACGGGGACGCCGCTTTCTGTAAACTTGAAGGCCGTTGACCTTGTGGATTTTTTCCGTCTGATAACCGAGGTGAGTGGTTTGAACGTTGTGATAGACCCGGCGGTAAAAGGTTCGCTTTCCATCGTTCTGAATGACGTGCCGTGGGACCAGGCGCTTGACATCGTCCTCCAGAACAACGGCCTGGACAAGCAGCTCAACGGAAACGTCCTGCGCATCGCCACCAAGGAAACCCTCAAAAGGGAAGCGGAAACCCAGTTCGATCTGGTCAAGGCTCAGACGAAAGCCGTTGAGCTGGTCACGGTTACCCGAGTGCTAAGCTACGCCAAAGCGGCCACCTTGAAAGACACCCTGAAAAAGTTCCTGTCCGAACGCGGTGATATTATTTCCGATGATCGTTCCAACACACTGATTATTCACGACATCCCATCGACGATCCCGGGGGTGGACAACCTGATCCGCCAGTTGGACAAGAAAACCCAGCAGGTGGAAATTGAAGCGCGTGTAGTCTCCGCGACGCGGTCTTTCGCACGGGACATCGGCGTGCAGTTCGGGCTCGCTGGGACGACAACGAGCGGACGCTCGGTCTTTGGCGGCGACTCGAGGGTCGGGGCAAGCCCTGCTGTAACAACCGCTCCATTGCCTGTACCGCCCCCGCTGGTGCTTTCAACGACTACTAGCGGCACTCTTCCGTTCAACGTAAATCTAGGGGCGCAGGCGCCGACGAGCGGGGTGTTCTTTGGCCATCGATCGCCCAACTTCGCCGTTGACTTCTTTATCTCGGCCGCGGAAGCAAAGGGTATCGGCAAACTGCTCTCGAAACCCAAGGTCATCACCCAAAACAATGAAAAGGCCACCGTCAAACAGGGCGTGAAGATTCCCGTTCAGACGGTCATAAACAACACCATCACGGTGCAGTATGTGGATGCGGTGCTGAAGCTGGAAGTCACGCCGCAGATTACCGCCGATGGCACAATCTTCATGGACGTAGTCGTAGAGAACACGGCGATTGACAACGGCATACCCCGCGTCCAGGGAATTCCGGCCTTGGACACGCAATCGGTGGAATCCAAAGTGCTTGCCATTGACGGCGGCACTGTGGTGATCGGTGGAGTCATTGTGTCGAACCAGCAAACCAATATTACGCAGGTTCCCCTCATCGGGAGCCTTCCGCTGATCGGCCACCTGTTCCGCCGCGACAACATCAGCAACACTTCCACCGAGCTGCTGTTTTTCCTCACGCCACGGATTATCCCTGGGTAGAACCCGGATTCACACTGAGGGCGAATGGGAGGAGACGCGAGTCTCCTCCTTTCGTTTGGTTGCTACTTCGCCGGACGTCTTGTAGTCTCTGGAGCCACCCATGGACCAGGTCCACCGAGAGCGAATCAAGGCGGTCCGGCGCCGTCTGGAAGCGGAATGCGCAGACGCGTTGCTGGTTACACACCGCCCGAACGTGTTGTATCTCTGCGGGTTCACCGGGGATTCCGGGGCGCTGCTGGTCGAGCCGTATCGCACCACTCTATTTACCGATGGCCGCTTCACGGCCCAGGCGGCCCAGGAAGCGCGTAGCGTATCCCACGTCGAAACGTGTCCGGGGCCGCTTCCATTGGGCATTGGGGCTTTGCTGAAGAAAGGCAACACCAAACGCGTCGGATTCGACCCGAACAGGTTGACGGTTGCCCAGGTTAAGGCCCTACGAACTGCTGCTGGGCATGGAATCCGCTGGGCCGCTGTCTCGGCCGTGGTGGAGGGCTTGCGGGCCGTTAAGAGCCCCCAGGAAATTGACCGGATGAGGCGGGCGGCCATCCTGGGAAGCGAAGCGCTCCAGGAGGTCTTTGCGCTTCTCAAGCCCGGTATTCGGGAATTCGAGGTTGGGGCGGAGATTGACTACAAAATGCGGAGAAAGGGCGCCCAGGGGCCTTCCTTTGAGACTATCGTGGCATTTGGAGGGCACGCAGCCCTGCCGCACGCCCGGCCCACCGCGCGCCGCCTGAGGAAAAATGAATTGGTCGTGCTGGATGCGGGTGCTATACTCGCCGACTATTGCTGTGACCTGACTCGGACAGTTTTCGTAGGCCGAGCGTCGCGCCGCGTTCGAAACTGGTACCAAGCGGTCCTGGACGCCCAGTCCGCCGCCCGGGAGGCCCTGAAGATAGGCGTGGAAGCCGGGACGGTTGACGCAGCGGCGCGTAAGGTGCTGACCACGGCCGGTCTGGAGCGGTATTTTGTGCACAGCACAGGCCATGGACTTGGGCTGGAAGTTCATGAGGAACCCCGGCTGGCCCGAGGCCAGAAACAGAAAATCCAGGCGGGCATGGTAGTCACGGTCGAGCCGGGGGTGTATGTACACGGGGTAGGAGGCATACGGATTGAGGATGACGTTGTAATTCATGCGCGCGGCGCCGAAGTGCTGACCAACGCTCCGCACGAGTTTATGGAACTCTAGACCTCGATGAAAACGAAGAAACGGTCAAGAAAACCAGCCCCTTCGGACGTTTCGGATCCGGATCTGAGCCAGATTGAACGCCTGCTGGGCTTCATGGCGGAGCACAACCTCGAAGAATTTGAATACGCGCGCGGCGACCTGCGCATCCGCCTAAGGAAACCCTCGGCAAACTCCTACGTGACGGGACCGCGGGCCCAGTCAGCGCCCGAAATCGTGGTGGCCGGTGCCTCTCGGGACTCGGAAACGGTGGAGGCGCCGGGGACGCGCGAATCGGCGCACGAAGGCCGTCTGGGCGAAGATTTGCATACCGTGAAGTCCCCAATTGTCGGGACATATTACGAGGCGCCGACCCCCGGCGGGGACCCCTTCGTTAAGGTCGGAGATCATGTCCAGGTGGGGCAGACGCTTTGCATCATCGAAGCCATGAAACTGATGAACGAAATTGAATCTGACGCCAGCGGTGAAATCACCCGCATCCTGGCGGAAAACGGCCAGCCGGTCGAATACGGCCAGCCTTTATTTGCCATCCGGCCGAGCCGGAAGAAATAACCGCTCCCGCCTATGATGTTCCGCAAAATTCTGGTCGCCAACCGAGGGGAAATCGCCCTTCGTGTCATCTGTGCGTGCAAGGAGCTGGGAATCCCGACTGTCGCGGTGTATTCCGAGGCGGACCGCAATTCGCTCCACGTTCGGTTTGCCGACGAGGCCCTTTGCATCGGCCCGGCGCGAAGCAGCGAGAGCTATCTGAACATCCCCCACGTCATCAGCGCTGCGGAAATCACCAACGTGGACGCAATTCACCCCGGCTACGGGTTTCTTTCCGAAAACGCCAACTTTGCCCAGGTGTGCGAAGCCTCGCGAATCACATTTATCGGCCCTAACCCGGCCATGATCAGCCTGATGGGTGAAAAGGACCGTGCTCGCCGGGAAATGAAGGCCGCAGGGCTGCCGACCGTACCCGGCACCGAGGGGATCATTGAAGACGAGGAGGCGCTCGAAAAAGCGGCGAAGCAGATCGGGTACCCTCTGATCATCAAGGCTTCGGCCGGCGGCGGGGGCCGAGGCATGCGCATCGTGCGCCAGCAGGAAGAGCTCATCCAGGCGTTCCAGACGGCTCGGAACGAGGCGCAACAGGCTTTTGGAACCCCCGATGTCTATGCGGAACGCTTCATCGAAAGGCCCAGGCACATCGAATTCCAGGTCCTGGGTGACCTCCATGGAAACATCATGCATCTGGGCGAGCGCGAATGCAGCATCCAGAGGCGCCACCAGAAGCTGGTCGAGGAGTCGCCCTCATCTGCCCTGACCCCCAAGCGGCGGGAGCACTTGGGGGCCATCGTAGCCGAGGCACTCAGGACGGTTGGCTACAGCAACGCCGGAACGGTGGAATTCCTCATGGATGAGGACGGGGAGTTCTATTTTATCGAGATGAACACGCGCATTCAGGTGGAACACCCTGTAACGGAGGTCGTGACCGGAGTGGACCTGGTCAAGTCGCAGATCCGCTTGGCCGCAGGGGAGAAGCTCCACGATGTGGTCGGGAAGGTGAGCTTTTCCGGTCACAGCTTCGAGTGCCGGGTGAACGCGGAAGATCCGGAGACCTTTGTGCCTTCGGCCGGCCGCATCGCCACGTTTCAGCAACCCGGAGGGACCGGTGTTCGCGTGGACACCGCGGCCTACGCCGATGCCATTATTCCCCCTTTCTACGATTCGCTCATCGCCAAGCTCATCGTTCACGGCCGGGACCGCTCCGAGGCCATCGCTCGAATGAAGCGCGCGCTCGAGATGTTCGTTGTGGAGGGAGTGAAGACTTCGATTCCGCTCCACCGGAAGATTTTTGCGGATGAGGACTTTGCCGCGGGACGCCTGGACACGCATTTCATTGACCGGTTCGTTGCGGCCAGCGCAAAATGAGACGAATGCCGCTTGTCTTTCCGAAGTTGTATGCAATAATGGACGCCGCTTTGCTCAAGACAACGGAGTTGGCCTGCGCAGAAATGTTGGCCCAAGCCGGGGTTGAGCTCATCCAATACCGCAACAAGTCCGCAACGTCCCGTCAGCTATTCGAAGTTTCGCATTCATTGTCCAAGTTCCTCCACGGCCGCGGCGCCCGGTTCCTCGTCAACGACCGCCCCGATGTCGCCGCGCTGGCTGACGCGGGCGGGGTTCACGTGGGACAGCAAGACCTGGGCGTGGAGGAAGCGCGGGAGATTTGCGGCAAGGGCCGCTGGGTGGGTGTTTCAACGCACACGCTCGAGCAAGTGCGCCGCGCGGGGCAATCATCCGCGGATTACATCGCTGTTGGCCCGGTTTTTGCCACCAGCACAAAGTCGAATCCCGGCACCGTGGTGGGAACACAGTTTGTCCGCGAGGCGCGCCGGCTGACCCGCAAGCCGATCGTGGCGATTGGCGGAATAGCGGCTGAGCGGGCCGCAGAAGTGCTGGATGCGGGCGCCGATTCACTCGCCGTGGCCGGCGATTTGTGGAACGCGAGCGACCCGGGCAGCCGCGCGCGAGAGTTTCTGGATCGGATTGCGGCGAGAGAGAAATCGCGCCCATGACAAAACAAGACCATGTCTAGCTCGGGGCTGGATTCCCGTGGCACTGTGACGAACCGGGCCGCCGCCGACAGAGGCTTCGTCCGGGCCATCGGTCTCTTCGATGGGACGATGATTGTCGTAGGCTCGATGATTGGCTCCGGCATCTTCATCGTTGCAGCCGACATCTCGCGGCAGACGGGCTCGCCGGGCGGGCTTCTCTTTACCTGGATTTTCACCGGGCTTCTCACCTGCTCGGCGGCGCTTTCCTACGGCGAACTGGCGGCGTTGATGCCGCATGCGGGAGGGCAATACGTCTTCTTGCGCGAAGCCTATTCGCCGCTGTGGGGCTTCTTATACGGCTGGACGTTGTTCCTGGTGATTCAGACGGGCACGATTGCCGCGGTAGCTGTGGGCTTCGCGCGGTATCTGGGTGTGCTCATACCGGCGATATCGCCTACGGCGTGGATTGTCCAGCCGGTCAAGCTTTCCACGAAGTACGCCATCAGTTTGTCGTGGCAGCAGCTTGTGGGCGTGATCATGATCCTGTTCATCACGTTCTTGAACACGCGGGGAGTGCGCCTGGGCAAACTGATTCAAAATGTTTTTACCAGTGCGAAAACGCTGTCGCTGGCCGGGTTGATTATTTTAGGGCTCTTCGTGGGCCGGAATGCAGCGGCCCTCGCAGAGAACTTCCACCATTTCTGGACGGTGCGCGGGGCGCAGCCGATTCAGCCGGGCGCGGATTTTCTGAAATCCTTTGTGCCTGCCGTCACGGCCGCGAGCGGGGCGTTGGGCTTGTTCGTCGCATTCGCCGTGGCGCAAGTCGGCTCGCTGTTTTCCGCGGACGCCTGGAACAACATCACGTTCACAGCCGGCGAAGTGAAGAATCCCAAGCGCGATGTGGCGCTCTCCATGGCCCTAGGCACTGCGATTGTCATCACGCTGTATTGCCTGGCGAATCTGGCGTACCTGACCACGCTCCCCCTGGGGCAGATTCAGAATGCCCCGGATGACCGCGTTGCCACGGCAGCGCTCAGCGCTATTTTCGGAAATGCCGGCGCGCTGATCATGGCCATCGCCATCATCATCTCCACCTTTGGCTGCAACAATGGTCTGATTCTGGCGGGCGCGCGTGTGTATTATGCGATGGCGCGGGACGGCCTGTTCTTCAAGTCTACCGGCGTGCTGAACGAAAAATGTGTTCCCGCGCGGGCCCTTCTCTTTCAGGGGTTGTGGACCGCCTTTCTCGTCCTCCCGCGAACGCGGATCATTGACGCGAAGACAGGCGCCGTAACGTACGGAAACCTCTATAGCGACTTGCTCAACTATGTTGTGTTTTCGGTATTGATTTTCTACGTGCTGACCATCGCCGGAATTTTTCTCTTGCGAAAGAAGTGGCCGGATGCCGATAGGCCCTACAAAGCATTTGGATATCCCGTGGTGCCGCTGTTATACATCGTTGCCGCAGTCGCCATTATGGTGGTTCTGATTCTGTACAAGACCGAAACAACTTGGCCGGGATTATTGATCGTATTGCTGGGAGTGCCGGTCTATTGGCTGTGGAGCCGGGGAGCGAGGAAACAACAGGTCGTGAGCTAAAAGGTGTCGAGTCCGGGAAAGACAGAGTAAGCCCTTAGGAGGAAGCGCATGGGGAACCCACTGTTCGCGAAGAAATCGATGGACCGGCTGCTGAAAGAGGCGGCCGAAACGGGCGAACACAGCCTGAAGCGCACATTGGGGCCGTTTCAACTGACGGCGCTCGGGGTCGGCGCGATTATCGGCGCGGGCATTTTCGTTCTCTCGGGACTTGGCGCTCATTACGCCGGCCCGGGTCTGATGCTGTCGTTTGTCTTATCGGGCCTGGGATGCGCGTTCGCGGGACTCTGCTACGCCGAATTCGCCGCAATGATTCCGCTGGCAGGTAGCGCCTACACGTATGCCTATGCGACGCTCGGAGAGCTTTTCGCCTGGATTATCGGCTGGGACCTCACACTCGAGTATGCGATGGGCGCCAGCACGGTTTCCTCCGGCTGGTCGAATCACTTCATCGAACTCCTCAACATCTTCCACATCAAAATGCCGCTGTGGCTTGCCTACGACCACTGGACAGCTCTGGGTACGGCGGAGAAAATCGTGGCTCGGCAGATGGCGCAAGCCGCCGACCCGTCCCTCGTCCCGGGAACGCAAGCGTTCCTTGGCAAGGTAACCGCAATCATCGGGACGCACTCGCCCGAGTTGGCCCAGCGCGCCCATGAGTTGGTGGGGGCGCCGAGGATATTTGGCATCGAATTTGGATTTAATCTTCCCGCCTTCGTGATCGCGTTGGTCATTACGGCGATCCTGGTAATCGGCATCAAAGAAAGCGCGCGCTTCAACGCCACGATCGTCACGATCAAGGTGGCGGTCGTCCTGTTTGTCATCGTCCTGGGTATAAAATATGTGAGTGGGGTGAATTGGGGTCACGATTGGTCAAGTTTTGCGCCCAACGGTTTTTCGGGCATTGGCGCGGGAGCGGCGTACATCTTCTTCGCGTATATCGGTTTCGACGCGGTTTCAACAACAGCTCAGGAGGCGAAGAATCCTCAGCGCGATTTGCCGATTGGGATCATCGCGTCGCTGTTGATTTGCACCGTGCTGTACATCGCGGTTGCGGCGATACTGACTGGCATGGTGCCGTGGCAAGAGATCAACATCGAGGCGCCTATTGCACGCGCATTTTTAGACCGCGGGCTTGGCACCGCCTCGCATATCATCACTCTCGGCGCGCTCGCCGGGCTGACCAGCGTCATGCTGGTGATGTTGCTCGGCCAGACACGCGTCCTTTACTCTATGGCCAATGATGGACTGCTGCCGAAGAAATTCTTCGCAGCGGTTCACCCGAAGTTCCGGACGCCTTACAAAAACACGATTCTCGTCGGGTTCCTCGCGGCTATTGTGGGGAGCATCACGCCGATTGACGACATCGGAAAGATGGTGAACATCGGAACACTTCTGGCGTTCGTGATCGTTTGTATCGCCGTCATGGTCCTCCGCAGCACGAATCCCGGGCAGGCCCGGCCGTTCCGCACGCCGTGGATGCCGTGGGTACCGATTCTCGGAATCATCAGCAACGGCTACATGATGTATAAGCTGGGGTGGATTAACTGGGCGCGCTTGATTGGATGGTTGATTATCGGGCTGGTGATTTACTTCACGTACAGCCGGTATCACAGCCGCATCAGCAATCCGAACCCGCAGTAAGAAGCCTTCGGGCACGGGCATTCTTTCCTAGGAAGGATATGGCGAACCCCCTGTTTGCCGTAAAACCGCTGGAACTTCTGCTTCGCGAGGCGCAGGAGACCGGTGAGCGCAGCCTGAAGCGGTCGCTGGGACCCTACCAACTCGTCGCGCTGGGTGTCGGCGGTATCATCGGCGCGGGAATCTTCACGCTGACGGGGGTTGCCGCGGCCACAAGAGCGGGGCCGGCGCTGACCATCTCCTTTGTCTTTGCGGCGATTGGCTGCGCGTTCGCCGGTCTCTGCTATAGCGAATTCTCCACGATGATCCCCATTGCGGGCAGCGCCTACACCTATTCCTACGCCACTATGGGTGAGCTGCTGGCCTGGATTATCGGATGGGACTTGGTGCTCGAATACGCCGTCGGTGCGGCAACGGTTTCCATCGGCTGGTCCGGCACGCTGGTTTCGCTCCTCCACCACTTCAACATTCATCTGCCTCCCGCCTTAGTCGCGTCGCCGTGGCAGCCGGTTCAACTGGCGGACGGCACGATCATCCATGGGATCTTCAATCTGCCTGCCGTATTCATTGTTGCCATGATCTCGCTTCTCCTGGTCAAAGGGATCGAAGAATCCTCGTGGGTGAACACGGTCATCGTGTTCCTGAAGGTCACGGTCATCGTGATTTTCATCGCCATCGGCTGGAAATACATCCAGCCGGCAAACCTGACGCCGCTGATTCCGAAGAATACCACCGGCGAGTTTGGCGCGTTCGGCTGGTCGGGAATTCTGGCCGGAGCGGGAACGATCTTCTTCGCGTACATCGGATTCGACGCGGTCTCGACGGCGGCCCAGGAGGCGCGCAACCCCAAGCGCGACATGCCCATAGGCATCTTCGGCTCGCTCGCGGTCTGCACCGTGCTGTTTATCCTGTACTGCTACGTGTTGACCGGCGTGGTCAACTATAAGGATCTCAACGTCGCGGCCCCGTTATCGCTCGCCCTCGAACGCATTCCCTATGCCTGGCTGAGCGTGGCCATGAACCTTGCTGTGCTGGCTGGCCTCACCTCGGTTATGCTGGTCATGCTGCTCGGGCAGTCGCGCGTGTTTTATACGATGTCGCGCGACGGGTTATTGCCGCGAATCTTTTCCGATATTCATCCGACTTTCCGCACGCCCTGGCGGTGTAACCTCTTGCTGGGTTTGTTCGTCGCTTTGTTTTCCGCGTTCGCCCCCATTTCGGTGGTGGGCAATATGACCAGCATCGGAACACTGTTTGCGTTTGTGCTGGTGTGCGGCGGAATCATTGTGATGCGCCGAACGCACGCGGAGACGCCGCGGCCGTTCCGAACGCCGCTGGTCCCGGCGGTTCCGATTCTGGGAATGCTGATCAATATCACTCTGATGCTGGGATTGGGACTCAGCAACTGGGCCCGGTTGTTCGTCTGGCTTGTCGTGGGGCTGGCGGTTTATTTCGGCTATAGCAGGCATCACAGCCGCATCCGGGGCGCGGCGGTTCCATAGGGCTCGAACACGGGCGAAGATTGCCGCGTCGCCAATTTCGACGAACCCCTTACACGCAGGCCGCATCAATACGTTAATGGCGAGAATTTCCATCCAAAGAGTGATTTCCGTTTGGCGTCGGCTGACGCGGCTGGACCAGGCGGCCCTGTGCATCGTGTTGCTGGAGGGCGCGATTTGGCTCGGCAGCCGCTCGGGTTTGCGCATCACCACTCCCGGGTTCCTGACCTTTCTATTCTTTCTCGCAGCCTCGTATTTGTTGGTGCGCTTCCTGGGATGGTGGCGCAGCAGGCTGCTGTGGAGCCTCCGCAATCGGCTCATCGTGGCCTATGTTTTTATCGCCGTCGTGCCCGTGTTATTGCTTCTAACCATTGCGGTTTTGTCGGCAAAACTGCTGTACGCGCAACTCGGCTGCTACCTGCTGGCGGAAGATTTGCGAGTTCAGAACGAAAAATTGCTGCAAGGAGCGGAGCGCATTCCCATCGCAGCTCCCCCCTCTCCGCCGGTTAGTCCCGCGGGAGAAACAAGCGGCGACATTGCGCGGGAATTGGGATTGGAGCTGCCAGGTCTTCGTGTTGACTTAAACGCGAGTCCGGAATTGCTTCGGCAAATCGCCCCCGCGGGGAAATCCCGCTTTGTTGGTATGGTGCAATCGGGGGAGACGGTATCGCTCATGGCTATGGCGGAGCGGCCCACTCCCCGCGGCGCGCGATTCGTCTCCCTGACTTTGCCCGTCACGTCCGAGCTGCTCGATCGAATAGCACCCTACATCGGGCCCATCCATTTGACCGTGACACAACCGACGGTGCCGGGAGACCCCCAGGGCGTGCGCGACCCCATTGGAAGCACGGTCTACAAAATCATAAACCGCATCTCCACTCGAAACCGGGCGCTCCATAAGGCGGCGAATTGGTTTGACAGCGAAACCGCGGGGTTCTTGCGGATGGAGGCAATTTCATTGGGGCCGGACGCAGCTAAAGAATCGCTGCGCCCCGTCTTTGTTGGGTTTTCGTTCCGGCCGTCACAACTGAACCGGCATCTATTTACATCCACAGGCGAGGTAGGAGGCGTGCTGTTCAACCTCCTTCTCGTGGTGGGCGCCATTTTCTTGCTGTTGGAGATTGGCGCGCTCATCACCGGAATCATCCTGACTCGAACCATCACGAAGACGGTTGCAGAACTCTACCGCGCCACGCAATACGTTCAGGCCGG
>WNFA01002699.1_pt1 | contig 14690 bp, 13 predicted proteins | sample 5400481 | NCBI WGS metagenome assembly WNFA01 (sample SAMN13153340, study PRJNA577476) | soil metagenome | isolation source: 120 cm saprolite under Douglas fir tree site 2 hole 1 replicate 2 | place: USA:California | collected 2015-04-18 | reverse complement strand
TTAGAAAAAGGCCTAAGCGGTTGATTTTCGAAATATGGACGAGCCAAACAAATCCGCGCCGGTAATCGAACCGGGATACACGCTGGGCACGGTTACCGACAAGATCAGCTCCATCGTGCTGACGCGCCCCACTTCCGACGCGTGGTTCGTCGGCTTTGGAGTGGCGTTCCTGCTCCTGATGATGCTGCTGTTCGCGATTGGCTACCTGTTTGTGAAGGGCGTCGGCATCTGGGGTGTGACCATTCCCATCGGCTGGGGATTCGCCATCGTCAACTTCGTGTGGTGGATCGGAATCGGACACGCGGGCACGCTGATTTCAGCCATCCTGCTGCTGTTGCGGCAGTCGTGGCGCAACTCCATCAACCGTTTTGCCGAGGCCATGACGTTGTTCGCCGTGGCCAGCGCGGGTATTTTCCCGCTGATTCACGTGGGCCGTCCGTGGCTGGCGTACTGGCTGTTTCCTTATCCCAACACCATGCGGGTGTGGCCGCAATTCCGCAGTCCGCTGGTATGGGACGTGTTCGCGGTCTCCACCTACGCCACCATCTCGGCGTTGTTCTGGTTTATTGGACTGATTCCGGATCTGGCCACCTTGCGCGACCGTTCCGAAGAGCGCTGGAAAAAAATCGTCTACGGCATGCTGGCCATGGGCTGGCGCGGTTCCGCGCGACACTGGCATCGTTACGAGACAGCCTACCTGCTGCTTGCGGGACTGGCCACGCCGCTGGTGCTGTCGGTGCACACCGTAGTTAGCTTTGATTTTGCGGTTGGCATCGTGCCCGGCTGGCACACCACCATCTTCCCGCCGTACTTTGTGGCGGGCGCGATTTACTCCGGCTTCGCCATGGTGCTGATGCTGGCCATCCCCATACGCAAGATCTATAACCTCGAAGACTTCATCACCGAGCGCCATCTGCAGAACGCCGCCAAAGTGATGCTGGCCACCGGACTGATCGTGGCCTATGGCTACATCATCGAAGCCTTCATGGGATGGTATGGCGGGAACCGTTACGACGCCTTCCTGCTGTGGAACCGGCTGCACGGTCCGTATTCGTTTTTCTATTACATGCTGCTGGTGTGCAACATCGTGATTCCACAGGTGCTGTGGATCACCAAGCTGCGCTCCAGTCCGGTATGGCTGTTCCTGATTTCCTTCGTGGTGCTGGTGGGCATGTGGCTGGAGCGATTCATCATCGTGGTGGTCAGCCTGCATCGCGACTTCCTGACCTCTTCCTGGGGAATGTACTATCCCACGCGCTGGGACTGGATGACCTACATCGGAACCATCGGACTATTTCTGTCCGCCATGTTCCTGTTTGTGCGCCTGCTGCCCATGATTTCGATCTTTGAAATGCGCACTCTGCTGCCCGAGGCGGAGGTGAAGGAATGAAGCGCACCGGGGTTTACGGATTGATGGCCGAGTTTGATTCCGTCCACACGCTGCTGGCGGCGGCCAATCGTACGCGGGAGGCGGGGTACAAGAGGATTGACGCCTACAGCCCGTTTCCGGTGGAGGGACTGGCGGAAGCCATCGGATTCCCTCACAACGAAGTGCCGCTGGTGGTGCTGATCGGCGGTTTGATCGGAGGCCTTACCGGCTACCTCATGCAGTACTGGATTTCGGTGGTCAGTTACCCTGTGAACGTGGGCGGCAAACCGTATCACTCGTGGCCGGCGTTCATCATCGTGACTTTTGAGATGACCATTCTCTTCGCCGGAGTCTCGGCGGTGCTGGGCATGCTGGCGCTGAATGGGCTGCCTATGCCCTACCATCCCGTATTCAATGTGCCGCGTTTCGCCTTCGCGACTAAAGACAGATTTTTCCTGGTCGTGTTCTCCTCCGACCCCAAGTACAACCCCGGTGATGTCCGGCGTCTGTTCGAAAGCCTGAGCCCGCGCTCGATTTCGGAGGTGCCCGATTAATCGGCGGGCCCAACTCGGGTTTTGGGCGGAGCAGCGCTTCAGCGCTGCAATTGGTGCGCAATCTACGGGGGCTTCAGCCCCTGGGGCTAAAGCCCTGAACCAAAATGAGATCTTTGTTGCAGCGCTGAAGCGCTGCTCCGCCCTCGGCCTGCTCGCGGCCACGCTCGTGCTCGCCGGATGCCGTCAGGATATGCACGACCAGCCGCGCTTCAAGCCGTTGGCGGAGAGTGATTTTTATACCGACCTGCGCTCCGCGCGGCCGCCGGTCGACGGAACCGTCGCTCGCGGGCAGTTGCACGAGGACACATATTTCTATACCGGAAAGCTGGGTGACAATCCCGGCGATTACATGCCGTTTCCGGTCACGGAGGATTTACTGGCCCGTGGCCAGCAGCGCTACAACATTTACTGCGCTCCCTGTCATTCACGGCTGGGAGATGGCAATGGCGTCATTCCGTCGCGCGGCTTTCCGCGCAAGCCGCCTTCCTATCAGATCGAGCGTTTGCGGAAAGCGCCTTTGGGATATTTCTTCGACGTGATCACCAACGGCTTCGGCAGCATGCCCGACTATGCGTCGCAGATTCCGCCTCGAGATCGCTGGGCCATCGTAGCCTACATTCGCGCCCTGCAATTGAGCCAGGGAGCTACCGAGGCGGACGTGCCCGCAGGGCAGCCGGTTCCGTCTGCGCCGCTGCAATTCCGGGAACCGGGATCGGGCGCGACCCTGCCCGTAGTGGAAACGAAGCCAGCACACGAGGAGCCGAAATGAGCGCGGTTCCCATGCACAATCTGGACTTGATGGCTCCGCCCGTGATCAAGACCATTCAGCGGCGTTCGCTGGTGGTGGGCCTGGTTTTCGGAATCATCGCAGCGATAGGCGCCTGGCTTCGTCCGGAAGAGTTCTTTCGCGCCTACCTGATGGCCTTCATGGCGTGGCTGGGTGTGACTCTGGGATCGATGGCGATTCTCATGCTTCGGCATTTGACCAAAGGCGCATGGGGGATGGTGATTCGCAGAATTCTGGGCGCGGCCATGCGCTGTGTGCCGCTGATGGCGGTGTTGTTCGTGCCTCTTCTGTTTGGCCTTCCCCGGCTGTACATCTGGGCGCGGCCGCTGGATGCCATCGCCGACAAGCACCTGCGCGAGCACTTGCAGGAGATCACCAAGACCTACCTCTCGGTCAACGGATTCATCATCCGGGCGGTCATTTACTTTGCTATCTGGAACCTCCTCTCGTTTCTGCTTACCAAGTGGTCGGCGGAACAGGACCATCCTCCGATGCGCGACAACAGCGACCGCTTCAAGGCGCTGAGCGGGCCCGGAATCATCCTCTATGGATTGACCATAACGTTCGCCGCCATCGATTGGGTCATGTCGATCGATCCCAGCTGGATTTCTACCATCTTCGGCCTCTCCTTTCTGATCGGGCAGGTGCTCTCGGCGCTATGCTTTGCGGTGGTGGTGGAGCGAATTCTCTATCGCTATCCACCGATGTCGGAATTGCTGAAGCCGGAGCAGGTACACGATCACGGAAAATTCATGCTGGCCTTCATCATGGTGTGGGCCTACTTTTCGTTTTCCCAATGGCTCATCATCTGGGCGGGCAATTTGCCGGAAGAGATTACCTGGTATATGCGGCGGTTGAACGGCGGTTGGGGATACGTTGGGCTCTTCCTGGTCCTGTTCCACTTCGCCGTGCCTTTCGTGCGATTGCTGTCGCGTCCGTTCAAGCGCGACGTCACGCGCCTGGTCTGGCTGGCGGCATGGCTATTGCTGATGCGCTACGTAGATCTGTTCTGGATCATCGAACCCAATTTTTCCCTTACTTTCAACCTGACCTGGCTGGACGTGGTTCTGCCCATCGCCATGGGCGGTTTTTGGCTGGCGTATTTCTTCCGCAATCTGGGGGCGATGCCACTGGTTCCTGCCTATGACGTTTTTGCCGTCGAGGTGCTGGAGCCGGCGCACGAGTCATGAGTTGCGAATTGTGAGTCGTGAATTATGAGTCGCGAACTATGAACGACGACGTCCATATCGACGGCCACAACCCGGAAGTAGAGTTTGAGCGTGAAGACCTTGCGCCCAAACCGATCCTCCTGTTTCTGGGCTCGCTGGTTTTGATCTGTGTGCTCGTGGCTCTGGTTCTACGTGGTATGTACAGCTATCTGGATCGCTACGACAACCTGCATCAGTTGCCGCAGAGTCCGCTGGTGCAGCCCTCCACGGAGAGCACCCGCGATGTGCAGCCGGGTGACATTGCGAACTTTCCTCAGCCACGCTTGGAAAGTGACGAACGGCAGGAGATCAACGACTTCCGCATGCAGGAAGAGCAAACATTGAACAGTTACGGTTGGGTTGATCATTCCGCCGGGGTGGTGCATATTCCGATCGACCGCGCCATGCAATTGCTGGCGCAGCGCGGGCTTCCCACCCGGCCGCAAGCCGGAACCGTGTCGCCGTCGAATGTGAACACGGCAAAAGAAGCGGCGCGGCAGTCGGATACGAGCGCCAAGCCGGCGAAGCGGAAGTAGCAATAATGGGAAGGGCACGACTTCAGTCGTGCCGGATCGAGAAATGGGAAGGGCACGACTTTAGTCGTGCCGGACAGGCAAGACGTCAGGCGGCTTTAGCCGCTGAGGTACCTCGCGGGCTAAAGCCCGTCAGGAGCGGCTTGTTGTTGCAGGCCTGAAGGCCTGCTCCACCCGGGTTTGGCGAACGCGCCAAACAGGAGCGCGCCAAGAGGATTAGCAGTGCGAAGCATAACTAACAATTCGAAGCGAATCTTGGCCACCATATTTGTGGCGGCCCTGATGTCGCTCCCGGCATTCGGGCAGGGCATGACTCAGGGCATGATGTCGCCGCCGGCGAATGTGCGTCCTCCCGGTTTGAAGAATGTCGGCATCGAGCAGCATCTGGACGAACAGATTCCACCGGACCTCAACTTCCGCGACGAAACCGGGAAACCCGTCCGGCTGGGCGATTACTTTGGCAAGAAGCCTGTCATCCTGAACCTGGTTTACTACCAGTGCCCCATGCTTTGCGGCGAAGTATTGAGCGGGCTGGAGAGCGCCTTACGAGTGCTGAAATTCGATGTGGGAAAAGAATTCGACGTCCTGACGGTGAGTTTCGATCCGCGCGAAACGCCCGACATGGCCACCAAGAAGAAGGCCGAATTTCTGAAGCGCTACGGGCGCCCCGGTGCCGATGCCGGCTGGCATTTCCTGACCGGACCGCAGGAATCGATCGACGCGCTAACCAAAGCCGCTGGTTTTCAATATCAGTACGATCCCAAGACCGGACAGTTCGCCCACGCTACCGCCATCGCGATCCTGACGCCGGAAGGAAAAATCGCGCAGTACTACTACGGCGTCGAGTACGCGCCCAAGGATTTGCGCCTGGGACTGATCCAGGCGTCGGAGAACAAGATCGGCACGCTGGCCGACCAGGTGCTGCTGTACTGCTATCACTACGATCCGACGACGGGAAAATACGGAGCGATCATTGCGCGTGTCCTGCAACTTTCGGGACTGGCGACCGTGTTGGCGCTCGGGATTTTAATGACCGTTTTGATGCGTTTTGGGTCGAGACATGGCGAGCATGCTACATGATGAAGATGGAAGGGCTAGAGCACAAAACCAGGATCAAAGGCGGCGGGCGGGGCCGCCCCACACGCCCCACACACGGGAAGGGCTGAAGACTGACGACCGAAGACTGACGACTGACTATGTTTGAAACTTTTCCACTTTGGCCCGCACGAGCCTCGACCACGGCCGGGAGCGTAGACCAGCTTTTTATCTTTCTGGTCATTCTGTCGGCCATGGTCAGCGTGGCCATCTTCGCTGCGATCGTGCTGTTCGCCGTCCGCTTCCGCCGTCGCCGAGGAGTCCCCGCCGAGCAGATTGAAGGCTCGACCCCGCTCGAACTGACCTGGTCCATCATCCCGTTGGGAATTTTCATGGTCATTTTTGTCTGGGGCGCGGTGATCTACTTCAAGGAGCGGACACCACCGCGGGGAGCGACCGAAGTGTACGTCGTGGCCAAGCAGTGGATGTGGAAACTGCAGCACGAAGAAGGTCAGCGCGAGATCAACGAACTGCACGTGCCTGTGGGCCGCGACGTGAAGATGATCCTGACTTCGCAGGACGTGATCCACAGCTTTTACGTTCCAGCCTTCCGCATCAAACAGGATGTCCTGCCCGGCCGCTATACCACCGCCTGGTTTCATCCCACGAAAGCGGGGACCTATCATCTGTTCTGCGCCGAATATTGCGGCACGCAGCATTCGGGGATGATTGGCCAGGTGGTAGTGCTGGAGCCGGCGCAGTATCAGGCCTGGCTCAGCGGGGGCGGCGCGACGGGATCGATGGCTTCGAGCGGGCAGAATGTCTTTCTCCAGCTGGGCTGCTCCACCTGCCACCGTTCGGATACCCAGGGCCGCGGGCCCAGCCTCGCCGGGCTCTTCGGCAAGCCAGTGCAACTGGAAGACGGCCGCGTGGTCACCGCCGATGAAAATTACATTCGCGAATCCATATTGACCCCAGGCGCGAAAATCGTGAGCGGATTCAAGCCCATCATGCCGGTGTTTCAGGGGCTGGTAAGTGAAGAGCAGTTGAACGCGCTTGTGGCCTACGTGAAATCATTAAACCAGAGCCCCTCGGGAGCGGCAGGCACTCCGGCGATGACTATTCCGTCGGACGCGAAACCGCAGGAACAGAAGGTGCAATAGCAATGGCCACCGCAGCAATCACCGCGGAACGCGAGAACTATCTCAACCAGGAATATGGCATCAAGTCCTGGCTGCTTACCGTCGATCACAAGCGCATCGCGCTGCTCTATCTGCTGTCCATCACTTTCTTTTTCTTTATCGGAGGATTTTTCGCGCTGCTGATCCGCCTGGAACTGCTGACTCCGGCAGGCGACCTGGTGCAGGCCGACACCTACAACAAACTTTTCACCATGCACGGTCAGGTCATGATTTTTTTCTTCCTGATCCCGTCCATCCCGGCTGTGCTGGGGAATTTTCTGGTGCCGCTCATGATCGGCGCCCGGGACCTGGCCTTCCCGCGCATCAACTTGCTGAGCTGGTATCTCTACATCATTGCCGGGATCATGATGCTGCACTGCATGCTCACCGGCGGCGTAGACACCGGCTGGACCTTCTACACCCCCTTCAGCACTGCTTTCAGTAATACCAAGGTGATCGAGGCCGGGCTCGCCATCTTTGTCTCGGGATTCTCGTCCATTTTGACCGGCCTGAATTTCGTGGTGACCATTCACCGCATGCGCGCCCCGGGGATGACGTGGAACCGGCTGCCCCTGTTTATCTGGGCGCACTACGCCACCAGCATCATCCAGTTGCTGGGCACGCCGGTGATCGCGGTGACCCTGGTGCTGGTAGTGCTGGAACGCGCTTTCCATCTCGGTATTTTCGATCCCACGCGCGGTGGCGACCCAATCCTGTTCCAGCACCTGTTCTGGTTTTATTCTCATCCTGCCGTGTACATCATGATTTTGCCCTCGATGGGAGTGGTGACCGAGATTGTGCCCTGCTTCACTCGCAAACGTATTTTTGGCTACAAGTTTGTGGCCATGTCGAGCATCGGCATTGCGGTCCTGGGCTTCCTGGTCTGGGCCCACCACATGTTTGTGGCCGGGATCTCGCTTTACGCGGCTCTGATTTTTTCCATGCTGAGCTACCTGGTTGCGGTGCCCTCGGCGATCAAGGTGTTCAACTGGACTGCCACCATGTACAAGGGCTCTATCACGTTCGCCACTCCCATGCTGTACGCCTTCGGTTTCATCGGACTGTTTCTGATGGGTGGTCTTACCGGCCTGTTCCTGGCCGCGCTCGGGATTGACGTGCACGTGACCGACACTTATTTCGTGGTGGCCCACTTCCACTACATCATGGTGGGCGGAGCGGTGATGGGCTATCTGGGCGGGATGCATTTCTGGTGGCCGAAAATTTCCGGCCGGATGTATCCGGAAGCGTTGGGCAAGCTCGCCGCCCTGCTGGTGTTCGTCGGCTTTAACCTGACGTTCTTCCCCCAGTTCATCCTGGGCTATCTTGGGATGCCGCGGCGGTACTGGCAGTATCCGCCGGAATTCCAGGTGCTGAACGTGCTCTCCACTGCCGGCTCGACGGTTCTCGCGGTGGGATACGTTCTTCCCATGCTGTATTTCCTGTGGTCCATGCGCTATGGAAAAATCGCCCCGGCCAATCCCTGGGGGGCCGCCGGCCTGGAGTGGACGACCACTTCGCCGCCGCCGACTTTTAATTTTGATCACACCCCGGTAGTCGATTGGGAAGCTTACGATTACGAGAACATTCCTGCTCCTGAGGAGGCGCGCGTTGCCGGATAGTCCGATCGCCGTCGAACATCACAATCCGGAGCTGCGGCACCACTTCGCCGACATGGAGCAGCAGCGCGAGGCTTCCTCGCTGGGCATGTGGCTGTTTCTCGCGACCGAAGTCATGTTCTTCGGCGGCATGTTCTGCGCTTATCTCATCTATCGTTACTGGTATTTCCCCGACTTCGCCGCCGCCAGCAAATCGCTCGACATCACGCTGGGTACGGTCAACACCGCCGTGCTCATCTGCAGCAGCTTGACGGTAGTGCTGGCGGTGCGGGCCGCGCAGTTGGGAAAACGGCACGAGCAGGTGGTCTATCTGGCGCTTACCTTGGTGCTCGGCCTGGCCTTCTTGGGGATCAAGGGAATCGAGTGGACCAGCAAGTTCAGGGAGCACCACATCCCGGGCGCGTCTTTCCATTTTGAAGGAGCGGTTCCCGGCCACCCCGATCATCCCATCGATCAGCAGCACGCCCAGATTTTCTTCTCGCTGTACTTTGCCATGACCGGCATGCACGCGCTGCACATGGTGATCGGAGTAGGAATTTTCAGTTACCTGCTGTACCACGCATGGAAGGGGCGGTACACGCCGGAGTATCACACGCCCCTGGAGAATTCCGGCCTGTACTGGCACTTTGTAGATATCATCTGGATTTATCTGTTTCCCTTGCTGTATCTGATTGACCGGAAGAAGTAAAGACGGAAGAAGTGATGACGGAAAACTGCCATGTCTGAACACATCGTTCCATTGAAGACCAATATCGCAGTCTGGCTGACGCTGATGGTTTTGACCGGAGTCACCGCCGGCGTTGCTTTCATTGATCTGGGGCCGTTCAACACCGTCGTGGCCCTGGTGATCGCCACCTGCAAAGCGCTGCTGGTGGTCCTGATCTTCATGCACGCGAAGTACGCCAGCGAAAGACTGATTAAGGTGGTGGTGGTTTCCGCTCTCTTCTTTCTCCTGCTGCTGCTCGGGTTGAGCCTGGCGGACTACACCACCCGTCTGCTGGTGTAGCGATGGGATGTTCTTTCGAATGGAGCGACGGGCGTCCACGCCCGTCCGGCAGAAGGTATCGTGGACGGGCGTGGACGCCCGTCGCTCCATCGCTAAAAATGAAGTTGACCTGAGGTGACTTTATGGCGTTCTGCAATTCCTGTGGCGCGACCCTGGATGCCGGGGCAAAATTCTGCAACAAGTGCGGTACCACGCAGCCGACCGCTCCCGCCGCATCAACGACTCCGGTGGCAACGACTTCTGCCGCAGCTCCGAAGAGTAATAGTGCGCTCAAGATCATCCTGATCGTGGTTGCAGTGATCGTGGGCCTGGGCATTCTGGGCGTAGGGGCCGCATCGTTCGTCGCCTACCGTATTGCCAGCCACACCCGGGTTCGCAACCAGGACGGCAACGTCCGCGTGGAAACGCCTTTTGGGACGGTGCAGAGCTCGACTGATCCCGACGAAGCCGCCCGCAACCTGGGCATCGATGTCTATCCCGGCGCTCAGGTGGTCAAGGGCAGTTCGTCCAATATGAATATGGGGAATATGCACACCGCCTCGGCGGAGTTTGAGAGCAGCGATCCGGTCAGCAGCGTGGCCGAATTTTATAAGTCAAAGCTTCCCGGTGCCAACGTCATCTCCTCGACTGGCGATCACTACTCCATCATTTCCACCGAGAAGAAAAACATGCTGACCATCAACATCGAGCCCAGGGACGGCAAGACACGGATTCAAATCGCGCGGGTCTCCGGCAAACTGGCGGGCGGCGATAGCGATTCCGACAACTGACTCCCGCGAATGCCCGACAATTTTGTAGAAATCGCCAGCGTCGCCCGCACCTCTGTGGTGGATGCGGTCGCGCTGGCCGAGGCTTTGCGTGGCCGTGTACGCGGCGAAGTCCGTTTCGACTCCGGCAGCCGCGCCCTCTACGCCACCGATGGTTCCAACTATCGCCAGGTCCCCATCGGTGTGGTCCTTCCCCGCGATGTAGACGACGTCATCGCCACTATCGCTCTGGCGCGCGAGTATGGCGCACCGATCCTGTGCCGCGGCGGTGGCACCTCCCTGGCCGGCCAATGCTGCAATGTGGCTGTGGTCCTGGACTTTACCAAGTACATGTCCCGGATTCTGGAAGTCGATCCGGGACGGCGCATTGCCCGGGTCCAGCCCGGCGTCGTGCTCGACAATCTCCGCAACGCGGCTGAGAAGCATCATTTGACGTTTGGTCCAGACCCGGCCTCGCATAACCGCTGCACCCTCGGCGGCATGATCGGCAACAACTCATGCGGCGTTCACTCGGTGATGGCAGGAAAGACCGATGACAACATCGAGGCTCTCGACATCCTCACCTATGACGGCTTGCGGTTCTCTGTGGGCAAGACCAACGATGCGGAACTTGAACAGATTATTCGGGCGGGCGGCAGGCGAGGCGAAATCTACGCGGGCCTGAAAACGCTGAGGGACAAGTATTCCGATCTGGTTCGCCAGCGCTTTCCCAACATTCCTCGCCGGGTTTCCGGGTACAACCTCAACTACTTGCTCCCCGAAAATGGTTTCGATGTTGCGCGCGCTCTGGTTGGAGCTGAAGGCACCTGCGTTACCGTGCTCGAAGCCACTTGCCGGCTGGTGGAAAGCCCACCGGCAAGAGTGCTGCTGCTGATTGCCTATCCTGACATTTACCAGTGTGCGGACCACGTGCCCGATGTGATGGCTCACAAGCCGATTGGACTCGAGGGCATTGACGATCTGCTGGTCGAGTACACCCGGCGCAAGGGCATCAACTCGGAGGGACTGGCCCTGTTGCCCGAAGGCGGTGGCTGGCTGCTGGCGGAATTTGGCGCCGCTACCATCCCCGAAGCGGAGGCCCAGGCGGCCGGTCTTATGAAAGCGCTGGGTCGCAGCTCAAACCCGCCCCAGATGCGGCTTTTCACCAATCAGGAGCAGATCAGGCGGGTGTGGGACGTGCGCGAGTCCAGCCTGGGTGTAATTTCCTACGTGCCCGGCGAGCCCCTGAGCTGGGAGGGCTGGGAAGACTCAGCCGTCGCTCCGGAAAAACTCGGCCCATACCTGCGCGACCTGCGCAAGCTGATGAACAGCTTCGAATACCGCGGCACGCTCTACGGACATTTTGGCCATGGCTGCGTCCACAATCGCATCGATTTCGATCTGGAATCGACGCCGGGTATAGCCAAATTCCGCAGGTTCATGGAAGAGGCCGCGGACCTGGTGGTCAGCTACGGCGGATCAATCTCTGGTGAGCACGGCGACGGCCAGGCGCGGGCAGAACTACTGCCCAGGATGTTCGGACCGGAGTTGCTCCAGGCCTTTCGTGAATTCAAGAACATCTGGGACCCCGCCTGGAAAATGAATCCGGGTAAAGTGATCGAGCCCTACAAGATGGACGAGAATTTGCGGCTGGGCGCCGGCTATAAGCCGTGGCAGCCTGAAACCCACTTCCAATTTCCCCACGATCACGGCAGCCTGGCCCATGCCACGTTGCGCTGCGTGGGCGTAGGGAAATGCCGCCGGGATGAAGGCGGCGTGATGTGTCCCAGTTTTCGCGTGACCCGCGACGAAGAGCACTCTACCCGCGGCCGCGCCCACCTGCTCTGGGAGATGGCCCAGGGCGACGTCATCCGGGACGGCTGGCGCGACGAGGTTGTCAAGGAGTCGCTGGATCTTTGTCTCTCCTGCAAAGGCTGCAAGAGCGATTGCCCGGTGGGCGTCGATCTGGCCACTTACAAGGCGGAGTTCCTTTCCCACTACCACGAGGGCCGGCTGCGTCCGCGCAGCCACTACGCCTTCGCCAACATCGACATCTGGGCCCGCCTGGCTTCGGCCGCCCCCGGCCTGGTGAACCTTACCACCCAGTTACCTCTCTTGCGAGATATCGCCAAACTGGCGGCAGGCATGCCGCCGGAGCGCGAGATTCCGGCCTTTGCTCCCCAGACCTTTCGGAGTTGGTTCGAACGGCGGCAGCAGCGAAATCCTCAGGCAGCCCCGGTCATGCTCTGGCCGGATACTTTCAACAATTACTTTTTGCCCGACACGGCCAAGGCTGCGGTGGAGGTCCTGGAGGCAGCCGGCTTTCACGTTCTGATCCCTCAGACCATACTTTGCTGCGGACGGCCTCTGTACGATTTCGGCATGCTGGATCGCGCCAAGTCTCTTCTGCTGAAGATCTTAGACACGCTGTCTCAGGAAATCGAAGCGGCTGTGCCTGTCGTCGTGCTTGAACCCAGCTGCGCGGCTGTATTTCGCGATGAACTGACCAATCTTTTCCCCGACGACGCCCGGGCGCAGCGGCTGTCCCGGCAGACCTTCCTGTTGAGCGAATTCCTGGAGAAGAAGGCAGCCAATTTTCAGCTCCCGTATTTTTCGGCCAAAGCACTGATCCATGGCCATTGCCACCATAAGTCGCTGATGAAGATGACAGATGAGGAATCCGTCCTGACCAGGATGGGCGTTGACTGGAGCGCTCCCGCGCCGGGCTGTTGCGGCATGGCCGGTTCGTTTGGTTTCGACCAAGACAAGTACGACATGTCGATGGCGATCGGCGAGCTGGAACTTCTGCCCGCTGTGCGCCAGGCTCCGGCCGAAAGCCTGATCATCGCCGACGGCTTCAGCTGCCGCGAACAGATAGCCCAGGGCACCGATCGTCAAGCTCTGCACCTGGCGGAGGTCATCTCGATGGCATTGCGGGGGTCGTTCACTCCAGACGGAAGCTATCCGGAAAAGCCGCAGGTAGATCGCCAGCAGGTCGCTCTCGAGCGCTCGATGAAGCGGGCGGGGTTGGGCGTGGCGGCAGTCGCGGCAGGGGCGGCGCTCCTGTGGTGGCTCAGGGAGTAATGGAAGCGCGGACGGTTCCCCTTCTGAGTTCCTCGTCCGGCGGGCATCATTTTGTTTCCGTCCTCCGCGGAATCGGAGGTTCTCCGCTGGTATCGCTATTATAATCAATGACTTAGATGTTTACCTTGCGGCCTCTCCCCAACTCGGCCGGATTCTGGGAAAATAGAGGGTATTACGGATTAATCCCTGCCTTAAGTAGGTTCTATGGCAATCGACTCCGAAATCATTCTTAACCGGCCTGAAGCCGACCGCATCGCTGAGAAAGCGATCGAGAAGGCGATGGAGCCGGCGCTCCGCGGTTCAGTTCTCGTCCTCATCCAGTTTGATGTCTGCGAGGAAATTCGACTCGACCAGCTGCGACAGATTTTTGGCGCGCGCACCCTGGAACAACCCAGCTTCAAGCACTCCGCCCCCTCTTACGTGCGGTATCAGCGTCCTCCGGTGGTGGAGACGATTGAACCACTGGTGCTGGAAAGTGGCGAACACCTCGAAGGACAGATCAAGTATTACGACTATGGCGTGCTGAGCGTGGTCTTTGAGCTGCCTTTTTCGGGCGACTGGGACACCCTGGTCCGGCTGGGCAGCCGCTGGGTCTGGGATGTCGATTTCGAGAAGCACGCCGCCCGTATTGTGCGCGAGAAACTGGATCGGGCCGCACCGGCCCTGGTGAAACGCTATCCGGAGTGGTTGAGCGAGGACTACTTTATTTTCCACGTAAGGGAAATGACCGGCTCGCCTTCCGCCGCCGAACTGTGTGCCTCCTACGGAGCCCGGATCGCGCAAATCGTGCGCGGGGAAACGGCTCAGCTTTCGGAAGGCGAGCGCAACGAAATCCTGCAGTCGCGCGCGTCCTACTATCCTCACGATCTGGCCGTGATCGGCTGGAATGCGGCCTTTCTTTACGACACCGACGCTGGCGTCGAGACTGCCATTCAGTTGCTGGAATACGCCAATTCGCAGCTGCTGGAATTCCGCCACTACGACGAACTGCTCACTCGCGAGCTGGCCACGGTGTACGCGGCCCTCGACAAAGGCACCGGAATGTGGGCCCGCTGGCGTCTGGCGCGAGCTGCCACTGAACTGCATACCGTGCTGCTCGACGTAAACGAACTGACCGAGCGTGCTGACAACGCCATCAAGTTTCTCAGCGACATGTTCTCCGCGCGGTTATACAAGTTGGCGGCCGCCAAGGTCGGCGTGCCGGACTATAAAGATCTGGTCACGCAGAAATTACAGACCGCCGAAGACCTCTACCGCTTCATGGTGGACCAGTTCAACCAGAGCCGCGCCTTCGTGCTCGAACTGATGGTGGTCATCATCCTGGTCATCGAACTCGCCTTCCTGTTCGGCGGCAAGAGATAGCGAAACTATAAAACCACGAAGGACACAAAGTAACACGAAGGAAGTCCAACGGTTTCCTTCGTGTTACTTTGTGTCCTTCGTGGTTCATGGTTTGATCGGTACGCGTACATTGTCATCCGGAAGCCCACTGCTTTATCCTGAAGCGCCATTCACCAAGGGAGACCCATGCGAGGACTCAAAGGCAAGCGCGTCCTGATCACGGGAGGCGC
>WNFA01002691.1_pt1 | contig 14703 bp, 13 predicted proteins | sample 5400481 | NCBI WGS metagenome assembly WNFA01 (sample SAMN13153340, study PRJNA577476) | soil metagenome | isolation source: 120 cm saprolite under Douglas fir tree site 2 hole 1 replicate 2 | place: USA:California | collected 2015-04-18 | reverse complement strand
GGGGAATCACAATTCCATAAAAGAGCTGAAAGGGAACTTGCGGTGAGAAAAGTTACCGGGATGCTTACAAATGATCAGCTGAAACGGGAGAGACAACGACGTGGTTGGTCACGCGAATACGTAGCTGAGCAGATTGGTATTGCCGACCCCAAGACCATTGGACGCTGGGAGTGTGGGGGTGCCTTTCCCAGACAGAAACAGGCATCCTCAACTAGTTCGTCGATTGTCCTTCGACTCATCCAGACAGTGAGTACTGTCACTCCGTTGTGGGCTAACAGAGAGGAACGTATGGGTATTTTTGATGATCATCAATGGATGAACCAACTACGAGAAGATGATACCAGGCCAGGTTTGAGTCGTCGAAGATTTCTCCAGCATGGTCTAACTCTAGGACTTGCCGGGGGGCCTGTAGCATCATTGTTGACGGCTTGCAGTCAAGGAAGGAGCGAGCCGGGGATTCCGACTCCAGCCTCGGTAGAAGTTCTCAATGTGTGGGAGGGCGAGGAGGAGGAGCAAGCATCGTTTAGGGCTGTGGTGGCTCCATTCACTGACCAGACTGGGATCACTGTCAGTATTGACTCTACCCGCGACCTGGATGCAGTCGTATCGAAGCGGCTGGAAGCTCACAACCCACCTGATATAGTGATCTTGCCCAATCCGGGGAAGATGCAGCAGCTTGCCAGGAAGGGCGTGTTGACGCGGCTGGATACCTTCCTTGATATGAAGCAGATCGGCAGAGATTATGCTGCTTCCTGGGTCGACCTTGGATCGCATGACGGCAAGCTCTATGCTCTCCCCTATAGAGTAACCAACAAAGGGATGATCTGGTACAACCCGATGCAGTTCAAAGCGATCAACGCACGGATTCCTCTCTCCTGGTCAGAGCTTATCACGCTCTCAGAGAGCATTGCCAGAAGTGGAAAATACCCGTGGTCGATAGGAGTGGAAAGCGGTGCTGCCAGTGGCTGGCCTGCGACCGATTGGATTGCTGAGATCTACTTGAAGCAATCAGGCCCGGATCTCTATGATGCATGGGTTGCCCACAAAACACCATGGACAGATACACGTGTGAGAAACGCTTTCCAATGGTTCGGGCAGATTGCAGGTGGCACCCACTACATCGCCGATGCTCCCCAATCTCTGCTTTCCACAGGATTTCAACAGGCGAGCTATAAAATACTAGAGACTCCTCCCCAGGCATATATGTATTACCTGGGTGACATCACTGCTGGCTTTCTGACGAGCCGTTTTCCTGATGCAAAGCCAGCCGTCGACTTTAACTTCTTTCCTTTTCCGATGATTGCCCCTCAATACAAAGATGCAGTCACTGGCGGGGCCGATCTGGTTGTGGCTATGCGGGACACCAGTGCGGTGCGCGCATTGATCAGATATCTTGCCACCGCTCAGGCACAGACGATCTGGGTGATGCGCGGAGGTTTCACATCAGCGAATAAGTCGGTTGATCTCCTCGTTTACCCCAACCCCGTAGCCCGGGCTTCAGCAGCTATGCTGACGGCCACAACCACCTTCCGCTTTGGAGCCGGTGATCTGATGCCTCCCGCTGTTCAGCAAGCCTTCTGGAAGGGAACGCTGAATTTTATTCGGGATCAGAATCAACTCGATACGATCCTGGCTGACATCGAGTCCATCGCGCAACAAGTCTATCTCTCACCTGGTGTAAATCCCAGGACTCTGCGGGACGAATTGGTATAATTCTGCGGGTCGTTCTCAAGCTATAAGTCCGTGTTTTCAGACCTCTTGCTCACTCAGATAGTTGTACTAATTTCTCATTCTCGCGCCACTTTATGGTGACAAATTTGGCTATTGTATTCTTGTCTCTGGAGCAACAAATAGATGAGATAAGATGATACGCCACATTATCTGACAGAGCTTCTTTTTGGGTTAGATAAGGCTGGGACTGCTTTCAAGCTCTATAGGCGCCATCGCTTGACTTCCAGAAACGCGCCATGATATCGGACGGATGACATGCAGGGTTAACGGCGGCCAGGGCGAGAGGGCGCGTCGGCGGACGACCCAGAAAGCGGCAGCGACGAATGGAAAAGTGGCACTGGCCCGGCGGATGTTTGCTGACCAGAGTCATTCGATCCCAGAAATCTGTATCGCTACGTCAAAGAAGCTGAATCACCCACGTAATTATCAAAGTTTCGCCCACAGAATGGCTGATGGCCAGATTGGGGGCTTACTGCTTGCTTGCTCTGCACAAAGAGAACATTCCCAGGAGAACCATCCTGCTCAATATCTCAAGCAAGCGGCCTATAAGCCCCCGAAGTGGGCATGAGGCATTCGATGAGGTACTTTTTTGAGAAGTATCTGACGTACATCACGGTATGCCTTCCCAACGTGAAAAGCTTTGAATCGGCCTGCGATGGTCTTTCCGTGGTTTCTGAAAGAGAAAGGCAGCGCCGCATTACGTCAGATACTTGTAAAAATTTGCCGCCACTGAATCAAACGATTTACACCCAGCTTTAGCGACAGCTCATAAATCTATCGGTAGTTTGTTGACTTAGGGAATTTCCGCAATGAAGAACAATCGACCGATGCATTCTCAGATGCGAAGAACATAAGCAGCACCGACCCTCAGCAGAAAGGCAAGAGAACGGCGTTTCCCGAATCAACAAACTACCGGTAGGAGCGCTATTTCCTCCCCTTATCTGAAGCCAGGGGACTCCATAGTGCCAATTATATGAAGGCGCTCAACGCCTTCATATAATTGGCACGCTCGAAGGCGGCAGGCTCGGCCACTGCGCGCTGGCTCATGCTGTCTTTCATAGAGGTGACCGACTCGTACTCGTGCTCCTCCATCCATGCCTGTAGATCTGTCAGGATGTGTGTCAGCCGCCCGATACCATATTCCAGTAATGCAGAAGTCGTCATAGCGACACTGGCTCCTGCCATCACCGCCTTGAGCACGTCCTGCGCGGTGTGCACCCCACTGGTGAGCGCAAAATCAGTTTCGATGCGGCCATAGAGAAGTGCGATCCAGCGCAAAGGCAGACGTAGTTCGTGCGAGGTACTTAATTCCAGGTTAGGAATGACCTCCAGCTCTTCCAGGTCAAAATCGGGCTGGTAGAAGCGGTTAAAGAGCACCAGGCCATTGGCGCCTGCCTCTACGAAGCGTTTTGCGATGTGCGGGAGAGACGTGAAGAAAGGACTGAGTTTGAGCGCGATCGGAATCTTCACCGTGGCCCGGACATCCCTGACCAGCTTCACATACTCCTCTTCCAGTTCGGCCCCGCTCAGGTTCGGGTCCGTTGGCAGGTAATAGATATTCAGTTCGAGAGCATCGGCACCAGCCTGTTCAATCCTTTGAGCGTACTGCACCCATCCACCCGATGAGATGCCGTTCAGACTGCCAATGACCGGAATGTCGACTGCCCGTTTGACGCGGTGCAAGTGCTCCAGGTAAGGTTCTGATCCAAGGTTGTAGGAGCCCAGGTCGGGGAAGTAGCTCAGCGATTCGGCATATGAGTGGGTGCCGCGCTCCAGGTAATCATCAAGTTCCTGGCTCTCATGCGTAATCTGCTCCTCAAATAAGGAGTACATTACCACAGCGGCAGCACCCGCATCTTCCAGGCTCCGTACCGTATCTACCTTCTTCGAGAGAGGCGAGGCTGAAGCCACCAGTGGATTTCTCAGTTGGAGGCCCAGATAGGTTGTCGTCAGGTCAGGCATAGTCTTCCTCCTGTCTTATCTCCCTCATTGGGAGGGAAGTTCATCGACGGTTGCAATCTGGCCGCTATTTTTTGTGCTCAGGCGGCGAGGCTGGCTCCTGGCTCTCAGCCATTTCACGATATCTCTGCCAGTGCTCCTGGACATCTTGTTTGGCCAACCGCAACAGGCTTTCAGCCCGCTCCTCGTTGCTCTGCAGCAGCATGCTGTAGCGTGTCTCGTTATAGATATACTGCTCGAGGGGGATCGCCGGCTCTTTGGAGTCGATGATCAACGGGTTCTTGCCCTCAAAACGTCGTTCAGGGTTGTAGCGATACAACGGCCAGTACCCCGATTGCACCGCTAGCTTCTGCTGCTCCAACCCCTTGCGCATGTCGTAACCGTGGGCGATGCAGTTGCTGTAGGCAATGATCAGGGAGGGGCCATCATATGCTTCGGCTTCCAGAAAAGCGCGCAGCGTTTGCTGATCGTTAGCGCCCATCGCTACGCGAGCTACGTACACACTGCCATAGGCCATGGCAAGCATACCCAGGTCTTTCTTTGGCGTTGCCTTGCCGCGGGCGGCAAATTTCGCTACGGCTGCCAGCGGAGTGGCTTTTGACGCTTGCCCTCCTGTGTTGGAGTACACTTCGGTATCCAGCACAAGCATGTTCACATCGCGCCCGGAGGCCAGGACATGACCTTCCTGACCCCGGCACTCTCGGGACATCACCTGCATCTTGCCTCCCTTACGCTGAACCTCTTTCCTTTGCTGATGGCGCTGACCGCAGTATTCGTCTGTGTGCTGGCGGTAAGGCTGTTGCCCTGGATGGGGGCAGCCACCATGGTGGTGGTCGTCTTCCTCCTCGTCTTTCTGCTGGTGAGCGCGTTCGTTCCCCCGATGATGACGCTCCTTGTGCAGGCCGAGCATGAGACTTACCTGGCGCGCGCAAGCCGCATCGGTTCGACCATCATTCCTTTGTTGGGACAAACGCCTGTGCTGCTGCTGCTGGCGCTGAGCATCGATGGCGTCGTCTGGTTGGGGCGACGCGGCCAGTGGGCGCGAACGCGTCTGAACACATGGGTGCTCGTCGCTTCGATGGTCAGCATGTTCCTGGTGGCAGGGTTCACCCTGGTGCAGCAGATCGGTTTGCGCGAGCAGGCGGTACAAGGGGGTGGAGGTGGCAGGGGAGGGTCTCTCGTGCTGGGGTTCGTCCTCTCGCTCCTCCTGACGGTTCCTGGCAGTCTGCTGGGAAATTGGTTGGCCCTGACGATGAGTGAGACCGTGCAAGCACTGCGGAGGTAAGATCATGCGCAAAGCCATTCAACTCGTGTTGTGTCTGTTCGCGGTCGCCGCCCTGGTCGTGACCGGGGTAGCCTTCTATCAAATCGTGCTGGCCTCGACCATCCACGGCGCTCCGGTGCGCTTCATCGGTGCGGAGGCGGGGCCCTATCCCCTCAAGCTGGCGTTGTACAATGACCCCCATCAACGCGGGTGATGCCATCCCGTTCGCTATCGCGGTTGCGCCGGGCACGCGGGGGCCGCTCACCTACCAGGTGACGGCCAGCCCGGGTCCCGGTGTCCCTGGCGGGCTTTCACAGGGCGATGTCAACGCTCAGCAAAGCACGCCCTATGGCGTGCCAGGCAGCATTACGCTGGTGACGCGTGGGCCGTGGACGCTCAATCTCGTCATCACCGGGCCTGCCGGGCGAGGCGAAGCAGAGATCTCCTTGACCGCAGTCGCGCTCCCGGCGATGCCAGCGTGGCTGGCCTGGAACATAGGCCTGCTGCCCCTCTACGGCTTGCTGCTCTTCTGGGTTTGCACCACCCGGCGCACAGCAAAGCAGCGGTCAGGGGATGGGCTTTCTGAAAGGTCGATGGTGGCAGAGATAACGCAGGAGGTTTCCTAGATGGCTCGACCCGCAGATCCGCGTCGGCGCGAAACGATCTTGCGCGCTGCGACGGAGGTCTTCACCGAACAGGGCTTTAGCGAGACGCGCCTGGCTGATATCGCTCAGCGTGCCGGGGTGGTCATCAGTACCCTCTACCTCTACTTTGGCTCGAAGGAAGAGATGGTGCATGCCATCGCGCAAGAGAACCAGCAGATCCTGCTCGACCAGTTGGGGCCGGTGCTGGTGCATCTGAGAGGAGAAGAGGATATCGCGCAGTTTATCGAGATCGTCCTCGCCTTCGCGAAGGAACACCGCGATCAGATCATCGTCTTCAACCTGGAGAGCGGCTTGAGGACGGGACGCCGGGGGATACGCGCGACGCATGGTCCGCAGATTGAAAGGGGCATCGAGATCATCAGCAACCTGATCGCTGAGGGTTCTCTCTGCCCCTATGATCCCGAACTGGTGATGGAGATGCTCATCACGACAACGCGTTGGATGATCAGCATGTGCCTGTCGATGCAAGAGGGAGAAGAGGAGCCGTTGAAGAGGTTCTGCGTGCAGTGGCTCTCCAAAGCGCTGCTGCCATGGTAGCGATCGTTGCTTGAGAGCGGTTTTATAACAGCCCTGGCCAGGCATGTATCTCAACTTCTGTCACCTCAACTTGTATAGTCTTGCCTGGTGGGGGTTGGTGGCATCTGCTGGCCATAGCCCATGCGCAGCACCATCTGTGGGAAATCTGTTTGCCCGAAGAGAGTAAGTATCTCTGTCTGAAAGATATCTTGTGACTTAGCCGTGATGCGTGGCCCTCCCGTAGTGATAGCATTGTGATAACCACGATCTATACTCGAGGGGGAGAAAGCAGAGATGTTCTCACGTTCGAAATGAGATAGCGTCGTAACGCTTGTGCTCGTGACTAGAAAGGAGCACGTTCATGTTCAGGCGCATCCTTGTACCTCTCGATGGATCAGCCCGTGCAGAGCAAGCGCTTCCCATTGCGGCACGCATCGCGCGGGCTTCTGGTGGCTCTGTCATGCTCCTGCATGTGCTCATGGCCACTCGTGAGCTTGGGCCTTACCTGGGACAATCGGCGTTGCAGCATGAGGTGATCGACGCAGCAATTGCCGATGCGACTACCTATCTGTCAAAAGCCGCACAAGCGCACAGCCTGGCCGGAGTTGAAACGAAGGTGGCATTGCTTTCCGGTCCAGAAGCCTTGACCATCCTCAATACTGCAAAGGAGCAGCAGAGCGATCTCATTATCATCGCAAGTCATGGAGCTACTGGCTTCAAGCGTTGGGCGTTGGGAAGTGTGACACAGAAGGTAGCGCGCTCCAGCCCTGTGCCCGTACTCGTCCTCCGCGATAGAGGAACTGTCCCCTCAAGTGCTTATCCAGATAAGACTCGTCCTCTGCATACCGTTGCAGCAGTTGTTGCACTCGATGGCTCCCAGCTAGCTGAGGCTGCGATCCTGCCCACTGCCAACCTGATCGCTGCACTGGCGGCTCCGGCATCAGGCTCATTGCATCTCACGCGGGTCGTGCAACGACCGAGTGTTGATGCCATACTGAGCGGTCGAGCGCGCATGGATCCGCAGCAGAGAGACCAGACGAGCAGTGAAGCAATAGAGTATCTGTGTAAGAGAGCCGACGACCTACGCGCCAGCCTTGGAGTAGATCTCAACCTCGCGATCACCTGGTCGATAGCACTAGACACCACTGTGGCAAATGCACTCATCAAGGTGGCAGAACAAGGAAGAGTCGACGGGGGTACCTGCATCTTCGGCGGCTGCGATATCCTGGCTCTGGCAACGCATGGGCGTAGCGGTCTACAACGTTGGGCCCTTGGAAGCGTTACAGAGCACCTCCTTGGCCGCACGAAACTTCCGCTCCTGATCGTGCGACCGCAACAAGAACAGCTTAAGCTTGCATCAGCTACGAGTGAGCCGGTTGAACGAGAGGCAGAGGTGGGATGAGAGGATAAAAGGTAATAACAGGTGTATCAGGAAGATACGAAACAGGAGGGATGACTCATGAAAACACTATCTGCAAGCGAATTGAGGGTCTTGATGGAGCAACAGCAAGGCCCCTGCATTTCACTGTTCCTGCCTACACACCGGGCAGGCGGAGACACACAGCAGGACCCTTTGAGGCTCAGGCATCAACTCCGAGCGGTGGAGAATCGCCTGCTGCTGAAGGATCTTCGTTCCACCCAGGTGCAAGCTCTCCTGGAGCCGCTCCAGGCGCTTTTAGACGATGAGCAATTCTGGCTGCATCCCAGCGATGGACTGGCCGTGTTCCGCTCTCCTGAGCTGCTCCGCGCCTATCGGCTGCCCTACCCGTTCAAAGAGCAGGTGATCGTCACCAATCATTTCTATCTCAAGCCGCTGCTGCCGCTCGCGACCAATGATGGGCGTTTCTATATCCTGGCTCTCTCGCAAAAAGAGATACGACTGCTTGAGAGCACACACTACAACGTCAACGAAGTCGCATTACCTGAAGGTGTCCCTCACCGTCTTGCCGACGCGCTGAAGTACGACGAACCTGAAAACGAGTTACAATACCACAGCAGTTCATCAGGCGCAGCGCTCGGCAAAGGCAGACGGCGAGCAATCATTTTTCATGGACAGGGAGTGGGCACTGATGATGAGAAGCAGAACATCCTGCGCTACTTCCAGCAGGTTGATCGAGGGCTGCATGCCCTGCTGAGAGATGAGCAAGTGCCGCTGGTGCTGGCCGGGGTGGAATATCTTTTCCCGATCTACCGGGAGGCGAATACGTACCTCCACCTGTTGGATGAGGGAGTAGCAGGGAACCCGGATAGGGAGAGCGCGGAGGCCTTGCACACCAGGGCCTGGGCTGTCGTGGAGCCGTACTTTATGAGAGCGCGAGAAGAGGCGGTTGCAAGCTATAGAGCCTGTGCCAGCAGCGAGCGAGCCTCAAACGACTTGCGAGTGATCATTCCGGCGGCCTATTACGGGCGGATTGAGCATTTGTTTCTCGCGGTGGATCACGAGCAGTGGGGGACCTTTAACCCGGCAACCACGACGCTACATGTCCACCGGGAGCCACGCTTTCAAGACGACGAGTTGCTGGATATGGCGGCTACACAGACGCTACTGCATGGGGGGTCGGTCTATGTAATCGAGCAAGCACATATGCCAGATGAAAGGCTGTTGGCGGCAGTGTTTCGCTACTGAACCATACAGAGTAGTCAAAAGGAGAACACAGATGTTTAAGAACATGCTCGTTCCGCTTGATGGATCAACTAGAGCGTGAGGGCTGCTCCCGGGAGCGCGAGCAGGAGGGCTCCCGGGTCAAGTGCTCTTTGCGGCAGAATCCCTTCTAGAAAACGATGAGCGGCTTAAGGACACCGTCGAGCTTTTTGTCCATGATCTCGAAGGCTCTCTCCATCTCGTCAAACGGGAAGGTATGGGTTGTCATCAGCGTGGGATCGACGCGCTTCATCTCCAGCACGCGCAGGAGGCGTTCCATGCGCAAACGGCCACCGGGACACAGGCCGGTCGTAATGGTCTTTTCCGCCATGCCGACTCCCCACTCGACGCGTGGGATATGCACGAAATCACCGTGACCGTGGTACCCAACATTGGAGATGGTGCCACCTGCTTTCGTGACTTTGATAGCATTCTGGAAGGTGACATCGGCCCCCAGCGCCTCAATCGCTGTGTCCACGCCCTGTCCCTCGGTCAGGTCGAGGATGCGCTGGACAACGTCCTCTTTGGAGAAATCAGCGATCACATCCGCGCCGTAGATACGCGCAAGGTCCTGCCTGCGCGGGACCGCCTCTACTCCGATAATCAGCCCGGCCCCACGCAACTTCGCCCCGACGGTTGCCATCAGTCCCACCGGGCCCTCGGCGAAGACGGCTACTGTTCCCCCGATAGGAATATTGCCGTTCTCTGCGCCCATGAACCCGGTCGAGAGCATATCGGCGCAGTAGACCGCCATCTCGTCGGGCACGCTGGCAGGAATACGGGCCATATTCGCATCGGCCTCGTTCACGTGAAAGTACTCGGCAAACACGCCATCCTTCGAATTGGAGAATTTCCATCCTCCCAGCGGGGCACCAGATTGGGAGGAGTGACCAGCTTGTGAAGCGGGATCGCCCCAATCCGGGGTGATTGCGCCAACCACGACGCGATCACCGGGCTTGAAGAGTTTGACGTTGCTGCCTACTTCGTGGACGATGCCCACCGCTTCGTGTCCCAGGGTCAGGTTCTCCCGCGGGCCGATGGCACCGCCTACGGTATGGGAGTCCGAGGTACAAATGAGGGCTTTGGTCGTCTTGACGATCGCGTCGTTTGGACCCGGATGGGGAATGGGTTTCTCCATGAACCCCACCTGACCGATAGCTTGCATGACAAAAGCTTTCATGCTCGTTCCTTTCTTTGCTTCGTTGCATCAGCTTGCATACGCACACTGCCCGGCGTACACAAGGAACAGGGGATGGAGTTCAGAATCTCACATCCCGTAGGGGAAACATCGTCTACAGTTTCCCACGTAGGAACTATACTCTCGTTCGCTCACATACTCGTCACAGTCAGCCGATGTTTCGTCACAGTTGGAGCACAATGTGTGGCCAACAAGACGAAGCCTGGCGAAGCTAATAGTCGTTTGGTCAGTTCACGGTAGCGATGAGGGGTGATCCCCAACCCTTCGATATCCCAGTGCCACGATAGATTGGTCTTCACAAACTACAACAGGGTGCGCAGCGGTGATAGGATGCGCTCGCTCAGCATAGCGTACCAGGGGCGTTTGACCCACTGGTCGAGATTCAGTTCAAAGGCGTTGGTCGTGTCGCAGGTAAAAAGCTCTTCCATCTGGTGGGCTAGTTTTTTGCTGTAGACTTCTACGTTGATCTCGTAGTTGCCGACGGAGCTAAGCCGATCCAGGTTGGCTGTGCCAATGGTGGACCACTCGCTGTCGATAGTACACGTTTTGGCATGAAGCATATTGTTGTAGCCGAAGACCCGTATCCCCGCTTTCAAGCATTCTGTGAAGTAGCCTCGCGTAAGCCAGTCCACGACGACGTGGTTTGAAATCCAGGGTACGAGGATATGCACGTCCACACCACGTTGCGCTGCGGCTTTGAGTGCGTCCAACAAGGCGCCGTCAGGAACGAAGTATGCATTGGTGAGCAGAATAGTGCGTTCCGCTTTATCGATGGCTTCGATATACATGTCACGGATGGGAAAGGTGAGTCGCATTACACTATTCCCCCGTATGTTGATCAGCGGATCGAAACGGCGGTGGTAATGCTGTGAAATGTGCTCCCTGACAGGGGTCTGCTGGTTCCAGAAGTCAACGAATGATTGAGCGAGATGGGTTGATGCCGGGCCCTGAATGCGGAGGTGGGTATCTCGCCAGGAGGTGGCGTAAAGGCTTCCCAGGTTATAGCCGCCGATAAAGCCGATGGTGCCATCCACAACCAGCAATTTGCGATGATCGAGGGCGTAGTGGCGAGGGTCAAATATGTGCCACAGCCGGCGAAATCCCTGGTATTGCAGCACGTGCATCTCCGGCGGAAAGACCTTGAAATCGTTTGGCACCACTAGATTTGCAAAACGGTCATAGATGGCATAGACCTCGACTCCCTGCCTGGCTTTGCGTGCGAGTCTCTCTTTAAACTCCTGGCCTACTTCGTCCCCTTTCCAGATGTAGGTTTCCAGGTAGATGCTCTCCTGCGCGGCGTCAATGGCGGCAAGCATAGCATCGTAGAGATCACGCCCATAGCTGTAAATCTGGAGGGTGTTCTCTCCAATATGTTGGTCCTCCACGTTTAAATGTGGAAAACCTCCCTGGTGCCTGGTATGCCTGCGTTGTATTGAAATGATCTGAAGGATGATCACTACGGTGGTCTGCAGCATAGCCACCAGGCCTATGATCTGCAAGATGGTGCGCCCGATAGAGAACCGGCGCAGCCTGGAAAAGCGGGGCCTTTTTTCCCAGATGTGTTGTATTTTCTGTGTTTTGAAACTGTTCACCGCGTTTTCGCTTCTCTTTTCGTCAAGGAATGTATGTGTTGATGACCTGCAACGTTATTCTAACCGCAATAAAGGTGGTATGGCAAGCGTTAATTTCAAACAACAGCGGGGAAAAAGCCTTGACAACTGAGCAGTTTCTATCTGATAACTTTAATTCCGAGGCTTTCATAAATGAGGGTAGAACTACATTAAGCGGTGGAGGTCTTACTCTCGTAGGACTCAGTTTGTGGCCCGTGAAAGCATTACCACCTGTTGCTACTACTTACTCCATCTAAAAAAGTCATCCATTTTATCCATGGCATCTCGGTGTATCTCCTGCAAAACATGAGCAGAGATGTTGAGAATAGCACTGATACAATGTGTTTCACTTCCTCCTCCCTCTCGACCCCCTCCCCAAGCCACTTCACAAACCATGCTTCGCAAAAAGACAGTCGATTTGACAGGAACACCGGTTTTTCTGCATGTCCGCTCAGTGGTGCATCCGCTACATACTATGCACGAGGAGGGAGCTACGATGCGCCTTTCCCGTGTGACTGCCCGGTATCGAACGAGGAGAAAGCGCTCGTGACGACGGCGAGCGGCACTATTGAGGAGGGATAGTGCTTGTGCCAGTACTCGGCTCCGTTGCTGGCATTGAGCGCATAGAGAATGCTTGCAAATGGCGGCCCACCGCCGCTCGCCAGGTAGACAACCCCGTCGACGACGATTGATGGGGTACAATAAAAGCCGGGGGGGTCCCTCTCCAGATCCTTGTGCCAGAGGAGCGTGCCATCCACACTGCTGAGCGCATAGGCCCCATCGATGTCGATGTACACGCTGGTTTTGTGCTTGCGATGGTTGACGGTGCCAATAACGAGCAGTAGAGAAAGAATAGTAGAGCAGACGATCATTCAGAGAGAGGTAACGGCAATGGCTAAACTCAAGACACAAGCGCAGTTAGAGCAGGAGCGGTTAGAGTCTGTGCGCTATCTACTTGGCAACTTCATACTTCCCACCGACCGACCGCTATTGATCTATGCCAGGCAAAGTACAGTTAAGCAGGTGCTTACGAACGTCTATTCCGCGCTCCAACAAACAGAAGACTTGATTGAACGCGGTCTTGAGCTTGGATGGAAGCGGGAACAAATGACTTTAATCGTTGAGAACAGGATAGCAAAGGATGGTAAAATCAGAAGTGTATCCGGTCGAATGTCCATAGAAGAGCGTGAGGGCCTTAGGACGATCGTGGATGACTACATAAAGAAAGGCTTGGCAGGTGCATTGATGTGCGTCGATGTGTCCAGGCTAACACGCGGTGCTGACTTGGTAGATGCTATCCTGCTTGCCAAGACTTGCAAGGACAACCACGTCGTCATAATCACCAACGACGCGATGTTTGATTTCAACAACCCCACGCGGGACGATCTACAAGCATTTATCGATGAGGCAAGAGGAGCAGCAGCACACATTGAGAAACACATTAAAGGCAAGATGCTCAAGAACAGGGCTAAAAAAGCATCAATGGGCTTGCTAGCAAACGGTGCTGCTCCTGTTGGCTTGATGCGTGATGCTACAGGTAACAACTTGATACCATCCCTGCATGCAGACCGTGTTAACTGGCTGTTCCAGCGCTATCACACCTTAAACGCAGACCTAGCAGCACTCTATCATGAGATTGCAGACAGGGTGATATTTCCAGACATGCCAGGTATAAACCCCAAGAGCATACATCTAAAGCGCTTAGACGGGGGATGGACGGTCAGCAGCAGACGAGGGCTAAGGTACCTGCTATCCAACCCCGCGTACGCTGGACACCTCGTCTTTAATGGCCGTATAGTCAAGAGAGATGCACACCCTGCAATCGTTAACCCCCGTGACTGGGCCTTTGCTTTTCAGAACCTTGCAGAAGTCGATCTTAATGGAGACCCCATAGAACGGCCTGAACGCACCGTTCGCTACAACCAAACGGGTAACACGAACATGGCGCTACTCTCAGGTGTTAGGCATGATGGTAGCGTGGTACTGCAAGGTGTCGGTAACATGCAAGCCTACTACTACCAACCAACAAGCACCTGGACTAATGGCGCGTATGTCTTGAAAGAGCTATCCACGTTGGACTACGAGTCATACGGAACAGCCATTGACGCGGTAGACCTGGACTACCTCTTTACTGCTCGCTTGCTTGAACGGTTGCATGAAGTCGATCAGTGTAGCAGCAACATGCACACCCTCGTTGAAGAAGTAGACCAGACTGAGCAACAGCCAAGTAAGCTACAGAGTGACCTGGACGACGTTGTGTCTGAGATAGCACGCATTGAGAGGGCATTGCGCGTAGCAAGCAAGAGGATGGACGATGAGACGCTAGAACAAAACTATGCTACACTGGCAAGCATGAAGCAGCGTAAGGCAAGATTAGAGACCGCGATAGAGCAGGAGGGCCAACTAAGAGAAAAGATGGAGCAGGCTAAGAGGGATATACCAACTGCGGCTAGAAAGTGGGAGAAGTGGCCGCTAGAGAGGCGTCGGACGTTTGTACACCTTGCCACAGAGTCTATCACACTTGAGGAAGTGGCTGATGGATGGTTACGCCTTACCGTGGTATGGTGCCCCTTGATATGCAGTGACGTGGATGTTGCCTACATATGGCGCACACACTCCGGTAGTCACTGGACAGAGGAGGATAAACAAACGATCAGAGACCTTTACCCCACCACCCCACGTATGTCCATATTGCGCTTGTTCCCTCATCGTTCGTGGGGTTCTATCAGACAGGTAGCACAACGGCTAGGTGTCCCGCGTCCAATACGTGAACCAAGGTCAGACTTGCCAGTGAACATGAGTCTTACGGATGTTCGCATTGCTGAAGAGTTTGGTCTATCCCTGGACGCTACAGAAAGGCATACGAAAGGGCCTGACATGCGGGCTTGGTGGAATAAGTCCACAGTTAGCAGAGATGAAAGTCGATCTTGATTATTTTCTGTTAAGATAAGCAACAATGGGCCCAAACAGTTGAGACTTTAACTATGTTATACATGCCATAGTAAGCAGGGTACATATATGAGATTTGTTAAGGATATAAGACCTGAAGGCGCACATAAATTTCTAACAGCGGCATTGGCTTTGCTTTTTGCCTCGACTGCGCTAACAGCGTGCGGAGG
>WNFA01006869.1_pt1 | contig 14709 bp, 14 predicted proteins | sample 5400481 | NCBI WGS metagenome assembly WNFA01 (sample SAMN13153340, study PRJNA577476) | soil metagenome | isolation source: 120 cm saprolite under Douglas fir tree site 2 hole 1 replicate 2 | place: USA:California | collected 2015-04-18 | reverse complement strand
CGGGCGCGGCCTTTATGCGAGCGCTCCAGGAATTCTCCGAATCCTGCCAAAGCGCCACGTCGGCATCCATCAGCGCGTAGGACTTCTTCGTCTCTCCCAGCTTGAAATTGATGCGAGCACCGCTGGCTTCGAGGTAGGGAAACGCCGGGCGTCGCTCCGAAGCCGATTTTCCGGTCGGAGCCGCGGGAATCTGGGCGTTGCGCTCGAGCAGGCTCGCCAAATTCCAGCGGCCTTGGTTGTTGCGTACCAGGTTGATGCTGGGCTCGGTTGCGCTCAGGGTGGCGATCTCGAGTCGCCCTCGGAGCAGGGAACGAAACCGGATCGCGGCGGACACGTCCTGCGCGCGAATCATCGGCTCCGCGCTAAATGCGGCATCGTCGTAGATAACGAGCCCCTCAAGATCGAAGCCGGGCCGCGGCAGAAGGCGCAAACGAACATTGTCGAGCGCGACCCTGCGGCTCAGAGCGCTTCCGATGGAATTGGCAATCCGGTTTCGCAACCGGTACACGCCCGGCCGATACAGAAACAGGATCAGCAGGAGAGCCGCGACTGCAGCCACCCCGCGCCTGGATCGTAGAAATTTGGAACGTAGAAATTTCACCGCACGATCCTGAGCGTTCGCGACCAGCGCGTTTGATCGAAGAAATGAATGATGATGTGCGCCAGGAACCCCACCCGGTCGCCCGCGCTGCGCATCTGGTACTGGTCGGCCGGGGTTATAAACGACCAGTACACGAACATGGGGCGGCCGATGACGTTCTTCCGCGGAATAAAGCCCCAGTAGCGGCTGTCGTAACTTACGTCGCGGTTGTCGCCCATGGCAAAGTAGCTGTCTGGGGGGACGACGATGTCGCCGCCCTCCAGATGCGAAGGCAATTCCTGCGTCCATTTTTCGTTTCTTACGCCGTACATTTCCGAAGGCGGCACGGCAGGAAAATTATCCCGGTAGGGGTTGTAATCCCCGATTTTGTGCTGGACGTACTTCTTCTCGTCGAGTTTCTCGCCATTGCGGTAGACGACGCCATCGCGCAAGTGAATGTGGTCGCCGGGGACGCCCATGATCCGCTTCACGACAAACAGACCTTGTTCCTCCGGCGACAGGAACACAACAATGTCATTGCGGCGGATATCGCGATAGGGCATGAGTGGCCCCATCCAGCGCGTCGGCGGCGCGAACTGCTCCCGGTTGACGAACACGTGATCCCCGATGAGCAGCGTGTCCTCCATGGAACTGGAGGGAATCTCAAACGCCTGCAGCACAAACGTGATGATGAAGAGGCCGGTGACCAGCACTCCCCCCAGGGAGGCCAGGAATTCCACCGTCGTCTCGCGCGGCTGTTCGTCCACGATGACTTCTTCTTGTTTCGGCACGTTCGGTATCCGTTTCAGAAAGTTCTACTCAGCGCACCGGTTTGAAAGTTCGCGACCAGCGCGTTTCATCAAAAAAGTGGACGAGGATGTGCCCCACGTTCTCAACCCGGTCCCACACGCCACTCATCTCGTACTGGTCCTCCGCGGTAACAAATGACCAGTAGATGAACATGGGCCGGCCGATCAGATTCTTTCGCGGAACAAAACCCCAGTAACGGCTGTCGTAGCTGTTATCGCGATTGTCGCCCATGGCGAAGTAACTGTTCGGCGGCACTACAATATCGCCGCCCTCGACATGCGCGGGCATTTCCAACTTCCATTTTTCGTTTCTAATTTCCGAAGGCGGCACGGCAGGGAAATTGTCCCGGTATGGGTCGAAATTCGCCAGTTTGTGCCGAACGTACGGCTCGACCAGTTTCTCGCCGTTGCGATAAACGGCCCCATCGCGCAAGTGGATGTGGTCGCCCGGAATGCCTATGATCCGTTTCACCAAGAACAGACCTGGTTGTTCCGGCGAAAAGAACACCGCAATTTCGTCGCGGCGGACATTGCGATAGGGCATCAGTGGCCCCGTCCACCGCGTCGGAACGGCGAACTGCTCCCGGTTCACAAACAGGTGGTCGCCGATGAGCAGCGTGTCCTCCATGGAAGCGGAGGGAATCTCAAACGCCTGCAGCAGAAACGTGATGATGAACAGTCCGGTGACCAGTACCTCGGCCAGCGAGGCCAGGAATTCCACCGTCGTCTCGCGCGGCTTTTCGTCCACAACGACTGCTCTTTCTTTCTTCGGCACTTTTCGCATCCGTCTCAGTGGATTTCTTCTCGGCTCATCTTCATCAGCGCATCTTCATCAGCGCACCTTCATCAGCGAACCAGAATCGGCGAACCAGAATCAGCGCACCAGCCTGAAAGTACGTTCCCAGCGCGTTATTTGGAACGCATGAGTTACCGCGTAGGCAAGGTGATAAAGTCTATCACCCACGGTTGGCGCGCCGGGAAGATCGTTGTTCAAATTGCCCGATGACCAGTAAATCAAAAGTGGGCGTCCGATGATATTCTCGCGCGGCACGAATCCCCAGTACCGGCTGTCCTGGCTGTCGTCGCGATTGTCGCCCAGAACGAAATAGTGGCCCTCGGGGATGATCAACTGGTGGTCTTCCACCAGTTTCGGCATTTCTTTCCACCATTTCGCGTCCACTCCGTAATCGGGAGAATCGGTACGCGGGAAGTCGTCGCGATAGTAATTCCGGAGCGTGGTGAGGTACTGCACATAGGGCTCCCGCAAGGGAGCGCCGTTGATGTAGACGCGTTTATTGATGAGGCGCAGGCGGTCTCCGGGCAGGGCTACCACACGCTTCACGAAATCCTGCACAGGATTCACCGGGTAATGGAAGACGATGACGTCACCGCGCCGGATCTTGCGATAGGGCATCAGGCGGTTCCACCCCGCGCTGCCGCCGTAGCAAGACTTATCCACCAGCAGGTAGTCGCCGATCAGCAGCGTTTGCTCCATTGATTCCGAAGGGATGGTGAACGCCTGTACGAGGAAGGTAACCACAAAAACGGCGATCACCACCGTTCCCGCGACCGACTGAATGGTCGCAGGCCAATCCCCAGCCGAGATTTTCTCACTCCACGACATAACTTTTCTGTAGAGACGGGGCTTGCCCCGTCTCCTGCGTATCGAGCCCCGAATGTCACGCTCGGTGCGAGACGCGGCAAGCCGTGTCTCTACGGGAAATCCCGTTACTGCGCTGCGCCGCCGTCCTTCACAGCATTCGAAACTTGCGAGGGAGGCAATGCCGTCAAGTGCTCCAGGACTTGCCGCGCCGCTTCCTGTTCTGCCCGTTTCTTGGTCGCTCCCTGTGCCCGTCCCACGAATTGCCCCAGCTCCGGCTCTGGCAGTCGCACCTCGACCGTGAAGGTCTTCTTGTGCTCCGGCCCTTCCTCCTTCACGAGGGCGTAAACCGGCTGCGATCCTCCTCTGGCCTGCAGTGCTTCCTGCAATGCGGACTTGAAATCCATCACCGGGATCGCGCTGGTCTCCAGCTTCATTTGGGCAAGTTCCGGTGCCACGATCGCGCGCACGATAAAGTCTCTCGCCACCGGCCATCCGCCGTCGAGATAGAGCGCAGCCAGAATCGCTTCCAGTGCGTCCACCAGCAGGTTTGCCTTGTTGCGGCCCCCACTCTTTTCTTCGCCGCGGCCGAGACGCATGTAATGGCCAATCTGAAGCTGCTCGGCCACGCGCAGCAGATGCCGCTGCCCGACCAGATGAGCACGCAACTTGGAAAGATGCCCTTCCTGGAAGGTGGGGAAGCGGTGGAACAGCGCCTCGCTGGCGACGAGACCCAACACGGCGTCTCCCAGAAACTCGAGAATTTCGTTATCACCGCTGGGCGATCCGCTGGACGATCCGCCGCTGGACGAACCACCGCCAGACGAGCCGCTGCCCGCGCTCAGCGCCTCCACCTCGCGCGCTTGCGAGCTGTGGGTAAGCGCCTGCTCAAGCAGTTCGCGGCGCTGGAAGTGATAACCCAGGCTTTCTTCCAGTGCCATGATTTCGCGTGACTTCATTTTAGTAGAGACGCGGCTGGCCGCGTCTGAGACTTGTCCGCGCCGGAGACGAGGCAAGCCTCGTCTCTACAGGAGTGGGTTAGTTCTTCGGAGGGCTCTGCGGCTGGGGCGGGGCTGCGCCTCCGGTGAGCTGTTGCAAGCGGTCGCGTTCGTGGCGCGCCGTGGTCCCAACCGCAGTGTCATCCTTGGTCATTTCCACGACGCGGTTCGCCACCTTGAGTGCCTCCGGATACTTTCCCTGCTTATCCAACGCAAGCGCCAGACGGAGAATGTCTACGGGAGCCGGGTCGGTGGGGTAGGCGTCGATGGACTTCTGCAGATCCTCCTGCGCGGCAGCGTAATTCTCTTTCTTGTAATCAATTGCGCCGATGATCGAGTAGGCCTGCGAGCGCAAGCCGGCCTTGTAGGCGTCGATTTTCTCTTGCGGCGTGCCCGCCGGGACGCTTATATCGGTGTCGATGGTCTGCAGAGCCTTCTGCGCCATCGAGGTCGCTTCGGCGAAACGCTGATCCTTGTCGATATCCGAGTCGCGCGTTCTCTCGGCAATCACCTCGGCGACCATTACCAAAGCTTCGGGATTGTCCCCGTCCAAGCTGAGCACCTTGCGGCCCATGGCCTCGGTCTTCTCGGCGTTATTCGCATTCTGGTAGAGCCGCATCGCGTTCTGATAGAGCAGTATGCGAATTTCGCTATCGGGGAACTTGGTGGCAAAATCGTCCGACGCCTTCTCCAGCCCGGCAGCGTCGGTACTTGCTGCCGCTGCCTTCCAGGCATCGAACTCCGGCTGAGTCTTGGCTTGCGGTGGACGCTTTCCCACTGGTGGCGCCGGCGCGCCCTGCGCTGGGGCCGCCTGACCCGCTGCCGGTGGGTTTTGCTGGGCCGGCTGTCCGCTCTGGCCCTCGGCCCGAACCGCAATACTCAGGATCCCTAGACTCAGTATCCCCAGAATGACCGCTGCTCGCTTCATGCTGTCTCCCATACTTGGAAATTTCAATCAGATTGTAACGCGTAGTGACAGCCGCCCTCGGCTGCCCACGCAACTCCGGTGAGGTATCAGGGACTGCGAAAGCGTTGCCGTACGCAACCTTGAAACCCTGAAACCTTGCAAACTCTGAAACCTTGTTTTATTCCGGCTGTCTCGCCACCGGAGGCTCATAGGGCTGGTCCAGCCCCCGCTGCGCCGCCAATTTCGCTTCCGGAAGCGCCGCCGCCGCGTTCGTCGAGCGCCTGCTGCGCCAGTTTCTGCGCGGTTTCCGGATCGCCCGCCGCCAGCCGCCGCTCCGCGTTCAGCAGAAGGTGCTCGTTCCGGGGACGTGCCAGGTGCAGAAGTTCCGGCGCCGCCTCGCTCGCGAACTGGATCAGCGAGGCCCGCTTCATTTCCTTGCCGACGTCAATCGAGCTGAGCAGGTCGGGATAGACATTCCGCATGCTTGCGGGATCTTTTTCGAACTTGCTCAGTGCGTCGTAGAAGTAGCGTGTCAGGATGTAACCTTCCTTGTCGGCTTCGTCGATGCTCTGCGCCCGCTCCGCCTCCGGGGTCTTCGCCGGGAGGGTTCTCTCTTCGATTGCCCGCACCAGGCATTCGGTCACCAGCAGCGAAATATTACTCTTGAAAGCCTCATCCATCGGAGCCATCTTCACGTCGTCGAGTAACGGTTCCAGCCGCTTGAACGAGGAGCCGTTTTTCATCGCCAGCGGATCCAGAAGGTAATGCAGATACGTATGCCGAATCTGCTGCATCTTGATCGCGGTGCCCGAGCTGGGGGCAATGACTACGTAGTAATCGGCCGCGTAGTTGCGAGCGTTGGTCTGGCCCGGCGCGCCCATCGCATCCAGATAGACGGTGAACTGGCGTCCCAAGTAGCCCGACGACGGCATTTTCAGATAGATCTCGGTATCGAACGTCATCTTCGCCAGCGGAGCGTGATAGATCTCGGTCAACTCCGCATAGCGCGCGCGGTGCCGCTCCCAGATGGCGTGCAAGCCGATCTTCTGGTAGAAAGACTGCATCAGGGGCAAGATGTCCGCCACACCTCCGGCATCGGGCGGCAGCTCCGCCTGCTTCACTTTTGGCGTGAAAGCCGGGGGCTCGTCGAGATAGAGCGCCAGCGATACGTACTGGGACAGGTCGCGTGAGGCATCGGCCGCCTGGTGTTGGCGGTAGAACCCGCACATCGGCGCGACCACGTCTTGGGCCCCCGCGGTATTCTCCACTGCCTTGGCAACTTCCGACCGGATTTGCGCGCGCAGCGGGTCGGAAGAAGTCAGCTCCTGGTCGTAGCCGCACGTGTTGATGGCGGTCAGCACCGTGAACAGCGTCTCGCTGGTTTCTAGAGACACCTGCGGCCGGTTCTGCGCCCAGCTGGACGCCACCACCAGCACGACCGCAAACGCCAGTCGAACCAGTTGTCCCAGGAAGTTTCTTCGGAAATCAGCCATAGACGGATGAGCTAGGAGTAGTGTACGAACTAGTCAATTCGCGGTCAAACCTGATCGTGGGTCAATTTTACGAAACCGTTAACCGCAAAGGCCACGAAGGCACACGAAGAAACGCCTGAGACCAAAAAACCTTCGTGATACTTCTTGTCCTTGGGGGTTCAGGGTTTTTTTGGTTGCATCGTGAAACGTAGCGACAGCCGCCCTCGGCTGTCCCAGCGAGCGCAGTTCGCCCGGCTACCCCTTCACGCTGATTTTCGAGAAAGAAAGCACCGCCGTCCCCGTGGTCGGCCGTCCCATGGAAAGCGCCGGATGGAAGGTCGTGAAAATCAGCAGGTTCTTCAACTGCGGCAGCACCGCCTTCGCATCGTCTGGTTGCGACAGGATGCGGTAGTCCTCCACGCGGCCGTTGGCATCCACGTAGGCTTCAATCACCACCGCATCGTCGCCCATATTGCCGAGCGACGTGCCGAAGGCCGACTGTTCGAGTTGAGGCCCGGTGTACAGCATAAGGGGAACGTCGCCGCTGCTCGCCCGCAGTTCTGCCGGCAAGGCAAAGAAGCCCAGCAGCAGTCCGAAAAACAAGACCGCGCTGACCAGCCCCGCCGTCGCCGGAACCATGAAAACGTTGAGAGCATTTTCCAGCCTCACCAACACACCTTCAAACCGCGGGCGCCGCGCCCGTGCAGCCTCGCGCGAAATCGCCAGCCGCAATTTCAACGCCAGGTCGGCCGGCGCTCTCTTCCGACCCAGACTGGCAAGCAACTGTTGCGTGCGCTGCATCTCGGCATACTCCCGCGCGCAACCGTCGCACTGTTCTACGTGGCGGGCGACACCGCGCATCTCAGCGCCGTTCACCCGGCCATCGACACACGACGAGAACAGCCTCTTGATTTCAGCGCAGTTCATGGCGTCACCTCAATCGTCGACGGGAACGAGCAGCCCTAACTCCGTACCCACTTCCCGGATATACCCGGTTAATTTCTTGCGCAGCGCGTCGCGCCCCCGCGTGATGCGTGACTTCACCGTTCCCAGCGAAATCGATAAAACGTCCGCGATCTCCTCATATGACATTTCCTCGAGGTCGCGCAGGATCAACGCTGTCCGATAGGGCTCTGGGACCTGTCGCAGCGCCTGATCCACGGCCGCTCGCACTTCCGCATGCGCGAATTTTTCAAACGGCGACTCGCCCAGATCGACCAGTCGCTGTTCTCCGGGAATTTCGCATTCCCCCGCTGTGACGGCATCAATCGGCGTTTCCTGTGCCTTGTGCCGGAACCACCAGCGCCGCCGATTCGCCGCCTCGTGCAAAGCGATGCGGTAGATCCAGGTCTTCAGGCTCGATTCGCCGTGAAAATGCTTCATGCCCCGGAAGACTTTCAGAAACACATCCTGCGTCGTGTCCGCCGCATCCGACGGATCGTTCACGATGCGGTACACGAGACTGTAGATCGGCTGATGAAACTCGCCGATCAGCCAGGAGTAGGCCTCTTCCGAACCCGCCTTCAGTTCAGCGATGACGGCGGATTCCTGGGTTCGGGCCCCAATAGCGCTTGCAAGATCGCCCAATGTCGTAACTCCCGCCATGGTGGCGTTGCCTCCAATTATAGAGTCACTCGAGCCCCAACGGCGGGAATCTTCATTCGTGCCGACACGACTCCTGGCGACCTTCCCCCGCTAATTACTTAGACTCCGACGCGCCCCGTAGAGTTCCAGTGGTAACTCGTGTCGTTGCAACACTGCTCGTGTGGCCGCGGGCGCCCGCCCGCGTCCGTAGCCCAAAACCATGTACCACTCGTCACTGTGGCTGCGAAGCACTAGGCGGAGCAGTTGTCGCCGGTGGCTTCGGTTTCGTTGGTTTCTTTTTCGCCGGCTTCTTCGGAGGCTCGGTGTCATCGATTACTGTCTTCTGTGGTGGCGGAGGGGGCGCCGCCGACAGCTTCTTGACCAGCACGCGTAAACGCGCCAACTCATCTTCCTTGCCAGCGGCCAGTTTCTGCATCCGCTCGCCAAACGCCCGACGCGCGGTTTCGAGTCCGGTCATGTCGTTGCCTAGGCTCTGAACCTCATCTCTCGATCCGAACGCTCCCGCATTTTCCACCACCGAACCAAAGAAGTCATACAGCACGACCAGGTTGCGGTAGAGCTTGAAACTCGCTCCCAGATCTTCCGGTGAGTTGTTCAGTTGCGTGATCGTTTCCGGCAGCGCCGACTGCAGGTTGCGCTGGATGGACTCCACCGTCGCCAGCGTCTGTCGTTTGGTCGCAGCGTCGGTCTTCCATCGCTCGATGCGCGTCTTTTGAAGATCGGACTGCATGCTCTGCGCCGTCTGCTTCAATTGTTCCAGGATGCCATTCAGTTCGCTCACCGACGCATAAGCGACCGGCGGCTGCGTCCCGTTTTGCGCGCCGTTTGCGTTTTGCGCCCCCGCCGTAGAAGGCGCAAGCGCCGCGATAAGACAGAGAAGCGACCGAACGAGAATATTCTGCGAGTTCGACATGGGCCTCCGATTGTGTCCTTAGGGTTTTTCCAACCATATCCTAGTAGAGTTTGCCTGCCGGAGTCGAGTTTGACGCCGCGACCAAGCTAAGCGAGAATTGAAAGAGAGCAATTACAGTGGGCCTGTGGCGCAGCTGGGAGCGCGCTTCCATGGCATGGAAGAGGTCGTCGGTTCGATCCCGACCAGGTCCACCATCTTTTCAATAACTTAGCGGACCCACCTCGAAGCGCTTGGGCGGAAATTGGCCGGAAATATCGCCCGATGATAAATACACTCGAATCGTGGGCGCGCTGCGTCTCAATTCTTCTTCGCTATGCGCTACGCCTCTCTGTACGCGGGGATACGCGCGGCCACATAGGCACCGAGCGCTAAGTCCACGAGCATGCAGGCAACTGCGTACCAATCCGGGATATAAGCCGAGTTCTTGTAGTGCCAAAGATCCCATGCGAATCCATGGCCTGCGATTCCTATAGCAAGGAACCAGGGCGAGTTCTTTAGACCGAGTGCAGCGAAAGCAGCAAAGAGCGCTAATCCCAGAAGCTCTACCCAAATCCACGAACTCGCTGCGTGGTCTCGTGCCGCGAACCAGCCCATCACATAAACGAGAGGCATCGCCACAAGAAATCCGGCGAGCATGGTTCGCTCAAACTTCATCGCCCGCGATCCCAGCCAGCGCGCCAGCCATAGGCAAGCGACGGTAACCGCCCCGACGACAGCGGCAAGGGGGAACGGATCTCCAGGCACCTGCCACGACGGAACCATGTAGAGCGTCCACACAGTGATGATCGAAACGGCAATCAAGACCCCTATCTGAATAGAGTTTTGTGCTTTGGTCAGGCCCGGACCTCTGCTTTTGCGATCGTATTCATGTTCGGCTCGTCCGCTATTGTCACGTGACACCTCACCTCGCAGTATAGTCGGCCTTCGGAAGATGCGGCCGTGGCTTGACAAAGTCACTATACATGTATATACATCTTGATATGCGAACTGAGACTCCTGAACCGCGGGCGGAAGCACTTTTTGACCTTCCCTGCGCGTGTCAGAACCTGCGTCGTGCCACTCGCGTCGTAACGCGGATCTACGACCAGGAACTGGCGAAGGCGGGAATCGAGATCACGCCATTCGGCCTGCTGACGGCATTGGATTTGACAGGAGAAGCGAATCAAAAGCGCTTGAGCGCAGGCTTTGCGATGGACAGCACGACCCTGACCCGGACGCTGCGGCTGATGCTAAAGCAGGGTTGGATTCGCGCCAGGCGTGGAAAGGACAAGCGGGAGCGTCTGTTCAGTCTTACCCGGGCTGGCCGGAGGCAACTGGCGACCGCTCAGCCCTTCTGGGAGGCCGCACAACGGAGGCTGCGAAAGGAGCTGGGGGAAGCTGGCTGGACAAGCATGAAGCGGGCAGTCTCACAAACAACCGGGGCGGCGCTGGCGGCTTAAAAAAATTTTGCGACGCAATAGATGCATATACATCTATCTCGGGAGAGGACAGACAGAAAGAAAGGAGCCCCATTATGAAAACCATCTTCTACACCTTCGCTGCATTCCTGCTGGTCTCAGCGGTTACCATGCTCTACAAAACGACCGCTGCGGCAGATAGCCATGTCAGCTCTGTTACCGTTTCTCATCGCCCAGAACTCGAGTACCTGAAGGCCGTAAACAGCGTGGCGCCGCCACAGGATCCTCAGCTGCTTTTCCTGCTCATGGCCGAATATGCGAACGCGAACCGGCAAGGCGAGGGCGCGGAGTTTTTCACCGCGCGGCTGAAGGAATTCGAGCCGCGCCTGGCGGACAGCCAAAAAGCACTGTATCTGAGCGCCATCGGCTTGTTGCGGGCACAGCACGCTTCCTCAGTATCCCTGATACACCGCGTGGGCTACGTGAAAGAAACCATCGGGATACTGGATCAGGCCAAGCAGCTTTCCGGGGGGAAGATTTTCGTTGTGAACTGGATTGCCGGAATCGTCCGCGCTGAACTTCCCGGCGTTTTTCATCAGAAAAAGGCGGCCGAAGCCGAGCTGGCCTGGTGCCTGGAAAATATCGACAAAGCGCCTCATGTTGGTTGGCTGCGTGAAGTCTACTATCATCTCGGAAAGCTGGCTCTTGCTGACGGAGACCAGGCAAAGGCCCAAGACTATCTTCGGCGCAGCGGCTACAAAGACTTCGATCGCCCGATCACCCTCACCACTTCTTTTTCGGAGGACGCCGCAACCGGCAACGCTTTCGTTCCCCGCCGGATCAGTGAGATCGTGCCGGGGCGTGTCTACGCGCTCTCCGGTTTCGAGTTCACGGAATACTATTTCGTGGTCTCCGACGATCGCCGCGAACTGATTGGCATCGATGCGGGCACGCGCCCGGACTCCGCCAAAGCCGCCTACGAAGCTTTGCAAGCGTATAGGCCCGGCCTGCCGGAACTGACGACCGTCTTTATCACTCACTCTCATTGGGATCACATCGGCGGGCAGACGTACTTCCGCTCGCTAAACCCTCGCGTGAAATTCTATGCAAGAAGCAACTACGAAGAAGAGATTGCCCTCGGCAACGCTGGCGACATTTTCCGCAAGCAGTTTTTCGGGACACGCTTTAATTTCGACGATGTGCGCAGCTTCAAGCCCGACGTCACCATCGACCGCCGCACGGAGGTGAAAATCGCTGGCACACGCATCGAGCTCATTCCCGTGCAAGGCGGTGAAACTCACGACGCCATGTTCATCCATCTGCCCGATCTGGGCGTCATGTTCGTCGGCGATTTCATCATGCCTTATCTCGGTGCGCCCTTCCTTGAGGAAGGCGATCTGCAAGGGCTGCTGGACGCGATTGATATCGTCGTTCAAAAGAATCCGCAGTATTTGCTCCATGGCCACGAGCCCCTCACGCGGAATTTCACCTCTGCTGCATTGCTGTCGGAGCTCAAAACCGACCTGGAATGGCTGCGCGAGCAGGTCCTGATTGCCATCCGCCGCGGCGATGAGCGCGCTGCGATATACCAAGCCAACCTGACTCCTCCGGGCCTGCTCAAGGGCCGGCCTGACGTGTATCTGCCTTATCTGATTTTGCGTGAACACGTGATCGACCGTCTTTACGATCAGAACGTGGGTTATTGGCAGCCGAATCTGCAAGGGCTCGACCATCTGACGCGCGCCGACCACACGGAACTACTGGTGGACTATCTCAGCGTGTCCGAACGTCAGTTTGTCAAGGCCGTGGAACGCTTGGCCGCGGACGGCAAATACGAGCTGGCAGCCTCATTGCTTGAATCGTCCGGGGATAGGTTCGATCACAGCTCTGCAGTGGCCAATGCCAAGCGGCTCGTGTATCTGAAGCTGATGGAGAAGAACCAGAATACCGATCCGTTCAAATTCATCCTTTATTCCGGGAAGATTGGCGAACAAACGCCTCAGATGGCTGCCGCCAAGTGAGCGTCCCAAACCGCGGGCAGGTCCCATAGGGAAAGTTGGGGCCTGCCCACCTTTGTGAGAGGGTGACGGGGCACTCTTCCACAATCGGATTAGGAAAGAGTAGCCGACGATTCCGGAGCGTCCGTAGGCTATGGTATCGACTCCGGCAACCGCATTTTTCAAACAGTGCAAGAAAGACTCGGAGTCGTTTGTAACTTCCAGGAGAGCAGTCTGCGTAGAAGCTACTAGGAGGCCAAAGTTGCTATGCGTAAACTTGTTTCGTCGAAATCGCCGCTCGAGCCGCGAATCGGCTTTTCACGAGCCGTCAGGGTAGGACGAATCGTTGCTGTTTCAGGCACTGCGCCGTTCGCGGCAGACGGAAGCGTAGCTTGTCCTGGCGACGTCTATGGCCAAACGAGACGTTGCCTTGAGATCATCGCGGAAGCTGTGGTGGACGCTGGCCTTTCCATCGACACTGTGGTGCGGACACGAATCATGTTGACCGATGTCTCGCAATGGGAAGCCGCTGCCCGTGCGCACAGCGAGTTTTTCGCCGCAATCCGGCCTGCCACCACCTTCGTCGAGGTGCAGGGTTTCATCAATCGCGAATGGTTAGTTGAGGTTGAGGCGGATTGCGTTGCAGACCGGTAAGGGCATTTCGATCATCAAGGCGAATGTAGTGTTCATGATTTTTCTGGATCCTAAGCGACACCAGATAACGCATTGAATTTTTGAATTTTTGTGTTCGGGACTTGCATGACCCCCCGCCCATGCAGCTCGGCTGTTTCACATTGTTGAAATTTTTGGCCGGAAATTGGCCGGAAATATCGCCCGATATACCGGTTTTTGTCCAATCTTCCGGTTGCTAACCGCTTTAGAATCAATCTCCGGCTGGGATGCTTCTTCCATGGCATGGAAGAGGGTCGTCCGTTCGATCCCGACCAGGTCCACCATCTTTTCAATCACTTACCAACATCGCTTTTTCCCTTTGGTAGCATTTGGTAGCAAATTGCAGAAAACATTTTCAGTCAGCGTGAATTTCCTCCGGCTTCACTCTGAGTTCAGCGTTGATCGCGTTGACGGTCGCCTGCACGCTTTCCGGAATCTCCTGCATATACACGTCGGTCGTCGTGGCCGCACGTGAATGCCGAAGAAGTCCCTGAACGTCCTTCACCGTTCCCTTCTTTTGCGCCAGCGTTGCTATCGTGCGCCGGATCACTTGAAAGGTCAGCTTCGGCAGGTCGAGGTCCTTCGCCAGCTTATGCAGCACCCGCCGGCGGTAATTGCCGGTGTCCATGAAACCGCCTTTGGCGTCCGGAAAGATGAAGGCCTTCAGGCGAGGAGTTCGGGCACTCCTGTTTCCAGAACCACAGATCGTCCGCCAGTTCCTTCGGCAGATGCACACGTCCCGGACTCTTCTTGGTCTTGCCCCAAGGCCGAATCGCCCCTTTGTACGCGGTCTCGAATACGTACATTTTCGATTCCGCGTGGTCGAAGCATTTCCAACGAAGAGCGAACAGTTCGCTGGGACGCAGGGCATTCGTCATGTCCAGTTCCAGCGGAAGACGATCCCGCAAGGCGAGGTGCGAGAGCGCATTCCTTAGCTGTTCCCACGAATAGACGGTTAGGGAGTCGTACCTCCCAACGCCCTGTTCAGATCATCGCGAGCCAAAAGGTAAGCGAGGCTTGCGTCCAGTAATCCGGCCCGAGCCTTCATGGCCTGGGCCCGCGATGCGTCGCGCTGGGACGCCAACGTGATGCCCTGCTTGAACTGGTCTTCGGAGAGTCGCGCGTTCTCCTGGCGCGCCGCCACGTATTCTCTCCTCACTTCCACCATGGCACGCGCTACTTCGAGACGGTTGTAGATCATGTTGATGCGGACCTCGATCTCGTCCTTGACGCGCTGCAGATTCTCTTCCGCCTCGGACACCTCATCGCGGCGCTCTCGAATGAGCGCCCTGCGTTTGCCGGCATCGAAGACGTCATAGCTCAAACGGATGCCGAACGTGCCGAAGTTCCGATCCAGCAAGGGCACTCCGTTTTGATAGCTATGCCGGGCAAAGGCAGTGACATCGGGTATGTATTCCGCCTTTGCTGCAGAGTGTGCCGCGCGTGCCTTGGCAAGTACTTGCACCGCTTCTTTGATTTCCGGATTGTCATTCAGGGCCGTTCTCAGCGACTCCTCGCGTGGCGGCAGATCCAGCGCCACGCCGACATTCGGATCGAGCACAAGCTTGGTGTTCAGTGGCAGTCCGAGTACGTCGTTCAACTGGATGGTAAGGTCGGCGATCTGCATGTCGGTGGTCAGCAGCGCCTGCTGGGCTTCGAGCAGGTTCGCTCGGCTCTCAACGCGCGCCACTTCAAGCAGGCTGCCGTTTTTGACCTGCTCGGTGTTTTCGTTCAGATTCTCGCTTCCGGACGTGATCTG
>WNFA01005137.1_pt1 | contig 14711 bp, 15 predicted proteins | sample 5400481 | NCBI WGS metagenome assembly WNFA01 (sample SAMN13153340, study PRJNA577476) | soil metagenome | isolation source: 120 cm saprolite under Douglas fir tree site 2 hole 1 replicate 2 | place: USA:California | collected 2015-04-18 | reverse complement strand
GCCCGGCGCACGATCTCGCCCGCCGCGCGCTCGTGCTCGGGGTTGACGTAGGAGTGCAGAAAGCAAACGGCGACCGCTTCCACCTTTTCGTCGGCCAGGCGGCGGCAGGCTTCCTCGATGCTCGCGGGTCCCAGCGGTTCGAGCACCTCGCCCGAGGCGAGCATCCGCTCGTCGATCTCCCGGGTCAGGTGCCGCGGAACGAGCGGCCGGTGCCGGTGGAAAAAAAGGTTGTAGGACTCGGGGCGGTTGCCGCGCCCGATGGAGTACACGTCTCGCGTCCCTCGCGTGACGATGAGCCCGGTGTTCGCGCCTTTTCTCTCGATCAGGGTGTTGATGGCGGTAGTCGAGCCGTGGATCAGCTCGCCGATCTCCGCGCAGTCCACGCCGCTCTTTCGCAGGCAATCGACGATGCCCTGCACCAGCTCCGCGGGCGTGGTGAGGCTCTTGGCCTGCGCGAACCGGCCGGTGGCTTCGTCGAAAGCCATCAGGTCGGTGAAGGTCCCACCGATATCGATTGCCACCAGCAACAGGTCCGCCCTTCCTCGGGAGTGCCCAAACGGTATCATGGAGCGATGAACGACACCAAACGCCGTTGCCCCTGGTCCCTGGGCAGCGAACAGTACCTCCGCTATCACGACGAGGAATGGGGAGTGCCGGTCCACGACGACCGGCGGCTGTTCGAGTTCCTGATCCTCGAAGGCGCGCAGGCGGGACTTTCCTGGTCGACGATCCTCAACAAGCGCGACAATTACCGCAGAGCCTTCGCCCGGTTCGACCCCGCAAAGGTCGCGCGCTTCGGCGCCCGCGACGTGAACAGATTGATGGCCGACGCCGGAATCGTGCGCAACCGCCTCAAGATCGAATCGGCGATAGGCAACGCGCGTGCGTTCCTCGAAGTCCGGCGGGAATTCGGCTCGTTCGACGCCTACCTTTGGGGCTTCGTGGACGGGCATCCCCTGCAGAACGCGCCGCGCAGCATAAAGCAGGTGCCGGCCCGCACGCCGCTATCGGACACGATCAGCAAGGACCTGAAGCTTCGCGGCTTCCGTTTCGTCGGCTCGACCATTGTGTACGCCTACATGCAGGCGGTTGGAATGGTCAACGACCATCTGGCCGCTTGTTTTCGACGCGCGCAGCTGGCGGCTCTCCCAAGACCCGGTTCTTCGGCTAAACTCCGGAGAGAGTGAAATAGCTTGGGGAGATCGATGCTCCGGTTCGCCGTTCTAGCTATGCTCGCCTGCCTTCCCAGCACGAACGCCCGTTCCCAGGAAGGCGATCCGGGCGGCACCGTGACTTTGGTCGCGGCACCGCGGCTGATCGACCCAGACTATAGGGGAGCTGTGCTGCTCGCCGTGCCCGTCGACAACAACCGGCACGTCGGCATCATCGTCAATCGCCCCACGGGACGTTCGCTCTCCAGCCTCTTCCCCGAGCACGCCCCCTCCAAGCTGGTGCGCGATCCGGTGTACTTCGGCGGGCCGATGCTGCGCCAGGCGATTTTCGCGGTGGTCCACATCGACCACACGCCCGGCCCCGGATCGATCCAGGTCTTGAAAGAGCTGTTCCTCGCGACTCAAGGCGCGGTCGTCGACCACATCATCGAAGAGACGCCCAACGAAGCGCGCTACTACGTCGGCTACGTCGCCTGGCGGCCGGGCGAGCTGCGCCAGGAGGTCGACCGGGGGTTGTGGTATGTGCTCGAGGCCGACCCCGAGCTCGTCTTCCGCAAGGATCCGGCGGGACTCTGGGAGGAGTTGCTGCGGCGCGCGCGGGCGGTAACCGCGTGGGTCCCCGGGCGCCCCAGCAGGGTCGCGGCGCTCCCCGAGGACTAGGGCCTTTCCCGGGAAGCTGCGCCGGATGAAGCAATCGTGTCGTGCCGCGCTTCTCGCGCTCATCGTCTTTGCGGCGGCCGCGTACGCGCAAGGCTCGTCCAAAACGGTTTTCCTCATCGCCAGACCCGGGATGCCCGACCCGAATTTCCGTGAAACCGTGGTGCTGGTCACCCAGGAGGAAGGCGCGGAAGCTACCGGTGTCATCATCAACCGGCCCACCGAACACTCGCTCGCGGAAATGCTGCCGAGCGAACGCTTCAAACCCTTCAAGGAGCCGATATTCTTCGGCGGGCCGGTGGCGCCTCAAGGCTTGTTCGCCGTATTCCAGGCCGACCGGTTTGCCGGCGCGGCCGTGCCCATGCTCCCGGGACTTTACCTCGCGGTGGTGCCGGACTCGATCGACGCGCTGCTCAACAACCCTCCGCCGAAGATCCGTTTCTTCTCGGGCTATTCCGGATGGGCGCCGGGCCAGCTGCGGGGAGAGCTCGACCGCGGCGACTGGCTGGTCGTCGATGCCGACGCCGCAACGGTTTTCCTGAAGGACACCTCCAGGCTTTGGCAGGACATGGTGAGGCGGGCGAGCGCGGTCCGCGCCGACGCGGGGTCGCTGCGGTGAAGCACGATCATTTCTTGAGGCCGATAAGCTGCATAAGGCGCGCGAGCTCCGCGTCCTCCTTCGCGATCAGATTGCCAAATTCCTCCGCGGGCATAAACGCGGGGCGCACGCCGAGCTTCTCGCTCGCCTGAACGAAATCGGGGCTCTCCGCGGTCTTCCTGATCGCCGCCTCGAGCATCGCGATCACCGACTTGGGAGTACCCTTCGGCGCTGCGATTCCGCGCCAGGCCTCGAGCGAGACGTCGAACCCCTGCTCGCGCGCCGTGGGCACGTCCCCAAGCAGGGGATCACGGGTCGAAGTGAGGGAGGCGAGCAGGCGCACTTGCCCCGATTTCACGTGGCCCGACAGCGCCGCGGGAAGCTGCAGCACCGCGTCCACTTGTCCACCGAGCAGGCTCGGCACCACCTGCGCCGCACCGAAAGGCACGTCCACCGCCTCGACGCCCGCGGCTTTGAAGAGGGCAACCGAGGAGATATGGGTGTGGCTGCCAACGCCTGAGTTTCCGACCGTGATGCCCTTGGGGCGCAATTTCGCATCGGAAACGAGCTCGCGGAGCGACTTCCACTTCGAGTCGCCGCGCACCGCTATCACAGGCGACTCGACCAGCACGCGCGCCACCGCGTCGAAGGCATGGTAGTCGAACGGCATCATCCCGGAGTGATAAGTCGTGGAGACCGAATTGGAATTCCAGACGACCGAATAGCCGTCCGGTTTCTGCGATGCGACGTATTTGTAGCCGATCGCGCCACCGGCTCCCGGGCGGTTGACCACGAGCACCTTGGCGCCGAGCTCTTTCGACATCCCGTCGGCGAGCACCCGCGCCGTGACGTCCGCCGAGGAGCCGGCGGGAAAGAGCACGGTGATCTCGATGGCGCCCTTGTGCGGAAATTGCGCTTCCTGCGCGTGGACGGTCGCCGCGAGGACCGCACCGAGAACCACCAAACCTGCTTTCACGAACGGTCTCCTGATCTCAATCCTTCGACAGTATTTCTGCGACTTCGACGCGGCGTCCTTCGCGCGCCGAGACTATCCCAGCGCGGATGACCGCGAGCGAAGCGATGGCGCCTTCTCCGCCCATCTCGGGCCGGCCTTCGCCGCGGACCGCCTTGGCGAATTCCTCGAGTTCCTCGACGAAGGTGTCGTTCTTCGCGCACTGAACCGAGCTCGCGCCGTTGCCTCCGCGCTTGAGCACGCGCAAGCCCCGGTGCATATCGTAATACGCGCTCGCCTCCTTGCCGTAGATATTCATCATGTAGTACTCGGATGCGGAGGCGTAGCTCGCGTTGAGCGTCGAGAGCGCGCCGTTTTCGTGCTCGAGAACGAGGCTCGCGACGTCGGGATTGTCGCCGGGCAGCACCAGCTGCGCGAACCTGCCGCTCACCGCTTTCACCGGGCCGATGAGGTATTCGAGCACGTCGGTGTAGTGAATACCGATCTGCAGCATCACTCCGCCGGGCATTCCCGCGGCGGTGTACCGCCATGAATCGAGATCGACCTTCCCCAGCCGGTCGCGGCTGATGTTGGCCTCGGCGTTTACGAGCTTGCCGAAGTCCCCCGCGTCGATTCTCTCGCGAATCCAGCGGAAATGGCTCTCTCGGCGGCGCTGATATCCCAGGGCGAGCACGACCCCGGCCTTTCGGCAAGCCTCGGTGATGGCGCGCCCTTCTGAGACGCCATTGGCGATCGGCTTGTCGAGAAACACGTGTTTCCCCGCGCTAGCTGCTTGGCGCGTGGTTTCCAGATGCGCGTCGTTTGGCGTGGTGTTGACGATCGCCTCGATTGCGCGATCTTCCAGGACAGCCTCGTAGCTGGGCGCCGCCCTGCAGTCGTATTTCGCGGCGAAGGCCTTTCGCTTGCCTTCGGAGCGCGTGTAGCAGGCGACGATCTTCAGTTTCTTGGATCTTTGGATGGCGTCGGCGAGAACGTCCGACCACCAACCCATGCCGATGCACGCGACGGGCAGGGGTTCGAGCGCCATCGTTTGCTACTTCGGGCTCGCGCCGATCGATTCGACCGCTTCGCGCGCAATGCGTTCGTCGGTCGTCCAATCTCCTCCGCTCACTCCGACGCCGCCGATGCATTCGCCTTCGACGATGACAGGGCAGCCGCCCTCCATCGCAGTCCAGCGCCCGGGGCCAGCGGCGAGGGCGAGCCCGAGCGCGTGCGCCACGTCGAGCGCCTGCCCCTGAGCGCCGTGCGAGGAGGTTGGCCGCATGTTGGAAGCGGCACAGACGGCTTTGGTCGTCGCCGAGTGTAGGGAATGGAAGCGCCCGCCGTCCATGCGCTCGAGCGCGATGAGGTGTCCGCCGGCATCGGCAACCGCGACCGTGATCGCGATCCCGGCCTGCCTGGCCTTGGCTACGGCGGTGTCGGCTATTTTCTTGGCGCCAGCGTGAGTGAGGCGCTTGGAGTCGGCGACGAACATTGAACCCGGATTCTGCCCGGGGCATTGCGTCCCATCAAGGCCTTTTTCAGTGCACCGCCGCCCTTTGAGCGGACTTCGCTGCTGCCTTCTCGAAGTGCATCGCGCCGTTCCGGTATTCGACGCGGATGATGTCCTTCGCGGCGAACTTGCCCTCGAGGATCTGTTTCGCGAGCGGGTTCTCTATGCTCTGCTGGATCGCACGCTTGAGCGGCCGCGCGCCGTAGACCGGATCGAAACCGGCCTTGGCGAGCTGCGCGAGGGCGCTGTCGGCGACTTCGAGCCCCATCTCCAGCTTTGCCAGCCGCTCCTCGAGGTAGCGCAGCTGGATCTTGGCGATATTCCGGATGTGCTTCTCGTCGAGCGCGTGGAACACCACGATCTCGTCGATGCGGTTGACGAACTCCGGCCGGAACTGCGTCTTCACCTCGGCCATGACCGCGGTCTTGATCAGGCCGGGATCATCTCCCTGCATCTGCTGGATCATGTGCGAGCCGAGGTTCGAGGTCATCACGATCACCGTGTTCTTGAAATCCACGGTGCGACCCTGGCCGTCGGTCATGCGGCCGTCGTCCAGAACCTGCAAGAGCACGTTGAACACGTCCGGGTGGGCCTTTTCGATCTCGTCGAGCAGGATCACGCTGTAGGGCTTGCGCCTCACCGTCTCGGTGAGATGCCCGCCTTCCTCGTAACCGACGTAGCCGGGAGGCGCTCCGATCAGGCGTGCCACCGAGTGCTTCTCCATAAATTCGGACATATCGATACGGATCAGGTGATCCTCCGAATCGAACAGGAACGCCGCGAGCGCCTTGCATAACTCGGTCTTGCCCACGCCCGTGGGGCCGAGAAAGAGGAAAGACCCGTACGGTTTGTTCGGATCGGAGAGCCCCGCGCGCGAGCGCCGGATCGCGTCCGCGACGAGGTGCACCGCCTCGTCCTGGCCGACCACGCGCTCGTGGAGCTTCTCCTCCATGGCGAGCAGCTTGTCGCGCTCGCCCTGCATCATTTTCGAGACCGGGATGCCGGTCGCGCGAGACACGACTTCGGCGATTTCCTCGGCTCCGACCTGGGTGCGGAGCAGTTTCGGTTTTGCCTGCGCCGACGGAGTCTTCTCGGCCTTCTTCAGCTGAGCTTCGAGCTGCGGCATGCGGCCGTACTGGAGCTCCGAGACTTTCTGCCAGTCGCCTTTGCGCTTCGCGGCTTCCATCTCGAGCTTGAGCTTCTCCAGCTCTTCCTTGATGTGCTGCGAGCCTTGCACCGCGGCTTTCTCCGCCTTCCAGACTTCCTCCAGGTCGGCGTATTCACGCTCGAGTTTCTTTATTTCGCCTTCGATCAGCGTCAGGCGCTTCTGCGAGGCCTCGTCCTTCTCCTTCTTTATCGCCTCGCGCTCGATCTTGAGCTGGATAATGCGCCGGTCGAGCTTGTCCATGACTTCCGGCTTGGAATCGATCTCCATCTTGATGCGCGCCGCGGCTTCGTCGATCAAATCGATGGCCTTGTCAGGCAGAAACCGGTCGGTTATGTAGCGGTGTGAAAGCTCCGCCGCGGCGACGATCGCCGGATCGGTGATATCCACGCCGTGGTGCACCTCGTACTTCTCCTGCAGGCCGCGCAGGATGGCGATGGTCGCCTCGACCGAAGGCTCGTCCACCATCACCTTCTGGAAGCGGCGCTCCAGCGCCGCGTCTTTCTCGATGTACTTGCGGTATTCGTCGAGGGTCGTTGCACCCACGCAGTGCAATTCGCCCCTCGCAAGCGCCGGCTTGAGCATGTTGCCCGCGTCGATCGCCCCCTCAGCCTTGCCCGCTCCCACCATCGTATGCAACTCGTCGATAAAGACGATGGTGCGGCCCTCGTCCTGTGCGAGCTCCTTCAGCACGGCTTTCAGGCGCTCCTCGAATTCGCCGCGGTACTTGGCGCCGGCAAGGAGCGCCGCCATGTCGAGCGAGAGCACGCGCTTCCCCTTGAGCGTCTCGGGCACTTCCTCGTTGACGATGCGCTGCGCGAGGCCCTCGACGATCGCGGTCTTGCCCACGCCGGGCTCGCCGATCAGGACCGGGTTGTTCTTGGTGCGCCGCTGCAGGATCTGGATCACGCGGCGGATCTCGTCGTCGCGTCCGATCACCGGGTCGAGCTTGCCCGAGCGGGCGCGCTCGGTGAGATCGAGCGTGTATTTCTTCAGCGCCTCGCGGCTGCCTTCGGCTTCCTGGCTCCCGACCGATTCGCCGCCGCGCACCGCCTTGATGGCCTGGTCGATCGCCTTCTTGCTGCCGCCGTTTTCTTTCAGCAAGCGGCCCGCCTCGCCCTTGTCGTCGGCGAGCGCAAGCAGAAAGAGCTCCGAGGCGATGAACTGGTCTCCGCGCTTCTGCGCTTCCTTGTCGGTGAGATTGAGAAGGCCGTTCAGCTCGCGCGAGATCTGCACCTCCCCGCCGTGGCCCTCGACCTTCGGCAGACGCAGAATCGCCTGCTTGGTCGCGTCCCGCAGCCGCGGAACGTTGACGCCCGCGCGGGATAGCAGCGACGCGCTCGAGCCGTCCTCTTGGTCGAGCAAGGCGGCGAGCACGTGCAGGGGTTCGATGAATTGATTGTCCTGCCCCACGGCAACGCTCTGCGCGTCGCCCAGCGCCTGCTGGAATTTGGTGGTGAGCTTGTCGATACGCATTTCTCTGCGATTCAGAAAACCTGTAGTTGAGCCGCAAGTGGGGGAATTGTGCCGGTTTTCAAGCCGGTAGAGCACCGAAAAAAGCCAGAATATTGCTCCGCATCAATTCCATTCCAGTGTGAAAGAAGTACCCTAGTTCAATGATTATGAAACACTACTTGAATAACATCCGATTCATCACCATATCCGTACAGTGCACCGCACCATAACACAGGAAACTCACACCATGACCCTTAAGAACCGCATCCCCATGTACGAAGGCGACGGCTACATTCACTCTAGCCCGAAGCAAGACAACTTCCAAAATCCTTCTGTCGAGGCCGCGAGGAACCCGGATTCCCAGGCCGCGCTGCGCCCGGGGCCGAGCGGAGCGGCGCGCGAGCTGCTGCACAGGCTCGCCGTCTGGATCGGGCACGGCTTGCAGCATCGATGAACTGACCGCCAAGACGGACTTCGAAAAGCCGTTTAAGCTGCCCGGGTAGCGGCGGGCGCGGGACTCCGCCGATCCCTCGCATTCTTCCGGGACACGCGGCCGATGGCGATGAAGTTCGAGCTCCAGGAGCACCTGGGCAAATACCCGATCGTTCGGGAGATCGGCAGCGGAGCGACCAGCCGCGTTTATCTTGCGCGCGACCCCTTCGCCGACCGGGACGTCGCCATCAAGGTGTTCCTGTTCGCCGACAACATCAATCCGCAGACCGAGCGCATGATGCACAAGGCGTTCCTTGCCGAGGCGGCGCTCGCTGGCAAGCTCAACCATCCGCACATCGTCGAGATCCTCGACGCCGTGGTCGAGCCCGAGCACAGCTATCTGGTGATGGAGTACGTGCCCGGCACCACGCTCGAGGCGCACTCGGATGTCACCAATCTGCTGCCCCTCAACAAAGTCGTCGAGATCATCTTCAAATGCATACGCGCGCTCGAGTACGCGTTCCAGCACGGGGTGATCCACCGCGATATCAAGCCGGGAAACATCCTGCTCTCGGAGTCGGGGGACACCAAGGTCAGCGACTTCGGGGCCTCGTTTCAGCAGCGGCACGGCCAGGAGACGACCCAGCTCACCGGCGTGGGCTCGCCCGCCTACATGTCCCCTGAGCAGATCCGGATGGAAGACATCACCCACCAGACCGATATCTACTCGCTGGGCGTGGTGATGTACCGGATGCTCACCGGGCGGCTGCCTTACGAAGCCAATACGCAGGCGGGTCTGAGCTACGCCATTCTCAACACGGTCCCGGCCCGGCCGGTGACGTTGCGTCCGGACCTGTCGCCGCTGCTCGACCAGATCGTCATGAAGGCGATCGAGAAAGATCCTGCCGCCCGGCACAAGACCTGGCTCGAGTTCGGAAAGGAGCTCAGCCAGGCGTTCACCACGCTGCGCCTTTCCGGCGCATCGGTCTCCGATTCGGAGAAGTTCAACGATCTGCGCGACATGCCGTTTTTCGAGGACTTCGACGACGTCGCCCTGTGGGAGGTCGTGCGCATCGGCAGCTGGAAGACCCTGGACGCGGGCACCGTCATCATCCGGGAGGCCGACCAGGGCGACAGTTTCTATTTTCTGGTCGGCGGCGAGGTGAGCGTGACGCTCCTCGGGAAGCAGCTCAACACCATCAAGCCGGGGGGCTGCTTCGGCGAGATACTCTATTTCGCCGGGCGCATGGGACGCCGCACCACCACGATCACCGCTACAGGCGAGATCACCGTGATCGAGATCAAGGCCGATGCCTTGCGCGCGGCGACCGACGCTTGCCAGGTCGGGTTCAACAAGGCGTTCATGCGCGTGCTGGTCGATCGCCTGACCCAGGCGAATCTGCGGCTTGCCGGGCGCGGCTAGCTTCGCGAAAGCAGCGGAACGGCGATCGCCACCGCGTCAGCGCACCACCATCACCGGGCGGCCCGCGTACTGCACGACTTGCTTGGACACCGAACCGAGGAGCAGGCGTGCGAACTTGGACCGACCGCGGTCGCCTACGACGATGAGGTCCACCGCCTGCCGGTCGGCGTCGTAGATGATCTGCTCCGCGGGATGGCCGACCGCGACCTCGAAGTGCGCCTTGACGCGCCTCGCCGAGACCGCCGGCTTCAACTCGGCGAGCAAACCTCGATGGTAGCGACGCGAGTTCTCGATCACCGCCTCGGTTTCGACATCGTCCCCGATCTCGGGCGGCCGACAGACCGTGATAACAAAAAGTTCGGCGCCATGTGTGGCTGCGAGTTCAAGCGCCGTCTCGAACGCTTTTTTCCCGGATGGGGACCCGTCGTACGCGACGAGAATTTTGCTGTACACGAATCAGCTCCGTGGCGTTTCGTGCGCGGAAGGCCTGCCCGGTATGACCCGTTCCGATTCTTCCGTTTTCGGTAGCAGATGGCGCGGCAGAAACCAGATATTGGCGATCAGCGTCGGTACCACCGCGCTCGCTATCACGGCGGCAACCAGAGCCGAATATTGCGTCTCGGTGACGATGCCGTGCGACAAACCGAACAGCGAGGAAATGGTGCCGAACGTAAGGCCGGTCGACATCAGCAGCGTCGTATACATAGCCTGCTTTCGAGGCGATCGGAACGCCTGAGTCACGGGATAAACCCCTGCGATCTTGGTCGCGACCTTGACGGCAAGCATCAGTAGAAACGCGCCGGGCGCGGCGATCAAGGCGGGCACCGAGACGAAGGAACCGGCCCGAATGAAATAGAACGGCGTCAACAAACCGAAAGTAAGCGTGCGCAGACGCCGCACCAGCACGTGGTCTTTGCCGACCGTGCCCGCGAGCATCATGCCCAGCACGTAGGCGGGCAGGACGGCTTCGCTGTCGGCCCAGCCCGCCAGCGCGCCGAGTCCGAACAGGCACACCAGCAGAAACTTTGCTTCCAGTTCCGAAGGCCGGCTGCCGAAGCGCCTGAAAAACCGCGGCGTCAGCCAAGGAAGGGCAAGGGCCGCGCAGCCCAATCCGCCGACGAAGAGCACCGTCTTGAGAGTGAACGGCGCGAAGATCAAACCCAGAGCGATCACGGTGCCAAGATCGGTGATGAAGCAAGCCGCGAGCACGGTCTTGCCGTAGTCGGTTACGTTGAACCCGAATTCGATCATCACCGCGTACACGACCGCGACCGAGGTCGTCGACATTGCCACCCCCGCAAGCCAGCTCGCCTCGACATCCCAGCCGAGCAGCCAGCGCGCCGCCGCCGCGCAGCCGAAGAACGGCGCGAAAAAGCTGACGAGACCTATAGTCCAGTTCCGCTCCGGCGAGGAAGGTGAGCACGATCGCGCCGCTGCCGGCGAGGAACTTGATCCAGGTCTGATCTGCTCCGAGGAACGCCGCACCGAAGGCCGCGCCGAGGACGAGCTGCGCCGCGGTGCCTACCACGATCTCGGAGAGCGCATTGGCGACTTTCAGCCAGATGGAGAGCAGCGCCGCGAGCAACGCAAGCCCGAGCCAGAGTGCGGCCAAAGCCCATATTTCAGTCATCAAAACCTCCGTTCCGCATGTGATCGGGCAGGACGGAGGCAACTTGAAAGGACAGCCTGCGCCTACGTTCTCCGGCGTGTCACGTAGGCATCATCAGCCTTGCGGCGGTTAGGGGAGGTATGCCATCTCCCTGAAGCGCAGCCATGATAGCGGCTCGTACGGCACGCGTAAACTGCGCCGGAGCTCAGGCGGCGCTCGACTTCGGCGGCTCCCAGCGTTGCGCGGCTTCGTCGTCTGAAGCTCGCGCTTCGACCCAGCGCGCGCCCTGCGGGGTTTCTTCCTTTTTCCAGAACGGCGCGCGCGTCTTGAGATAATCCATGACGAATTCGCAGGCGGCAAAGGCTTCGCCGCGGTGCGCACCGGTAACGACGACGAGCACGATCTGATCGGCGGGCTTCATCTCGCCGACACGGTGAACCACGAGCACCTCCATCACGTCCCAGCGGGCTTTCGCCTCGGCGACGATCTTTTCGAGCGCCCTCTCGGTCATGCCGGGATAGTGTTCGAGCGTCATCTTCGTCACCACATCGCCCTCGTTGGTATCACGGCACAAGCCGATAAAGCTCGCCACCGCGCCGATCTTCGGGTTGTCCCGCCGGAGCGCCGCCATCTCGGCGCCCGCGTCGAAATCCTTCGTCTGGATGCGCACCGGCATCTCAGCCTCCCGTCACCGGAGGGAAGAACGCGATTTCGTCGCCCGGCCTCACCGCCGTCGCCGGCTGCGCCATTTCCTGGTTGACGGCGACGCGCAGCGCCTTGCCCTGGGCCAGCGCCGCCTGCCAAGCACCCCCGCGGGCCATAAGGAGCGCGCGCAAGCCCGCGACCGTAGATGTCGCGGGCGGGATTTCGAGGTCTTCGCCGGATTTGCCCAGCTGTTCGCGCAGGCTCGCCAGATAGAGGACTTTGATCTTCATCGATACAGCTCCGAATACGGCATGAACTTCACCATGTCCCCGGCGCGGATGGGGTGCTCGGCCGGATTGTCGACCAAGCCGTCCGCCCACGCCGTGGACATCAGCACGGCGGAGTCCTGGGTTGGATAGAGGTCGAGCCCGCCGCGCGCGTTCCATTTTACGCGCAGATACTCGCGCCGGAGATCAGGTTCGGGCCAGTCGAAATCGGCGCGCGCGGAAATCGCGCGGGCTTGCACGTCGGTGATCCCTTGGGTCCGGAGGAGAAACGGCCGGACGAATATGAGGAAGGTCACGAAGCTCGAAACCGGATTTCCGGGCAGCCCGATGAAATTGGCTTTGCCGACACGGCCGAACGCAAGCGGCCGTCCCGGCTTCATGGCGATCCTCCACATGAGGAGCTCGCCTTCGGCTTCGACGGCGGGCTTGACGAAGTCCGCCTCGCCGACCGAGACGCCGCCGCTCGTCACGATCACGTCGCATTCGGCGGCCGCGCGGCGCAGCACTTCCCGCGTCGCGGCGAGAGAATCGGGAACGATTCCGTAGTCGCGGGTCTCGCACCCGAAGATGCCCGCAAGGCCGTTGAGGGTAAAGCGGTTCGAGTTGTAGATCCGCCCCGGCGGCAGCGGGTCTCCCGGCATGACGAGCTCATCGCCGGTAAAAAACAAGCCCAGGCGCACGCGCCTGCGGACGGGAAGCGATGCGATGCCGACCGACGCGGCAAGCCCGGTGTCCTGCGGGCGCAAGCGTAGTCCCGCGGGAAGCACCTCCCCGCCCGCGCGAATATCGCTGCCCGTGAGCCTGATCCACTCGCCGCGCGCAGGAAGCTTCTTCACGACGACCTCGTCGCCTTCCTGCACGCAATGCTCCTGCATCACGATGGCATCCGCGCCCGCGGGAATCGGCGCACCGGTGAAGATCCGCGCCGCGGTCCCGGGAGCGAGCGGCTTGCCCGTGGAGCCGGCCTGGATTTTCTGCGCGACTTTGAGCCGGGGTTCGGGCCCTTTCAGGTCGGCGAGACGCACCGCGTAACCGTCCATGGCGCTGTTGTCCATGGGCGGCACGTTCATCGTCGAGCGCTGCGCGGCCGCGAGTACCCGGCCGGTCGCAGAAAGCGTCGGCACCATTTCGGTTTCCGAGACGGGACGCGCGCCGGCGAGAAGTTGTTCCAGCGCTTCGTCGACGTTGAGAAGGCCCTTGTTCATCTGAATCCGTTGTAGCTCAGGATGAAATTTCCGATTCCTTCGTGATCGTTGAGATCGAACTGTTGCAGTCTGGTTTCAAGCGCGGTATCCGAGGCAATCGCCACGATATGCTCGTCCTTCGGATATAGCAGCGGCTTCCCGTTTTCCCGGCGCCAGACTTCGAGTTTGGGCAAAGGATGGCGCTTGTGGCCCTCGACCAGCAGCAGGTCGCATGGCGAGACGCGCTCGATCTGCTCCTCGAGCGAGGGCTCCGGCTCGCCGCGCAGCTCGTGCATGATGACCCAGCGTTTCTCGGACACCACCACCACCTCGCTGCAGCCGGCTTGGCGGTGGCGATAAGAATCCTTGCCCGGTTGGTCGACGTCGAAGCTGTGATGCGCGTGCTTGATCATCGATACCCTGAGGCCTCGTTTGACGAAGCGCGGGATGAGCTGCTCGATCAACGTGGTCTTGCCGCTTCCAGACCATCCCGCGAATCCGAATATTTTCATCCCGAGCCGGCGAAAAACATCATTGTATCAGGGCGTCATTCCCGCGCGGATATAGCGAGGGAGACCGCTCACTTCGCGTTCGGGAAAAACAACTGCTCGCCGCCGATCTTGTACTCGGCGATCGTCTTCTGCCCTTCGGGGGAGATGACCCAGTCGACGAACGCCTGGCCGAGATCTTTCTTCACGTTGGGATGCTTGGTGGGATTCACCAGCATTACCCCGTACTGGTTGAACAGGCGCTTGTCGCCTTCAACGGCGATGGCGAGCTCGCCGCGATTCTTGAACGAGATCCAGGTGCCGCGGTCGGAAAGGATGTAGGCGTTCATCGCCGACGCGGTGTTGAGCGCCGGCCCCATGCCCTGGCCCGTGTCGCGGTACCACGGCCCCTTCTCGCTGGCGATGTCGATTCCTGCCAGCTTCCACAGATCGAGCTCGGCGATGTGCGTGCCGCTCTTGTCGCCTCGCGATACGAACGGAGCGCCCGCCGACTTGATCTTTTTCAGGGCGTCGAGGATATCCCTGCCGCCGGAAACTTTCGCCGGGTCCGAATTCGGCCCGATCAGGACAAAATCGTTGTACATGACGTCGAAGCGTTTTACGCCATGGCCCTCGGCGAGGAATTTCTCCTCGGCCGACCGGGCGTGGACGAACACCACGTCCGCATCGCCTCGGCGCGCGAGGTCCAGCGCTTGACCGGTGCCTAGAGCGACCACGCGCACCTGGATCCCGGTCTTTTTCTGGAAAACCGGCAAGAGGTAGCCGAACAGTCCCGATTGCTCGGTCGAGGTGGTCGAAGCGACGACGATGTATTTGTCCTGCGCGGCGGCGGGCAGCCCGGCGATCAGTACCGCGAGCAGCGACAGTGCTCGGATCAGGTCCAAGGCATCTCTCCCTTGATGAACGCGGCGGCTTGCGCCGAGTGCGGTTTGGAAAAGAATTCCTCGACCGAAGCGCGTTCGACGAGCCTCCCCTGATCGAGGAATAGGATCTCGTCGCCCAGGCGCCGTGCCTGGCCGAGGTTGTGCGTCGCCATCACCACCTTCGTGCCCGCCGCGTCGAAGGCCTTGATCACCGATTCGATTTCCCGCGTCGCGCTCGGATCGAGAC
>WNFA01003978.1_pt1 | contig 14711 bp, 13 predicted proteins | sample 5400481 | NCBI WGS metagenome assembly WNFA01 (sample SAMN13153340, study PRJNA577476) | soil metagenome | isolation source: 120 cm saprolite under Douglas fir tree site 2 hole 1 replicate 2 | place: USA:California | collected 2015-04-18 | reverse complement strand
TCACTTTCTGTTCCACGTTGATGGCCTGCAAAAATTCGCGAATGCGCGCCTTCGCAACCACGTCGAGGCCGATGGTTGGCTCATCCAGGTAGAGCAGTTCAGGGTCATGCAGGAGGGCTGCCGCCAGGTCGCCGCGCATACGCTGGCCGAGCGAGAGCTGGCGCACGGGCGTATCGATGAACTCATCGAGCGCGAACATGGCGCGCAAACGCTCCAGGTTAGCCGTGTGTCGCTCTTCGGGATCGTATCACCGCGCAACTTGTCCAGACAAGAGGGAGGTGCCGCCACGTGTAAGTGCCAGGATTTGTTGACTCTCCTCTGAGTCAGTATGTCTGTAGTTCTCGTCACCAGTATAAACCAAAAGTATGTAGAATACACATCACGGTTGTGCTACGTCAAACGGTTCAAGGTTGACGACGACCGGTTCCTGCGAATTGCGCACAATCACCCATTGTGAGGGGGTGTCGGGCGATGGGTTGATCTCCTGGTGTGGCGCAAAGGGGGGCACGTAGATGAAGTCGCCTGGCTCAACGTCTTCCTCGAACTGCATCCTGTCACCCCAGCGCATCTTTGCATGGCCCGAGACGACATAGATAACAGTCTCGGTCTCTCCATGATGGTGAATGCCACTGGCGACATTGGGCGCAACGACCGTGACTCCTGCCCAGAGGCCCTGCGAACCTGCTAACTGTTTGGAAACCGCCGTCACACGCTGCATCCCTGGCGTTTGGGGTGTGTTGGCATCAAATTGATGTGGCTTGAGAACACGGACGCTTTGTTCTATCGCTGCTTCTTGCTTGTCGCTGCTCACTTGCTGCCTCCTGCTTTATCTTTGCTTTGCCCAAGCCACAGGAACTGGGCAGCGTCAGCTTCTTGCTGGCTGCCCAGCTCCTGTGGCGGCCTTATGTGGTGGGCTTGATGTTCTGATTCACGCGAAAGAAATTGGTGGGATCGTACTTGCGCTTGATGGCCACCAGGCGCTCGTAGTTGTCTCGATAGGAGGCTTTGACGCGCTCCTGACCCTCCTCTTCCATCATGAAATTCACATACGCGCCGCCTGCCGAGTAAGGATGCACATCCTCCCAGTACTGCCTGGCCCAGTTGACGATGAGGTTCCTGTTTGCCGGGTCGGGATCGACTCCCACAATCACCTCGGCCCAGGTGGCCTCGCGATAACTCCACGCTGTGTCGTTCCTGCCCACGCGGTGCGCCGCTCCGTTCACCGGATACAGGTGCATCGTTGACTGCATCGTTGGCAAGCGGGAGCCGTGCTGGATATAGCGTTCGATCGCCTCGTCGCTCAACTCGTTCACAAAGTCCGCTTTCCAATACCACTGGAGTCCTGGCGCGTACAGCGCATCGAACATGCTCTGCAGCGCCGGGTACGGGATGGGGCCGGCGAAGTCCAGGGCCGGCGGGAACTGCTCCCGGATCGGCTTGAAGGTTGCCTCGGCCAGTTCCGTCGGCCCGGTGTAGCACCAGACTACCCCGCACATATTCTTGCTGTGGAGATGCTCAGGGAAAGGCGGTCCCGGAGGCACGATCAGGAAGGCAAAGAACCCGTTCAGGTCATCGGGCGCCTGCATGATGAACTCCCGGTACCACTTCATCACCGCGGGTGCCTGGTCCATCTCCCACAGCATGGGACCGCCATAGACGGTATGGACCGGGTTAGCCTTGAACAGGAACGAGGTGACGACGCCGAAATTACCGCCACCGCCGCGCAACGCCCAGAACAGATCCGCATTGCGCGACTCGTTGGCCGTCACCAGGCGACCGTCGGCCAGCACCACGTCGGCGGCGATCAGGTTGTCGATGGCGAGGCCGTATTTGCGGGTCAGGTACCCCAGCCCGCCGCCCAGGGTCAGTCCGCCCACACCGGTGGTGGAAATAATGCCGCTGGGGACCGCCAGGCTAAAGGCATGGGTGGCGTGGTCGACCTCGCCCCAGGTGCAGCCTCCTCCGACCCGCACGGTTCTGGCTACCGGATCGACATGCGTGTAGCGGATAAGCGAGAGATCGATGACCAGGCCGTCATCGCAGACTCCCAGTCCTCCTGCATTGTGTCCGCCGCCCCTGATCGAAACGAGAAGGTTGTTCTCGCGGGCGAAGTTGACCGCCGCAATGACATCGGCCACATCGGCACAGCGCGCGATCAGGGCGGGATGCTTGTCGATCATGCCGTTGTAGACTTTGCGGGCTGCGTCGTAGCCCTCATCATTTGGCTGGATGAGTTCTCCCCGCAGATTCGCTTTCAACGCGCTGGCGTCGAGGTCGTAAGTCCTTTGTATTGTTGTCATAGTGTTTCTCCTTCTCCTTGCGTCTGACCTGACTGCGCAGCAGTAGAGGCGCAGCCTCGTTGGTCAGACGGATTGGTGCCGACTCCTTGCGTGCGCAGCAGTAGAGGCGCAGCCTCGTTGGTCAGACGGATTGGTGCCGACTCCTTGCGTCTGACCTGACTGCGCAGCAGTAGAGGCGCAGCCTCGTTGGTCAGACGGATTGGTGCCGAGTGTGAACTACTGGTCTGTCTATCACCATTTGATGAGTCGGGTCAACGAAATGTAGTGACCCCCCTTGCGGGGGTCAGGTTCCTTGTGTCAACTACTGGTCTGTCTATCACCATTTGATGAGTCGGGTCAACGAAATGTAGTGACCCCCCTTTTCCTTTCGTCTCACCTGACCCGCAGGGTAGCTGCGCAGTGCCTTTCGTCTCGGCTGACCGCGCAGCGGTAGCGACGCAGTCGCGTTGCCGAGACGGGCAAGAACCAGCGTTGGTGAGACGGGTAAGTGCCAGCGGGGGTCAGGTTCCTACCCATCAAATGCTCCTGGACAGAGCACTACTCTTCATCACTGCTGATGGTTGAACGAATGAAACTTGTTTTCATTTTGGCTCGCTCGCCCTTGCGGGGGCATATCTCCGTGCTTTCCCCTTAAAGGATACTGCTGGCGAACTCTCTCCGTCTGCTCCCTCTCCACTGCGTGGAGAGGGCTGGGGCAAGAAAGCTCCGGGGGAGCTTTACAAAGGCCGCCGCCCTTTGGATTCGCCAGCAGTATCTTAAAGGATGTAGACCCTGCCTCTCTACCCCTTGACGTAGGCCAATTTCTCCGCTACCTTGCCGTTTCGCACGCGAAACACATCCACGCCACGCACATGCCCGCTACTCCCGTCAGTATTTGTCCAATAGTACTTCCAGCGAGTGACGTAGCGATCTTCATGTGCGATCATCTCCTCGGACTGGAAAACGGCATCAGGCGATGAAAGAAAAAACTCTTCCCAGAAGTGGCGAACCGCCTCTTGTCCTTCAAACCGTTCACCATCTGGCGGCGGATAGGTGTTTTCAAAGACGCAGTCCTCGGTCATCAGGGCCATCACCGCCTGAACGTCGTGCCGGTTGAAGGCGTCGCTAAACTGGTTGATTACCTCAATAGTCGATGCTGTCTGTGTAACTTCCTGCATGATCTCTTGCTCCTCACTGAAGGCGATCCCGAAAGGCAGCGATCTGAGCGCTGTGTTCGCGCTTATGCCCATAGTACATATAGACAAGCACGTCATCCAGGGAATACTCCATGCCATACCAGGGCAGTGTTCCGGTGTGGCGGAACATTTCCGGGCGAATCCGCTCAGCCAGCGACATCACCTGCGCGTGTGCATCATTGAACTCGTCCAGAACCTCGCTCACTGTTCTCCCCCTGCGTCGGGTCACCTCGGCATCGTTAAACTGGCCACCCAGCTCGGTAAACTTGTCCAGGTAGGGTGTAGGGTGCCTACCTACAAACCCGGACAGGACATCTACCAGCACCTCTTCATAGGAAGCGAGGTGAGCGATGATGTCCTTGACTGACCAGACACCACAGGCTCCCGGTGTTTCCCACGCCGTTTCGGGGAAGCCATCGATGGCCTGCAGGGCCGTAGCTTGTCCATACTTCAAAATGTCTCTCGCGTTCATGAGCTTGTCCTTTCCTCTTTTCTTTTGTCGATAGTGACTTGAAGTAGATCGCCAGTAGTTAGTCCAGATAGGTTTGTGAAGTAGAAATGTAGTGACACCCCTTGCGGGTGTCAGGCCCTACCGCTATCCTCTTGCGGGTGTCAGGCCCTACCGCTATCTCTTGCGGATGTCAGGCCCCACCGCTATCCCTTGCGGGTGTCAGGCCCCACCGCTATCCCTTGCGGGTGTCAGGCCCCACCGCAAAATTCAAACTGGACTGACTACTAGCACCGGGAATCGTTCCCCGGCTGACATTACAATTATAGCCAGAACGTCTCGCATTATCATCGTGGACGAATACGGAGATTGCGTGAAGGAAGCACGTAGATTTCTGGAAGGATGGCACGTAGGAAATGAGGGACCCCATTTTTAGAGGTTAGCGGTTAGTGGTCAATCCCCTATCGATAGCCCAGTTTGCGATCTGCCTGCGTGAGGTGAGGCTCAACTTGAACATGATATTACTCACGTGGGTTTCGATGGTCCGTTCGCTCAGCACCAGGAGGTCGGCAATCTCGCGATTGAATTTCCCCTGCGCAATCAGTGCCGCTATTTCGCGTTCGCGTGCCGTTAACCCTTCAAAAGCTTGTTTGGCTGCCTGTTTGGGTGAGAGTGGGCGGGTGTGCGGTAACATGGCCGTCGCCTGTTGCAGAAAATTGTTATACAGAGGCTCATCTGCGATAGTAGCAGCGAGTTCTTCGATCAGGGTGCGGGCGGTCGCAAACGCTTGCTCAGCTTCTGCGTTCCTCCCCTGGGCTTGATAGAGATTGCCGAGCGCGATGCACATGCGCCATTGTAGCGGTCGTACCCCCTGTGTCCTGGCAATCTCCTGTGCTGCCTTGAATGCGACTTCCGCTTCAGCTTGACGTTGTGACATGAATAGCGCTTCGCCTCGCAGTTTCAAGACACGCAGGCTGCTTTGTCCCCGAGCTGCCTGTGCAGCGGAAGCAACCAACTGATCGATAATTTCTAAGGCACGGGTCGGTTGTCCCTGTGCAAGCGCCAGTTCCACGGATGCGCAGCAGAGCATGCGCTGCGCCAGCGTTTGTATGGCCGCGTCGGGGCTGAGCGCAGTATGAAGTAGCGCCTCGGCGCGAGCATAATCGTGCAACAGGATAGAGACGGAGGTGAGATAACCCGTAGCCACACGAGTCCAGAAGAGTGAGTGCGTCTCCTGAGCGAGGACCAACGCTTGCTCAAAGTGGTCGCTCGCCTGCCGGTGTGCAAGCAAACCATTGTACACTCCCCCTAGCATGGCGTGGGCTGCCGTTTGCCACTGGCGATGCTCAATCTCTTCGGCGATATGCAAACTCTGCTGGCATGCAGCCAATGCATGGGTATATTCTCCTTGCGACCCCAGACAGAGTCCTAACTGTAAGAGGGCGTAGGATTCAGCTGAACGCTGACCAATTTCACGGGCGACCTTGACCGCCCGTTCGGCATCCGGTAATACCTCGGCCAAACTCGCGACCGCGATGAGCGCATCGGTATGGTAGGTCGAAGCGCGCATGGTGAGCGTTGCCAGACTTGATGTCAGTCCTTCCCTGTTGCCGAGTTCGTCAAAAAGCGCGATCGCCTGCTGGTAGTAAGCCGTGCCCCCGATCAAATCGCCACCAAGGTAGCTGGTCATACCCAGCAGGTCCAGTGTCTCAGCAATTCCGCGTGAATCATGGAGTTGCTGGAAAATGGCCAGCGCCTCCCGGTGGTAGCGCAGCGCCTCGTGTGGTTGTTCCACGTTCAGGTGCCAGTTGCCGATGCGGTTGAGGCTACGCGCATGCAGAACAGGATCATCGAGTGCCTGCGACAGGATGAGCGCCTGGCGAAACCAGGTTTCCGCCTGCGCGTAGTCGCGCCCTGCCCACAGAAAACCCAGGTCAATTGCGCTTTGCCATTCTGCCGCGCGATTATTCATCTTGCGAGCCGCGTCCAATGCCTGGGTGTAATCATGCTGTGCCTGATCAAACTCGCCTAGCGTTTCATAGGCCTGCCCACGCGCACGGTACAACGAGGGATGCAGTCCGGGGGGCTGTGTGGAAGGAGGGAGGGACAGGTGATCAGCAGCCTCCAGCGCCCAGGTGAAATAGTCGATGGCGGCGCGGTGCGCGTACAGCCCTAACGCCTTTTCTCCGGCGCGTTGTGCATAGTCTACGGCTTTCTGCCAGTCTCGCGCCTGATAAAAATGGTAGGCGAGGTCCTCCAGGTGCAGATCGGGTGTGACAGGAGGTTGTTGCTCCATCGTTTCGGCAATGGTCCGGTGCAGCATGCGACGCTCACGTGTGAGCAGTTGGCTATAAATGGCCTGCCGCGTCAACGCGTGCCTGAACGCAAACTGGTCGGCAGATTCTTCGACCACGAGTTGAGCAGCTACCAATTCTTTCATGACCAGGAGGAGCTGGTGCTCATCATACTGGGTAAGCTGCTGGAGAAGGGCAAAATCAAAATGCCGCCCGGCCACGGCAGCCAGGGTCAACACGTATCTGGCCGCTTCGCTCACACGTGCTGTTCGTCGTTGGACGGCGTCCTGGACGCTCTGTGGAATGGAGACCTCACTTCCTGACTTGCGATTCCAATAGCCCTGGACGTAGAAAATGTCACCGGCTGCAGTAAGCGAGCTAAGCGTTTCTTCGACGAAAAAGGGATTGCCCTCCGTCAGCGTGTAGAGGGCATCCAGGAGTTCCCCGTGCAGAAAGCGGCGCATGTCGAAACTCGTGTGTCGCTCCTCAAAGATGGCCGACAACATCGTATCGACCTCGTTGCGTGCAAGAGGCACGAGCCGGATCTCGTGAGCGAGCCGTTCGCGGTCGAGTTGTGCAAGCCAGCTGCTCAACTCTGGCTGCATCTCATCATGGCGGTACGTGACCAGGAGCAAGAGTGGCTGTGACGCACAGCGCCGCGCCAGATAGTGGAGGAAGTCCAGGCTCGTGTCGTCGCTCCAGTGCGCATCCTCAATGATGAGAAGCACCGGCGACTGTGTTGACAGGTGGAGAAAGAACGTCGCCAGGACAGCGAAAAGACGGTGTTTCTCTTGTTCGGGTTCGAGGCGTGGAAGTGGGGTCGTTTGGCCAGGAACCAGTTCAGGGAGCAAAGGAAAGATATCATGAGCTAAGGTCTCTACAGCGGCAGTGAGCGAGGCTTTCGGGTTGGAAGCCACGAGAGAGCGCAAGAGGTCGAGCAACGGTGCATAGGGATAAGTAAGATCCGTCGGGAAGCAGGCTCCCTGCATGACCAGGAACCCTTGGACCACGGCAAGGGCTTTCAACTCGGTCACCAGACGTGATTTGCCGATCCCCGCTTCCCCCGCGATCAGAGCGATGTGACCTTGCCCCCCTTTGGCTTGCTCCACAAGCAAGCGAAGAGCGGCGAATTCAGGGGTTCGACCAATGATCTTCGGGCACAGGACAGGTCGATTAACAGCGCGTTCCATGGCGTTCATTCCCCTTCCGTCTCCACCTACATAAACGACGCTTTCTTGTCGGAAATGAGCGAAAAAGAAGCGTTCCCATACACGAGCATACGCCACTTTGTCAAGATTTGCAACCCTTTATTAGAAATTTGGAGAGAAGGCTTCCCGTGAGCGGACCGGAGCGGGGCCCTGGCTGTCATCCTGAGCGCCTGGCTGTCATCCTGAGCGCAGCGAAGGATCTCTGCGCCCGGCGAGCCAGCCCCTTCGCGGAGTTTCCCCTGAGCGAAGCGAAGGGCTCAGAGCCTGCCCTTGAGCGCAGCGAAAGGTGACAGGCATTCTCTCCAAATGTCTACGCCAAAGTCTTGGCTCTTCCCACGCGATGCGCAACGAGATTTCAGCAAGCAGCCTATAGAGTGCGAGGCAGCTTCACCCACGCGATGCGCAACGAGATGGGAAGAGCCGATGAAACGGCCTTGTGAGGCAGCGGGAAGAGGCGATGTCATCGGTTGGGAAGATCCCATCAAGCTTACTCCACTGGGCGCTACAGCAGGGTCAGCATGGCATCAGCGCCTGCGTGAGCGCTTTCGCCCGGCAATATGGCGAAGAGGTGCGAACGCAGCACGGCGCGGCCAGCCTGGAGCATGAACGCAATCATGCGGGTCCGCCGTCGCTTCGCCATGAGGCCAGCCCGGCCTCGAGTAGTAGTCGGCACGCGAGGCGTTGCCTTTCGCGAGCAAGTTTCGCGCTGAGAAACTGCTCCTCAACCCATCTGATGGGAGGAGGCCACCACATGGCGGCCTCCCCCTTCGCGATTAGTAGCTTTGCAAGAAGACGTCGGGCTGGTTCTCAGTCACCCCTGCCGAGGTGGTGACGACATTGCGGTTATCACCCCACGTCACGAACCGCGTGGTGCCATTCGAAGTGATGTTGTTGTAGTCGCCCATGTAGCAGAAGGCGATGATCGGGTCCTGCTGCGGGTTGGTCTGCACGATCGGGAAGGCCACCGTGCTGAGCTTTACCTCGCCTGTTGACGACGGGCCGGCCTTGGCCGTAGCCAGGCTCAGGTCTTCCTTGTTGGTCTGGATCAGGTCGACGGAGGTGCCGGGCACCCGCTCATACCACATGGCATGTAGCCCGGTGCTATCGGTCGTGATCCAGGGCTGGAAGCGGTCGTTCATCGTCACCGTGCTGGGGCTGGCGCTGGCGCTGATCTGCTGTGGCGTGCTCCATGTCTTGTTGCCGTCCCGCGAGAAGCTCAAGAAAATCCTGGTGGCGTTAGTGTTGTCCCCACCCACACCGCCGGAACGGTCGTTCCAGACGGCGTAGAGGACGCCGTTCTGGTCGATGGTCGTACTGGGCATCTCGAAGTTGCGGGCGTCGTGCCCGGTCTGTGTCTCGATGACCTCCCGCAGGTCCTGCGCGTTGTTGCAGGCCACGATCTTGTCACCGGACCCCTTGACCGGCGCGATGGTCGTGATGCCCAGCACCGTTGCGCTGGTCACGTCGAACGTCGCCATCCGTTCGTTGGCGGCAGTGATGGTGGCGTTCGTGCAGCCCTCGGGGACGCTCTCCTCCCACGAGACGAACAGGGTGCCCCCGTGCGGGACGGGGTTCGAACTCTGGGCGCAGGCCAGCGAGCCCGAGAGCATGGTGGTCCGCCAGTGCACACCGTCCGTGGAGTCGGTCAGCATGATGGGGCTCTGGGGAGCACGCGAGAAGAACGTCCAGGTGATGTAGAAGTGGAGCTGCCCGCTCCCGTCGGGAGCCACCGCCAGGTACTCCTTGTCGGCGAAGAAGTTGATCCCGCTGCCGACGTCGACAGGGACTGAGAGCAGCTGGAAGGTGTTGGTTCCGGCCGGCATCTTGTAGAAGCTGATCAGGGAATGCGCACCCAAGCCATCCGAGCTGAGGGCTAGGCTCGCATAGTAGAAGTTGCCCGAGGCATCGTGCGCCACCGCTGGATCTCCGATCGGCTGAACGGTGGGCTTCCAGGGCACATCGCCCATGTCGGTGAAGGTCTTCCCGGCGTTGGTGGAAACTGAGTACCCGGTGAGATTGAGCGCCGGGATACAGCAGACCAGCGAATCGTTGAACCCTACCACCACCTTGTTGCCAGAAGCCGCCACGCTGGTCTCGCTCTGCGTGTTCTGCGGTGATGTGTCATCCTCGGCTAAGCAGTTCACTTGCACGTTGCCGGTGGCGCTTGCTTCGGCGGCGCACACGGCTCCCTGGTGCGACGGCCCCGAGGGTGCTTTCAAGCTGCCGTTCAGGAGCCTGACGACGAGGTCCCCACTCGCATCGATCCGAGGATTTCTGGCCCAGTCGGGATTCGTCGCCGCATTGCTCGCGTGGGTCACAACGCTCCCGGTCAAGAGCGAGAGCGCCAGTACAACTGCGACCGGCAGGATTGTCCTTAGCAGTTTTCTCATCTGTCCCTCCTTGGTTATTCCATGGTAAATAGCTGATGGTCTCGGTGTTGCCTCAATCGAGAGGGTCGCAAGTATGAAGCAAGCAAGCGATAATCTGGTCGCTTGACAAAAGGAAAGCTCACAAGCAGAGTAGCTTTATTGAACCACCTATTCTGCTGACAAGGAGCTTCCACCCATGATACCAAACTCCCCTTTCTTTCTCATCTACATATCTATACGGAGAGGAGTTACACCGGGGCCAGTGGCACAAGGCCACGCCAATCGGACTGGCGGTGGCGATTGCAGGATGGGTCGCATACTCCCCGACTTACAAGCGTGCCCAATACGCCGCCGCTTCCTCTGCATTCTGTTCCGCATCCGGTGAAGCAGCAACAACGCTCTCGTCATCTGGATGAGTATCACCCACTTGACCAGTCGTAGAATTTAGTCCATTGATTCCTGGAGCGCTTGCCGCTGCTACCCCCTCTCTCTCACCTCCATTGCTGATTGTTGTGGGCGTTGCAGCGCTCGACATGCCTACACCTTGACGCAAGATTCCCCGGGCCATCAGCTCGTAATATTCTGTCAGACGAAGGGCAATTAACTTGGCTGGTTGATCGATCATATGGTACTTCAATGCGTCTTGCCGCAGGGCGTCCAGCGCAAAAGAGTTCTTGAGCAAACCAACGGTAAAGTATAGGTACTCCTCATCTTGTGGCATACGGCCTTCTCTTTCTAGCTATACCTTGATAGCATTTGCCTGGAATTTACGAATAAGAAGACGACCGGCCAGGCTACAATAGCCGAGCGCATTAGCATTGAGAGGATCATCTGGACGAACGAGGTGAGGGATGCGTTGCTTCAGAACATTGTGGAAATAATAGACGCCACCACCAATATGCAGCACCGGTTTGAAGCTTGCAGCCACCGTATCGCGGTCACTCTGTCGCCAGGCTGCAGCGATGAACGAGACAATTTCACTTCCTACCTGAGTCACGGCTTCCGTTGCTAATCGCTGTAATTCGTGGGCGCTGACCATTTTCCCGTACACCGCAATATCAGGATAGCTCCGGTAGCCATTTGATGCATAGGCATGCATGATTTCGCGGGCCTCGAGCAAAGAGAGCGAACGATCATACGTGCTCTCAAAGGTGTTCATGAGCATCTGTGTGGCCGTCTCCACTCCCAATGGCTTCCCTTTACAATAGTCGGTGACAGGGATCTGGCTACGAGCCACATACAGGTCTGTCGTCCGACCTCCAATGTCAATGACAGCACTTTCTGTTGTCTTACTCACCGACTTATCACCGTAGGCGATGAGCGCCCCGGCTCCTTCCATCACCACCGTCGCGACTTCGACAGTCACACGCCGGAAGGTCTTGCCATGATCCATCGTGAAAACGTGCGTTCCATCTAGCGCCGCTTTGATGGTGGTGCGCAGGGCCGCGTTCTTGATATAGGTTTCAGCCGGCAGTCCTGTGACAACGTGGAGTCCAAATTCGTCATCTGGGATCAACGACGCAGCCAGCGCCAGGAGGCCACGCAGACTGTATTTGCTCGCATTGCGTTGAATATCGCCACGGCCATGGTACACATCAATCGCCTGCTGCAATGCCAATTCCCCGACAGCATAAGCCATTGCTTCCCCATCAAATTGGATAATAAGCGTACTCGATTCATCCACTTTGATGCCGAGATTGCGCATAGCATTGATGTCAACCTTGGCAAAGGCAGTAGGTATGCTGCACGAGCAATTTTTCCCATTAATGACGGTGACTCCCTCCATCTCAGCATTGCCAAAATCATGCCCATAAGGATACCATTTCATAAGTGAATTCCTTCCTATCCTGCCGCAATCACTTGTAAAGAGACAAAATATACAATTCCCCAGCTATTTGCGTAACGAACCAGGACTTGCTTTGTATCCCTGACCTCCCTCGGTTAGTACTTGTACGGAAACCAGCTCGCGCCTGATGAATGTTGACGACCGAATCGGGGAATCCTATCCAGTGAGGTGCTTGCGGCCCAGGGTCCTGTAGGGACAAGGGGCGGGGTGGAGTGGATGAGGGGGCCTTGTGCTTGTCCTCGTTGGGGGGCGACCTGGGTGCTCCACGAAGTCCCCCATGGATCGCGTTGCCACCAGGACAAGCACCAGGCCCCCACTCTGCCCCACATCCGCCCCTTGTCCCTACATTCCCCCATTCGGTCGTCAACATTCATCAGGAAGGGTCTTTCCCACGCAACGATGGAGAGCCTAATAGAATCATACTATACCAGTATACCTCAGAAGCTCCAACGGAGTGGCACTGTTATGATAGCTCGCTGACCCATCCAATCAGGCACAACAGGGGAAATGATTGCCGCATTCGTACTCTGAGTTGGCGTACTGAACGGTCACGTTATCTACAAGAATCGTCCCCCCGAATAGCTCCATTAACAGGAGGCTTACACTATCTTCCACTGCAAGTTCAGCGTGTTCAAGGTCATTGACAGGCATTTCTGTAAATCTGTCGGGACACTGAATAGAGACGCGAATTTTTAAGGTGTACATATGTGGCTCCTCTCCCTCATCTATGTTTGTACGGAATCCAACCCTGCCTGACGGTTTCTAACAGTAGTATGCCTGTAAAGATGATCAAGAGGAACGTCATACAGGTGTCACTGGTGGGGCAACTTCAGGGCATTTATATGTATCATTTGCTGCAGGCTACGTTTATTTAAGCTGGCAATCGATACATCATGCCGGATAGGGAAAGGAACATAGAAAGGAGGCTGCTGGCTATGCGTGATAACGCTGTTCCGAATGAGCGGTTAAGACACCAGCGCGAAATATACGGATGGTCGCGTAATTATGTGGCCGAAAAGATAGAGAGCGATCCGCAGACGGTAGCCCGGTGGGAACGTGGTAAAACGTTTCCTAGCCCATACTATCGTCAGAAGCTCTGCGAACTCTTTGGGAAGAAAGCAGATGAGCTGGGATTAATTAAGGATACTGCCCCCCATGGACAGTATCCCGACCAGGCATCAGATTTGACCTCTAGCAGGGAAAGCGGGGCATTACAAAACGAACCTGGCCAGGTCGCGACGAGTGAGCATAATCCTACCAGGTACATGCCGGCTAATTTGCAGTCGCAACCTTTCTTGCATAGAAGTCATATCACCGGGAAAGTAATCATATTGGGCCTTGTCGTCTTAATTGGCGCTTTCATTTTATCGGGAAAATTTGTGACTATATGGGTATCTAATGGAATCACATTTAGCCGTGTCTCAAATACAACTGTCCTTGTACGCATCGTCCCCGGAGGACTTTGGATTAGCCCTATGAACGGGCAGACAATCAACGATATCATTCACTTCGCTGCACATGCTTTTCCCACCAATCGCGGTGATCCGGTGATCGATCATGTGAATTTCACCGCCGGTTGGAACGGCACCTGGAGGATTGCTTGTGTCGTTTATCCAAACCACGTCGATGATACATTTCAATGCAACGTTAGTCTCAAACAGCTTGGTGCGGCTGCCGGCCATATTCAGGTGAGTTTTGATGTTTACGATAAAATGGGTAACGTGAACAAGGCGCCTAGCGGGGAACACACTATTATTTACGCCCCCAGTGGAAACCGGTGAGGCGCTAGGTGGAAGCCTGCTTTATTAACTCTTCGAGGGCGTTCAGTAACGTATTGATCTCTTCAAGGGTATTGTAGAAATGCGGAGAGATACGTACGACGTTGCCGCGAGCTGCAACACGTATATTGCGTGAAGCGAGTTCATCTACAAGCTGCTGCGGGCTGATGTCCTGGCGGTCTGGATACACGTTGAAACATACGATACCAGAACGCTCGCCTTCTCCCCGTGGGGATACTACGGGATAGCCAAGCCGCTCTAATCCGGCGATTGCATGCCCGGTCAAACCTAAGATACGCTGCTCGACGGCCTGCATCCCGCCATCGATGCTCTCAAAAATCCCAAGGGCGGCATCTAACCCAACGATAGGAAGTCGATTGGGCGAGCTATGTTCAAAACGGGCTGCTCCTGCCTTTAATGGCTGCTCATAATTGAAGAAATCGAACGGCGTTTCTACGCTGAACCAGCCTCTGCGTGGAACATGCATCTGCGCGAGCAATGCATCCGATATGTAAAGGATGCCGGTTGTTTGTGGGCCGAGCAGCCACTTATGGGCAGCGGCAGCCAGGTAATCGATGCCGAGCTCCTGCACGTCTATATCTAACGCGCCCAGGGCCTGTATTGCATCGATGCCGCAAATGATACCACGCTCGTGACAGTAGCGCGCAATGGTAGCGATGTCGCTGCGGAAGCCCGTTGAAAACTCGACAAGGCCCAGGCTGACGAGGCGCGTACGCTCGGTAATGCTTGCCAGGACATCTTCGACTGCGATGCGATTATTACGCATTGCCACCAGGTGGACTTGAACACCCTGCTCTTGCAGATTCAGCCAGGGGTAAATATTGCTGGGGAATTCGCATTCGGCACTGATAATGGTGTCGCCTGGCTGCCAGCGCAGTCCACTGGCGATGTTCATCAGCCCCTCGCCGGTGCTGGCAATCAGCGCTACCTGGTCGGGGCGCACATGAATCAAACTGGCCAGGCGACGATGCGCGCCTCGCTCATACTCCGACCAGCGCGCGAAATTAATGTTGCCGAAGTTACTGGTATCATCGACATATGTATGTAGCGTACGCGCCACCGGGCCGGGAAGCGGTCCATTCGCGGCGTGGTTCAGATAGATGCTATGGCGGGTAATCGGGAAAAAGAGTTGCCGCATCTCCTGCACATCCTCTTCCTCGCCTGAAAATTCGTGCTCGCCCTCTTCAATGAGCAAGAGGGAGTGAAGCATGTCATCTAAGGAGGGGAGGATGTCAGGCATGGTTATGGGTACTCCTGTCTATATTTCTTAAG
>WNFA01002685.1_pt1 | contig 14713 bp, 11 predicted proteins | sample 5400481 | NCBI WGS metagenome assembly WNFA01 (sample SAMN13153340, study PRJNA577476) | soil metagenome | isolation source: 120 cm saprolite under Douglas fir tree site 2 hole 1 replicate 2 | place: USA:California | collected 2015-04-18 | reverse complement strand
CGGTTTCGAGCTGCCGCCCTTCGCGGTCCAACCAAGCCAACTGGCGGTTCTCACGGCTGCCCGCCCGGTAGGCCAGCACGCCGGTGGTGGATACCGAGAAGTCGGCGTGCAGAGTACTGTACCGGATTTTGGGGATCACCACGCTTCGCTCGCCGCTGAGTTCAAGCCTCCGCGGGTCGAAGGGCTGAGCGAGTAAACCGCCCCTATAGACAAAGAGCAGAGAGCCTCGTCGCCCACCGAGCGGCTGCGCATAAGCGCCGCTTGCTTCGGCGTTTACCAGAAATTTCGAATCCATCGAATCAAGGGAGCCTACGCGAATCGATGACTCGCCCGGCCGTGAGCTAACGGCGAAGTACAGGAAATGGCGGCCATCGGGAAGAAATTGTGGAAAGACGTGAGCAGTCTCGCCGCGCGCCGGATCAAGGTCCGTGATCGGCTTAGATGGGCCGCCGCTTGCTGGAACCTGGTAAAGAACGCCAAGGGGTCGTGGACCGTACACAATCACGCCCGCGGAACCCCATGTTCCGCCGCGGAACGGCCCGACACTGCCCAGCGATTGCGCTGGTCCCCCAGAGACATCTATCCTCTTCAACGTGGTTCGCCCGACAAATCCCAGAGAACGACCGTCGGGCGACCAAAAGGGGTAAGCTGCCTCTTCTGTGCCGGGCAGGGCCTTTGCTTCAAGCGAGTCCAGCGAGCGCACCCAGAGCTGCAGCTTGCCTTCGGAGACGGCGGAGAATGCGATTCGCTTTCCGTCCGGAGAAATCGCCGAGTGCTCGATCACAGCGCCCCTCGGCGGGAGTACGGAAAGCTGCATCACATCGCCGGAATCCGGAATGCGCCGGAAGTAGGACAGCACAACCACGGCCACGGAGAACCCCAACAGCGCTCCTGCAGCCAGAAGGACCGCCTGATGCCTGACTCTCTGCGGCGACGCTGGCAATTGGTGCTCAGAGAATTCAGGCACGTAGCTGCCCTTCGGCAGGGCAATCAGGATCGGATCCCCCTTTCCTTCGCTCTGGTAATAACTAGTGAGCCGCGCCCGCAAGCGACCGGCTTCGACGCGGACGATGGGGTCGATTTTCGGATCGAAGGACGGGCTACGGCCGAGCACTTCCACACCGATGACGGACTCCTTGATCTCGCCCCCGCGCCCGTCGAGCGTACACTGGACGACAAAGCGCAGGAAATTGCTCGCGCGCTCTGCTTCGGCAAAGGCCGCGCTGGCCAGAATCCGGTCGAGTTGTGCTCGCACCCGCTCCGCTTCCATAATGGACGGACCTCATTATGTTCCAAAAACGCGTTCCAAAAAACGATTTGTGCGATGGTTTGTATTGTGGCTGCGTTCATGCACGTAGGCTTCTGATATCCACGGGTGCATACGTGGACTCCTGAGCAGCTATACGCAGAAGTGGGTCCCGGTTCACAAACGGGGTTCTAGGCAGTTCACATGAATTCCGGATGTGTTGTCGCCTACTGACCCACGCCTTCGTTTGGAGGGATAACGATGTACCCTTCCAATTCCACGGAAGCGCGCAAGCTGACGCGCCATTCGAATTGTGGCAAACTGACTGTTCATAAGGCATGATTTTTGCGCTGCGTGTGTCGCTCGTTCAAAAGCAGCAGGCCCGCCGGAACATGGCGGGCGATTCGAATCCTGCCCGCAATTGAGAAAACTGGTAAGCGAGAAAAATGGACCCGAAGTTCATCCGAAATTTCTGCATCATCGCGCACATCGACCACGGCAAATCCACGCTCGCCGACCGTTTGCTCGAAATGACCGGCGCGCTCTCGCAGCGCGAAATGCACGAGCAAGTCCTCGACTCCATGGACCTCGAGCGCGAGCGCGGCATCACCATCAAAGCGAAAAGCATTCGCCTGCACTACAAAGCGAAGGATGGAAATACGTATCGATTAAATTTAATCGATACGCCCGGCCACGTGGATTTTTCCTACGAAGTTTCGCGCGCCCTCTCCGCCTGCGAAGGCGCCCTCCTCGTTGTTGACGCATCGCAGGGTGTGGAAGCGCAGACTGTCGCGAATACTTTTCTCGCCTCCAGTCACAACCTGACGATTCTGCCGGTGATCAATAAAATTGATTTGCCCGCCGCGCAGCCGGATTTCGCAAAAGAACAAATCGAAAGCGTGCTCGCGATTCCAGCGGAGGACGCGCTGCTCATCAGCGCAAAAAGCGGACTCGGCGTCGAAGAAGTCCTCGAAGCCATTGTCGCGCGAGTACCGCCGCCGAAAGGCAACGCGGAAAATCCGCTGCAGGCGCTGATTTTCGATTCGTGGTTCGACATTTACCGCGGCGCCGTCGTCCTCGTGCGCGTCATGGAAGGACGCGTCAAGAATCATGTCAAAATCAAACTCGTTGCCGGAGACGAGACCTACGAAGTCGAGCAACTCGGCACGCTCACCCCGAAGCCTGTCGCTCTTGAGGAGCTCGAAGCCGGCGACGTCGGCTTCATCGTCGCGAATATCAAGCGCGTCGCTGATGCGCGCATGGGCGACACGGTCATCGAAGTGGCGCGTCCAGCTCCGGCGCTGCCGGGATTCGAAACCATCAAGCCGATGGTTTTCGCGGGATTATTTCCGGTGCTGGCCGACGACTACGAGCCTTTGCGCGACGCACTCGGAAAATTGCAATTGAACGACGCGGCATTTTTTTACGAGCCGGAAAATTCCGTGGCGCTCGGTTTCGGTTTTCGCTGCGGCTTCCTCGGCTTGCTGCACATGGAAATCGTGCAGGAGCGGCTGGAGCGCGAGTTCGGGCTGAATTTAATTACGACCGCGCCGAGCGTGCGCTACCGCATCACGCGCGTGACGGGCGAAGTGATCGAGGTCGACAGCCCGGCGAAATTTCCGAATCCCAGCGACATCGAAAAAATCGAAGAACCGATCATCAAAGCGATGATCATCACCAACGAGGATTCCGTCGGCGGAATTCTGCAGCTCTGCCAGGAAAAGCGGGGCACGCAGAAAAATTTCGAATACTTGTCGCCGACGCGCGTCATGCTCACCTACGAACTGCCGCTGAACGAAATCGTGCTCGATTTCTACGACCGCCTGAAATCCACTTCACGCGGCTATGCTTCGCTCGACTATCACCTCGCGGGCTACAGCGAATCCGATCTCATCAAACTGGATGTGCTGGTCGCCGGCGAACCTGTTGATGCGCTGGCGCTGATCATTCATCGCGACTTTGCGACGGAGCGCGGGCGCGATCTGGTGACGCGCTTGCGCAAATTGATTCCGCGGCAGATGTTTGAAGTGCCGATCCAGGCCGCGATTGGCAGCCGCGTGATTGCGCGCGAAACGGTTGCGGCGATTCGCAAGAATGTTCTCGCCAAGTGCTACGGCGGTGACATTTCTCGCAAACGCAAACTCCTCGAAAAACAAAAAGAAGGCAAGCGCCGCATGAAGCGCGTCGGCCAGGTGGATATCCCGCAAGAAGCCTTCCTCGCCGTTTTGAAGGTAGCTTCCTCCTCCGACGACGAGTAGCGGCACTTGCTCAATTTGCATGTGCGACCTGCGTTTTCCAGGATTTAAGATCATCCCGATTAACAAGTTGGAGCTTCTTGTATTTCTTTTGCCGGTTGAACCGATTTGCGCGCCCATCCTGGCTATATATTTCGCGGAATAGTCCCTCTAATTCAGCGACCTCGGCTTCGCTGATGTTGTCCCATACCTCGAAGATTGAAAAGTGGGACCAAATCTTCGTCTTGCTTTTACTATGGCTTCTGATCCGGCTCCTGATTCCTCCCTTCGCCGCCATGCCGATGTATACAACGTCATACTTCCGAGATCGGAATTGCGGTAAGGCATAAACACCTCTCGTACCGTGAGGGATGAGGTGCGCGTCTGTTTCGGCAACCGCTGCGCCCATCTCTTAACGAACCGCGTTGGGCTGATGGGCATCGGTCATCCTTCCTTCTTTTTTACTTCGGTGGTGAGGCGGCCGCGGTGGAGCTGGATGGCTACGGCGTCGCCTATGGAGATTTGGGCGGCGTCGCGGAGGAGGTTGCCGGCGGCGTCGGTGGCGATGGCGTAGCCGCGTTCTAGGACCTTTAAGGGGCCGCGTTCCTGGAGTTGCAACGCGAGGCGCTGCCAGCGTTCACGCTTGACGCGGAGTTGGCGCTCGATGCGGAGGCCAAGATCCGCGGTGCGCTTCTCCAGGCGCAGGCGGAAGGCGGCGATCTTCACGCGAAAATCGAAGGAAGCGATGCGCAAGTACGCAGCGGTGAAGCATTTGCGCGATTGCTCGAGGCGGGCGCGAAGGCCGAGGGCGAGGCGCGAAGTCATCTCATCGGCGCGCTGGCGCTGCTGGCGAAGGAGATCGAGCGGGCGGCGGAAGCCGCGTCGTGCGGAAAGCTCGTGAACGCGGCGGGACATTTCCAATAGGCGATACCGGATCAGTCCAGCCAACGTCTCGCGGAGGTCGGCGATGTGCTTGTCAAATTCGCGGCGCGTTTGAACGACAAGCTCGGCGGCAGCGGACGGAGTGGAAGCGCGGACATCGGCGACGAAATCGGCGATGGTGAAATCGGTTTCGTGGCCGACGCCGGAGATGACGGGAATTTCCGAAGCGAAGATTGCGCGCGCGACGATTTCTTCGTTAAAGGACCACAAATCTTCCATGGAGCCGCCGCCGCGCGCGAGAATCAGCACGTCAACGAGTTTCCCCTTATTAAAAAACTTAAACGCCTTGACGATTTCCTCGGCGGAGTCTTCGCCCTGGACGCGCACGGGATAGACCATCAGATGGACATTGGGAAAGCGGCGCGTAAGGATGCGCACGACGTCACGGACGGCTGCGCCCTTGGGTGACGTGATGATGCCGATGCGGCTCGGGAGAAGCGGCAGCGGTTTTTTGCGCGCGGGGTCGAAGAGGCCTTCGGCCTCGAGACGCTTTTTCATTTGCTCGAAGGCGAGTTGCAGCGCGCCCTGCCCTACCAAGTCAATTTTCTCGACGTAAATTTGATATTCGCCACGCTGCTCGTAGACGCTGATGCTGCCGCGCACGGTGACTTGCAGCCCATCTTCGGGGCGGAACTTGATGCCGCGTTGCTGCTGCTTGAAGTAAACGCAGCGGACCTGGGAGCGATCGTCTTTCAAAGTGAAATAGATGTGGCCGGACTGGGCTTCGCGGCAGTTCGAGATTTCACCCTGAACACTGATGTCGGTGAAGTTTTTGGCGAGAAGGTCGCGGATTTTTCCGGTCAACTCGCTGACCGTGAAGGTCTTGCGGTCCGGCATGAGGTTGAAGGTGAGTTGTTCGGTCATGGGGTCCGGGTGAGGAGAAAAGATGAAGTAAGGAGGTATGGAAGTAAAGAGGTAACGAAAGGACGCTCAGCGGACCGAAACGGGAGCGGAGCCCCCACCCCTTGTTTTTTGTAAGTGTTGCATCTAAAGGAGTTAGCTCTGCCGTAAGTCTTTTGTTTGCAACACTTGCGAGGGGATCCATAAGTATTGCAGCCAAAGGACTTACGCAAGCGATCTGTCGGCGAGAAAGTAGCTTCGTGAGGCCCAAAGATTTTGAAGGAGTTTGAAGGACTACCAGGCGGGCGGGACGGGTTTGCGGCGCGAAAATCAAAAACCATTATAGCACATCCGTACAGTTTGTCAATAGTTACTTGTAAGTGGTTTGTTTGCTTTGGGATGACGGACTGGCCGGTGAAACGGGCAACGCGCAAATGGACTAGCGGGCCTCTTGAGGCAGGGAGTCAGCGACGCGGAAACCAGTCGTGCCCGAGAGAGTAACAGAAGAATTGACTTGGCGGTGGTGGCGCTCCTAAGATGCGAGCCAAGAATCACGATGTCCTGCCATGATCGGCCAAACCATCTCGCATTACCGCGTTATCGAAAAACTCGGTGGCGGGGGGATGGGAGTCGTTTACAAGGCTGAGGATACTCGTCTCCACCGTTTCGTGGCGCTCAAGTTTCTGCCTGAGGATGTAGCCCGAGATTCGCATGCCCTCGCCCGGTTCCAGCGCGAGGCGCAAGCCGCGTCCGCCCTGAATCACCCCAACATCTGCACGATCTATGACATCGGCGAGCAGGACGGCAAAGCGTTCATTGCCATGGAGTTTCTGGAAGGCGCGACGTTGAAACATCGCATCGCCGGGCGTCCCATGGAACTGGAAACTATGCTTTCGATGGGCATCGAGATTGCCGACGCGCTCGATGCCGCGCACAGCAAAGGGATCGTTCATCGCGACATCAAGCCCGCGAACCTCTTTGTCACGGATCGCGGCCACGCCAAAATCCTCGACTTCGGCTTGGCAAAGCTCTCTCCCAAGCCTGTGACAGGAACGGAGCAGACCGCCGCGACCTTCGACGTCGATGAGCATCTGACCAGTCCCGGGACGGCATTGGGAACGGTGGCCTACATGTCGCCGGAACAGGTCAAGGGCACGGATTTGGATGCGCGAACGGACCTATTTTCCTTTGGTGCGGTGCTGTATCAGATGGCCACGGGGCAGTTGCCGTTCCGGGGCAACACTTCAGGATTGATCTTTCATGCCATCCTTGAACGCCCACCTGTGCCCCCAGTACGGATCAACCCCGAGGTTCCGTCCAAGCTCGAAGAAATCATCAGCAAATGTCTGGAGAAAGACCGAGAGTTGCGCTACCAAGTCGCGTCCGAACTGCGGGCCGATCTGAAACGTCTGAAACGCGATACAGATTCGGGTCAGTCCGCAGCAACCGCGAGCATGGCAGCGGTTCGTGATCCATCCCTACGGAAACGGCGTCGGTTGATAGCACCTCTCACAGGTATCATTGCCATCGCGGCCGCGATTCTCCTGTATTTGTTTGCGCGCCCGCTCCCGCCACCGAGGGTCTTGCGCACGGTTCAGATTACGAGCGACGGTCGCGACAAATGGGGTGCCCTCTCGACCGACGGCACGCGTCTCTACTTTGGAGAATCTGTCGGTGGCCAGTTCGTTCTTGCCCAGGTTTCCGTAACCGGCGGCGAGCCCGTCCTAATCCCAACTCCTTTCCAAAACGCCTTCCCCTTGGACATCTCTCCGACTGGTTCGGAACTTCTAGTTGCGAGCTCCGCTAATATCGGAGACCCGGAATATCCGCTCTGGATTTTGCCAGTGCTAGGCGGTTCCCCTCGTCGTTTCGGCGATGTGATCGCCCACATGGGCGCCTGGTCTCCGGACGGGCGGGAGATTGTCTATGCCAACGGCGCAGAGTTGTACCTCGCCAAAAGTGACGGAACCGAATCCCGGAAACTTGTCACTGTTGGTGGACTTCCGAACCAAATCCGCTGGTCGCCCGACGGACGCGTGCTGCGGTTTACCCTGAACGAGCCCAAGAGCCATTCGGCGTCTTTGTGGGAAGCCAAATCCGACGGGACCGGTCTGCATCCCTTGCTTGCGGGTTGGAGCACGCCTTCTTCAGAACGCGCCGGTGTCTGGACCCTCGACGGCAGATACTTCCTCTTTAGTTCGTCACACGGCGGTACGTTCGGCCTTGATACGCTTTACATTACAAGCAATATCTGGGCTATTCGGGAAAAATTCAGCTTCTTGGAGAGGGCAGGACCACAGCCAACAGAGTTGACCGCGGGGCCGATGAACACCGGGGCAACCTGTCCAAGCAAAGACGGCAAGAGACTGTTTGTCAAAGGTTGGCAAGAGCGCGGTCAATTAGTGCGGTATGACCCGAAACCGCAGCAGTTTGTGCCCTATCTTTCGGGGATCTCGGCGGAGGGCTTGGGCTTTTCCAGGGATGGAGAGTGGGTCGCTTATGTCACGCTTTCGGACGGCGCATTGTGGCGCAGCAGGGTGGACGGCAGCCAGCGACTTCAGCTGAGTTTTCCCCCCATGCGAACAGGCGCACCGCGTTGGTCGCCGGACGGTAAACGGATTGCGTTCATGGCCATGACGCCCGGCAAACCCTGGAAGATTTCGCTCGTTTCGCCCGACGGCGGCAGCCCCCAACAGTTATTGCCGGGCGAGCGCAATGAGGCTTTCCCAGACTGGTCGCCAGACGGAAACTCTCTAGCGTTCGGTGGTGCGCCGTTTGTTGAAGGCGGAACCTCCGGGACTATGGCCGTCCAGGTGCTTGATACGAGAACCCGCCAGGTTTCTACGCTTCCCGGCTCCGAGGGGCTGTTTGCTCCCCGCTGGTCGCCAAACGGACGGTATATGAGCGCACAGCCAGAAGCACATTGGGAGAAACTGATGCTCTTCGATTTCACGACTCAAAAGTGGGCGGAATTGGCCGACATGAACGTGTACTATCCCACTTGGTCTCACGATGGGAATTACATCTATTTTGACACCCCAACACGCGAGGATCCGGCTATTTTTCGTGTGCGGATCAGCAACCACAAAGTAGAGCGATTAATAAATTTGAAGGATTTCCGGCTAGCGGGGGGATATCTCGGCTGGTGGTTTGGCCTGGCTCCGGACGACTCGCCTTTGGTCGTGCGCGATATCGGCACGGACGAAATCTACGCGCTCGATTGGGACGCGCCGTAGTTGACAGCCCAGTTCCCTACCCGGACATTCAGGCCGCTTTTTCCGAGTTGATCCCCCCGGAGATGACAGGCTAGTTTCCGCGGCGGGAGAGGGAGCGGAGGTTTTCGCTGAGGCCGAGGGCGCGGACGCACTGCTGGAGGGAGGCGCAGCGGCAATGGAGGAGGCCCTGGAGGAGGGACTTGAGTTTGATCGAGCGGGCGAGGGATTGATCGACTTCGGCGAGCTTGCGGGTGGCGAGTTTTTTCCAGCGGGGGCCGACGGGGGTGTTGTCGTGGAGGCCGCTGAGGAAGAGTTTGATTTCGGCGAGGGTGAAGCCCATTTCAGTGGCGAAGCGGATCAGGAGGATGCGGTCTAGGGCGTCGGCGGGGTAGCGGCGGTGGCCGCCGAGACGCTGGGGCGCGGCGAGGAGGCCACGTTTTTCGTAGTAGCGGATGGCGGAGGCGTTGAGGCCGGCGCTACGTGCTAGCTGGCCGATTTTCATTTTTGTTTCTCCTCACTTACGTGAACCACGGAGCCAATCGGAATAGCGCCGCAATGGTGTAGCAATTGAAACCCTTCGCTCCGCTCAGGATGACAGCACCGACAGCGATACCCGCGGCGACCTTGGCAAGTGGGCGCAGCGGTGCTGCGCCCCTACAAGGGATCCGCCGCGGGGCAATCTTGGGCGTGAGTTGCTCCTTGACTTAAAGCTGAGTTTAAGTTCTAGCATTTGGGGATGGGACGTGGCAAATCCTAATTGGAGGAAAGCCATGAAGAACGAGAAAGAGAAGTTTGTGACAAAGAGCAGGAAAAGCGCGGCGGGTGTGACGCTGGCGCTTTGGATGGCAGGAAGCGGAGCGACGGGGCTGGCGGCGCAGCACTCGGCGTTCGTCGTAAAGCCGGAGAGGCAGGTGGAAACGGTGCAAAGCAAGTTCTACTGCAACATCAAAGCGCTGACGCCAGAGCAGCGCGCGCGGCACAAGCAATTGAGCGAAAAATTGATGGCGGTGACGAAAGAAATCGTGGAGACGGAGAAAGGGTATGAGTTTCAGTACAGCCCGGGAGACGTCTCAGTGGCGGAGTTGGCGGAGTGGGTGGTGGCGGAAAGCAAGTGCTGTCCGTTTTTTGATTTTCACATTGACCTGGAACGCGAAGGGAAATTGGTGTGTTTGCGGTTGACGGGTGAGGAAGGAATCAAGGCGTTTATTAGGGCGGAGTTCAAGATTGAAAAATGAGGTAAAGGAGGCTCAGGAGGTAGAGGAAGTTTAGGAAATGACGGAGTTACCTGCGGAGATGTCCCGCGAGCCAGAAGAGGAGAGAGAGGGCGGCACTCAATAGGAGGCAGCTGACGATAGGGAAGTAGAAGGTGGTGTGTTCGCTGCGGTGGACGATGTCGCCGGGCAGGCGGCCGAGGCGGAACGGGAGTTTGCCACCGAAATAGAATAATGAGCCGATCACGAGGAGGAAACCGCCAAGAAGGAGGAGCGTGCGGCCGAGTTCGCGCAAAGGGTCCATCCTGGAATTTTACCTGAACCCGCCGAGAGGATATTCCCGCCGAGAACTTCTGTTAGCTAATTCTTACTAGTCTTGACTAGTAGATATTTATATGATAAATACAACATTCACTCATTCCCTAGCGATGTTCACGCACGGTTGCGCGGGGAAGTGAGGCCCTATTTGGAACTTTAGCGAGCGCGGCTGCCTGGAGGTATCGTCCAATGACCCTCCGATTTTTGCTGACACTCCAGATGGTTTTCCTGCTGGCGGGACCGTCAGCTCCGCGGCCTCCCGCCGCGCTGGGCGTGGTCGTGGAAGCGTATCGCGCGCATCTCGGAGGCAGCACGGTCTCACCGGGAGCAACGGTGTATGACGGCGACCACTTCTCCACGGAAGAGGGAGGCGCGCTGCGGCTGCGCTGCAAGGCAGCGCTGCTTGAGCTTGCCGAGAAAAGCATAGCACTGGTGCGCCATGCGGGAGGCGGGGCGCAAGGACCTGAAGCGGAGCTGGTTGAGGGCACCTTGGTCTTTTCGACAGCGCGGACCGGCGAACTCGAAATCCAGGCGCGGGAGACGCACATTCGTTCCGCTGGGGCGGGACGGACTGTGGCGCAGGTGAGCGTCATCGGTCCAAAAGAATTACACATTTACGCGCGACGCGGAGCGGTGTTGTTTTCGTACCGGGGTGCGAGCCAGACGATTATTGAAGGAGAATCCTGTGAAGTGATCTTAGATCCCCCGGATGACGGTTCCGAGAAAAAGCAGCGCGCAGAAACAGGGCCGGCCGCCGAAGGCATTCTTACTGGTTGCGGGAGGCGCGGGAGCCGCTGCCGCCGCGGTGATTGTGTATGAGAAGCACGATCATAAAGAGATGGAGAGCCCGGACCGGCCATAAGGATGCCGCTTCAAAATCGCGAATCAGATCAGTTCGAGGCCGGAGAAGAAGTAGCCGATTTCGAAGGCGGCGGTTTCCGGGGCGTCGGAGCCGTGGGTGCAATTGTTGCCGATACTGGTGCCGAGGTCGTGGCGGATGGTGCCGAGGGCGGCTTTCTTGGGGTCAGTGGCGCCCATAGTGTCGCGCCACTTGAGGATGGCGCCTTCGGCTTCGAGGACGAGGGCGAAAATTTTGCCGGAACTCATGAAGTTGGTGAGTTCGCCAAAGAAAGGGCGCTCTCTATGGATGGCATAGAAGCCAGCGGCTTCGCCTTGAGTGAGGATCATGGTTTTGATGGTCACAATGCGGAAGCCAGCTTTGTGGATGCGCGAGAGAATCTCACCTTGAAGATTGCGCGCTACAGCGTCGGGTTTGATGATTGCGAAAGTGCGCTCGAGTGACAAGATCATTTCCTCCGAACCATTTAAATGCAACCGGCAAGATGCCGGCGCTACAAAGTCGGGAAAAAGCCTCGGGCCTGAAGGCCCGAACTACCGTTTTTTCATTTCAGGGCTGCGGCCAGGGTGGCGCCGAGGTCCGCGGGCGATTCTACGGTGCGGATGCCGGCGGCGGCCATCGCGGCGTATTTGTCCTTGGCAGTGCCCTGGCCACCGCTGATGATGGCGCCGGCGTGGCCCATGCGGCGGCCGGGCGGAGCGGTCTGGCCGGCGATGAAGCCAACTACGGGCTTTTTTACGTTGGACTTGATCCACTCCGAGGCGCGCTCTTCGGCGTTGCCGCCGATTTCGCCGATCAGGATGATAGCGTGCGTTTCCGGATCGGCGTTGAAAAACTGAATGGCGTCGAGGAAGGTGGTGCCGATGATGGGATCACCGCCGATGCCGATGCAAGTGGATTGGCCGATGCCGAGTTGCGTGAGCTGATGGACAGCTTCGTAGGTGAGCGTGCCGCTGCGGCTTACCACGCCGACGTTTCCTTGCTTGTGAATGCGGCCGGGCATGATGCCGATCTTACATTTCCCGGGAGAGATGACGCCGGGGCAGTTCGGACCGATGAGGCGCGTTTTCTTGAAGTCCACGACGGAGGCGACGCGGACCATGTCGAGGGCGGGAATGCCTTCGGTGATGCAAACGACTAGAAGGAGCTCGGCGTCGGCAGCTTCAAGAATGGCGTCGGCAGCGTAGGGCGGGGGAACGAAAATGACGGAGGCGTTTGCACCGGTGGCTTTCGCCGCGTCGGCGACGGTATTGAAGACGGGGCGTTCGAGATGCTTGGTGCCGCCTTTGCCGGGCGTGACGCCTCCGACCACGTTAGTGCCGTATTCAATCATTTGTTGGGCGTGGAAAGTGCCTTCGCGGCCGGTGAAGCCCTGAACGATTAAGCGCGTTTTTTCGTTGACCAGGACACTCATCGCGCACCTCCGGCGAGGGCGACGACTTTTTGGGCGCCGTCTTTCATGCCTTCGGCGATGGTGAAGTTGAGGCCACTCTCGCGGAGAATTTGCTGGCCGACTTCCACGTTGGTGCCTTCCATGCGAACCACGACGGGGACTTGCAAGTGCAAATCCTTGGCGGCGGCGACGACGCCGGTGGCGAGGACGTCGCAGCGGAGGATGCCGCCGAAAATATTGATGAAGACGGCTTTGACTGCCGGATCGCTCATGAGAATGCGGAAGGCGTTCTTCACTTGCTCGGCGGAGGCGCCGCCGCCAACATCAAGGAAATTTGCGGGCGAGCCGCCAGCGTACTTGATGATGTCCATGGTGGCCATGGCGAGACCGGCGCCGTTGACCATGCAGGCGACGCTGCCATCGAGCTTGATGTAGTTGAGGCCGTACTTGGAGGCTTCGACTTCGAGGGGATCTTCTTCGTCGAGGTCGCGAAGTTCGCGAAGATCCTTGTGGCGGAAGAGCGCGTTGTCGTCGAAGGTCATCTTGGCGTCAAGGGCGACGAGTTTGCCGTCGCCGGTGAGCACGCAGGGATTGATTTCCAGCATGGAGGCGTCGGTGTCAATGAAAGCGCGATAGAGAGCCTGAAGGAACGGGACCGCGGAATTGGCGACTTCGCTGGTCAAGCCAAGGCCGAAGGCGATTTTGCGGGCTTGATAAGGCTGCAGGCCAACGGATGGATGAATCGATTCATGCAAAATGGCGGCGGGATTTTCCTTGGCGACTTCCTCGATTTCCATGCCACCGGCGGCGCTGGCCATGAAGACGACGTGGCCGGTAGCCCGATCGACGAGCAGCCCAAGATAAAGTTCGCGCTTAATATCGAGACCTTCTTCGATGAGCAGGCGCTTGACGATGCGGCCGGCGGGTCCGGTCTGCGGAGTGACCAGCTTCATGCCGAGAATGTGGCTGGCGATGTCGGCGGCTTCGTCGGAGGAGCGAGCCAGTTTCACGCCACCTGCTTTGCCGCGGCCGCCCGCGTGAATCTGCGCTTTGACAACGACGACCGTGACGTTTGATCTCAGGCGGTGCGCGGCCTCGCGGGCCTCTTCCTTGGTGAAGGCAACTTCGCCGCGGGGAGTGGTGACGCCGTAACGAGCAAGGATCGACTTGGCCTGGTATTCATGAATCTTCATCGAGGTTCCGTTTTCCGTTCGAGTTTGAAACAGTCTGCTAGTGTTAGAATTTTGACGGCAATTGAAACATAGAAGTTTAACTGGAAGGCGAAAACAGAGCAAGGAGACGCGGAATGAACGCTGCGACTGTAACAAAGAAAATAAGCCCCATGCTGGCGGTCGCCAACATGGAGGAAACCATCGTGTTTTACAAGAGTGTGCTGGGATTCACCCCAACTCGGAAGTCGCCGGAGTATTCGATCGTGGAACGCGACGGCCAGACCATCCACTTTATGAAGGCAGCATCAGAGGAAATCATGACGTGTGTCCGGGGGCATACGGAGATATACATCGAGGTTTGTGGTATCCGTTCAATGTGGGAACACGTTAAAACGTTTAAGGATCGCTACAGAATCAGAGACCTGTTTGAGAGGGAATACGGGATGCCTGAGTTCCATATCGAAGATCCCAACGAATGCCTGGTATTTGTTGGAGAGCCGACATCCAAATGAGAACACTCAGTCCAAACTGAACCGCTATACGAGATGGCACAGAGAATGAAGAAGAAATGCGCACTTCCTCGCGGGCAGGATCGCTACCTTGCGGCGGCATGGCGATGACACTTTCACTGATTGATCGAGTTGGGTCAGGGCACGTCCTCAAGCGCGCGGAAGCAGAAGCTGCAATGGAGGAGCTGCTTTCGGGCCGCGTGGAGACGGCGGAGATCGTGCGCTTGCTGGCGGCGCTGAACCGGCGGCCAGTTGAAGTGCAGGAGCTTGCGGGATTTGCGAGAGTAATGAGGCGGCATGCTACGCGAGTGTTTGCGGAGGGCGAGGAGCGGCCCGCGAACATGGTGGACACGTGCGGGACAGGCGGAGACGGTTCGAACACGTTTAATATTTCTACGGCGGCGGCGATCGTTGCGGCGGCGGCGGGCGCGCGAGTTGCGAAGCATGGGAATCGCGCGGCGAGCTCGCTGAGCGGCTCGGCGGATGTTTTGGAAGCGCTGGGTGTGAGGATCGATCTGCCGTTCGAACGGTATGGAAGCGCGATCCGGAAAATTGGGATTGGATTTTTGTTTGCGCAAGCGGCACATACGGCGACGCGGCACGCGGCTCCGGCACGAAAACAGATTGGCGTGCGAACGGTTTTTAATTTGCTGGGGCCGCTGACGAATCCTGCGGGGGCACAGTCGCAAGTGCTAGGTGTTTTTTCGGAGGACGTGATTGACCTTGTGGCTGCCACGTTGGCCGAGCTTGGCGTCGAGCGGGGGTTTGTGGTGC
>WNFA01002683.1_pt1 | contig 14714 bp, 13 predicted proteins | sample 5400481 | NCBI WGS metagenome assembly WNFA01 (sample SAMN13153340, study PRJNA577476) | soil metagenome | isolation source: 120 cm saprolite under Douglas fir tree site 2 hole 1 replicate 2 | place: USA:California | collected 2015-04-18 | reverse complement strand
TCGCCCAGAAAGTGCTCGGTACCTTGCAGCTGAGCTACGGCGGGCACACGGTCGATCTCGGCAATCGGTTCGAGCGTTTCACAATCGAACAAGCTCTCCAAAAATACGAGCCGGCATACGCAGGGGCGAATGACCCAAAAGCACTGGCTCTTGCGCTCGGTCTCACAGGCGTGAAGGCGGACCCGAAATCGAGCCTCGCCGTGCTCAAGCTCCAGGCGTTCGAAACAATCGAGGAAAAGCTCATACAGCCCACCTTCATCGTGGACTATCCCGCTGAAGTGTCGCCGCTGGCGCGACGCAGCGACGCCGATCCCGAGCTCACCGACCGCTTCGAGCTGTACCTCGCTGGGCGCGAGATCGCGAACGGCTTCTCCGAGCTGAACGATCCCGAAGATCAGGCGGCGCGTTTCGAGGAGCAGGCCAAAGCGAAGGCGGCGGGTAACGAGGAATCGATGTATTACGACGGCGATTACATCCGCGCCCTCGAATACGGCCTGCCGCCCGCGGCCGGAGAGGGCGTGGGGATCGACCGCCTGGTCATGCTCTTCACCAATAGCCCGAGCATTCGCGACGTGCTGCTGTTTCCCCATCTTCGTCAGGAAACCTAAGGCTTCCGCAACGGTCGAACCACTCTGTTACATCAACCGGCTGGCGCGTCGTGCGTTAGTGCGGGTAAGCTCTCGACACACCTGCAACAGGAGACCCCCATGGAACCGCAAACCCTACGTAGGACTCACCCGCTCATGATCGTCGCTGCAGTCGCGATCACGCTGTTCAGCCTGGTTGGAATCGGAGCCGTTCTCGGCTGGATTCCGACCTCGGTCGGGAACCCGAGCCCGGCGAGTACACCGCTGGCTCAAGCGCCCGAGCAGCCCGTGGCGCAGCCCGAGCCCGCGAAGCGAGTCGAAGAAAAACCGGCCGTGCGCCCGAGGCCGAAACCCGTCGCCAGATCTGAAGCCCCGGGTCCGATCCCGCACGCGGCGGTCCCGCCTCCTCCGCCTGCCCCGGTCGTGGCCGCGATTTGCCGCGAGTGCGCGGTAATCGAGGAAGTGCGCGAAGTGGAGAAAGCGGGCACCGCGTCGGGTGCCGGCGCGGTCGGCGGCGCGGTTGTGGGCGGAGTGCTCGGCCACCAGATGGGCGGCGGCCGGGGCAAGGACGTTGCGACCGTCCTTGGCGCCTTGGGCGGCGGCCTCGCCGGAAACGCGATCGAGAAGAACGCGAAAAAGACCGTGGAGTACCAGATCGTCATCCGTTACGAGGACGGCACCAAGGGCCTGTTTACCCAGGCCACGCCCCCGAGCTGGCGCAGCGGCGACAAAGTCAGAGTCATCAACGGCGTGATCCAGGCACGCAGCTGAACGGAGCCTCAGCCGAGAAAAACGCGGGCGATTGCCCGCGTTTTTTTTGGGAGAGAGCGTTCCGCGAAAGGCGGACCGCGGAATAGAATCTCGGCATGACGGGACTCGCCATCGCCCTGGTGCTGGGCGCCGCGCTCATCCACGCTGGCTGGAACTATCTACTCAAGAAAAGCGGTGGGGGCATCGGCTTCGTTTGGGCATTTGCAGCGCTGTCGGCCCTTTTCTACGCCCCGCTTGCGGCGGCGGTCGTGTACCTTCAGCATTTCCACTTTTCGGCGACCGCGCTCGCCTTCATCTTCGCCAGCGCCGTGCTCCATACGGCTTATTATCTTTTGCTCGACCGAGGCTACCGGTACGGCGACCTCTCGGTCGTCTACCCGCTCGCGCGGGCAACCGGCCCCCTCCTCACCGTGCTCGTCGCTGTCGCGCTGCTCGGCGAGCGGCCGGGCGTTGTCGCGATGTGCGGCGCGGCGCTCGTGGTCGGCGGAGCTTTCTTTCTCGCGGCAAACCCCGCCAAGCTGCGCGAGGCGGGCGCGGCACGCGGGGTCGCGTTCGCGCTGCTCACCGGCTGCATGATCGCGTCGTATACAGTCGTCGACAAACAGGCCGTGAGCGCCGTGCTCATTCCCCCCATCCTCCAGGACTGGGGCGCGAATCTCGGACGGGTGATCGTGATGGCCCCGCTCGCGCTCAGGCGCCGCGGAGAGGTGAAGGCCGCCTGGACCGGGCAGAAAAGGGCCGTGATCCTGATCGCCCTGCTCTGCCCGCTCTCCTACATCATGGTATTGACCGCCATGGTGTTCACGCCGGTCAGCTATGTCGCGCCGGCGCGCGAGATCAGCATCCTGTTCGCCGCGCTGATGGGGGCGCATTGGCTGCAAGAGGGCGACGTCCCGCGCAGACTCGCAGCGGCGGCGGCGATGGCCTTGGGAGTGGTCGCGCTCGCGATCGGTTAGAGTAAGCTCGCGCCATGGAAGACTCCTTCGCCTCCGCCGTCGTGATCCTGCTGCTGGTCACCGATCCGATCGGCAACATCCCGTTGTTCGTCTCTCTGCTGCGGGACGTCGAGCCGCACCGCCGCGTCCGGGTGATCGTGCGCGAGTGCGCGATCGCGCTCGTTGTGCTGCTGATATGCGTGCCCTTCGGCAGCTCCCTCCTCGAGCTCTTCGGCCTGTCGGAGAGTTCGCTCAACCTCGCCGGGGGCGTCATCCTGTTCCTGATCGCGTTGCGCATGATCTTTCACGGCCCCGAGGGCATTTTCGGAGAAACGGCTTACGGCGAGCCTTTCATCGTGCCGCTTGCGATTCCCTCCATAGCCGGGCCCGCGGCAATCGCCACCGTGTTGCTGCTCGTGTCGCGCGAACCGCAGCGCCTGCCGGAGTGGCTTCTCGCAGTGACCGTGGCGATAGCGGCGTGTCTGGTGGTTCTGGTCTTCGCCGAGCGCATCAGCAGATGGGTGGGCGAAGGGGTGCTCGCCGCCTTCGAGCGCCTGATGGGATTGCTGTTGACGGCGATCGCGGTCGAGATGCTATTGCGCGGAATCGAGGGGTTCGTTCGTCACCTTCAATCCGGCTAGGACCGATCCTTCGGCTCAAGCGGGAATCGCGCTGCGGATGGCGGGCAACATGCGCATGACCGCTTCGCGGCCTTCCGTGATCGCGATTTGCGCACGGTGGTAATCGAGCAGGCCCAGATTGCCGAGGCGCGGCGTAAGCAGGACGTCGGGGGGCTCGCCGGCGAGGCGGCTGCGGGCGATCCGCAACTGCATGATGTTGATCGAGCCCATGAGCGTCTCGAGCAGGGCCGGCGCCTCCGGCTCCGCTTGCTTCTCTCCGGTCCGGTTGAATCGGGGCAGGACCCTGCTCATAAAGCCGCGGGGACCGGTCCGCGTCGGCGCCCGATCATCGTCGCCCACATAGCGCCCGACGAGGTCGGACCCTAGATCGACCGCCAGGACGATATCCGCCCCCATCGCCCGGCACAGCGAGACCGGGATCGGATTGACGACGCTTCCGTCGACAAGGTAGCGATCGTCGTACGGAACCGGACGAAACAGGCCCGGCACGGCTATCGAAGCGCCGATCGCGACCGACACCTTGCCCTCGCGCAACCAGATCTCCTGCCCGGAGTGCAGATCGGTGGCAACCGCCGCAAATTGTATGGGCAGCTCGGAGAACTCGCACTCGACGAACTGCTCGCGAAAGACTTCGTTCACGCGCTCGCCCTTGATGAGCCCGCCGCGCAGGCCGAAGTCCGCGAGCTTGAGCATGCGCTTCCAGTCGAGCGCGAGCGCCCACGCCTCCAGCTGGTCGAGCCGGCCCGCCGAAAACGCGGCTCCTACGAACGCGCCGACCGAGCATCCCGCGATGAGATCGGGCTTGATGCCCGCCTCGGTGAGCGCGCGCAGCACGCCGATATGCGCCCAGCCGCGCGCCGACCCTGCGCCGAGGACGAATCCGATCTTGGGTCGCCGCCGCACGTCCTTAGCCCGAGGCCGATCCGGAGGCCTCCATCACATCCGCTCGAAGATCGCCGCGATCCCCTGCCCGCCGCCGATACACATGGTGACCAGGGCATAGCGCTTGCCCGTGCGGTGCAGCTCGTAGATCGCCTTCACGGTGAGGATGCAGCCGGTCGCGCCGATCGGATGGCCGAGCGCGACCGCACCGCCGTTGGGATTGACCTTCGCCGGATCGAACCCGAGATCTCGCGTCACCGCCATCGCCTGCACCGCGAAGGCCTCGTTCGACTCGATCACGTCCATGTCGGCGGGCTTGAGGCCGGCTTTTTCGAAGACGCGCTTCACCGCGGGGATCGGTCCGAGGCCCATAAGCTGAGGCTCGACGCCCGCGTGCGCGTAAGCCACCAGGCGCGCAAGCGGTTTCGCGCCCTGCTTCTGCGCCGCGGACTTCTCCATCAGAACCACCGCCGCCGCGGCATCGTTGATGCCGGAGGCATTGCCCGCGGTCACAGTGCCGTCCTTCTTGAACACCGTCTTCAGTTTCTGCAGATCCTCGAACTTCAGATCCTTGCGCACGTGCTCGTCGGTATCGAACTGCGCCGGGCCTTTCTTCGATTTCACCTCGACGGGCACGGTCTGGCTCTTGAAATAGCCGGCCTCCAGCGCCTTTGCGGCACGCCGGTGGCTCTCGAGCGAGAAGGCGTCCTGCTGTTCGCGGGTCATGCCGTATTTCGCGGCGATGTTTTCCGCCGTCGCGCCCATGTGGCCGTGGCCGAAAGGGTCGTGCAGGGCGCCGGTCATGGCGTCGATGAGTTGCGCGTCGCCCATGCGCTGGCCCCAGCGCGCCGCGGGGATGAAGTACGCGGCACGGCTCATGCTCTCGGCACCCGCCCCGATCGCGACGTCGGTATCGCCGAGCAGGATATGCTGAGCCGCCGAGACGATCGCCTGCAGTCCGCTGCCGCACAGGCGGTTCACGGTGAGGCAGGGCGTGCCGACCGGCAACCCGCCCTCGATCGCCGCGACGCGCGAGATGTACATGTCCTTCGCCTCCCCGTGGATCACGCTGCCGAGCACGACGTGACCGACCGTCGCAGGGTCGATCTTCGCCCGCGCCACCGCTTCCCTGATTGCGATCGCTCCGAGCTTAGTCGGCGGAATGTCCTTGAGCGCGGCACCGTAGTCGCCTATCGCGGTGCGAACGCCGCCTGTTACCACCACTTCACGTTCTGCCATGACTGTTCCTCAGTTAAGCGCCCCCGGCCGGCCGTGCTGCATCACGGCCGGCGTTCGCTGGCGGCCGACGCGCGCAGGCGCGCCTGCCGAACCCCCAGCTCACCCCACAGATCGTGCGCATCGGACCGGGTCACCTTCACCTGCGCCCAATCGCCCGGTTTGAGCTTCGAACCGCCTTCGATATGCACCACGCCGTCGATTTCCGGGGCGTCGGAGGCCGAGCGCCCCGTTGCCCCCTCCGCCTTCGCTTCGTCCACCAAAACCTTGATGGTCTTTCCCAGCTTGCCCTTCAGCCGCCTCTCGCTGATTTTCTCCTGCAGCTGCATCAGCCGCGCGCGACGTTCTTCGCGTACTTCGTTGGAAAGTGCACCGGGCAGCTCGTTCGCTTTCGCACCCTGCACCGGCGAATACGCAAAACAGCCGACGCGGTCGAGCTCGGCTTCATCGAGAAAGTCGAGAAGTTCCCGGAATTCGTCTTCGGTCTCGCCCGGGAAGCCGGCGATGAAGGTGCTGCGGATCGTGATGTCCGGGCAGATCCCGCGCCAGGCGCGGATGCGCCCGAGATTGTCCTCGCCGCTTGCGGGGCGTTTCATGAGCTTCAGGATCCGCCGGCTAGCGTGCTGAAACGGAACGTCGATGTAGGGGAGGATCTTCCCTTCCGCCATGAGCGGTATCACATCGTCCACATGCGGATAGGGATAAACGTAGTGGAGCCGCACCCATACGCCCAATTCTCCTAGCGCCGTCGCGAGATCGCCCATGCGCGCCTTGAGCGGCCGCCCGCCCCAGAAGCCGGTGCGGTATTTGAGATCCACGCCGTAGGCGCTCGTGTCCTGGGAAATGACGAGCAGCTCCTTCACGCCCGCTTTCACGAGGTTTTCCGCTTCAAGCATCACCTCGCCTATCGGCCGGCTCACGAGGTCCCCGCGCAGGGACGGGATGATGCAGAACGTGCAGCGGTGATTGCAGCCTTCGGAGATCTTGAGGTAAGCGTAGTGCCGCGGGGTCAGTTTGATTCCCTGCGGCGGCACGAGGTCGGCAAAAGGGTCATGCGGTTTCGGCAGGTGCTCGTGCACCGCGGCCATCACCTCTTCCAGCGCGTGCGGACCGGTGACGGCGAGGACTTTCGGGTGGGTCTGCCGCACGACGTCGCCCTTGGCGCCGAGACAGCCGGTGACGATGACGCGGCCGTTTTCCTCGAGCGCCTCGCCGATCGCATCCAGCGATTCCCGCACGGCCGACTCGATGAATCCGCAGGTATTGACGACCACGAGATCCGCCCCGTTGTACGAAGGCGAGATCGCGTAGCCCTCGGCGCGCAAGCGCGTGAGAATGCCTTCGGAGTCGACCAGAGCCTTGGGACAGCCGAGCGAAACGAACCCGACCTTAGGTGCCGCGGCCATGCTTTAGATTGGACTTTGCACTACAAGGTGAAATTTCAGGACTTCTTTTCCTCTTCGGGCGTCTTACTGTCGCCCGCCGGCGGCTGCGCGCCGGCCGGTTGCGCGCCGAATCCCGGCATGCCGGGAAATCCAGGGAAGGTGAAGCCGGAAAATATGCCGCGCGTCTGGTTTTGCAGCTGCTCCTGCATCTGGAGGAACACGTTGCGGCTCTGATCCATATACGCCGAGATCAGGCTCTGCATCGCCGGGCCCTGGAAGCCCATGAACTGCTTCCACAGGTCCTCGTTGAACTTGGCGGGCTCTCCATAGAGTTTCTGCGACTGCTCCTTCATGCTCTTCTGTATTTCGCCGAACAACTGCATGTTGCGCTCGAGATAGGTACCGAGCATCCCTTGCATCGCGTTTCCGTAGGAGCGGATGAACTGCGTCAGAATATCCGAAGAGAACATCGGCGCGCCGGCGGTTTCCTCCTCCAGGATGATCTGCAGCAGGATGGACCGCGTCAGGTCTTCCCCGGTCTTGGCGTCCACCACCTGGAATTCCTCACCCTCCACGACGAGCTTCTTCACGTCGGCGAGCGTGATGTACACGCTCGTCTTGGTGTCATAGAGCCGGCGGTTGGGGTACTTCTTGATCAATCGGGTGGGTTCGGACATGTGGACCCTTGCTTCAAGGTGCTACGAGGGGTGTTGCAGTGCCACATGATACTGGAGTTTCCCCCTTGGTTCCATCCGGCCGGTCCTCCGGCTCGCCTACGCCATGTGCTGCCCGCCGTTGATGGCGATGTTGGCGCCGTTGACGAATGCGGCTTCCTCCGAGCACAGATAAATGATCAATCCGGCGACTTCCTCCGGCTTTCCGAGCCGGCCGATGGGAATCTGCGGCAGGATTTTCGAGTCGAGAATCTCCTTCGGAATCGCCGTCACCATCTTGGTGCCGATGTAGCCGGGCGATATGGTATTCACGGTCACGCCCTTCTTCGCCACCTCCAGCGCGAGCGACTTGGTGAAGCCGTGCATGCCGGCCTTTGCCGCCGCGTAGTTGGTCTGCCCGAACGCGCCCTTCGAGCCATTCACCGAGGATACGTTGATGACGCGGCCCCAGCCGCGGTCCAGCATTCCGTCGCAGACCTGCTTGGTCATGTTGAAGACGGAATCGAGGTTGGTGTGCAGGACAGCGTCCCAGTCGCCCTTGGTCATCTTCCTGAAGGTCATGTCGCGCGTAATGCCGGCGTTGTTGACGAGGATGTCGACGTGGCCGAGGTCCCGGGTTACGCCGTCGACGCACGCCTTGCACGATTCGAAGTCGGCGACGTTGCAGGCATAGGCTTGGAAATCGTAGCCGCGCGACTTCATCTCCGCGGTCCAGCGGTCGACCGTCTTGTTCGAGTGGGAGTAGGTCACGGCTACGCGGTATCCGGCGTCCGCCATCTTCGTGCTGATCGTCTCCCCCAGTCCTCCCATGCCTCCCGTGATCAGCGCCAGCCGCGTTGCCATGACTCCTCCTGGTCCTCGATTTGGGTGCCCGGATTATTCTTAGGGATTATTGCACCAAATCTGCCCGGTCCGGAGAATTGGCCGAGCGCTGTCGTGTCGCGGGCGGCACGCTTCTTCGGCGCCCCCGCCGGCTCCGCGCTCCGACATGTCTTCCTCAGGCCATGTGGAGGCCACCGTTGATCGAGATGTTCGCCCCCGTGATGTAACCGGCTTCCTCGGAGACGAGATATGCGACCAGTCCCGCGACTTCCTCGGGCCGTGCGAGCCGCCCCATCGGGATCTGCTCGACGATCGAGCTCAGGATTTCGGGCTTCATCGCTCTGACCATGTCCGTCTGGACGTAACCCGGCGAGATGGTATTGACGGTTACGCCTTTTTTCACGACCTCTTGCGCCAAGGCCTTCGAGAATCCGTGCATCCCGGCCTTGGCCGCCGAATAGTTGGTCTGGCCGAACTGGCCCTTGAGCGCGTTCACCGATGAAATGTTGACGATGCGACCCCAGCCGCGCTCCATCATGCCTTCGATCACCTGGCGCGTGACATTGAAGACGCTGTTGAGATTGGTGTTGATCACCGCGTACCAGTCGGCGGGCGACATGCGCTTGAAAATGCCGTCGCGCGTGATGCCGGCATTGTTGACGAGGATGTCCACCGGCCCGATCACCGAGCTGATCTGATAGAACATGTCGGCGCAAGACTCGTAGTCGTCGACGTTGCCCTCGGCAGCGTGGACTTGCAGGCCTTCGTCGCGCATCCTCGCGATCCAGTCATCCTTCTTTTCGTAGCCGGGCAAGCAGCCCGCAACGACCTTGACGCCGCTCCGCGCCAAGCGCCGGCACACCGCCGTGCCGATTCCGCCCATGCCGCCACTCACGAACGCAACGCGCTGTTTGAGGGAGGGCACAGTTTCCTGCATCGGCTCCGTACCGGAGCTTGTACCTGCGGGTCTCACCGCTGCCGCCGTCGTCATGGTTCGATGTCTCCCTTAATAATCGTGTTCTCTGCGATGCTCATACGATCCGGTGCTTGACATAGCGCCCGGGCGCGGGCTCTATGGGATTGAATTTCGTATTGCCCGGCCGCGTGCGCGCTTTGACGCGCCCACCGCCGAAAGCCTCGAGCCAGGAGCTCCAGTCGCGCCACCAGCTCCCGGGCTCTTCCTTTGCGGCGGCGAGCCACTCTTCCGGGTCCGCAGCCAGTTTTCCGTCTATCCAATGGCTGCGCTTCTTTTTCGAGGCGGGGTTGACGATCCCGGCGATGTGGCCACTCGCACCGAGCACGAAGCGCATGTCGCTCCCGAGGAGCTGGGTCGTGCGATAAGCGGTGCGCCAAGGCACGATGTGGTCCTCGCGCGTGGCGAGCACATAGGCCGGAACCGTGATCTTCCCGAGATCCACCGGTACTCCCAGAACCACCGTCTTTCCCGGCTCGCGCAGACGGTTTTCGAGATAGGTGTTGCGCACGTACCAGCAGTACATCGGTCCGGGAAGGTTGGTGGAATCTGCGTTCCAGTAGAGCAGGTCGAAAGGTTCGGGCGATTTACCCTTCAGATAGTTGTTGACCACGCACGACCAAACGAGGTCGTTCGCGCGAAGCGCCGAGAACACGAGCGCGAGATCGCGGCCGGACATGATGCCGCTCTTGCCGATCGCCGCCTCGCGCAGCGCCACGCTAGCCTCGTCGATGAAAAGCCCGATGTCGCCCGTGTCGGAGAAATCGAGCATCGAGGCGAGGAAAGTCGCGCTCTCCACGCCCTTCTCCCCTTTCTGGCCCATCACGGCGAGCGCCGCGCCGAGCATGGTGCCGCCGACGCAGAAGCCGAGTGCGTTGACGTTCTCGACGGCGCAGATCGCGCGTGACACTTCGAGCGCCTTGAGCACACCTCTTTCGATGTAATCGTCCCAGGTGAGATGGCCGAGCTCCTCGGTGATGTTGCGCCAGGACACCATGAACACGCGATGGCCCTCCTCCAGCGCGTGGCGCACAAGGGAATTTTCCGGCTGAAGGTCCAGGATGTAGTACTTGTTGATGCAGGGCGGGATCATCACGAGCGGGCGCTCGAACACAGTCGACGTGACCGGCTTGTACTGAATGAGCTGGATCAGCTCATTCTCGAAGATCACGGTGCCCTGGGTCACCGCGAGATTCTTGCCGACCTCGAACACGGACTCGTCCGTGGTCGAGATGCGCCCCTTGTGCACGTCCTCGATGAGCTGGCGAATCCCTTTGGTAAGGCTCTCGCCTTTGGTGTCGAGCGCCAGCTTGAGCGCTTCCGGATTGGTCGCGGCGAAATTCGCCGGGCTCATCGCATCGGAGACCTGGCGCGCGATGAAGCGCAGGCGCTCTCTGGTGCGCGGTTCCGCTTCGAGCGCGTCGATCCAATCCGAGAGAAAGCGCGAATTGATAAGATAGCTCTGGCGCAGGTAATCGAACCAGGGAATCCGCTGCCATTCCGCGGAGGAAAAGCGCCGGTCGCCGCGATCGGGCCGTGCGATGGGCGTGTCGTCGCGCCCGGGCGCGCGGGTAAGCGTCGACTGCCACAGCGCCGCGTGCAGTTGGAGGCAACGCGCTTGAAGGGCCGCGAACTTGGCGGAGTCAACGCCCACCGGCTGGAGCGAGCGGGCGAATTCGGAATCGGGCGCGACACCCAGCGAGCTGAGAAAATTCTTCAGGTACGCCTGGGCGGCGACCGTGAATTGCTCGGCGGGAGCCGGAGAGGGAGCAGAGGGGGATTGGACCGCCACGCAGCTAAGACCCTGAAATATTTGAGAAGGCGACGGGATATTGCGCCGCACAATCGACGAAGTCAAGGCAGGACTCCCCGACGCGGCGGGCTCTGAGCTAACTGCCTGTCAAGTCTACGAAATAAGCACTCCCACTGGGCTTGCGCAGTGCCGGCGAAAGCGTAGAGTATCAACGAGAATAAAAAAGACTTTGACCCACGGGAGGGGGACCACATGGGCCACAAGGGAGCCCTGCGCATCGAGCAGATTCTTGCGAACCGCTCGAGGGCGGGCCTCGAGGAAGCGGTTCTCCTCATCACCGAGCAGCTGGGCTTCCGTTACTTCATGTTCTGCGGCCGTTTCTCCCAGCCGCGGGGCGCGATTCACGAAGTCAGGTTCGATAATTTCCCGGTTCGCTGGCACCGATACTGCGCCGATCGGGGCAGGGACTTCCTGCCCGGTCCGCTGCGCCGTCTGGCCTTGCAGGAAATCACCCCCTTGCCCTGGAAAGCAATCGCGGCGCGGCACGGCAAGTCCCTCGCCAAGGCGGGCGAATTCGGACTGGCGACGGGGGTTTCTTGCTCCGTTCACGGACCTCGCGGCCAGTGGAGCCTCACCAGCTTCGCGTCGGCCCGCGGCGGCTCAGCAGCGGAGCGCCGCATCCTCGCTACGCTGCCGGATTGCCAGCTCGTGGCGTGCGCAATTCACTACACGGCGGCGCGCATTGCCCGGCGCGGTGCCGACTGGGCTGGGCCGCTGCGCCGGATCGACGGTGCTTCCAGCAGGGTTCTCAGCGAGCGCGAGAGCCAATGTTTGATCCAGTCGGCAGGCGGTAAGACGACTTCTGAAATCGGCCAGGCGCTGCAGATTTCCGAGCGCACCGTGGTGTTCCACCTCTCAAACGTGAGGCGCAAGCTCGGCGCCACCAACTCCCGCCACGCCGTCACGAAGGCCTTCTCGCTCAGGCTGATCGCCGCGGGTTCGTAGCTGAGCGTCTGTGCGGTCGCGCAGGCGATCGGAATCGGCTGCTTGTTGCCGAATGAGCGAACGCCGCAGAGCGTCGATCAGGCGCGGCCTAAAGGACCCCGGCCGCGCGTCTGCTTATCCTCCGGTCTAGGAAGCGCCTGCGAAACGGGGAGGCTCCCTTCCCCCGTTTTCTTTGCACGTCAGTTCCGCGCACCCGCCCAATAGAGCCGCGCCGGGTTGTCCACCAGGATCCGTTTTCTGAGCTTCTCGTCCGGGACGACTTCCGCGAAGAGGTCAACCAGCTCGCCATCGTTCGGCATGGTTTTCACGTTGGGATGGGGAAAATCAGTTCCCCACAGGACCCGCTCCGGCGCCGACTCGACCAGCGCCGCCGCGAACTGCGTCGCGTCGTGAAATGGCTTTCCCTCCGCGGTTACGCGCTCCGGCCCACTCACCTTCACCCAAGCGAGCGGATTTTTCATCAGATCGAGCAGCATGCGAAAAGGCCGCTGATCGAGCCCACGCGCCGCCTGTACGCGTCCCATGTGATCGATCACGAAAGGTACGCGACTGCGGCGGAACAATTCAGCGTGCGATTCGATATCGTCGGCGTCGAAGTGCAGGACCAAGTGCCAGCCGAGCGGTTCTACCATGGCGAGCGTGCGCTCGAGCGCGCGCGCATTCGGGGCGCCACCCAAGTGCCGCACGAAATTGAAGCGCACCCCGCGCACTCCGCCCGCGTGCAGTGCCTCGAGCTCGGGCTCGGTGACATCATCCCCGACCATCGCCACGCCACGCCACGCCCCGCCTGGTTCGAATTTCCGGGACCAGGCGATCGCATCTAGCATCGCGCGATTGTCCGCGCCGTGACAACTAGCCTGCACGAGCACCGCGCGCGAAAAGCCGAGATGCTCGTGCAACGCGCGTAGCTTCTCCCTCGGGGAGTCGGGCGGGGTGTAGCGGCGCTCGGGTGCGTAAGGAAACTTCGCCGCCGGGCCGAAGATATGGCAGTGCGCGTCGCAGGCGCCAGGCGGGGGTACGTACTTCGGTTTGACCGGATTCGGGTCGGGACCGGCGATCGCCTTGGTCATCCGTGCCGCGTCACTGTTTTTCGATTCGGGCGCGCTCGATCACCCTGCGCCACTTGACGATCTCCGCCGTGAGAAGCGCACCGAGTGCCTCGGGGGTCCCCGCGCGCGCGTCCACGCCGAGCTCCTGCAGCCGATTGCGCACTTCGGGCGCGGCGACTGCGGCGCTTACCTCGCGGTTGAGCCGGTCGATCACAGGTTTCGGCGTTCTCGCAGGCGCTGCAACACCGTTCCAGGAGGATGCCTGATATCCGGGAACGCCGCTCTCGGCGACAGTGGGCACTTCCAACATGCCGGGAAACCGCTTGTCTGAGGTCACGGCAAGCGGCCTCAGGGCCCCACCCTTTATCTGTGCCATCACCGGAGCGAGGATCTCGAACGCAACCTGCACGTCGCCGCCCTTCAGCGCCAGGATGACTGCAGGTGTCGCCTTGAACGGCACGACCTGCGCGTCGATTCCCGACATCGACTTGAATAGTTCCGCTGCGAGGTTCTGCGTGCTGCCGATGTTGATCGTGCCGATGTTGAGCTTGTTTGGGCTTGCCCGGGCGGCCGCGATCAATTCGCGGACAGAGCCGATTTTTGAAATTGAATCTACGATCAGCACCAAATCGAAGAATCCTACGGTCGAGATCGGCTCAAAGTCGTTCACGGTGTCGTAGGGCAGGAACTTGAAAAGGGACGCGCTCACCGCGTTGCCGTTGGTTATGAAGAGAAGGGTGTAGCCATCCGGCTCGGCTCTGGCCACGGCTTCGGACGCGACAATTCCCCCGGCGCTAGGGCGGTTCTCGACGATTACTTGCTGCCGCATCGACTCGCCCATTTTCTGAGAAAGCACCCGGGCGGTAATATCAGCCACCCCGCCCGCTGCAAACGGCACGACGATCTTAACCGGGTGCGTCGGATAGCCTTGCGCCAAGGCGCTGGACGCGACCGCAAGCCCGGCGGCGCACAGGTATTGCGAGACGAGATAGAGGCGTTTCACGGGTGACGGACAGGGCTTCGAGTTGGTCGGGGCGGCGAGATTCGAACTCGTGACCACCTGCACCCCATGCGCACGTGGTTTCGCCCAAAAACAGTAGCTTACCCGTTTTCTTCTAAGCGAACTGCCTCGGAACATCCCTAGAACCGGCGCGGTTTCCCAAGAATTGCTTAGAAGGATTACCGGTTCGCCACGAGTCCGTGTTCCGCTTTGCCGTGGCAACCTGTCTTATGGCTGCTATCGACCCGAAGCGGACGTTCGATCGCACCCACATCGTCAGCTTGGGAAGCTGCATGCGAGGTTCGATTTCCAACTCGCACGATGCGAATGCGTCATTCGAGCCCGGCTGCGCGCATGATCAGAAACAACCCTGCCACGACGACGACGGCCCCGGTGGCTCGCGCGACGCGCTCACCGGCCGGCGCGAGACGTTCGACGGTGATGGCTGCCGCCACGACAGCCATCGCGCGAAGGTCCATGACCCCGATGACCAGGAGGATCGCCATGAGACCGACACAGCAGTGGGTGCAGTGGAGGCCGAGGAGCAGGCCGTGTCGCCAGGCCGTTCCAGCGTCGGCCGACAGCGTACGCCCGCGCCCGGGTGCCTCCCGGCACCAGGCAAGGTGACGCGCCTTCCACGCGGTGAGCTGGAGGAAGCCGGCGATCAGGACGACCGCACCGACCGCGATGGGTACGGCGCGCGCCAGCGCCGGCTGCTGCATCTCGACCGTCGCCAGCGCGACGCCCAGCGGAAAAGCGGCCATTCCGAACACGGCCCACACGAAGAAGTACGCCACGCCGACCAGCGCGGTCAGCCGACCGAGCCGCGTCTCGCCTGTCCTGCCAACGGCCTGGCGGTAGCGCCACAGCATTGGCATCAAGGATGGCAGCATCATCGCTACCATCATCACGACCCACATGCCGAGGAACGACGCCGCGGTGCCGGTCCACGTCTGCCCGGGCATGCGCATCCACGCCATCGACATCGTCCAGCCGCCGGC
>WNFA01002682.1_pt1 | contig 14714 bp, 19 predicted proteins | sample 5400481 | NCBI WGS metagenome assembly WNFA01 (sample SAMN13153340, study PRJNA577476) | soil metagenome | isolation source: 120 cm saprolite under Douglas fir tree site 2 hole 1 replicate 2 | place: USA:California | collected 2015-04-18 | reverse complement strand
AGTCAGTTCCCGTAACGTTCGTTCGAAGTAGTCCCTGGTCCAGTCGGCCGATACTGGGACGTTCTGCTGGACCAGCAGTGCCGCGTGGTCGGCAGCGACAGCCGGCGCCTGGATCAAGCGTCCCGCCTGCAGCACTGCTGCCGAGGCCAAGGCCGCTACAAGGAGCGCGCCGCGTTTTCTTCGGGGCACCAGAAACGCTGTAGCCAGTGCTACATTCACCAGGACGATTTCGAACGAAATTCCGTAAACTCCGGTCAGTCCCGCGATCCGGCATAGGGGGACGTTATCTACCTGCGCAATACCCATCAGATTCCACGGAAATCCGGTAATACGCGTGCGAGCCAATTCCACTGCGACCCATAGAAATGGCGCCGCCACCAGGGCGCGGCGGTCATCGCGGTCTGGGCCTGCCAACATCCCGATCAGCAGCCCGAAGAGCCCGTGGTACAGGCCAAGATAAAGACAGAAGAGGAAGAGAGCGAGCAAGGCGAGTGGTCGGCTCAGCCCGCCGTACTGATGCATCGTGTCAAAAATCCAGTAGCACGTGCCCGCGTACCAGACGATTCCGGAAATATACGCGAGCAGGAATGCCTGCCCCGGAGTTGCGGGGCGAAGTTTTGTGGAGTCCTCAATCTCCAGTTCGCCAGCGGGCCGCGCGCGGAGAAGTGCGACGATCAGTGGCGCAAGCGCCATCCACGAAAGCAGGTAGAGTCCGGGAAGAGGAAAGATCAGGACCTGAAGAAGAGACGACAACCCCACCAACAACCAGGCGCTGCGATGAATTTGCCGCACTGAGAAGAATAGCAAACCGCCTTCTGAGTCGGTAAGGACTCAGCGGGCGGCGAGCCGCTCTCTGAGACTGCGCCCCACAAAGTCAGCGATTTCAGGGGTCACATAAGGCGGAGGCGCAATCTGGAACACCGGCCGCTCCGCCACAGGCTTCAACGAAACGCTGCTCCATGCCGTGTCCGCGTCTTTGCTTGCGTGGAGGATCACCGCGCTTGCCTGGTCCAGAAATTCGCGCGCCGAATTCTTGAAGTCCGCGGTCGCCGGATCGAGGACGGTCAGGTAAAGGTCAGGGCGCAAGAACTTCAACACGCTGTTGGACTCGATAATCACGTTGCCGGAAGCTTCGATCCGCTGGCGTAGCGAGGGCATCGCTTCCGCCAATCGTCCTTGCTCCGTGCGTACCCAAAACGCCCGCACGGCGCCCGCTACCAGGAATCTCGATGTGTCGGACTCGCCCGAACGGTCGCGCTCTTCGGAAATTGCCCATGAATGATCGCCGGTGGCGCAATCACAAGCTTCGCCATTCGCCGAGCAGATGCCGTGTCCGTATTGCGTGATCTTGATCGCAGTCCAGCCGAACTCGGGCAGCGCCGAGATCAGGCCGGCCACAACGCTGGTCTTCCCCACGCTTCGTGAATGTCCGCCGATGACTACGATTGACATAATTCAGCCGTTGACTTCTGACGTCAGATCTGACCTCAGACCTTTCAACATTGTTACCCCCATAAGTACGCGACTGCGGATGGCTGAGGTCTGACGTCCGAGGTCCGCCGTCATCTCTTCTTTCCTAACTTTGCCAGCATCGCTAACTGCTTCAGGTACTCGCGCACCGGTTGCGCTGGAGTCCCCCAGAACGCGATTCCTTTCCCGCGTAACACTTTGTTGGGCAGCACGCCGCCTTGCCCGCCGAGCATCACGCCTTCGCCAATGCGCGCATGCTCGCCAATTCCAACCTGCCCGCCGAGGACGACACTGTTCTCGATGGTGATGCTGCCGGAAAGCCCGGTTTGTGCCGCGATCACGACGTTTTCTCCGATTTGGCAGTTGTGTCCGATGTGTACAAGATTATCGATCTTCGTGCCTCGACCGATGCGCGTTTCATCCAGTGCTCCCCGGTCGATCGTCGTGTTGGCGCCGATCTCGACGTCATCTTCGATCACCAGTCTTCCGACCTGCGGAAATTTCTCGTAGCGGCCGCTCTTACGATCTCGTACATAGCCGAAGCCGTCGCTGCCCAGCACCGCTCCCGCGTGCACTATTACGCGATCGCCAAGCGTGGTCTCCGGATAAATTGTCACATTCGGATAAATCTCGCACTCCCGCCCTATCTTCACACCACGTGCAATCGCACAGCCCGCGCCGATCCGCGTGTTCTCGCCAATCTCCGCCTGTTCGCCTACCGTCGCATGTTCCTCGACTTGAACTCCGGACTGCAGGCGAGCCGATGCGCTCACCACCGCCGTAGGATGCACACTCCCCCGCTGCGTTCCTGCTCCCGCAGCGCGCAGAAACCGAGCGGCGCGCGCGAACGCAAGCTTTGGGTGATCGCTGATCAACAACGGCTTCTTCGCCGAAGCATTGACCGCGAACTCCCCCGCAATAATCACTCCGGCGCCAGATTGCAACGCCTTTTCGAGATACTTGGGATCCTCGACAAAGACCAAGTCGTCGCCCGACGCCGACGCAATACTTCCCACACCGCGAACCTGGATAGTGCCATCTCCGCGCAGCCGGGCCCCCACGGCCTGTGCGACATCCTGCAAAGAGCGCCTCATGCCCTCCACTGTATAGCAGCGGGTCGAGCGGACGAAAGTAGCCTACTTCGCTTGCGGCGAGAACTCACTCCTTCGACCTTGCGGCCAGCAAACTTGTCCGGAACCGGCAACCGCAGTACGATGCCGGATGTCGAATCCTATGAACCGCGAACTCCCGGCCTCCGATAACCAATCGCTCGAACGCAGGATCTTCTGGACGGTCGTCGGTGTGCTCGGGCTGATAGCCGTGGTGGTGCTGCCGTTGTGGTGGGGCGTGGCGTCAGCCGTCCCGATCGCCCTGATCGCGTGGTGGGTCGCTTACCAGAGTGGCTGGTTTCACCGCCGCACTCCAAGCGAGCGTCAGGCCTCAAGCTCCGGCCAGACCGGCGGCAAACATGCTGCCTGATGACCCCTCAGGCTTGCCATCGAGCTTACAATTCCTTCATGGAGCGAAAGATCTTTTGGATTGTATTTTTGATCCTTGGACTGCTGGCGGATTTCCTTCTGCCGATCTGGTGGGGACTCGCTGCGACCATCCCCATCCTCTTCATTGCCTGGTGGGTCGCGTATCGCAGCGACTGGTTCTAATCCGCCCTCATCCGCTCACATCTTCGTCATCGTAAAGTTGCCGCTGCCGCTGCAGCCCGATCCACCGGTGAGCGTCCACGTTCCAGTGATCGTGTTGCCATTCACCGTCCCCGACAAGGTAAGCACGTTGCCACTTGGAGTTCCCGACTGCACCTTCATTCCGAAGCTGCCGCTCACGTTGCCGTTGAAATCCCCGCTCAGGGCGAACGTACCGCTTTCGGTCTCCCCGGAGACAAAGCAGGAAGAGTTGGTAGAGAAAGTGAAGTTGCTGATGCTGAGCGTCCCGTCGCTATTCTCGATCACCGAGGTCGTGAAGGCGAAAACCTGAGATCTGGTCGAACTGTCAGTTAATGAAGCGGTCCAGTTTCCGTTAATGGTTCCGTGTTTGCTGTTCGAACCGCATCCGGCTAGCATCATGCTCACCGCGAGCAGCATTCCCACCGCAAAATTCCTCATAGACACACATCTCCCCTGGCCTTTGATTAGAAGGAAGTGGGCATACGTAAAGATGCGTGCTAGATAGTCAATGGATGTAAAGGCTTCACCGTAGAGATGGAGCTAAACGTGCTCTGCTCTGACGTTTTGGAGCATCGAACAGGAAAATATGCAGTGGATGAACGACTTAACCACTCTTACGCGTCATGGTAAACGTCCCAGAGCCGGCGCAGCCGGCCCCCCCGGTCAGAGTCCATGTACCGCTGATCGTCGACCAGGTGATATTGCCTGACGAGTCCGTCGTCCCAGTTGCCGTGCCGGTCATCGCCAGCGAGTTGCTGCCCGATTGCACCGTGAATTGGAAGTTCGCGGCAGGGCTCGTGCCGGTTGCAGTCACGTTGAACGATCCGCTCGCCATATCGCCGGAGACTGGAAAGCATGGCCCAGTCGTGAGAAAGCTGAGATAACTCACGCTCAGCGAGCCGCCGGTGCCCACCGAAAATCGCGTAATAAAGTTAAACACGCCGACGCCGGCATCCGAACCGATAAGCGCCGATTCCCAAGTCCCATCCGCCGTTTTCACCGTTGAAGGCGTGCTAGTACCGCACCCGATAAGCGACAACACTAAGGCCAGAAGCCCGAGGAGGGCGAGATTCCGCATCGATTGTCCTTGAAGAATTGGAATTGAAGTCGGGTTGGATGCGTCGTTGTGTGACTCGGGATGTATGCGCCACGGGCTACCTTCATTCGCTCAATGTCGCCCGCACAGGAACCAGGAAGACTCCTTTTGTCTTGACCTCGGCTGGATTTTCGAACAAAATGCGTGTTCTCAACTTGGGCCGAACCCCGAAATAAAGTTAAGGTTGCCGCACAGATTCCGCAAGCACCTGATGCTGGGACTCGCTATTCCACTCGCCGCGAAAGCAGTCTGACCGTCGGAGACGCTTCAGCGCAGAGGTTGGATCAATGCCCAATCGAAATTGGCACAAAAATATCGTCGGCACTTCCGATTTTTTCCTCGGGGAGCTTGCCGCGGCGTTACCGACACTTGTTTCTGTTCTGCTCCGCATTGCCTGCCTGTATCTGTTCTTCTGGTACCTTCTCGATTTCATTTTCGAGCTATGGTTGGAACACTCACCCTTTGCAATCTTTGTGAGTTTGGTGGCGCTTCTGGCACTCGGGATATTGATCTGGAAGCTGATCAATTCGTGGGACAAGTTTGATCTCGACAAAGATCTCGCAGATGGCGGACTGTCTCGGTTTGTTCTCCTCAATCTGCTGCCGATCTCTGCTGTTGCCGTTGCAACCTGGTACGGGCACAATTTCAGTTGGGGCTTATTGCGATTTACACAATGGGCTTTGAAGCGCATTGCCAGCGTCCTGTGATGGGCCGGAGGGATTAACCATGCGACGAGGTATATCGCTGTTGGCTGCGGTTCTCAGCGTCTGCAGCGCGCTGCGGGCTCAAGATCAACCTAAGCCTCCGACGACATCCGCAGAACCTTCAATCGCTTGCACACCGACACTGCACCAAGTAGCTCCCAATGAGGAAGTAGTCCTCTCCTGCGACAACCTGCCACCGCAAGGTGTCCAGATATCCATCAAGGGCGTGAGCGATCAAACCACCGGAAAGGGAAAACCGCTGCCCACGAATGTTGAGGGAAGGAACGTAACCTTCCGCGTACCAGATACTACCCAGGCGGGGCAGTACTCTATCTCTGTCGCTGCAGGCACGAAGGAGCCCGTCTCGGTTGCTCAATTGGATGTCCTCGGGCCGGTGGTTCTCGAAGCGGTTTACCCGCTGACGAATTATCCGCTCGGGAAGGGATTCTCTTTTGAACTCGTGGGGAAGAATTTTACCAGGCTCAGCCAAATCGAAGTGGAAGGATTGGGCTCGGTCCCGTCCTGTCCGCCAGACGCAACGGCGTCCAGCGGCGTGCTGTGCAGGAAAGAGATTCAGTTTACCGACACGGGCAAGCTGAAAGTAACTGGCTTCTATCCCGGACCCCGCTACGGCCCAATCCAAATTAAAGTCCGCGCTGGCAGCAGCGTTTCCAAGACTCTGCCGGTCACGTTTGCTGCTGCAACTCAGCAGGGAGCGGCGCTCGCTGCCGCGGCAATCTTCCTGGCATTGGCGTATGTTCTCTATTCGCTGGTTCGGCGGGGGTTAACCACAGACACCGTCAACGGAATAAAAGCCAGCCCCTTAGCGGCACTTTTCCTAGACCGCCAAACTAACAGTTACAGCCTTTCGAAGTTTCAGGTCCTGGCCTGGACTGCGGTTACAGTGTATTCCTATGTCTATCTGTTTCTCTGCCGCACCCTGATCCAGGGCGACTTCAGATTTCCCGACGTTTCGCAGAACCTGCCACAACTTTTCTTTATCAGTGCTGGAACTACTGTGGCAGCGACAGCCATCACTGCTAACTGGGGGAGCAAGGGTGCGGGACCAATTCGGCCATCCATCGCCGACTTTATCAGTACTGGCGGACTAGTGGCGGGAGACCGCTTCCAGTTCTTTATCTGGACATTGGTCGGTTGCGCGGGCTACGTCTATCTGGTGATCAGCATGAATCCCGAGACTCCGAACATCAGTCTTCCCGAAATCCCTCAAAATTTTCTTTATCTCATGGGTGTCAGTTCTGCCGGATATCTCGGAGGCAAGCTCGTGCGGAAACCGGGACCGGTCATCAAGAGCCTTGCGGTGGCGAAAATAACTCCTGCCCCTGCTGGTGCTCCACCGAATGCCGCTCAAGCGCTTGCCCTGCTCGACCAGCAGTACAGGCCCCAGGACGCCGCCATTGGAGTCACATTGCCCGTTCTGACGCTCAATCTGAAAGGTGAGAATCTCGATCCGAAAGCGCAAGTAAAAGTAGACACTCAGCCTCTGCGGGGAGACATGTTTTGGATCAACGGCCAGCCTGATCCTCAATCGGGTTTCTGCACCGATGTGAACGTCAGTCTCAACGATGCTGCCAAGTACATCGATGGAATCCACGAGTTGACGCTGGTGAACACCGACGGCCAATCTTCGACGGTCAGCTTTCCGGCAGATCCACTCAGCATCGATCCCATTCCAGACCAGACCGTTGGGAATGCAGCAGTGGACGTCCCAGTTACCGGGAAGAATTTCGTAGCCGGAATCACCGCCGAGTGGAGGAACCCCGCCGATGCCGTCGCGCCAGGGAACGCACTCGTAACCTATGTGGGCGCAACCAAGTTGACCGTTAATCTGACGCCAGGGCTAGCCGGAACAGGAAAGCTGACTCTGATCAGTCCAATCGGCCTGCGGGCGAGCAGAAGCATAACGGTCAAGTAAGGTGTTTTTCCTCGAGGCCTGCCACATAAGCTGTGACTTTTTCTCGTTTCTCATACTCGCCAGGTTCAAGCTTGCCGTATAGTCCCCAGGCGATAAGACGATGAAGGCCATCAAGATGGATGAGGTGACCTTCGTAGTTAGTCAGGTCTTGATAGTCTGAGTGCTTCACCGGCGCCGTACACAGGAAGACAGGTGACAGGTAGTTCTCTTTCCAGTGCGCTATTTTCCGCCAACAAACAGGATTCGCCGATTGATAGTTAGCTGTCGATATCTTTTTTATCTCTTCCACAGCAGCGGCTACCGTCAAGCCTGTCGGTGGAATCAGCGGAACCGCGCCTCCTTCTGAAATGTGGTGCGGTAGAAAGATGCTCAAAATATCCTCGAGGTCGAGGGATACGCATGCCCAATTGCCATCAAACTTCTCATGGGCTGCCTGGAGCATGTTGCGAGCATGTCCGTTCGTATTGTCAGGTTTCACTTCATGCTCGTCATCGAAACAAGCAAGGACTTCCTCAAAAGCTACTCGCCTGATGCAACGACCCATGGAATGAACCCTCCGTGGTCTGGCATTCAGTTCTCCCGCAACCTCTGGCCTTTTAATTGACCATGGAGCCTGAGCCCGTCTACGCCCCTCGCTTCGTTTTCAACTCCACCAGCAATTGCTCGATGCGATCTTCCTTCTCGAGCGCGGCCAGGCGATCGTCGATGTTCTCACCGGCGATCTCGGACTTGGCCTCGCTGAGCGCCTCCGAATGCGCCACCTTGCGCTTCATGCGGTCGAAGGTTGCCGCCTTGGAGTTGTCACCCATGGCGATGCGGGCATCGCTGGCCTTGCCCACGGCGCGAGCGCGGCGATGTTGCGCGATCAGCAGGTCCGCCTTGGCCTGCGCCTCAGTCAGCTTCTGCTCCAATTGCCGCAGTGCAGACTTCAGGTTCTCCACCTGCGCCTTCTGGTCAGAGACCTGCTGCTTGAAGCTCTCGCTCAGTTCGCGATAACTCTCCACGCGCTGCAGCGAGGCACGCGCGAGGTCGTCTTCCTTCTTGTCGACGGCCAACTCGGCCTTACGCATCCATTCGGCGACTTTGTCTTCATTTTCCTTCTGTTTCTTCTCCAGTAGGTGCTGGTCGGCGATGGCGATCGCCACCTGCGTCTTCACCTGCAGAAGCTGGTTCTGCATGTCGAGGATGACTTGCTTGATCATCTTCTCCGGCTCTTCGGCCTTATCGATCAGGTCGTTTAGGTTGGCGCGAACTAATGTCGAAACTCGCTCTAGTAATGCCATGACAGGACTCCTTTTTTTCTAAGCTTCTAGCTGCTAGCTTCCAGCTACTAGCCAAAACGTTTCGGTGCTCACCCATTCGCTTGCCTACGACCGGCGATTTCACTACTTGCCTCTTCGTGTGTCCGATGGACAGCGGCGCATTCTGGACAATCACTTCCCTTACGCCGGAACGACGCTCCGATCGCCACTCCGATGGCGACGCCGATCGAAAGCCAGACGGCCATATTTCCGGCGAGGACGCCGGCGACTATGCCGAGGCCCGCGCCCAGTGCGATTCCCAATCCCATTCCCTTCGATTTGCTGGTCATACGCTTTGCTCCGATTCTTCCGTTTCGATTCGTCCGCCTCGCTGCGCTTGGCGGGACAGCCGAGGCGGCTGTCCCTACGCGAGCGTTGCCGATGCGAGCATTTCTCCTCTTACTTGCCGTTTCCGATTGGCGGCTTTGGTGCCTTGTCGCCGATCTGCCGCACCTTCCCGAGCAACTCTGACAGCGGCATGCCCGAGAGTGTCTCGAACAGTGCGGGCACCTGGGCTGCCATCTTGGCGATGTCGCCCGTGATCTTGTTCATCCCGGACGCATCGCCGTTCCCTGTGGAGACGATGGTGATCTTGTCGACGTTCGCCAGTGGACTCGCGAGCGCCTTCACCACTTCCGGCATGCTGGCAAACAGTCGGTCGATGACCGCCGCCTGGTTGTACTCCTGGAAAGCCTCGGCTTTCACGTTCATGGCCTTGGCTTCGGCTTCGCCTTTCTTGAAGATGATTTCGGCTTCGGCCTCGCCTTGCGCGCGGATCGAAGAAGCGTGTCCTTCGGCCTCCGCGATCAGGCGCTGCTTTTCGGCCGCAGCGAGCGTCTCGATACGTTGGCGCTCAATCTCAGCACCTTTCAGCACGGTTGCGATCAGTTCCTTCTCGCGGCGGTTGATTTCGGCTTCCTGCACCTTGACCTGCTGCTCTTTCTCGATCTGCTGCACCTTCACCTGCTCGGCGATGACCTGCTGCTGCATGATGTTGGTCTGGATGTCATACGCCTTGTCAGCTTGTGCCTGTTGGCGCTTGGTGACTTCCAGGAATTGCGCTCTCTTCACCTCAAGGTCGCGCTGCGATTCCGCCTGCTTGGCCAGTGAGAGAGTTTCCGCCAGCACGCGCTCCTGGTCCGCTTGCGCCTTGGCCACAGCCGACTCCCGCTGCGCCAGTGCGCGCTTGATGGCCGTGTCGCGATCCGCCTCGGCCGTGGCGACGTCTGCGTCACGTTTGATGCGGGCCACGTCGGGTTTACCCATGTTCGTGATGTACTCGTTCTTGTCGCGAACTTCTTTGATGGTGAAGGAAATCACTTCCAGGCCCATCTTGTTCATGTCTTCGGCACACGTGGACCGCATGCGGTCGGATACCATCTCCGGCTGCTTGACGATTTCTTCCACTGTGAGCTGCCCGATGATGCCGCGCAGATGGCCTTCCATGACCAGCCGAATCAGTCCTTCCCGCTCCTGATCGCTCTTGGTCAGAAACTGCTCGGCAGCAGTCAGCACGGACTCGCGGTCGGATTTCACCTTGATCTGCGCCACGGCCTCCACCGTTACCGCAACGCCTTGCTTCGTGTAGAGATCCTGCTGCGGAGCCACGTCGAACGACATCAACTCCAGCGAGAGGTCCCGGCAAACCTGCACCATGGGAAATACCAGCGTGCCGTGTCCCTGCACCACGCGCGTTCCACCCAAGCCATACACGATGAGTGCCTCGTGCGGCCCCGCTTTGCGATATAGCCTGGCCATTCCGCTCATCAGGAACAGGATGACCATCACTCCCAGCCCGGCGAAAATCCAAATCGTAACCAAGTTCGACAAGCCGAACATAACGCCTCCTCCAAATCTCCCGGACGTTCACTTCAACTGCAAAGCAAACTCTTGCCCTCACACGCTCACAGCGTCGTGGAAGTCGCGCCCTGTTTTGCGGGATCCGGCTCTTCGCCCACCATCTCGCTCCACAGACGAACATAGGCAATGCCCTTCTCGTAACGGGTGACCACAACCTCGGTTCCCTTGGCAATGGCGCTCCCATCGTCAGCGCGCGCGCCACAAACTCGACGCGTTCCCACTTGGGAATAGATAAGCTCGCCAGTTCCGCCCGCGCGGATGGAAACGCAGACTCGCCCCAACACTCCCACCATCTCGTAGTCGGCTGGATCCATATTTTCCTGGTGCGAAATCAGCACCTTGCTCAGAAACAGGAACACGATGGTTGCCCCCATCAGTCCAGCTATTACCGAGAGCACTAGTCCAAACCCAACCCAGAGAGCGGAAAATCGCGTGAGCAGATATCCCGTTCCGCCGAACCAGGCCAGAAACGCCGTCAGGCTGACAAAATTGAAAGGCGAAACTCCACCGCCGTGCCCAGCTCGAGCATCGCCGGCTACATGCGTCCCAGGCGCGATATGCGTTCCGCCAGCCGCGACCGGTCCGTGCGCTGGAACGTGTACGGCCGGCAAATGTGCACCCACGTGCCCGTGAAAATGCGGCAGATGCAAGTGACCGGTGCGGGAGCTTCCCAGTACGAACGATAGAAAACTGAAGCAGAAGCCGACCGCGAAACAGATCAGATAAAAATCCGCCCAGGTAAACGAATGAGTCATCGGATTCGCCTCCCTTCCGCAGCAGCACGGCCGGCGTTGCCATGACGGCTGCCGTTCGCCGCCAACTCCGGTCGCAACGCCTCCAGCAGGCGGTCGGCCAGGCCTGGCGTTTCCAGGATCGTTCCTAAGAGCAATAGGCAGCGGCGCGTATCCTTTTCCCGCGCGCACTTGATGAGCACGTTGCTGACCTCCGGATCGCTGGCAAAACGTTCAGACCCTTGCAGCAGCCAAACATCGAGTTGTCCCTCAGTCGTGCGCAGATCTGAGGTCAACTCCGTGTGGTAGCCCTCGGGGTCATCCACGAGAAAGCCGGGATGAACCTTGAAAAACTTGGCCAGCAGCGCCCGTGACGACTGCGTCATATGAGGCCGCGAGCCACCCTCAATCTGCGACAGATACGACTGGCTGATGCTCTTCCCCAATTCTTTGCGAACCGCGCGCACCATCTCCTGCTGGGTCATCGGACGCTCCAGTCCGCGCAGCGAGCCTTCTACCTCGCGCAGGTAACGAATTTTCTCGCCCAGCTTCATATCTCAGATCGACATATTTATATTGCAATTTGCAATTGATGTCAAGATTTATATATGCCTTCGTTTCAGCTGCTTACGGCCACCCGGCCATGGAGCAGCCTGCTAGCAAGAGCTTGTGTGGTTAAAGTCCGGCCTCGATGCGTGAGCGTGGGTCAAGGTAGTCCCGCATCGCGTCCCCGATGAAGTTGAACGAAAGCACGGCCAGCATAACCGCCAGCGCCGGGAACAGCACCAGATGCGGCGCGTCAAACAGATGGGCGCGGCCGTCGTTGAGCATCGTGCCCCAACTTGCCGTTGGCGGAGGCACACCGAGTCCAAGAAAGCTCATGGTGGCCTCGGCGAGGATCGCTCCGGCCATGCCAATTGCGGCCTGCACGATCACCGGCTGAATGATGTTGGGCAGGATGTGGCGGACGATGATGCGCAGGTCGCTTGCGCCCAGGGCACGCGCGGCTTCAACGAATTCGCGCTCACGGGCAGCGAGGACTTGTCCGCGGACCAGGCGCGCGTAGCCAACCCATCCGCCGAGCGAGAGGGCGAGCACGAGATTAAAGATGCCGGGGCCGCGGAAGGCCACGAAGGCAATCGCCAGCAGGATTCCAGGGAACGACAGAAACGCATTCATCATGACGACGTTCACGAAGCGGTCGATGCCTCCGCCGTAGTAGCCGGCGATGGAGCCGATGACCAGACCTAGCGCGAGCGAAGTAAGCACTACACAGCTTCCCACCAGCATCGAGATGCGTGCCCCGTAGATGACACGGGAGAGCATATCGCGGCCAAGTTCGTCCGTGCCAAACCAGTGAGCGCGAGAGGGGGTATCAAGCCGCGCCGGCAGGTCGATAGACGCGGGATCTTGGGGCGCGATCCACGGCGCGAACAACGCGAAGATCACGAAGACGACGACCAGCACTAATCCCGTGGCCGCCAGCGGATTATGACGGGCAGCGCTGCGCAACGAAATGGCGGCAGTGGACATGACTGAATATTAAATAGTCGCTAACCGGTCTTGAGCTCGCTCACAAGTTGTGTTCTCATAAAGGGAATGCCGGGAGCGCATCGCCGGTCCGCATGCGCGCCGTAACCTCCACCCTTAGCTTACATTCTGAGGAGGAAAATCATGAGCAAAGTCTCGTACATTCCCAAAGATTACAACTCCATCACACCGTACCTGGTCATCAGGGGCGCCGCCCGAGCCATCGAATACTACAAGAAGGTTTTCGGGGCCACTGAAACTGCTCGCATGAACGGTCCCGATGGCAAGGTCGGTCACGCCGAATTGAAGATCGGCAACTCACACATCATGCTGGCCGACGAAAATCCCACCATGGGGCAGGGACACACCAGCGCGGCCACCATCGGTGCAAGCCCGGTAAGCCTCTATGTATACCTTCCCGATGTCGATCGCGTAGTCGAGCGCGCGGCGGCCGAGGGCGCGAAAATCCTGAAGCCGGTTCAGGACCAGTTCTACGGAGACCGCTCTGGTTTCATTCAGGATCCGTTCGGACATCTATGGGGCATCGCCACGCATATCGAAGATGTGTCGCCCAAGGATATGGAAGAACGGATGAAGAAGATGATGCCGGCAGCGTAGTTTGATTGGACAGGAGGCGGGGCGGCCATGCTCCGCCTCGCTTGTTATCGTTCCTGTGACCCGCCCCGACTGGCCCGAATCTTTCCACCCAAGTGGAAGCCCTGATCGAGCAAGGCTGTGGCCTGGCGTTCAGCACGCTCATACGCTTCTTCATCACCAAAAACCAGGCGGCCCAATTCGTCGCCCAAGCGCTTGGCTTGCTGCGGATCGCTCTCGCCACGAAAGCGTTCGGCAAGATCGAAGAAGGCCTTCTCTTTCTGTTTCCGCGCTTCGATTCCGAGTTCAATGAGTTCCACCAGAACCCGGTTGTCGCTCAGGCGCTGGCTCTTTGCCATGCGCTCCACTTGCTTGGCGATGGGAGTGGGGAGCGATACGCTGCGGCGGACGTGTTTCGTGGTGGGCATGACATCATTATACACCAGTTTGGTGCACTCGATGCGCACACGAATTAAAAATCCCCACCCCGTCGCAAAGAGCGCGAAGGATGGGGCATCCGGCGTGATATCGCTAGGCCTTCGGTGCCGAACACTTCGGTCAGAAATTTCCGGACTGCCGAGGCTTTCACGATTTGCTCGACGGCACCTCGGTAACAGGAGGTACAAATACCAGCAAACTTGAAGCTGGCAGTCCAGATCACCTGGGGCTTTTCAGCTTCAACCCAAACACCTGCTCCACTGATGCCTTCGGGACGCATTCCCTTCTCCGCGTGCTCGTAAGGAATCAGGAAGTGCCTTTCCGCATCGAACCCGCTGAATTTGAACTTCAGTTCGTCGCCGACAGAGATGGGCAGTACTGAACCGTTAAATGGCATTGGGCTTAGGAGCACGGCTTGTTCGAGTACCGAACCCACGCGCTTTGGAAACCGCACGCTGCTTGAGAGGGGATAGCCGATACCCGAAACGATCTGCCCTTCTGCCGCGTCGACCCAAGAATTCTCGACGTCGAAGAACTCCAGGTTGGGTCCCAGAGCATTCGGGCGCATGGTAATAATTGCGAGGTCCTCCCATTCGCAGCGATGTATGACGGCATCTGGGTCGTTCAGTTCTATCGCTGCTACGCCATCAGTAACGACGAGCTCGGAGGCGTGCTTAACCTGCAGCTCGCCCACCTGACGCACGAAAAAGCGCAAGTTCCTCGGCTCCGCCTGCTCAACGACGTGCTTCGCTGTCTGGACGAAATACTGTCCTCCCCAGGTCCCGGCCATGCCCGTGCCGGGTTTTTCACTCTCATACGCCTTCAGTCCGGTAACTGGGTCCTTCCCCGTTTCGGCCAGCGCTCGGTTCGCGATTCCGACCGTGTGGGACCAGATACGTTCAGTGGCCGCCTTGCCCGCCATCTTGTCGATACTCATTGCCTGATTCTCGGGTTTGCCACCGAATACAGCATGTCCGTAAGGAAGTTCACCGCGACGTATGTCAACCCAATCGCCAGGATGCAGCCTTGCACCAGGTAGTAGTCGCGGCTGGAGATGGCGTCGATCGTGAGACGGCCGATGCCGGGCCAGGAGAAAATCTTCTCGGTCACGATGGCTCCGGCGAGCAGCGCTCCGAACTGCAGGCCCAGCACGGTGAGCACGGGGATCATGGCGTTGCGCAGGGCGTGGCGGTAGACGACGGTGCGCTCGGGCAGGCCTTTGGCGCGGGCGGTGCGGATGTAGTCCTGGCTGAGCTCTTCGAGCATCGAGGTGCGCACCATGCGGGTGAGGATGGCTGCGAGCGCTCCCCCCATGGTGATGGCGGGCAGCACCAGGTTGGCGAATGAGCCTGCGCCGGAGACGGGCAGCCATCCC